>Ga0351969_1003_pt1 | contig 122885 bp, 47 predicted proteins | sample TotcelHFGM3001L6_FD_206744 | JGI IMG/M metagenome (GOLD analysis project Ga0351969, IMG submission 206744) | Enriched cells from coal bed in the Powder River Basin, Montana, United States - Total cells FGM rep1 HSBNCT.FGM.300.1.L6 ...
GCGAACTGGAAACGCTGCAGGTGCGTCTGACGATCGAGAACCTGAGCTCCAAGCCGATCTTCATCGAAGGGACTCCAGACGAGTTGTTCGAAGCCGAAAAAAAGCCGGAATCGCAGCAGGATTCTGGAACGTCCGGATCCGCAAAAAGCCCTTTTCTCGAACGCGTCTTCGAACAAGCTGCCAAGGATGCCATGGGTGACATGGAGGGATTCGAGGGATTTGAACAGTTCGCCGATCCGGACGCCCCGTCGCCGAGAAGCACCTTCCGCCTGCAGGTGGCGGTCGGCGACCAGGACAAATGGAATGCGCTGTCCCCGCATCAAATCAGAGAGGATCGCGGCGAAGCATCCGACCAGGGTCCCCAAATGCGCTTTCCGACGTACGGCAGCTCCGGGTGGACGATCGCTCCCGATGGCGTACTGCAGTTGATTGTGCCTGTCAACTCGCGGCCCAAGGGCGATCCGCCGCAGTATGGACTCGGTCGGAGAAACGCCGGGCCGATCCCTGCCGCCGTCCGCGTGCGGGCCGTTCGCGCGACCGACAAGGCCCGACTGCCCGAACTGACCGTTGCCGTTCCAGCGGACCTGAGCCAAGCGTGGACCAAAGAGTCGTAAGCCGGTGCAACATGACAAGTTCGAGGTCAGAAAGGAGAAAGACTTATGAGGTCGCCAAGAGCAATGTACTTCTGCGTGGGCGTCTTTTTCGGTGCGTTGGCACTTGCCGCCACCGCGCGGGCGCAACAGGGGTATTCGAGTGATGAAATCGCGATCCGGGCGCTGCTCGACCGCGTGAATCACGCCACGAATGCGAACACACCCGAAAAAGGGTTGGAGATCCTAAGCAGCGTTCTTTCGGACAAGGGCTACACCTTCACCTTGGTCGATCCGCAGAAGCCTGAAGCAGTCGTCGGAGGGAAGCAGCAGATGCTCGACGGTCTGACGCAGTCGCTGCGCGCCGGGCGCAAGTGGGGCGTTCACAGGGTCTGCCACATCGCGATCGTCGGCCCCCTGGCTTACGAGATTGGAGAATCAGAAAACGTGGGCCACGACGCAAGGGGTGGTGGAGGGCCTGCGTGGACGCCCTGGCTGAACGTCTGGGCCAAGGAAGATGTCGGCTGGAAACTCATCTACTCGACGCCTGGCGATGACATCCTCGAGGCATTTCGGCAATTGGCCGCCGCCAAAGCCAAACGGGGGAAATGAACGGACAGACAGCCGGTGCCGCGACGGATTTCGCCAGAAAGATCCCATTGGAACCCCCTGCGGGTTCCTTCGCCGCTCGGCTTCGATCGACGCTTCCCGCTACCGCATTCCCGGAATCGCCAGGACGGAGAAGAATGTGGGGCAAGGGAATGTGGGGCAAGGGAATGGGAGCGGAAAGGAAATCCCATTCCCCTGCCCGCAATTCGCTTGCCATCTTCCTTCGAGACGGCTGCCCCATCGCTGGATTCCCAGTGCGAAGTGCCATCTGCCATCCGGATCGAGGAAGACCGGCTGCGTCCGTCGTAAGCCGGATCAGCCGTCAGTGCGACGAAGCGCGGTATCGCCCGTCAGATCCGAATCGATCGGCAGCGCAGGCGGAACGTCAGACAATTCCACGCGTCGGCGGCGAGAGAGGAACAGCCCGGCTATGAACAGCAAGAACACACCGCCCATGCCGCCCGCGACGCCGTACAACAAGTAGGGCGGGTTCTCCTGCCGGTAGATCTCCTCTTTGTGCCGCCGGATCACCAGCACGACAAGCAACCAGATCGCCACCAATACGCCGCCGCGCAGCCGAGTGGGGGTGAAGGACGCATCCGCGGAATCGGAACTTGACATCGCATAGGCCAGGTAACCGAAGAACACCGCTTCCGCGATACAGGAACCGACCAAGGCGACGTAAAACGTTTCCTGGCGGAACTCCGGGATGATCAGACTCAGGTAAGCCGCCGCGGTCAGCCCCGCGGCCAGCAGGAACAGCACCAGTATAACGAAACACGTTCCGGCGTTCTGTTCATCCCTTCCTCCTCAGTGGCGGATTCTCGCGAGCCTTCCAGCGAAATGTCATCATGCACCCCCATTTTCCAGGATTGAACATCTGCGTTACACGAGGAGCTCCGGAAACAGAATTACCGATCCAGCTCGAATTGTGCCAAAGTTTCCGGAAAAACCTCGCCCGCCGGACAGTCGCTGGCGATCCGCAACTTTGGAGTGCGGCGATTCATCGCCGCTTTTGGCGAACGTTATACCCCACCAACAATCGCGGAATGGGCGGACGGCCTTCGAGGTCGCGGAAACCGAATCCAGAAAAATCCCCCCACTGAGCTTGACGCGAGCCGGAATCGCAGGTGATGATGATTGGCGATGCGCGGCACGTCTACTGCTGAGGCCAGGGTTGGCAAGCTCGCCCATGGTTTGGCGCAGCCTGGAATTTGTTCCGGACGCAAGCCGCGCGCGGTCAAGCAGAAGACCCTTTTAGAAGCTGCAATCATGCCGGTATCAGAAACTCCCACCAACCTTATGGAACGGCACCGCCAAGGCGACGCGGAGGCGACCGCACTGATCTTTGCCCATTACGCGCAGCGGCTGAGTCGCGTCGCGGAGCAGCATTTGAGCCGCAAGTTGGCGGGACGCGTCGATGGCGAGGACGTGGTACAATCGGTCTTTCGGACGTTCTTCCGCCGCACCTTGGCGGGCGAGTTCCAGATCGACAGTTCGGAGCAATTGTGGCAACTGCTGGTCAAAATTACCGTCCGCAAGGCGCAAGCCCAGGGGCGGCGCCACACGGCCGCCATGCGGGACATCTCGGCGGAAACCCCTGTGACTGACAGCGACGCGATCGCGCGTCTGGCCGATCACGAGCCGGGGCCGGCGGAAGCTGCCATACTGCTGGACCAGATCGAAGTGCTCCTGAACAATCTGCCCGCCATGTACTGCGATGTCTTGGACTGGCGACTGCAGGGCCACTCGGCAACGGACATCGCCAACCGCCTGGGCGTTTCCCGAAGAAGCGTCTACCGGGCCTTGGAGTTGTTGGGGCACCGCCTGGAGAAGATGTCAGCACCGTTCACGAAATAAGTGGCGTAAGCTCCCAGCTTGCGATGACACGATCTGCCGCAAGATTCTGCAAAACTTGGCACAGATCGGGCGCCGTTGCCAATGACTACTGCACAGCAGCGAAGATCAATGGATCGGCACCGCGGAAAGGGGGGGAGCCGTCTTGGGCGAACGAACACTGGGAGAACTGGCGGATTGCGACCGGGAGACCATCGAAGCCTGGCTGGTCGCGTTTGACACGGCCTGGCAGCAGGATGCGTTAGCCGAGTGGGTTTCGACTCGATTGCCAAAGCAGCATCCGTTGCGGCCGCTGGCGCTGGAAGAAATGGTGGCGATCGATCTGGAGCACCAGTGGCAGCGGGGCAACCGGTTGACGTTGGAGTCGTACCTGGAAGCGTATCCGGAACTGGGCAGCGTCGAGACGGTCTCGATCGCCTTGATCTGGGCCGAATACCAGGTGCGGCAGCACTTCGAGGCGCCGGCGGACATGGACGAGTTCACGCGGCGTTTTCCCCGTCAAGCTGCCGACTTGGCGCGGCGAGTTCAACAAGCGGCGGCGCCGTCCGCTGCTGGATTGTCGGGCAAACTGCCGCCGATGGCCGCCGAGCGCGAGACGTCGCACGCCGGTGCGTCAGCCGACACGGTACCGCCGCCGCGGAAAGTGCCTTGCGACCTGCCGGAGGCCTTCGGCCGATACCAAATCGTCAAGAAGCTGGGCCAAGGCGGGATGGGCTCCGTGTATTTGGCCCATGACACGCAACTGGACCGCCAGGTGGCGTTGAAGGTCCCGCAGTTCTCGCCGCAGGACGACCCGCAGGTGCTGCAGCGGTTCCTTCGCGAGGCGCGGGCCGCTGCGACCATCCAGCATCCCAATCTCTGTCCCGTGTACGACGCGGGCGAGATCGGCGGCGTGCATTACCTGACGATGGCCTACCTCGAAGGCCACTTGTTGTCCGAGTACGTGCGGCCGGAGGAACCGCCACCGGAACGTCAGACCGCCAGCCTGGTCCGCACTTTGGCGTTGGCCTTGCAGGAAGCCCACACTCATGGGATCGTGCATCGGGACTTGAAGCCGGCCAACGTCTTCGTCGATCGCCGCGGCGAGCCCGTGATCATGGATTTTGGGTTGGCGCGCCGCACGACCGGCGAAGACGTGGCCATCACGCAGAACGGCGCGCTGCTGGGCACGCCCGCCTACATGGCGCCTGAACAAGCCCGCGGCAAAGGGGAAGCCGTCGGGCCGGCCTGCGACATCTACGGCTTGGGCGTGATCCTGTACGAATTACTGACCGGCCAGCGACCGTTCCGCGGCCAGTTGCTCGAAGTCCTGTCTCAGATCCTGACCGAGGAGCCCGAGCCGCCCTCGAAACACCGTCCGGACTTGGATCGGTCCCTGGAAGCGATCTGCCTCAAGGCGCTGGCCAAGCGGCCCGAAGACCGCTACGCGAGCATGGCCGAGTTCGCCGCCGCGCTGACCGGATATCTCGATCGCGATTCGTCGCAGCACGGATCGTTTCCTCTTCCCGGTGACTTGGAGATGCCGGAATCAGGGGGCGCAGGACGCGGCGAATGCAAACCGCGCCACGATCCGCCCGCCGCGATTCGCCCCGGACGCCGCCGGTATCTTGCCGCAGGTGCGCTCGTCGCCTTGGCCCTGGTCGTGCTTTACTTCGGGGTAACGTTGTTTCTCGCCACAAGGAGCGGAACGCTGGAAATCCGGACTTTCGGCGACGACGTGAAGGTGATCGTCTCGCGCGACGGCGAGACCGTAACGATCATCGACACCAAGACAAACCACCGGGTCAAGCTATCGGCCGGATGTTACGACCTGGCCCTTGCCGAATCGGCCGATGGCATCCGGTTAAGCACCGACCGGTTCGAACTCCATCGGGGCGAGCAGAAAATGGTCACTGTGCGTTTCCAGCCGGCGTCGTCCCGTCATTCGCGAAAGCCGCCAACGCAACCGGCGGACACGCCCGGCCCGCCAAGGTTGCTCGAACGCGTCACGTTCGGCGGGGAAGATGGGCAACTCCCCCACGGATGGCGGACGGCGCTTGGCACCTGGGAGACGCAGGCTGGCGTGCTGCGTGCCAACATGGCCACCGACTATCGACTCGGATTCGCCTTTGGTCCGCAACGTTTGTGGCAGGACTATGCCGTCGAGTGCGATGTGCAGTTGCAGCAGGGGCTGGCCGGCGTCGTCTTTCGCCGTAATCGGGAAGGGACGTTTTATGGTTTCGGGATGATTCGCGAGATCGACGTGCCCCAAGACGATCAGGATGTGGGCATCGAATTCAGCAAGTTCCGTTACCAGGAAGACGCTCGTTGGCCAGGCGAAGAAAATTATTCGATGGCCACGCTTGCCAAGGGCGCTTGCACGCTGACTCGGGGGACAACTCACCGCATCCGTGTCGAAGTGGCTGGCAGACGTATGCTCGCCTTTGTGGACGACGAGTGCGTACTCGAGGCATCCGATCCCGAGCTTCCGTCCACCGAAGGCGGAATTGGGTTCGTGATGCGCAATACCCGGTGGAAACCCGGTATTGCTCTCTTCGGGGAGATCGATGTTCTTCAGCTTGGGGCGGGCCCTGTCGAGGGCCCGGATGAGCCTGGCGTCGAACCGCCAGACGACGCGTGGACACTCGAGGCCCCGATGCCGGTCCCGCGGGTCAGTCACACGGCAAGTGCTGTCGGCGACAAGATCTACGTCATCGGCGGTGACAACACCTGGCGGCGCGTGGACATGTTTGATCCGGCCCACATGCGTTGGATTCCCAGGCAAGATGCGCCGGAAGACTTCCGCGACCACGCTGCGGCGGTGATCGACGGGAAGATTTTCGTGGTGGGGGGCGAGGAGCGGGGAATCTGCTCATTCAAGAGTTCGTGCTGGGAATACGATCCGTCAGCAGACGCGTGGATGCGCAGGGCGGACCGGCCGCTTGCTACGGCCAGCCTCGCGGCGATCTCGCTGGACGGGCAATTGATCGCCATCGGCGGATATCCGACGGGTGGCCCGCTGCCTGGTAGTCCCGCGGTTCACCGCTTCGACCCAGTCAGCGATACGTGGACCGCCCTGCGTTTCTTACCCGTACCAACCGCCAGTTGCCGAGCCGCCGTCGTTGCGGGCCGGGTCCATCTGTTCGCGGGTGTCCATCACGAGCGGTCTTTCGTCGACACATTCCTCTACGATTCGCTCACCAACGCGTGGGAACCCGGCGTGGCCCAGCCGCGCGGCCGATGGGTCAGGGGTGGCAACAACTGCGTGGTCACGGGTTCGGGCCAGATCGTCATTGCCGGCGGCGATACCAAGCAGGGCGTTTTGTCGGAGGTGGACGTTTTCGACTGCGCGCAACAGCAATGGCGTCTGGGAGCATCGCTGCCGAGCCCGCGAGCAGCCCACGCCGTCGCCGTGTGCGGCGACAAGATCTATGTTCTCGGCGGCCGCAACCCGTCGGGGCCAAGTGCCAGCGTCTACAGCTTGGATTGTCGAGAGTTGAACCAGCCGTAGTACGGGTTCTGGAAATCTTGGCACAATTCAGGCACAACTCGCAATAGAACTCTTGGCAGACCAACCTTCGGCCGGCACGTCGTTCCCACGACAGCGACGCGTACTCCTGCCGAACCGATTCATGTTGAAACAGCACGCCAAGTCCAGGACAAGAGTAAGATGAACCGTCGCTTTCAAGGACACTGGAAGGAAATCCTCGCGGAGCGGAGATCGCAAGCCCAACAACAAGAGTCTACCGAGCGGGCTGCCCCAAACGCGGTCAATTCGAACACCGCCGCCTCATCGGGCGGCGGATGGCGGGACGCGGTGGTTCACCTCCGTCGAGACCGCCTTGCTTGGCTGAGTGTCTGCCTGCTCCTGTTGCTGATTGCTCCCTTGCTCCTACCGAGGGGCGCGAGCGAGGGCATTCCCACCGTGCCCGTGTCGGGCCGCGTCCTTGTCGACGGAGCCCCTTTGACTCGGGGAATTGTGCGGTTCATCCCCTGGGATGCACCCGCCTCGACGGGAAAACTTGACGGGCAGGGGCAATTTTCCCTGACCTGCGCCAATGGCAGCGACGGTGCCGCACTCGGCGTGCATAACGTGGAAGTTTCCGCCATCGAACTATTGGACGATCAAAGCATCCAATGGCACGCCCCCAAATCCTACGCGGATTATCGCACTTCAGGGCTGGAGATCGAGATCAATGGTCCGATCCGCGGCTTGGTCCTTGAATTGAAGTGGGCACAAGGCAAGGAACAACCGCAACACGACACTGACGCGAAGCCGGACCGTCAAGGCGAGAAGCACGCCGGAGACTGAGTTCATCCAGATTCACACGCGCGATTTTAGGGAGGTTTCCATGATTCGTCAAATCCGAAGCGGAAAATCCGAACTCAGAAGTGGGTTCACGCTGGTCGAGTTGTTGGTGGTAATCGCCATCATCGGGATCTTGGTCGCGCTGCTCTTGCCCGCCGTCCAGGCGGCGCGCGAGGCCGCCCGGCGAGTACAATGTATCAACAACTTGCGCCAGATCGGCGCGGCTTTTCACCAACATCACGACGTCTACGGACACTTCCCGTCAGGTGGCTGGGGTTGGCACTGGTGCGGCGATCCCGACCGCGGCGTAGGGAAATCACAGCCCGGCAGTTGGGTTTACCAAATCCTGCCTTTTGTCGAGCAGGAATCTATGTTCGCGTTGGGGAGCGATGGGCAGCCAGACGTGATCACGGCTCAGCAGAAAGCGGGCGCGGCCGAAGCGACGCAAATCCCTTTGGCATTGTTCAACTGCCCCACACGCCGCGGGGCAGATCTGTATGCCCATCCGTTCGGCGAAACACGATTTACGCCGCCGCCACCGCCTGGCGGGCAAGCCCACAACGCGGACGACGTTCTAGCCGTCGCCCGCGCGGATTACGTCGCCAATGGAGGCGATCGCCATGTTTTTTGGCATGCCGGTCCGGATCGATCCGATGGGCTCGCCGGGAATGGATTTGCCAACATGTCAGCCAGCACGGGGATTTCGCACCAGCGGAGTCAAATGCGGATGGGCGACGTGGTCGACGGAACCAGTTCGACGTATCTGGTGGGCGAGAAGTACTTGGATCCTGACGGCTACACGAGCGGGTACGACGGAGCGGACGACCACTCGATGTTGTGCGGAGACGACTGGGACATGCAAGCCTGGGCCGAATGGGCTCCCATGCGGGACCGGCGAGGCGAAGCGAACTTCTGGTGCTTCGGATCGGCGCATCCGGCAGGTTTTCAAGTTGTACTCTGCGACGGCTCCACCCGAACGATAGGCTATACGCTGGATCTGATCACCCACCGCCGACTGGCCAATCGTCACGATGGCGAGCCGGTTGATTTGCCGTAACCCGCCACGCTGCAATCGGCGGAATCAACAGAAGAAGTCCCGTTTGCTTTTTTATCGCAGGCGGGAATGTAGATAAAGGTTCGCCGCAAAGAGCATGGTCGGCGACCAAGTTGCGCCGGCCCAGCTTTCCAAGAAACCTTGGCACGCTTTGGACACCGTGCGCAATGGTACTGTCGACGACATCACGCGAGCGGTCAGCACAGCAGCCCAGGGCGGGATGCCATTCACCCCCGGAGAACCACCATGCCTGAGATCCACTTCAGTTGTCCGAATTGCGGTCGCCGGATTACAGCGTCCGAACAAGCGGCGGGACGGCGGGCATCGTGCCCCGGCTGCAAGGTTCCGTTAAGCGTGCCCGCCAAGTCGGCGGCGACGGCAGCGGTGTCAGATGGTACCCCGCCGCCGACCGTTGCGGCGTCCTCCCCGTCCGCCGTTCCACTACCGATTCCATCAACATCCGCTCGCCCAGGCGTGCAGGCAAATCCGCGTCGGGCGAGTCCACGTCCCGCCAATCCGCCTCCGGCAACGGCCTCTGTACCGATGGCCATCTCCCGGCCGCTACAGGCCGAGCAAGCTCAGCCCGCAGAAGGCAGCCACTTCCCCTGGGAGACGTCTCCCGAAGTCCTTGCCAAGGCCCAGGCCTACATCGCAGCGGGGCAGGCAAGGTCGTTCTTGGGCAAGGTCGACGAGTTCCTGGAGGCTGTGTTGCGCCCCCAACTGCTTCGCTCGCTGCGGGCGAAGACGAAGCAGAAGGCTAATCTTGCCGAATTCCATGTGTGTCCCGACTTGATCGGGATCACGTATCGTCCTGAACCCCCGGGGGTCTTGAGCACACTCTTCGCCAACGTGCTGCCACCACAGTGGGTTGTGGTCCTGCTCACTTGGTTCTCGAACTTGATTGCACTCGGCGCCGGCTGCTTCGTCGTCTGCGTGGTTGTCGTAGCCATGATGCTCGTCCTGGGACCGGTGCTGGCAATCCTGGCGATTGTGCTGCTGATCGTCTCGGCAGCAGTCGCCAACCGGCTCTATGAAGCCTGGTCGCGCAGCAACTTGGACCGGATCGCCCAGCGGATTCAATCCGACCCGACATCCAGCTACGCCATCAAGCAGATGTACAAGCGGGCCGGCTGGATGCGTTGGCGCACCGGGATCGGCCACGGCCAGAGCGGGGCCGTAATGACCGAACGCTTCTGGCAACGGGGCGAGGTGGTCCAGTTGGTGCGGGTGGACTTGCAAAGTCGCCTGTCGCCCCGCAGTTTCCTATTTATTGTCATGGACCGGCCCCTGCCGCCGACTGCCGGTGCGCAAGGGATCGGAATTGTGTTGGTTTGGGACCGCATCTTCCGGCCGACGCGCCGAGTTTACGTCATTGATCTCGAAGGCGGCAGCACAGCGGCCGATGCGGCGGGATGCGCCGCCGCCCAAGCCCTGGGCGTCCGTTTGCAACATGCCCAGTTCGGACTGCTGGCCCTGACGATCACCGATCCGTGATCGGATGGTAGCGACGAGGCGGATGCGGTCGATTCGGAAATCACTTCCCCAGGAGAACGGACCATGCCCCCTTCAGGACTCGCGGAAAGTGACCGGGAAACTCGGGACGCGTCGACACGGCCCTCAGCTCCGAGATTCCTTACTTATAGGAGCGTTATCGTGATCAGCACCACCTGCCTTGTTGCGATCTTGGCAACGGCGGCTGCCGTTCCAGCGAAATCGGCTGACGCGCCGCCAAGCCCCGCAGAAAACTCTGCGGAAGGCTCGACCGCTGCTATCAAGTTCATTGTGCAGGCAGACCTGAACGCCCCTACGAAACAGGCCATGCAGACGGTGCTGGAACAACATCCCACCGAGTTGCGTTGGGCGGGCAGGTCGGGCGACAGCCTGTTCGCCGTAGCCGCCAAGCGATTGCCGAAAGGCGACCTCCGAACGCGATCCACACCCGCCCTGCTGGAAGTGGTCCACATGCAGGCCGTCCAGGAACTGCTGACCGCCAAATCGCTGTTGGATCAGTTCGACACTGCGGGCCTGAATGATGCCACCACCTTGCGCGGAGCTGTGGAAGAAGCCGCGGGAACCCTGCACGTAACGGGTGACGTCCAGGGCGTCATCCATCAGGCGGCCAAGGTGGGTGATTTTGTCATCGGCTACGTCATCGCGGACGAGTCGGGATTGAGCGGCTACCTGCTGCAACCCGCTGAATTGGAAATCGTCCGGACCGCGTACCGCAATGTCATGCATCGGCAGGCCCGCGAATTGATGGCTCGTGGCGATTGGGAAAACGCGCTGTTGCTATGGAACCATCTGCACAAACGCGCGTTGGTGTCGCAGCAACTTTACCTGGATGCAGCGCGCTGCTTCCAAGCGCTGAAACAGCCCGATGCTGCGATGAAGATTCTAACCGAGGCGTTCGCCGCCTTCGCCACATCGGGATCGGCAGTGTTCTTCGAACAGGCTGGCGATCTAGCCCTGGATATTCCGACGGAGGCGGCCCAGACGCTGGCCGAAACCGCCTACACCAAAGCCAGCGAGGCCCTGAAGCAAACGATTTCCGGGCCGCAAACCAAGAAGTAACGAGAAGTCCTTCCCAACCCTCTTGAAAGGAGCGTACCCCATGAAAGCCAAGTATCTAACCATCGCAGCGGCTGTGTCCCTACTGATCGGCCTGGTTCCAGCCACGTTGCGGGCCCAAGTTGCCGCGGACGATTTTCTGCCGCCGGTGCTGGGCGGACCGACGGACGTCAAACAACCGGACAAGGTCGTCGTCGAAAAAGACGAGGTAACGGCCGCTACGCCCCAGGACGCGATCAACGCGGCCGTCCAACAGAACGTGAAGCAATTGGAGGACGACATCGAAGAAGTCGGCGCCCGCATGGTCTCGTTCCCCAGCGGGCTGGGCTTCGTGGCCACCGGAGCCGCCTTCTACCGCAATATGCCCAACCCCACGGCCACCCGGATCGCCAAGCGGCAAGCCTACGTGATCGCCTTTACCAAAGCCAAAAAGAACCTGGCCGAAATCTTGGGCGGCTTGAGCAACGAAGGCAAGGAGTCCGTTCGCGAAGAGTTGGTCAACATCAACCTGCCCGAACAGGAGATGACCAATATCCGTACCAACAGCGAGGAAGCTCTGCGACAGACCGTCGACATGCTGCTGCGAGGCTTTGTGATTTACGAGGTCAAGGACGATACGGCCAACGACACGGTATTCGTCTCGATCGTCACCACCCCCAAGACTCGAGGCCAGTTATCGCGCCCGGCGCCGAACGTGGTCGAAGCCGAGAACCTTCGCGACGGCCTGAATCAAGTCATCGCCGAAGTCCGCGCTGGCCTGGTACCGCCCGTGGGCGGCCGCATCATCACCATGCGTGCCACGGGCGAAACCGCCTTCGTCGGTTTCGGCAGTTCCGTGGTCCGGACCAGCGAGAATCGGGCGGTCCAGGCGAGGCACAATCTGGATGCCCAAAAGATCGCCGGGATGCGCGCCAAAGACGCTCTGTGCGGGCTGATCATCGGCGACAAATCCACCTGGGAAGGCAGTGTGGCAGAATCCATGAAGGACACCGTGCAGGGATTTGAATCCTTGAATCGCGACGATCCGTTGGCTGCCAAGGATCCCACCGCCGTGCGCAAACTGGAGCAGGCCCGGGAGACCTTTGTATCGCGAATCCAATCCACCGATGTGTACTCCAGCGCGAGAAGCGGCATCTTGCCGCCGGGCGTGAATTCCAAAACCTGGTTCGACGAAGCCAACGCCTGGTCCTACGGCATGTCTGTCTACGTGCCCAGCCTGACCAACGCCGCTGCGAACGCAGCCCGCGAGATGCGGGAAAGCACGATCCTGCAACCGATCAACGACGGCTCTGGCCGCCCCGCCGCAGCACCGGCGGGCGATCCCAGCCGCATCCGACGCCCCGGCGAAAAGGTCGCACCCGGTCCCACGGGCAAAATCTCGCCGGACGACGGTCTGTAGACAACCTCCAGACGAATCCCAAGCCCCCCACGCTGCTTGCCAGCGTGGGGGCGAGCTACAGAATATCCGAGGCCCCTCTTGCATGTCGATGATCCACAGAACCAGAAAGGAACCCGTCATGCGTCGCCATTCATACACCGCGGCATTGGGAACGCCAGTTCAATCGACTTTTTCGCAGTTGCGTGTTTTCGTCATCGTCGTATTCCTTGGGACCGCCGTGGCATGTGCAGACGAACGGCCGGGGACGCGGACCTGGACGTCGACGGTGGGCAGTCAAGTCCTCGCCGCGCCGGTGGAGGTCATCGGGCAGCAGGTCCAATTGGAGAAAGTGGACGGCACCGTTATTCACGTAGACATTCACAAACTCTCCGCCGGAGATCAGACTTTTGTTAGACATTGGCTGGACGCACGTGCGCGCATGCTGGCGGCGGCATCGAAGTCTTTCAGGCCGAGAGTTGCAGGCGAACCGTTCGAGGGCAAGATCCTCCAGCGATTCAATGTCCGGGGACGAATCAAGTTTGAAGTGCAAGACAATAACGGCCGAAAGGGCTGGATCTGGGAAGACGAGTGGGAGATCAGCGATGTTCGGACTGCCCAAGGCCTCGGCGGAGATGGCAACGGATCAGCGTCGGACGGTCCCCGCACCGGCGGAGGCGAGAACAAGTCCGGAGCGAAAAATGTTGTCGAGTTCAAGCCCCTGATCGGAGGACAACTAACTGCTCCGGCAGGCTCGCAACGCCCCTTGGCGAGCGAAGTCGTCGCGGAAGGGATTGGGATCGATGCTGACAAGGCACTGGAAAACGCGTTCAGTCGCGCGATCGAGCAGACGGTCGGCGTGCTGGTCGACGCCGAAACGCTGGTGTCGAATGACGAATTGGTCCGCGAGACGATTCTTACGTTCAGCCGCGGCTACGTCGAGAAGTACGAGATCACCAAGACTTGGGAACAAGACAGCCTGCACCATGTGCGCATTCAGGCCCTCGTGGCGGTCTCCAAGTTGGCCGAGAAGTTGCAGGCATCCAACATCGCCGTCCGCAGCGTGGCCGGAGAACGCATGGCCTTGCAGGCCGAACATGATTACACGAATGAAGTGCAAGCGACGGAAATGTTTAGGAAGGAGATGGCCAAGTTCCGCATCGATCAGCTCGTCGCCGTGGAAGTCCAGGGAGAACCCGAAGTTCTGGAACAGGATGAAACTCATGTCAAATTGCGACTCAAGGTGACGATGCGGGCGGATCAGGATAAGTGGAAGGCATTCGATGCCAGTATCCGCCCGCTCCTGCAACGGCTGGCCAGCAAGCGATCCGCGATGACCCGCCGATTCGGTGGCGGTTGGTGTTGTTTGGCAAGTCCGGACATTGAGGGCTTAACCAGCCGGCTCGTCGGAAACGGAATCTTGGTCAGCCTGTTCTCAGATGCTAATTCCGATTTGAGTCAAACACAATGGCAAGTGTTTCGAGTACCTGAGTCGTTCGGCACTGTTCTCGATGACTTCAGCAAACAGAAGTTCCGATTGGTTTACGTGTTAATGGGGCAGGACGAAAATGTCGTCTTCCGTCAGGACCAAACGGCAGAGGAACGCTTGCCGAGGGAATACAAGTCTACCTTTGTCGAGCTGAGGGATTACCCTGGGCCGACAGCCCGGTATATACACCCCTTTTTCGGGGCATACAACGGAAGTAAGCTTTACTCAGTTGCCCAGTCCGTCGACGTCCATATTTCGAAAGAGGATTTGCGCAAGGTTGTCAAGTTCGCCGCATTTCTGGAAGAAGTCAAATAATTGCTGGATTCTCAATTGTCGCTGGGCATGGTCCAAGACCGGCGAAAAGGAGTCCATACTGTGTTCAGTTGTCGAATTGCCGAGCAGAGCCCAGGCCTGCAAAGGTGCTGTTTTCGTGGGAATCCGCGGGGCGGCGGTTGTTGGAGTTCACGCTTCAGGATCGGCGAAGAAACAAATGTCGTATTCACAGACCCCATCCGGCTCGTCCGGATGGTGAATCAGATTGACAGGCTAAGACCAGGCTTCTCTCCCCACTGCTCGTTCCTCTCCGTCGTTCCGCCGCCGGAGGCGGCGGAACGACGGAGAGGAACCAGTTGTTTGGGGACAGCCGAGTTAGCTCGTCAATCTGATTCACCAGCGGCACAAGGCCGCTGGGGTCCAGTAGTTGCGCCGCGAAATGGCGCGGTCTAATGTGGATTGGGTGACGTGAATATCTGGCTACGAGGGTCACGCACATGCTTCATTCAGCACTCGCGAAACTGACGGAAAGCGACCGGGAAGCGCTCGAGGCGTCGTTAGTCGCCTTCGAGACCGAATGGCGAGAAGATGCCTTGGCCGAGTGGTTTGCTGCCCGCTTGCCTCCTCGGCAGCCCTTGCGCAATTTGACGATGGTCGAGCTGGTGGCCATCGATCTCGAGCGGCAGTGGCAGCTTGGCCGCCGGCTGGCACTGGAGACCTACCTGGACCGATTTCCGGAGTTGGGCAACACGGACACCGTCTCGGTGCATCTGATCGAGGCGGAATACCGGGCACGTCAGCAGTTCGCAGCGCCGGTGGACATCAACGAGTTCGCCCAGCGTTTTCCCCGCCAGGCCGCTGAACTCGTGCGGAGCATTCAGAGCGACCCCTCGGGATCGTCGGGCGGAATGACTCGCAACCAGCCAGCGCCAACCCCGGCACTGGCTCCTACGGGGACGGGCCACCTGTTCGTCGACCGCGAGTCGCGGGAGCCGTCCGAGACGCCAAGCCTGGATGGCGACGTGACGGCCTTCGACGACCGGGCCGTGGAGAGTCCGACGGGCAAGCCTGCCATCGGCAACGTCCCGGCGGATGGATCGCAACCCGCGGACGCCAGGCCGTTGGGAACGTTGGGGGATTACGAACTGCTGGAAGAGATCGGCAAGGGCGGGATGGGACGGGTCTACAAGGCGCGCCAGATCAGCCTGAATCGCTGCGTCGCGGTGAAGATGATTCTGACGGGACAACTGGCTTCGCCGGAGGAAGTCCAGCGGTTTCGCACCGAAGCCCAAGCCGCGGCAAATCTGGATCACCCGGGGATTGTGCCAATTTACGAAGTTGGCGAGGACGCCGGCCGTTACTACTACTCGATGGGCTTCGTGGCGGGGGGAACTCTTGGCGAACGATTGGCCGCTGGTCCTTTGCCGCCGCGTGAGGCGGTCGAGTTGATGCAGAAGATTGCCCGAGCCGTTCACTACGCCCACGTGCGGGGCATCATTCATCGCGACCTGAAGCCCGCCAATGTGTTACTGGATTCGGAGGGCGAGCCCCGGATCATGGACTTTGGGCTGGCCAAACGGTTGACCGAAGATGCAGGCTTGACGGCCACCGGCCAAGTGATGGGGACGCCCAGCTATATGTCGCCGGAGCAGGCCACGGGTGCGCCGGTGAGTCCGGCGGCGGATGTGTATGGGTTGGGCGCGGTGTTGTACGCGCTGCTCACAGGCCGGCCACCCTTTGTGGCGGCTCGTCTGCAGCAGACGATCCAGCAAGTCGTCGAAGACGATCCGGTTTCGCCCCGGAAACTCAACTCGACCGTCGACCGCGACTTGGAAACCATCTGTTTGAAGTGTCTGGAGAAGTCCCCGGCCCACCGTTACGAGTCCGCCCAGGCGCTGGCCGAGGATCTGGAGCGTTATCTGGCGGGCAATCCGATCAAGGCGCGCCCCTTGAGCAGGCCGATGCGGGTCTGGCGCTGGTGCCGCCGACACCCGGCACAGGCAAGTCTTGCCGTCGTGCTTGTGCTGATCGCGCTCGTTTCCGGAAGCTATTGGCAAACGCGGCCTGCCTATCTGGATCTGCAGGTCACACCGGCCGAGGCCCAGGTGACGCTGGACAACCAACCGATTGAACTCAGCAACGGCCGAGCGTTGATTGCCCGACATCCGGGAACATTCGACCTTGGCGCCCGGGCCCCCGGGTGTATCGCCCAGCAGCGGCAAGTGATTCTGGTCCGTGGCCGTGACAACGCGGCGGTGGTCCAGATGGATCTGCCGTCAAATTCGGGATTTCTCCAGGTGGAAAGCACTCCCGCAGGGGCGGCGGTGGAAATCCTGGACGCGACCGGCCCGGTGGCCGCGCGCGGGGCCACGCCGTATCTCAGTCCCCGCCTGCCCGCCGGTGAGTATACGCTCCGCCTCAGCAAGGAGTTCTTCGCTTCGCAGACCGTTCGGGCCACGGTCCCCGACGGCGACCGCGTGGTCCAAGTGCCGGCGGTGACTTTGGCCGGCAGCCATCCTGGACTGTCGGCCTATGACCGGCTGGTGCGGGTGTACAACCGGCTCCACGAACCGATCGCCGCACCCTGGGAATTTGCAGACAAGCCTCTGAAGGAGGCGGTGGAAGCGATCAGCAAGTCCGAGGGAATCGAGATCCGGTTGAACCTGAGTGCCAGTGATCAGCCTCCGGCGGCGCAGTCGCGGCCATCCGGTCGGCAGCTGCCGATCGACGAGCACACCCGCATCACGTTCTCCTTTCATCGGGGAGCGTTGGGAACCGGATTGACCTGGCTGCTCGAGCCACGAAAGCTCGCCTACCTGCCTTCGGCGGAGGGCGAGAGGCTGATCGTGGAAATCAGCGGGGCGGAGCGCGCCAGCCAGGCGATCCGTACCGTTGTCTACCCGTTGGGTCAATTGACAGACGGCTTTGACAGCACCATGTGGGACAAAGACGCCTACGTTGCCACCATTCGGCAATTCATCGGGCCAGGCACCTGGAATAACATCCAAGGCGGGCGAGGGACCATTGCCTTTCCATTGGGCGCTCGCGCCATGTGCGTGTCGAACGTTTGGCCGGTCCATCTGGCGATCTACGAATTCCTCGAGGATTGTCATCGTATCCAACAGGCGGAGGCCAGACGCCGCAGAAAGCCGGGACTTGTCGCGCAAGACGGCTTCAATGCCTTGGAACGGATCGACGACGACGCGCCGCCGACGGACTACTGGCAGCGATTCCTGCGTCTGCGCCGCAGGCTCAACACCCCGATCGCAAGCCCTTGGCAGTTTGCCGATACGCCCCTGCCAGTGGCGATCTCGACGATCGAGCAGAGCGAAGGTATCGACCTTTTTCTGGCCCCGGAACTGGCTGCCAAGGCCGCGAAGGTAACGTGTGCCCTGGAGAAGGTGAGCTTGGCGGACGCTTTGACGGAGCTGCTGCAACCGCTGAAGCTGACGATTGTCCCCATGCCCTTCACGCCATCCAGACAATGGCGGGGCATGTTCGCCACGCCTGTGGATTCCCCCGTTCAGCTTCAAGTGACGACACCTGCGACCGCTGCCAGCCGGATGGAACCGTTGATGGTCCCCGTGGGAGACCTGCTGAGCTGGAAGGAAGGAGAAGCGGCGGACGCCGACCCGCTGGTGAAGGAAATCAAAAGCGACGTGGCGCCAAAGACCTGGTCGGCGGCGGGCGGTCCCGGCGAGATTCGAGCGATCTCGCGATGCGCCTGGCTGTACGTCGCCCAGCCCTTCCATGTCCAGTGTCAACTGCACGACTATCTGCTGCAGAAACGCCGGAGCCAGTGGGCGCAGACCAGCGGGAAGGAGCAGGGAGATTCCGAGACCAGCGGGCCGGCCAAGGTCGTCTCGCCGGCGGATCGCCGCACGCAGTTCGAGCGTTTGGCCGGAAAGCTGGAGCAAGCTGGCAAGGATGGGCCAGCCGCAGAAGAACTGCGACGCGAGTTGGTCGCCTTCCGCATCGCTCATTCGGGTTCGCCGGAAGCGCTGACCGCCGCCGGATTGGCAGCCCAACTCACCTGGCCCGCAGACCGCTTGAGTTCGGACCAGATTCTCCCCCAGGATCTTGTGGCGGCAGGCGACGGCGATCCTCAGCAGGCTCCAAAAGGGCTCGTCGCGATTTGGGGCAAGGGTCAACACTGGGGACCCGTACAGGCCTTGGCGATCCGCCCGGACAAGACCCAAGTAGCCTCGGCGGGCGGCGACGGCACGTTGAGGCTCTGGGATGCAGCCAGCGGCCGCTTGCTGCGGATCGTGGTGAAGCAAGACGTGGGCGCCTCGCTGGCGTTCAGTCCCGACGGAAGTATGCTGGCCTCGGCCATGCACAACGGTCGGATCCTGTTGTGGGATACAGCCAACGGCACGGAACTCCGCGCGATGCAGGAAACGGCCGGCCAGGTTCAGGTCCTCGGGTTCCATCCCGATGGCACCCACCTGGCCGCTGGATGCGGCGATTTTTCGCTGAAGCTGTACGAGGTGGAGACGGGGCGCCTGGTTCGTTCGCTGGCCGCACATAACGGGCCTGTCACCGCCTTGTGTTTCAGCGCAGACGGCAAGACGCTCGTCTCCGGCGGGGGCGATGGCGCGGCGCACTGCTGGGATCTCAAACAAGACGAACCCGCCAAGAGCTATCCGGGACGCAAGGTCCGTATTGCCTCGATCTCGCTGACGCCCGATGAAAAGAGCGTGATTTTGACCGATGCGCAAGCCCAGGTGACGGCCTGGGATCTGAACGGCGGCGCCGCAAGGGTGTTGTTTCAAACCCGTAACCAGAACTTCCGAGCGCCCTGTGCATTGACGCCTGATGGAACCACGTTGCTTACAGCCAGCGGCTGCGGCGTGGTCCCCAATCGCGTGAGCGTTGATTGCGTCGACATCACGGAGAAGTCGTCGGATCCGCGTTGGGGCGCTCTCATTTCGGGCACCTGCGGGGTGCTGGCATTCAGCCCCGACAGTCAAATGTTCGCCGCAGGTGGGTGTGTGGGATGCTTCGAGCTGCGACGTTTTACGACGAAGGAAGAGCGAGGAAAACAGGCGTTTCCCACGTTCGGCACCTTCGGCAGTCGCGGTCGAGGGCATCGACTCGTGCCGCCCACGATGGACGACCGAACGGCGTTCCTCGGACGGGCAGCCTTCAGCGCCGATGGTCGCTTGCTGGCTTGCCGATCCGTGATTCATGATGTCTCCTCGAGCAACCAGAAACCGGTCTACATGCTCACCAGCGGCGAGTCGACGCTCAGCCCGGACGGAGAAACGCTTGCGGTTCTGAGGTGGTCGCCCAGTCCACCCAAGGATGTCATCCTTTGGAACACCGGCGCACGCGCAAATCCGCCGCGGAGTTTTCAACAACTGCTCGCCAACATCTCCTGTACGGCGTTCAGTCCGGATGGAAACGTGGTGGCCACCGCAATTTCCGACGCTTCCGATCCGAAGGTGGTCAAGCTGTGGGATCTTGTCACGGGGGCCGAAGTTGCAGCATTCACTCGTGGTACCTCGGCGCCCTCGTCTCAGTTGGCAGGCGCCGCGCAGGCCCAGACGATGCTCTTCAGCCCCGACGGGCAGATGCTGGCCGCCGCGTTTGACAGCGAGATCGACGTTTGGACGCTCCCGACAGGAAATCGCCACACGACCCTCAAGGGACACGCCGGCGCCGCGACTTCGATCGCCTTCAGTCCTGACAGCCAAACGCTGGTATCGACGAGTCTGGACGGAACGGTCAAGCTCTGGGATGCGGCCACGCTCGTCGAAACGAACACAATCCCTGTCGAGTCGCCTGCCTCGTCCATCGACTTCCGCTATGACGGGAAGGTTTTTGCGACCTCGCACCGCGACGGAACCGTGCGTCTGTGGGATTTCGCTTCCCGCCAACTCCGGCAGACGATCCGTGTCGGGCCGCCGTGCGGAAACGTGCGACAAGCGCTGTTTACGCCGGAAGGCCGGCATTTGGCTACGGTCAACGGCAACGGGACGGTGTACGTCCTGCGGCTGGCAGACTTCGAGCATCGTTCGCGGCTCTGACGCCGTCGAAGAAGAGTCTGGCGGTTTTCTTGCGGTTTTTCGATCTGACCAGAAAGGGAAGCATCATGTTGTGCGATCCATGCACGGTGGCATATCCAGTTTCAGTTCGACCTACGTTTGTGACGTTGGGCCTCTTCGGCCTCGTCCTGTTGCTGCGGACATCGGTCGCCATCGGCGACGATTCTCCGGAAATGCGCACTTGGACTTCGACAGCCGGCACACCGGCTCGCGCCGCCTTGCTGGACGTCGAGGGACAACAAGCCCGGCTGAAATTGGCGGATGGCACGGAGAAGCTGGTTCCCATCGACCAGCTCAGTGCGGAAGACCAAAAGTACATCGGCCAGTGGCTGGAGCGTCGCGCCAACAAACCGCCGCAGACCTGGAGGCGGTTCCGCAATCGCTCGACGGGACAACAGTTCGACGGCATGATCCTCGAACGGGTGAATGTCAAAGGCCAGCGAAAGCTGTTTGTGAAAGACAGAACTGGTCTGACCGCCTGGCTCTGGGAAGCCATGTTCGAGATTTCCGATGTGCCCGTCGGAACGTCGGTCGAGTCGCCCGTGGAACAAACGATCAAGCCACGGCCCATGCCACCGGGAGGCGGTGGGATCAAGATTGCTCTCACGCCTGCCGCCCCGCCGGCCCAGAGTGTTTTCGTGACGGGCAGCGGCACAACACCCGACGAGGCAAACAAGAACGCGCTTTCGGCCGCCATTGAACGGGTGGTCGGCGTACTGGTCGACGCGGAAAGCCTGGTGAAAAACGACGAAATCGTCCGCGACCAGGTATTGACGTTCAGCCGGGGCTACATCAACGAGTACCGGGAAATCCGCCGTTGGGAGGAAAACGGACTGCATTACGTGACGATCGCCGCCAACGTCTCGGTAACCAAACTGGGCGAAAAACTCAAGCAAGTTCCGGGAATCGCGACGAAGGTCATCGATGGCGGACTGCTGAAGAACTTGCTCGAAATCGACCGGCAAAACGAAGAGCTGGCCCGCGAGTTGTTTCGCCGAGCGGTCGCAGGTTTCAAGCCGGATAGACTGCTGACGTTAACGATGCTGGACAAGCCGCCGGTGGTGAAAGACGCCGGCGCAAAGGTCGCATTGACCGTAGACTATCAGTTGTCAAGCAACTTGGATGCCTGGAAGACCTTGTACGCGGACTTGAAGACCGTGTTCGACGCCATCGCCTTCAAGCATGCCCTGTATACTTGCACGACCACGCCGCAGCGATTTCCAGGCCGCGACTTGCGTTATTCGATCAAATGGGATTCGACCACGCCGCTGGTGCCAAAATCGGACGGGCAGGTGTTCGTCTACTTGTGCAGAGACTGTACCGAGGATTGCAACACAACCTATTGGGACGGTTACCTAGCGTATCCCTCCTTTCAGCAAGAGGTGGCGAGTGTCGCCGCGGGCCACGCGCGATATCGGCTTAGGTTCCAATTGGTCGACAGCGAGAATCGCGCCATTGTGGAATTGGACACGCGATTGGGCAACGCCCTGGTTGTGTCTCGGTCGTCGTCAAACCGATTCGGTGTCTCTTCGATCGGTCCGCTGCCCTACGCGGCGAACACGTTCCGTACCAGCCGCACGGATTCGGTGACGTTCACGATTACTCCGGAACAGCTCGCCCGCGTCGACACCTGCCACGGGTCCATTCAAATCGTGGAAGACCAATGAACCGCAGGCCGGTCACGACTGATGGAGACGCATCGGCCGACGATGAAGCCGGGGCACCGATTACGGCAGGCGAACGGCGTCGCATCCCTGCCGGTCGTGCTCCGGTCGCCATGGCGACTCGGCGAAAAAATGAAAACCCCCCCTGAGTGGGTTTCTTCCTCGGAAAATCTGTGCGAAACTTGGCACAGATCGAGACCCGTCTGCAATTATCACTGCGAACAAGTGAGGACCGACAATTTAGAACAACAAAAAGCGAATCTAAGCCTCAGCTGTTCTTTTTTTCTGGGGGGCTTGCAGTGGAGTGCCGCATGTGTTTCTTGTTGTTGACAGCACGAACGATGTGTCTCCTTTTGTCCTACAGGCGAATGCCGCTCTCGCACACTTGCCTCGACGGCTTCGCGATATTTCGCTGCACCAACCAGGTACTGGCTGATTGGGGTGCGGAGCGAGCGGGAGGCTTAGGGCGATGATTGTTGTATGTCCCGGCTGTAAGACCCAGCATGAGATTCCGGAAACCTGGGCAGGCAAGACTGGTCGCTGTGCTTCGTGCGGGACCGTGCTGGACCTTCCCAACACGACCACGCCTGGAGCGGTCGAAGAAAAGACGGTCGTAATCTGTCTGCATTGCGGCCAGCGTGTTGCCGTCCCACGGTCCTGGCTGGGAAAGCGGGGCAGGTGCAAGTCTTGTCAGCAGCTGATGACATTGACTGAAGCGGCGCCGTTGCAACCGGCCGATTCCGAAAATGCGTCGCCGGGGAAGGTGCGGGAAGAATCCGTGACATCGCCGCCCGTGACTGAACCGCCAGCGGGCGCGCAGCAAATCACACCGGCACCTGTCCCAGAGTCGCCAGCAGTCCGGAAGGAAGTGACGCCGCCTCTCGTACCAAAGTCGCCAGCAGTCCGGAAGGAAGTGACGCCGCCTCTCGTACCAAAGTCGATGGCAGCCCGAAGGGAATCAACGCCGCCGCTGGCTCCCGAGTTGCCGGCGGCCCAACCGCATGCAGCACTGCTGCCATTGCCCGAGTCAACGGACAGTATCCGCCAGACGCCCGTTAGGCAGAACGCCGACACACCGTGGGAGGACGATGAAGGGTGGGTGACGATGGGGAGCGCCGCCTGGGCTGTCGGGCACGGGCAAGCGACGGCTCGGTCCTTGGCAGCGAAGACGGCAGCCTCCCGAGCTGAAACGGCAGATTCGCCGGGGGCATCTATCGCTGTCTTCGGTTCATCGGACCGCGGCGCGTCCGCAGACGAAGCCCCTGAGACTCCGCGTCAGGTCGAGGAACGGGAGCCATGGTCCGACGACACGAACGCTGCGCCGTCGGCGCCTCGCTATTGGTGTGGTGTCGGAGACGGGCTGGAGCCGGAGTTGGCCCTGGCCGTACATCTCCACGATTCGAGCCGTGCCACTCCGGTTCAGATCGATCTTTCGGACCGCTCGGTTACCTTGTCGCTGGCTGCCATACCGGTCAGTTGGTTGGCCAGCGACTTGGCCGGCAGCCTGCTGCTCTTGGCCGTCGTGATTCCGCTGAAGATGATGATCGCCGGGATGGTGATCTCGGCCTGCGTCTTCTTCGCTGTGATCTCCATGTTCACGCTGAACATCCTTGGGTTTTTCGGGACGCTGACCGCAGCAGCCAGCAACGGGTTCGCCGTGTTGCAGATGCTGGTCGAATGGTCTGTGGTCGCGTACGGTGTGCTGCAGCGGATCATTGCGATCGTGAAAAAGGAGCCTTTTGTTTTTCGTCCCAGCGGAATGCAGGCGGAGAATGACGTGGTTGCCGTCTATTCGCAGGGCGATCGTCTGCAAGTGCTCCGTTTGGACGTGTCAACGCTGTTGCTGAAGCAGAAATCAACCAAAGGCGAAGGGTGCCTGAAAGGTTTGGTATCCATCTTGATGTTGCCGATCATGTTTGCGCTGAACCTGACCAGTTCCCAAAAGGAGTCTCAGGCCGCCCTCTTCGTGTTCGTGACGGGATCGCCCCTCGGCTCGGAGGCAGGCGGCGAGGGGCGGTTGGTGCATCTGGTTTCTGTTCCGTGCAAGGAAGCCGACGATCTGCAGTCGAATTTCGAATCGGCGTTGGGGCTTTCGATACAGGTCGTAGACGAGAAGGCGGCCACGACGCAGTTGTGGACAAAAGCGTGAAGGCGGGAGAACGAACAATGGGTCCAACGCAAAGCGAGCTTCCCAGACCGTGGCGGGAGGGGCTCGAACAACGGCTCGCCGGTGCGCCGGACGCGGGCGGCGTTGTTGGCGTCATGAACCAGGCTGCTTTTCGCACCAGCCCACGTCTCCGGCAGAGCGTCCCAGCACTGATGCTGCGGCTGATTTGCCTGGCTGTTTTTCTGGCCGCGGGAGCGATGTTGGCGTTGGCCTCCGTGCTGTCCCCTCAGCTTCTACCGGGGGCCGAGGACGATGCGGTCCTTGGCTGGGCCGCGTATGGTCTGGGGACGCACACGCAGTTGCAGACGTTATGCGGATGGCGAGGGGCCAAGCCGTGCCGTTGTTGGCTTCGCTTCGGGATTCCCTGTCCAACGTGCGGGATGACGACGGCCGTCTCGTTGCTGGTTCACGGGCGGCCGTTTCGTTCGCTGGCCTGCCAGCCGTTCGGCTGCCTGCTGGGCATCGTGTCTGCGCTTTCATTGCCGGCAAGCGTAGCCGGTTTCGTGACGGGGCGGTGCCCGCGGATTTCCGTAAGTGACTGGTTTCTTGAGAGAGCGATCGCGTTGACGGCCGTCTTCTTTGCCGCTTCCTGGCTTTACAAGATCATCGCCATGCGTCTGATGTTGGGATAGCCCTTTTCCGAAAACTGATCGTGGGGGACAACAATGGCAACGGAATCGGAATCTGGTCCGGAGAGCATCCGGGAGGAACTGCTGGACGCGGCGGCGGCGCTGCCGCACGATTCGGCAGCGACGGACCGTGAGCATGGGGCGGCGGACGAAGCGTCCGCGGACGGCGCAACGGCGGACGAAACACCGGTGCCCGGGGGCTTCATGGCTGCGCTGTCGGAGCGACTGGATCCCATCGAACAGTCCGTTCACGCGCTGCGGCAAACCGTCGACGAGCGGCTGCGCTACGACGATGCAAAAGAGGCGGCGTTCAATCGCCTGTATGCCGAACTGGAAGAGCAGAAGAAGCGGGCCTCCGGCGAGTCCCTCCGGCCGTTGCTTCGGGATCTCGTCATGCTGTACGATCACATCATGGACGCCCTCGGCCAACATCCCGACGAAGCGGAGTCGCTGGACTTGATACGCCAAAGCCTGTTGGAGGTGTTGTATCGGATGAATGTCGAGCCGATCGAGTGCCGGCTCGAGCGTTACGACCGCTCGCTGCAGCAAGTCCGGCGAGTGGAGAAGACGGTGGACCTGGACAGCGACTGGACTGTGGCGCAAGTCCTGCGCGACGGGTTCCGCTTCGGCGACGTCATCCTTCGGCCCCAGCAAGTCGTGGTCCGCCGTTACGAAGGGCCGGCTGGCGGCCCGCGCGAACCGGCTGACGAAAAAGAGTAGCAAGACAGCAACGAACCTTTCCAACCTATTCACGAGGAGCAACGGTATGGCTTCTGCTTTCCAGCCCGGGAAGACCGCGGGAATCGACTTGGGGACGACACGTTCCACGTTGGCGCACCTGGACGAATACGGCAAGGCGGCGGTGATTCCCAACGCGGACGCCGAACTCGTCACACCCTCCGTGGTGTTGATTGACGAAGGAGACGTGGTGATTGTCGGAAACGACGCCAAGAATCAAGCCGTGGCGGCGGGGCACCGCGTCATCCGGGAATCGAAACGCGAGATTGGGCGGACGGACATGAAGTGGGAGATCGACGGCAAGACGTATCAGCCCGAGATGATCGGCTCGATGGTGCTCAGGAAGCTGAAGAAGGATGCCGAGGCGAAGCTCGGCATCCCCATCGTCAATGCGGCGATCACCGTCCCCGCCTATTTTGATGACAGCCAGCGGGCGGCCACCGAAGCCGCCGGCAAGATGGCGGGCTTGAACGTCGTGGGGATTTTGAACGAACCGGTTGCGGCGGCGCTGGCCTACGGCCTGGACCGCCAGCGCGAGGACGGCTACGTCGTCGTGTACGACCTGGGAGGCGGCACGTTTGACGTCAGCGTGATGAAAGTGGCCAGCGGCGAGATCACGATGGTGGCCACCGACGGCAACGTCGAATTGGGCGGAAAAGACTGGGACGAGCGGATCATCGCCCGAGTGGTCGAGAAGTTCATGGAGGAGCATGGGGTGGATCCGACCGCGGATGAGGACACGTATCAGCAATTGAAGAATGACGCCGAGTCGGCGAAGGAATCGCTGACATCCAAGGAGAAGACGCGAATCATCGTCCAGCATGCGGGTCACAAGCTGGTGTATGAGCTGACACGCCAGGAGTTCGAGCAGTTGACGGAGGATCTTTTGAGCCAGACCGAGGTGACGCTGACCGAGGTCGTCGAGGATCAGGCGAATCTGACCTGGGAGCAGATTTCCCGCGTCCTCTTGGTCGGGGGCTCCAGCAAGATGCCTCAAGTGGCCCGGATGGTCGGGGAACTGACCGGCAAACAGGTCTCGGTGGGCGATCCGGAGCCCGACCTCTGTGTGGCCCTCGGCGCGGCCTACTATGCGACGATTCTGGAAGTCCAGCAGGCCAGCGACCCGAACAGCACGATGACAAATCAACAGAAGGACGAGGTCAGGAAGAAAGTGGCTTCGCTCCCGCCTGCGCAAGCCAAAGCCTTCACCGGCACCAAAGTGACGATGGTTACGTCCCACGCGTACGGCGTCGAGGTCCTTGACGAGAACCACCAAACCTGCAACGAAGTGATGATCAAGAAGAACTCGCCGCTGCCGGCCTCGCACAGTGCGACCTTCGGCCTCGTCCACGACAACCAAACCTCGGTCGAGATCAACGTCTGGGAGGGCGAGGAATCCAACCTTCAGTTTTGCACCAAGGCCGGGACGGGTGAGATGAGTGGCTTTCCGCCGTCGCCCCAAGGCACCCCGGTCGAAATTCAAATGGAGTTCACGCCCGAGGGGGTCATCAAAGTTCGGGCTGAATGCAGGGGAAAGACCTTCGAGGGGACGTTCGAGCGGCCCCAGGGAATGAGTGCCGCGGAGCAAGAGGCCGCCGGGAGGATGATGGCCAGGATGAAGGTCGAGTAGGAGTCGGCACGGGAACCGGGGGTACCTCTCGCACCGCGAAGCTCGGCGCTTGCGGTGCGCAGGACGATCGAGCGGTGCCACTTCTGTTGGGGGAACGTATGTCTGGACAAGAACCCAAAGACGAACGTGACTTGATGCGGGAAATCGGCGTGCGGAATGTGGACAATCCATCCGCATTCGACCTGCTCGGGGTCCCGGAGGCTTGTGAAGACGATGCCCTGATCCGCGAGGAGGGCAAGAAGCGCAACTCGCTCTTGAAGCGGTGGGAGCAGTACAAGCCGAATCCGGACATCCAGAAAATGGCCGTGGCGCTCAAATTGCGCATCTCGGATGCCCAGAAAAGGTTGCGCACTGCGCAGGGCCGGACTGCGTACCGGCAAGATCTCTTGGCCACGCGAATCGGCGAGTTCCGCAACCGCATCAAGTCGGCGGTCACGCCCGGCGAAGAACTTGCCGAGGAACGGATCCGGCAGTTGGCCGCCCTGGCGGGAGGTTACGGAATCGATGAGGCCACAGCCAGGGCGGAGATTACCAAGCTATCGCGGGCGGACAACCCGTTTGTCGTGCTGGGGATCAAGCCGATCCCGGCTGACGACCGCTGGCCGACCGCCTTCGATGTGCTGCTGGCCGAGGAATCCGACGAGTCGCCGCCCGACGTCGAGCGCCGCGCGGCCGCCCAACTGGAGAAAATCGAGGCCGGTCTGCAGACCAACAAGATCAGTTCGGAAGAGGCCGTGCGTCTGCGGTCGTACGTGCAGGAGGCCGTCCTGACGCTTTCTAGCTCCGAGTTGCTGCAGGCTTATCGGTTCGAGATCCGCAATCACCGCTTGGCCCGGTTCCAACGCATCATCGAGCTGGTGATGTCCAAGTCGGGCGTTGCCGACACGACCACGTTAGTGCAATTGGTACACCAAGGACGGCAGATGCGGCTCGCCCAAGCGGACGTGGAAAGCGCGCTGAAGAACACCGCTGGGGTGAATGTCGAGGAGGCGGTCGGCCACGAGCCTTCGCTGGGCGTCAACCGCTCGGCGATCGAGGCCTATGTTCGCGGTGACGGGCGGAGCAGCCGGGAAATCATCGGCGTGCGAAACGATGGGACGGGCGAATTGGAAGTGTACGTCGAATCGGATCAGCCTTGGATTCGAATTTCGGAACCCTGCTTCCGTACGCGCAGCCGCAAGGACGTGGAAATCACCTTGCTGCCCTCACGGCTCCGGCCGGGCGAGAAGCTGTGCGGCGCGGTCCGCCTGCGGTCCAACGGCGGCGAGGCGGAGATCGAGGTCACGGCCCTGCTCGGCCAGCCTGGCAGCGAGGCTACGCTGGAAGACTACAACAAAGCGGCCGGTGCCTATTTCATGGGTTTGGCGTTTATCTTCTTGCTGCCTTTCGTCGTCCTGTCCTGGAGGTTCATGATGAGCCGCAAGGAGTCCGCCTTTCTGGCATTTCACGCGGCGCAGTCCATGTTCTTTGGGATTGTGCTGATCCTGGCTATGTTCGGGTTCGGGCTGTTCATGCAATTCATCATGCCGGATCCGGCAAGCGGGACTGCCGGCGGGGCGCCGCCGGACATCGCGACCTCGTGTTTGCCCTGTTGCTTCAGTCTCTTATTGCTTGGCTCCTGGATCGGCGCGCCGGTGGCCATGGGCATGGTGACCAAGAACGGACGCAACATCCAGATTCCAGGCATCGCCGGCCTGATACGCAGGCTGTTGTGAAATCGTTCTCAAAGATGAAGGGGAGGTAGCCCTATGGCGGAACGGTACTTGACCGGGGTCAAAGCCAGCGCCGTCCAGAAGTGGTTCGGCCTGACGCCGGCCCGTGACGGGTTGACGTGGTTCGATGTGTTGGGCGTCCCCGAAGAGGCTGTCCAGGCGGATGCCATCGCCCAGCAACTTGCCGCGGGTCTGAAACGGCTCCGATCGGTCGTGGAAAAGGCGAAGACGAGCGGCCGTCAGGACTTTGTCGAATTGGCCACGCAATTGGGCGGTGATCTCCACGATGCCGCGGACGTGTTGCAAGACGCCTCGCGCCGGGAGGAGTATCTGGCGGCGTTGATCGAAGCGCGAAAGGAATCCTTTCAGCGTGCCGTTTCCGCCGCGATCGTGCCGGGCAAACGGCTTTCTGACAAGGAGCTGGCGTTGTTTCTGGAAGCCGCCAAGGAACTGCGTCTGCCAGAAGGCGAGGCCAGAAAAGTCGTCGATGCGCTCATCGGCATCGCGCGTACGGACAACCCGTACTCCAAGTATGGCGTGATCAAGGTCGCCGACGACCCCACCTCGCCCAATGAATTCGATCTGCTTTGCCTGGACGAGTCCGTGGACGACGAACGTCTGATCCATTCACAGCTCGATGCCCAGCTGAAACGGGCGCGGGAGTTCGAGCAGAAGAGCACGCGTCCAGAGGTCAAACGCGAGGCCCGCAAGCGAGTGGAGGAATTCGAAGCCGCGGGGAAGATCCTGCTCTCATCCCCGGGACGCAGTCGGCGGCGCTCGGAGATCGCCAAGACTCGCGGCCAGAAGTTCACCGAAGAGGTGCGGCTCGTCTGCCATTCTGGCCAGCCGATGGAGCCGGATATTGTCATCAGCCAGCTGGCCAACGCACGCCGGATTCGCTTATCCGATTCACAGGCCCGGCAGATCATTACCCAAGTCACCGGCTTCGCAGACTACATGGGGCTGCTGTCCCAACGAAAGACGCCTTCGCTGGGGCACATCGCGGGGCTCAAAATGGAACTGCCCGTGGACGGCGATCTGGCGGCGGCGACAAGACAGATCACGATCCGCAACGAGGGCTCCGGCATGCTCCAGGGCCGCATCCAGCCCATGTGTGAATGGATCGCCGTCAAGCCCGGCTCGATTCAGACGGACGGCCTTCAGCAAGTCTTCGTGCGCGTCAATCCGGCCGCGCTGCCGCGCGGGGTGCCCGCGGCCGGGCAGATCTCTGTCGAGACAAACGGCGGTTCCCAAACGGTGACGGTGGAGGCGATGTTGGGCGCCGGGGACGCGGCCACGAACGTCAACGAGCGCATCTGCGGTGCCCTGGTCTATCTGCTGGGCACGATGTTCTTTCCGCTGGGGATGGTGGGCGTCTTCGTGTGGCAAAACCGCTCGCGGTTCCTCACGCTGCAGGCTGCCCAAGCGTCCGTACTGGGAACCTTCACGGCGGGGCTGGAGATCAGCCATTCCTTGGCCACCGAACTGTGCTGTGGGCTGGGATTCCTGGACTGGCCGCTTTGGCTAGGCTTCTGGGGTTGCGTCGCCATCGGCTTGGTCTGCGCGGTGATGTCATTGTTGGGACGCACCATCCGGATCCCTGTCATCATCAAGCACGCAGAGAGATTCGCCTACCAGTTCGGCGAGGACAACCTGGCATCCGGGACCAGAACAGCCTAGCGTACAGCAAATCGCTGGTGGTGCAAACGGGAGCGACAAGGTGGCAGCGAAACGTGATAGCATCCCCTTCCGGCTATCCACGAACCGTGTGGATTTCGGGATCGTTCGCGCCGGCTGCGTCCTGCGGCGCACAGTGACCTTGACGAATCAATCCGGTGCCGGCGTGGCGATCGAGTTGACGGGAATTCCACCATGGCTCGAACCGAAGTTTGCCGATCAGGCCGGCACGCGTGCGGTCATCGAGTTCAAGGTCTTGCCGGAAAGACTCCCCGGTCCTGGGCGCCAGGTTTGCGAGGTGCGGGTGAAAGCCGGGAACTGGCATTCCCAGATCATGCTCAGCGTCGTCGCTCCTGCGACGCGCGTCCATGACCAAGCGGGGAAGCAGCAGACCGGCGGACCGCGCACGGGGCCTCCGCTGGATCACGGCAAGTCCCCGTCCCCGCGGCAGGACGCGTCGAAGCCGGTTTCGGAGCAAGCCCAGACCGTCCTTTCCGGCGGCCTTCCGGCGCTGTCGCCGCTGGTGACCGGAGGCGTGCTGTTTCTGATGAGTGGGGTCGCGTACGAAATGACGGCGGAAGCGGTCGCCGTCACGCCGGAAGCGGCGTTCCTCCCCTGGGTCGCCAGCGGTGCCGTAGCGATGACGCTGCTTGCGGTGGCGCTGATCGCCGACAAAGTCAAGGAGGTGGTCGATCGTCTCGGATACGATGACCGCATCCGCATGAACGTGACGGCCGGCCTGCAGGCACGGGTCGACAGTCTGCGAGTCGGCCACAAGGGCCAAACATTCGACTGCCGCAAGGGCGTGCCTTTCTCCGCCGTTCTCGCCAAGCCGACCATCCTGGAACTGGCTCACTTGGGCAGTGACGAGGAGAAGGCGTTCCTGATCGGCCTGCTGCTCATGCAGCTGTACGAGACCTGCGAAACCGCCGGCGAGTCGCGGCGGATCAAGCACGTGACGCTGGTCGAGGAGGCCCACCGCCTGCTGACGCGGACCTCGACGGATACCAGCGCGGCGGAGTCCGCTAATGTCAAGGGCAAGTCGGTCGAGGCTTTCTGCAATATCCTGGCGGAAGTCCGAGCTTACGGCGAGGGTCTGGTGATCGCCGAACAGATTCCCACGAAGCTCGCCGATGATGTCCTGAAGAACACCAACCTCAAGGTGATGCACCAGTTGGTGGCCGCCGCCGATCGTGCTCTGATGGGCGGCACGATGAATGTTGACGACGAGCAGAGCATGGTCGTCACTTCCTTGACCCGCGGCGAGGCGGTGGCGTTTGCCGAGGGCGTAGAGAATCCGGTGTTGGTTCAGATTCCTCGATTCCGCGGCGAAGGGCAGGTCTCCGATGTCCACGTCCGCCGCGCTTCGGCCGCGTTTTATGAGCGGCACTCCGACGCCTTGGGGTCGTTTCGGGGCTGTCGGCATTGCGCGGACGTGTGTCATTTCGGATCTCGAGCCAGACGGATCGCCGAGGACGAAGGAATCCGCTCCGCGGTCTGGTCCTACGTACTGTCTTGCTTGCGTTCAGCCAGTTCGGCCACGCGCGGCTGGGATGCCTTCCGAAAACGGCTTGTGCCCCCGGCCGTGCTTGCCCGCCTCCGCCCGCCGGACCAGGAACCGCTGGCGTGGTGCATCGGGCAGACGGCAGCCGAACGCAGCTTTCTGGAGCTGCGCAGCCGTGGTCTTTCGCTGTGGGAACTCGACAACCTGCTGCGGACTTTCGCCGAGATGTCCCAGGCCGTCCGCACGAAAGCGGAGGATACGGCGATCCGCGTTTCGTAGTTCCGCGCCAAGGCGAATACTGTCTTGAAGATGTCCCGTGGACCCCTGGAAGGCTGTCAAGCGTGCAAATCACCTTGTGTCTTCGGCCCGCTTGGCAGCCGGCTGGCGCGACGTGCCGAGTTCCGGTCCGGCCTGTCCGCAGCGTTCAAGGAGAAAGATGCCGACAAAGCGATTGTCCGGTACTGCGAACGGATCGCTGCCGACAACCTGTTCACCAGCAACGCCGAGGCCGTGCGCGGTCTGGCGGTCTGCTTCTACGCGTACGTCGCCGGTTTGGTCGGCGCACGCAACGTATCCGGTACGATAAACCGACTGTTCCAAGGCTGAACCTTGCAAGACGCGCAGATGACGTGGCGGGACGCCCAGCGGATCGGACAAGGAGATCGTCGATGTGGAGGGAGGATTGGGCGTCGCGGATTCCGCCGCACACGCCGTCTCCCAGGCACTGGTTGCCTGGGATTTGAATCAGAAAGGAATTCATCATGCCTCGTTCCAAATACATTTTCACACTTCGCACGTTCTTGCATTACGCGTTGGTCGTGCCAGGCGTCGTCCTGCTTGTCGGGACATCGGTTGGCCTTGGCGACGACCAGCCGGAAATGCGAACCTGGACTTCGACAGCCGGCACACCGGCTCGCGCCGCCTTGCTGGACGTCGAGGGACAACAAGCCCGGCTGAAATTGGCGGATGGCACGGAGAAGCTGGTTCCCATCGACCAGCTCAGTGCGGAAGACCAAAAGTACATCGGCCAGTGGCTGGAGCGTCGCGCCAACAAACCGCCGCAGACCTGGAGGCGGTTCCGCAATCGCTCGACGGGACAACAGTTCGACGGCATGATCCTCGAACGGGTGAATGTCAAAGGCCAGCGAAAGCTGTTTGTGAAAGACAGAACTGGTCTGACCGCCTGGCTCTGGGAAGCCATGTTCGAGATTTCCGATGTGCCCGTCGGAACGTCGGTCGAGTCGCCCGTGGAACAAACGATCAAGCCACGGCCCATGCCACCGGGAGGCGGTGGGATCAAGATTGCTCTCACGCCTGCCGCCCCGCCGGCCCAGAGTGTTTTCGTGACGGGCAGCGGCACAACACCCGACGAGGCAAACAAGAACGCGCTTTCGGCCGCCATTGAACGGGTGGTCGGCGTACTGGTCGACGCGGAAAGCCTGGTGAAAAACGACGAAATCGTCCGCGACCAGGTATTGACGTTCAGCCGGGGCTACATCAACGAGTACCGGGAAATCCGCCGTTGGGAGGAAAACGGACTGCATTACGTGACGATCGCCGCCAACGTCTCGGTAACCAAACTGGGCGAAAAACTCAAGCAAGTTCCGGGAATCGCGACGAAGGTCATCGATGGCGGACTGCTGAAGAACTTGCTCGAAATCGACCGGCAAAACGAAGAGCTGGCCCGCGAGTTGTTTCGCCGAGCGGTCGCAGGTTTCAAGCCGGATAGACTGCTGACGTTAACGATGCTGGACAAGCCGCCGGTGGTGAAAGACGCCGGCGCAAAGGTCGCATTGACCGTAGACTATCAGTTGTCAAGCAACTTGGATGCCTGGAAGACCTTGTACGCGGACTTGAAGACCGTGTTCGACGCCATCGCCTTCAAGCATGCCCTGTATACTTGCACGACCACGCCGCAGCGATTTCCAGGCCGCGACTTGCGTTATTCGATCAAATGGGATTCGACCACGCCGCTGGTGCCAAAATCGGACGGGCAGGTGTTCGTCTACTTGTGCAGAGACTGTACCGAGGATTGCAACACAACCTATTGGGACGGTTACCTAGCGTATCCCTCCTTTCAGCAAGAGGTGGCGAGTGTCGCCGCGGGCCACGCGCGATATCGGCTTAGGTTCCAATTGGTCGACAGCGAGAATCGCGCCATTGTGGAATTGGACACGCGATTGGGCAACGCCCTGGTTGTGTCTCGGTCGTCGTCAAACCGATTCGGTGTCTCTTCGATCGGTCCGCTGCCCTACGCGGCGAACACGTTCCGTACCAGCCGCACGGATTCGGTGACGTTCACGATTACTCCGGAACAGCTCGCCCGCGTCGACACCTGCCGAGGGTCCATCCAAATCGTGGAAGACCAGTGAACCGCAGGCCGGTCACGATTGCTGGAGAAGCATCGGCCGACGATGAAGCCGGGGCACCGATTACGGCAGGCGAACGGCGTCGCATCCCTGTCGGTCGTGCTTCGGTCGTCATTGCGCCTCGGCGAAAAAAGGAAAAATCCCCCTGAGTGGATTTCTTCCTCGGAAAACCTGTGCGAAACTTGGCACAGATCGACCGCCGTTCGCAATGATCACTGCGAACGAGCGGAGACCGGCGAACCGAAATCGCCGAAACACGGACGCCGTCTTCGTGCCTCTTCGACACCTGGAGAAACTTCACAGCCTCCACGCATCTGACCTTCACGTCACATGTTGACAACAGGAGAACCTCCGTGGCAAATCATTCCGAAAAAGGCAGCTTGCCGATGGTGAATCGAAAGCCTTCCGTGCGACGCAAACACCTACCCACCAGCCCGCGCGGCCGGCGCCTGGGATTGGAACCGCTCGAGTCTCGCCGCTTGTTGACGTTGTACATCGTCGATTCGCTAGGGGATGACACGGTCGCGGATGGATGGCTCACGCTGCGCGAGGCGATCGGGGCGGCCAATTGCAATTGCCAGGTCGGCGATGCGCTGCCGGGCAGCGGGGCCGACGAGATCCGTTTTCATCCGGACCTGGCCGGCGGGACGATCCGCTTGACCCGCAGCAGCGTCCCGTATCTGGTCGCGGAGGATTTGACGATCGTCGGCTTGGGCAAGAATCTGCTGACGATCGACGGTGACGTGAACGGGGACGGCAAAGGTGATACGCGGCATTTCGATGTCAATGCCGGTGTAACGCTGACCATGTCCGATCTCACGTTGACCAACGGTTATGCCAGCGAAGGCACCTCGGGTGGTTCGATCTATGCCGACGGCACGCTGGTATTGTGGAACTGCGTCCTGTCAAACAACTATGCCGGTGTGGATGGTGGAGCGATCTATGCCTCTGCCAAGAGTCCGTCTGTGACGCTGACGAACAGCAAGGTAACGGGAAGCACTGCCTTTGGCCGGGGCGGTGGCGTCGTTCAATTGGGCGGATCGCTACGGATCGATCATTCAGAAATCAGTCATAACACGGCCGACTCGGGCGGTGGGATTTACAGTAGCGGGCCGCTGGAAATCCTGGACAGCAGCCTCGTCAAGCAAAACACCGCCGCCGGCGATGGGGGTGGTATCTGGGCGGAGGACGAGTTGACGATTCGGGAAAGCGACGTCCAGAAGAATACGGCCCGGCGCGGAGGCGGCGTGTACGCACGCTACGGGTCGGCGTCACTCACCAACGCGGATTTCCGTGAGAACACGGCGACCGTCGACGGCGGCGGCTGGCTCTCGCAGTGGTATGGTTTCGTGCAGGTGAGCGACTGCACCTTTGCCGACAATCACGCGGACCGGAATGGCGGGGCGATTTGGGGTTTGAACTCGGCGGAAATCGGAAACACGCAGTTTCAACGCAACACGGCGGGCAATGCAGGCGGGGCGATTCTTTCGTGGGGAGTCTTGCACATCGTGTTCAGCGTGTTCGACGCAAATGGAGCAACTTGGGGCGGTGCCCTGAACACTTACGGCGCCAATCTCTTAGAATCCTGCACGTTCACCGCGAACACGGCCCATTACGGCGGCGCCATCAACCACTCGAATGAACCTCTGCTGATCGGTCAATCGCGGTTCGAGAGTAACACCGCCACGGTTCAAGCCGGCGCCATCCGCAACGACTCGCCTGGCGTATTCGTGAATACCACATTTCGCTTGAACCGAACGGCGGGCAGCGGCGGCGCGATCCTTGCCTATGGGGACGAATTCGACTTGGCAATCCAAGACTGCCTGCTCGAACAGAACGAGGCGGGCACAGACGGAAGCGGAGACGGCGGGGCGATTTGGACCAGCCAGCGGCGATTGGAAATCGCGGCAACGACGATTCAAGACAACGTCACCGACGACATTGGCGGCGGGGTCTACATTGCGGAGGGACTGCTGGTTCTGACCGACAGCCTGGTCGCGACAAACATTGCCAAGAATGGTCGGGCCGGCGGGATTTGGGTCGGCAAGCCGGCCGAACTGGCCCTGGCCAACACCACGGTTTCGGGAAACGCCGCCGGGGCGGACGGCGGCGGTATCTACTTCAACGGCAACGCCAACGTGGCGACGCTGGTGAATGCCACCATCAGCAACAACCGGGCCGCCCGCAATGACGCTGCCGGCAAGTTGGGCGGCGGGATCTACAATGCGGCGGGGAAGGTGTTGCTGCAGAACACCCTCGTGGCCGGCAACGTCCGCGGTTCGGGCACCACGGCATCCGACATCCAGAGCCTGGTCGATCCGGCTTCTACTCACAACCTAATCGGCGATGCCACGACGGCTGGCGGCTTGATTCACGGCGTGAACAACAACCTGGTTGGTGTCGATCCGCGGCTTGGCCCCCTCGCGGAAAACGGCGGCCGAAGCCGGACGCACGCTTTGTCGGCCGACAGTCCTGCCATCGACGCCGCAAACAACGCCCTGGCCTTGAGACCCGACGGCGAGCCGCTGTGGTACGACCAGCGCGGTTATGCTTTCGACCGCCTGGTGGGTCTGCATGTGGATATCGGAGCCTACGAGTATCGCCTGCCCGGCGGCGAATTGCACGGCCACAAATGGTTCGATCTGGACCAGAACGGTCAGCCCGACGAGAAGGTCTGGGGGATGAACATCGTCGCCAACGGAAGTTTCGAGGAGGACAATACCTACAATCCGGGCGGCTGGGTTGCACTGGCCGCCGGGAACACGACGGTGACGGGCTGGCAGGTGCGGCAAGCGGTCGATTGGATCGGAACGACCTGGGCCGCTTCCGAGGGCCAGCGGTCGATCGAGTTGAACGCCACGCATGCCGGTGTCATCGCCCAAACGCTGATCACCGAGCCGGGACGCTGGTATCGCGTCCAGTTCGCCATGGCCGGCAATCCGCTCAGCGAACCGGGGCTGAAGACATTACGCGTGACCGCGGGAGATGAATCGCAGGAGTTCACCTTTGACACGACCGGCCGCACGCCCACGGAGATGGGCTGGCAGACGATGGACTGGCAGTTTCGTCCGCAACAGAGGCTGACGACGATCAAGTTCGCAAGCCTTGTGCCCACGGGAGCCGGGCCGGCGATCGACAACGTGGTGGTGCAACCGCTGGGCCGCGACGATGTGCGGATCTACCTGGACCAAAACGGCAACCACGTCTTTGATGACGGCGAACCGTTGACGTTCTTGCGGCCCGATGATCCGAACACCCCGTTGGTCGACGAAACGGGGACCTACCGCTTCACGGGCCTTCCCGACCGTTTCTATTCGGTGCGGGAAACCCTGGTTGACGGACTGGTTCAGGTGGCTCCGGCCGGGACGGGGGCGCACAACGTGATGATTGCCGGCGGCCAGGCGATCCACAACCTGAACTTTGGCAACCGCTGGGACGGACGGATCAGCGGCACAAAATTCGAGGATCTGAATAACAATGGCATCCGCGACCGCAATCCGTTGCCCGCCGCGTCGCCGACCGTGCTGATGGTCATCGACGTCTCGACCAGCACCGCTCGCAACGTGGGATTCGTTGTGCCAGATATGAACGGCGACGGTGTGGCCAACCAGGTCATCGACGCCGAGTTGTTCGCGATGCTCACGTTGCGTCAGGAACTGGTCGACCTGGGCTGGGGCCATACGGCCCAAGTGGGAGTCGTTGTCTTCGGCTCGGAGGCGGTGTTGTTGGACATGGACCCAACGACCGCAGGCATTCAGTTGTTTGCAGCGCCCCTGGCAGACAGCGATGGCAACGGCGCCAGTGACGTGGAACAGGTTTTACGTTCCGTCGACACCCATTATGCCGGCACGACCCCAGGAAAAACTGACTTTGAAGCGGCTTTGGCCGTAGCGTATCAGGCGCTGGCGACCCTGCCGCCGACAGGCCCGAAGAGTCTGTTCTTCGTCTCGGATGGACTCTCCAACAGCCCATGGTCGTTCGACGACGAGTTGGCGTTGCTCGATACCTTGGGCGTGCATCGCGTGGCGTGGGGCTTCGGGAACCTTTGCGACGTATCCGACTTGCGGCGGATCGATCCCTTTGCCGAACGGTTCACCAGCACCACCGAGATCGTCGAGCGGGCCACGGCCCGCAGCCGTTACGGGGCCGGCGACGGACGCTGGTTGGAACCGGGGATGGACGGCGTGACGATCTACCTGGACGCCAACGGCAACAACGATCTGGATGCCGGCGAACGGTGGACACTGTCGCAAGCCGACAACCCGGCAACGCCGGGCGTGGACGAAACCGGCTGGTATACCTTCGAGGGGCTGCCGATTGGCACTTATACCGTGCGCGAGATCGTTCCCGCCGGATACGTGCAAACGGCGCCGCGGTTTCCGTACGAACACTTGGTGGACCTGCGCACCGGTCCGACCGCGGACGGATACGACTTTGGCAACCGGCGTTCGCCTGGTTGCATCGGAGGCCGCAAGGTGCTGGATGCCGATTTCAACGGCGTGTACGAGAGCGGCGAACCGGGCCAGGCGGGCGTGACGATTTACTTGGATTTGAATGACAATGGGCAGCACGACCTGGGCGAGCCGTCCACGGTCACCGGTGCGGACGGCAGTTTTGTCTTCCACGATTTGACTCCCGGCCGCTATGTGGTCCGCGAACTGACGCCGGCCGGGTTCGAACAGGTTGTCCCCGCGGACGAGGCAGCCATCATCGTGGATTTGGCGCCCGGCCAGTCGTTGCTCGATTTGCTGTTCGTCAACTGGGATCTGCGCGGCTGTATCTCAGGTCACAAGTGGATGGACCTGAACAGAAATGGAGAACGCGATGCGGGCGAGCCCGGGATGTCCGGCGTGCGGATCTATTTGGATTTGAACGGCAACGGCCGTTGGGATGGCAACGAACCTTATACGTGGACCCGCGAGAACGACCCGCAGACGCTGGGCGTCGACGAGACCGGCTGGTGGTCGATTTGCGGGATCGTTCCCGGGACATACACGGTCCGCGAGATCTCGCCCAGCGGCTACGATCCCGGATTTCCCGGCCCCAGTGGCCACACGGTCACGGTGAATCCACGGCAGGTAGTCGGCCCGCTGCAGTTCGGCAACATTCCGCAACTGCCGTTTATCGAAGGCTGGAAATTCGACGACTGCAACCGGAACGGCCGCCGCGACCGGGACCGTCTGCAAGGCGATCAGCCGCTGTTGGTGCTGACCATCGACCTGTCCGACAGCATGCAGAACGTGTTTGGCGGCGTCTCGCCAGGCGACGTCAACGGGGACGGTTTTGCGGACACCGTGCTGGACGGGGAACTGGCCGCGTTGATTGCGGTGAACCAGGAACTGATCGCCAGAGGCTTGGATGCCACCACCAGCGTGGCCATCGTGGCCTTTGGCCAGACGGCCTGGGCCGTCGACATGGATCCGGCAACGCCGGGATTGCAGTTGTTCACATCGCCTTCGGCGGACCTGGACGGCGATGGCGTGTTGGATGTCGAACAGATCTTGCGGTTGCTGCGGCATGAAGACCAGACCAACTACAGCGCGGCATTGCAGACCGTGGCCGACACGATCAACGCCATCAATCCTCCGGCAGGTGCGGCGAACATGCTGTTCGTCTCCGACGGCGAGCCCAATGCCTTGGATTACGCAGGCAAAGTGGCGAACCTGCGCGACATGGGCGTGAATCTGAGTGCCTTCGGGGCCGGCAGCCACGCGACTCTGTACACGTTGCGGATGATCGATCCCGAGGCGGAACTGTTCACCAGTCCGAGTGATCTGGTGAGCAAGTTCTTCGGAGCAGCAACGTTCTCGGCGGGTGGAGCGGGCACTGCGGACACTGCGGGAACCGGGGGCGGAAGCGTCGGCAGCGCTTGCGGCGCCGGGAGTGCCGACGGCGCGTGGCTCGAATCGGGCCTCAGCGGAGTGATTGTCTACTTGGACGACAACAACAACGGCGTTCGGGACTGGACCGACCTGAACGGCAACGGGCAGTGGGACCCCGGAGAGGGCGAGCGTTGGACGGTAACGGAAACGGATGACCCGACGACGCCGAATCTGGACGAAACCGGCCGTTACCGGTTCGACAACCTGACGCCCGGGATCTACATCGTCCGCGAGATCGTGCCGGACGGCTGGATTTGGGTGCCTCCCAGAATCCCGTTGGACGACGCGTCGTTGGTGGCCCGGCTCCCGTTCCGCGGCAATGCGGTCGACACGGTCAGCGGCACGGTGGCCGACAATCACGGGGCCACGTTGGACGCCGACCGATTCGACTTGGCCGAAAATGCGTATTTCTTCGACGGCACCCAATGGATGACACTGGATCACCCGAATCTGCCAAGAAACGGCGCGCCACGCACGCTGTCCGTGTGGGCCAAATCGGCGGAGGTTCGCGTCGAGGACGATAATGAGGTCATTGCGTACTGGGGCAACACCCCAGTCAACGAGGGATTCGGCGTCGCGCTACGGTCACGGTACGATGACCAGTGGTATGCCTATTTTGGCGGATCCTCCCACCTGTTATCCAACGTGTCGGCTGGCGAGGACTGGCACTTGTTGACGGTGACCTACGCGAATTCATTCGTGGCGATCTACGTGGATGGTCAACTCAGGCAGACAGGATCTCGAAGAACGTTGACCACGAGCGCGGGAGCGTTGATCCTGGGGAGACGCGCGGATTCCGAGCCACAGTTTGGTTTCGACGGTACGATCGACGACGTCCGCATCCACGACCGCGTGTTGGGCGACGCCGAGGTCGCGGCCTTGTACGCCTGGGAGAAATCGCGGACCGTGGTCGACCAAGGCTACGCCGTGCGGATCGAACATGGTGACACGCTGACGGACCTGAATTTCGGCAATCGTGCGACGTTGACCATCACCCTTGCAGCAAACGCGGTGTTCGAGGCGGACGGCCCGGACGCGACGACCGGCACGGTCAGCCGCGGCGGTTCCACCGAGGACGACTTGACCGTCTATTTGACCAGCAGTGACACGACGGAGGCGACCGTGCCCGCCACCGTGCTCATCCCCGCCGGCCAGGCGTCGGCAACATTTGCCGTGACGGCGTGGGATGATTTCGTCGCGGATGGCACGCAGACGGTCACGATCACCGCGGCCGCAGCTGGTTTCGAGGAAGCCACCGCTACGCTGCTGGTCATGGACAGCGGCGCTCCGGGCGTGCGGGTACAGCCCGTCAGCGGATTGATCACCACGGAAGCGGGCGGAACGGATACTTTCACCGTCGTACTGACTGCGCCGCCCCGGTCCGACGTTGCGATCGACCTCGGTTCGAGTGACGACAGCGAGGGCACGGTGTCGCCACCGCGGTTGACGTTCACGCGGGACAACTGGAACCAGCCCCAGGTCGTGACGGTCACCGGTCGCGACGACGCGGTGGACGACGGCCATTCCACCTACCGCATCATCACCTCGCCAGCCATCAGCGAGGATCTCAACTATCACGGGATCGATCCAGCGGATGTGTGGGCCGTGAACATGGACGATGATACAGCCAGGGTCTCGATCGTCTTTCCCGACGGCCCGCCGGTGGTTGCCGAAGGCGGCGCCAGCGGCACGTACGGCGTTGTGCTGCAGTCGCAACCGCTGGCCGAGGTCGTGATTTCCCTCACGCCGGACAGCCAGCTGACGGTCTCGCCCGGCAGCCTGACGTTTACGCCGGCCGACTGGGACACGCCCCAGCCGGTGACGGTGACGGCTGTGGATGACGAATTGGCGGAGGGGCTCCATTTCGGCCGCATCACCCACGCCGCAACCAGCAGCGACGCTCTGTACCACGGAATCGTGATCGGACCGCTGACGGTGCAGGTCATCGACAACGACGAGCCGGGTTTCGTGGTCAGCCCGACCGAGGGACTGGTCACGTCCGAGGCGGGCGGCACCGCGACGTTTTCGGTCCAACTGACCAGCCAGCCGGCGGCCGAGGTGACGATTGGCCTGTCGTCGAGCGACCCCGGCGAGGGCACGGTATCGCCTGCAAGCCTGACGTTTACCGCAGCCGACTGGAACGTGCCGCAAACGGTCACCGTCACCGGCGTGGACGATCCGGTTGTCGACGGCCACGTGGCCTACACCATCGTGACGGCTGCGGCGGTCAGCGGCGACAGCAACTACGCCGCTGTGAATCCGCCGGATGTGTCGGCGACCAACCTCGACAACGACTTCGCGGAAGTGATCGTTGTCCCGGGCAACGATCCGATGCAGGTGACCGAAGGTGACAGCGGATCGGTAGCAACCTACACGGTGGCGCTGCGTACCCAACCGGCGGCTACGGTGACCATCTCGATAATGCCGGATAGCCAGTTGAGCGTTTCCGCCACCGGTCTGACGTTCACGGCCGCCAACTGGAACTTGCCGCAGACGGTGACCGCGACCGCCGTGGACGACGCGCTGATCGAAGGCCCGCATGCAGGCCACGTCACGCACGCGGCAACCAGCGGCGACGCGCACTATGACGGAATTGCCGTCGATCCGGTTACGGTGGAGATTCTTGACAACGACGTCGCAGGCTTCGAGGTGATTCCAACCAGCGGGTTGGTCACGACCGAAGCCGGCGGCACCGCAACGTTTACGGTCCGCTTGACCAGCCAGCCGACGGCTCCCGTCTCGATCGGCTTATCCTCCAGCGATCCAGCCGAGGGCACGGTGGCGCCGGCCACACTGATCTTTTCGCCGTCCGCCTGGAACATCCCGCAGACGGCCACCGTGACGGGCGTGGATGACCCGTTCGACGACGGAGATGTAGACTACACGATTCTGACGGCTGCTGCCGTCAGTGCCGACGTGAACTTCCACGGCGTAGATCCGGTCGACGTTTCGGTGACCAACCGCAACGACGACACGGCGGGGGTGGCGATCGTCCAGGGCGGCGGGCAGACGTGGCTGACCGAAGGTTGGTCTTCTGACGCCTATTCGCTGGCCCTGACCGCGCAGCCCAGGTCCGACGTGGTGATCGCGATCCTGCCGGACAACCAACTGGCCACGTCCCCGGCCAGCCTGACATTCACCGCCGACAACTGGAACCTACCCCAGGTGGTGAGGGTCTGGGCGGTCAACGACTCGGTGGCGGAGGGGCCGCACTCGGGCCGGATTGACCACGCGGCGTCCAGCGGCGATGCGGGCTACGACGGAATCTCGCTGGATTCGCTTGTCGCCGACATCACCGACAATGACACCGCCGGGTTTGTGGTCGATCCGGATGGCGGACTGCTCACGTCCGAAGCGGGAGACCAAGCCACGTTTACGATCCATCTCACCAGCCAGCCGACGGATGACGTAATCGTCGGCGTTTCGTCCAGTGATCCGGCGGAAGGCACCGTCTGGCCGGCGACTCTGGTGTTCACCGCCGCCGACTGGAACGTGCCGCAGACGGTTACGGTCACCGGAGTTGACGACCAGGTGCGCGACGGCGATCAGGTCTACGCGATTGTCGTAGCGCCGGTAACCAGCGGCGATGCGTTCTATCACGGCTTGCCGGTGCCCAACGTCGGCGTGACCAATCTCGATGACGACCTCGGCTGGCAGAACCGCCCGGCGCCCTGCGACGTCAATGGCGACGGTGATGTTACGGCCCTCGATGTGTTGATCATCATCAACTATATCAACGGCCGTGGCAGCGATTCGTCCTTGCCGCCTCCCTCCGCCTCGCCGCCTCCGTATTATGACGTGAATGACGACCATGCCTGTACGCCGGCAGATGTGCTGCTGGTGATCAACCACATCAATAATCGGACGGCCGGATTGGCTGCGAGCGGAGAGCGCCCCCTGTCACCAATCGTGCTGTCATCCTTCTTGCCGTCATCCGTCATGCCGTCATCCGCCATGCCGGGCGACGATCCCTTGTGGGCCTCGCCGCAGCCCCGTTTGATCTCGCCGGCCTGTTTCCCACCCGCTGCGCCGGACTTCTCGCCGCTCCTGACGGGAAAGGCGCAGGCGGATTCCGGCGACGGTCCCCGGGATCCTGCCACGGTCGCCTCGGACGCTGTGTTGGACAATCTGGCCGATTGGGAGACTGTCTTGCCGGACATCGCCGAAGACGTTGCCGGCGCATGGCTTGCATGGTCCGGATCACGCCGATGGCTCCGTGGCAATTGCGCCGCGGCGTGAAAATGAAAGAGATCCCCCTGCGCGGGTGTCATTTTCAGGGAATTCTGCGAAACTTGGCACAGATCCCAGTCGTTCGCAATTATCAGTACGAACAAGCGGAGATCAGCGAATCTGCACCGAAAGAAGGGGATCCTCATGGCCGAACTTGCACTGGCCGAATTGGCGGACTGTGATCGGGAAACGATCGAGGCTTGGTTAGTCACCTTCGACACCGCGTGGCAGGAAGATACGCTGGCAGAATGGGTCACCTCGCGTCTGCCGAAGAACCATCCCCTCCGGCCGCTGGCTCTGGCAGAAATGGTCGCGATCGACCTGGAACACCACTGGCAGCGCGGCAACTGCCTCTCGCTGGAGGCATATTTGGAAAAGTATCCGGAATTGGGCGACACCGCGACGGTTTCCGTCGACTTGATCTTGGCCGAGTACCAGTTGCGGCAGCAATTCGGGGTGTCCGTGGACTTGCAAGACTTTGCTCGTCGTTTCCCCCGCCAGGCCGCCGAACTGGCGCGGCGCGTTCAACAATCCGCAGTGACGCCATTCGATGCCCCGTTGTCGCACGAACTGCCGCTGGTCTCTGCCGAACGGGATACGTCCCAAACCGGCCCGTCCGCCGACACCGTGCCGCCGGCGCGGAAAGCCCTTCACGACCTGCCGGAACAGTTTGGTCGATACCACATTGTCAAGAAGATTGGCGCGGGCGGCATGGGTTCCGTGTACCTGGCCCACGACACGCAACTCGATCGGCACGTAGCCTTGAAGGTGCCCCATTTCTCCGCCCAAGAGGGACAGCAGGCCGTCGAGCGTTTCTTGCGCGAAGCTCGGGCGGCTGCCACGATTCAGCATGCGAATCTTTGTCCGGTCTATGATGCGGGCCAGATCGACGGCGTGCATTACCTGACGATGGCTTACATCGAGGGCCACCTGCTGTCCGAATACATCCGGCCGGCCAAACCTGCCGCGGAACGGAAGGCCGCCCTCGTCGTCCGGACGGCGGCGCTCGCGTTGCACGAAGCGCACGCCCGCGGGATCGTGCATCGCGACTTGAAACCGACCAACATTATGATCAATCCGCGCGGCGAACCGGTGATCATGGACTTTGGGTTGGCCCGGCGAGAGCAGTCCACCGACGTGGTGTTGACGCAAGACGGCGCCGTGATGGGCACGCCGGCGTACATGTCTCCCGAGCAGGCACGGGGCCAGTCGGAAGCCGTCGGGCCGTCGAGCGACATCTACAGCCTGGGCGTGATCCTGTACGAGTTGCTGACGAGCCGCCGGCCGTTTACCGGCGAGTTGCTCCGCGTGCTGTCCCAGATCTCGACGGTTGAGCCGGCGCGTCCCGCGCAGCTGCGGCCGGGGCTCGATCCGCAACTGGAGGAGATCTGTTTGAAAGCGATGGCCAAGCGTCTGGAGGACCGCTATTCCACGATGGGCGATTTTGCCGCCGCGTTGAACGAGTACCTGAAACGAACCAGCCAGCACGCCGCCTCGGTCGAGGCGACTCCCTTGGTCGGCTCGGAGACTCCGCAGGCGAAAGCGGCTGGCCAGACGCCGCCGGACCAGTGCTCGGATCGCGAACTTCCGGACGTTTGCCCCGCAACCCTTCCGCCACCTCCCCCACGGCACGTCGCCGGTGCGCCGTCGGTCCGCCTGATCCCGCGTGGTCCGCGGCACGCGAGAGCCCGCGATCGTGTGAGCGTTCTGCAGAAGCTCGTTCCGCTGTGGAAGCAGGGAAGATACCGCCTCGCTGCGCTGGCGACCCTGCCGCTGCTGGCCCTCCTGCTGTGGGGCGCGATCGTGACGCTCCGGACGCCGGTGGGAATGTTGATCGTCGAGATCGACGACCCCGCGGCGACCGTCCAAGTGCTCAGCGAAGAAGGGAAAGTCCTGGTCGAGCGCAAGGGCGAAAAGGGTAAACTGACGATCGGGGTCGACCCCGGCAAGCGGCGACTGCGGGTCGAAAAGGACGGACTGGTTTTGTTCACCCAGGACTTCACGATCGCTTCGGGCGGCAAGGAAACGATTCGGGCGCGGCTCGATCCGGGCGGCGTGCGTGAAACACAGCGAGAAGAATCCTCCGCGGCCCCGATTCCGCGTCAGCCGGCTGCCCAAGATACCGCGACGATCCGAACCAAAACGTCTGACGTGTTCCAGCATTCCCTGATGACTCCCGACGTGTTGGACCGATTCTACTGCTGTTCGGGGCAGTATAGTGGCCCCTGGGGCCGATGGCTGTGGGCGGAAGTCAAGATTGGTGAAGGCGTCAAGTTGTGGGGCGGGCACACTCCAACTGCGCTCTGGGCGCCGGTGGCTGTGGGTGGCACCTACCACGTGTCGCTTGAGTCCCGGTTCAGGAAAGATGCGTTCTGTCCCGCCCGCGTCCTGTTGAGTGGTCCCGGGTACGGGAACAGTCTCGAATCGTCCTACTGCGTGGTATTGGATGGCAAGACGGTCATCCTGCTCCGCGAGGGGGTCGAGCAGTGCAGGGCTGCTCTCGGATCGCCGACCCCATTTGACGAATGGTTTCAGATGGAGGCCGACGTCGACGCGGGCCATGTCGTCGTGCGGGTCGACGAAGCGCTGGTGCTCGATTTCACCGACCCGCAGCCGCTGGCCGGCCCGCTGCACGCCTGGATCGGTTTCACTGGCGCCGGGCCCAGGCAAGGAGAAACGTGGTTCCGAAACCTGCGGATCAGCGGGCCGGGGCTGTCGGAAGACGCGGCCAAGGAACTACTCCCGCCAGTCACCGCCGCACCGCTGCCCAATGGCCCGTCCGTTTACGAACTGGCGATCAATCACCCGACGCTCGACAAGGATTGGTGGCTCTCGCTGCCCGAAGCGGTGAACGTCGGGGACGGCTCGCTGGATCTTCGCGGCGTCAATGCCGTGTCGCAACTGCTGCTGGACCGTCCCCTCCAAGGGAACGTGGCATTGGAGGTGGAAATGGAGTATCCGACCCACGAGGCGTTGAACTTCAGCTTGGCCCTCTGGACGGCCGACGCCCTGCCGCGCGAGTTGAATTCGCGGGCCGGAGGCTGGCTGCTCTGGCTGCCCAACGGCGGTTCGATGTCGCAACTGCAGTGGCACGGCGGGCCGGACCAACTGGGTTGGCCCTGGGCTTCCAAGTCGGAGATCCTGGCCCAGACTCCGTATCACGTCCCGATTCGCAACCGGCGGTACGTCGTGCGTCTGGAGGCCGTCGGCGACCGGGCCCGGGTGTTCCTCGACGGCCGGCTGCTGTTCGAGGGCCAGCGGCCCGCCGACGCCCCTGGCAAGGACCTGCCCTTCTACGCCGCCATCGGGCAGATCTACGCTCCGGTAACGGTGTACCGGGTGAGCATCTACCGACTTGACCAAGTGTCCGCGATCCCTGCCGGCGCGGCTGCCGATCCAACTCGCGGGACCGAGCGGACGGGCGAAAGAGCACGGTTTTCGAGAGAAGAGAATTTCCGGAAAACGTGGCACGATTTCGTACCCGTTCGCAATTATCTTACGGGGAGCGGGGCGAGGCTTGAATGGCCAGGCGCCATTTGAGAACAGGAGCACGGCGATGACAGCTTTGTCCGAACGAGGCATCCGGCAGGTGGTTGGACGGAAGCATCGCGTGCGACGCAGACACCGATCGCCAGCCCGGCGCGGGTGCCGCCTGGGTTTCGAGTCTCTTGAGCCTCGCCGGCTACTGACTTGGGCGGCGCTTGTGTACGGAATCGATCAAGTCATGTCACTCGGCGCGCCTGGCGCGTTGTACGACATGAGCGGCGACTGGATGCCGATCGTCGGCGGAGATGATGATACTTCATTCCCGTCGACGGTGGTTTTGGCTCGCGCGTCTGGCGACGGTCGAGTCGTCGCCTTCGGAGACGACGGATTCTTTGTTCAGGAGACTCCGCTGGACAACGGTCGTTTTCTGAAGAACGTGACCGATTGGCTCGACTTGAATGACGGCCGTCAGGTCCGCTATACGACCGGGCATAACGAAGTCATCCAAGACGACCGAGTTGCCGGTCTGGCTGCCAGCTTGGCAGGAGACGGCTACAGCATCAACGCCTTGCCGGGTGAGATCACCGCACAATCGTTGGCAGCCACCTCCGTGTTGATCGTCGGCAACGCCTGGCAGGATTTCACTTCCGGCGAGATCCAGGTGGTGCGGCAGTTTGTCGAGTCGGGCGGTGGATTGTGGTTGCTAGGATTGGGCTGGTCGTGGGTGGGTTACCATCCAGACTTGACGATCGAGGATTATCCCATGATGAAGCTGGCCGCGCCCTACGAGGTCCGCTGGCTGAGTTCGGGGATTTCCGATCCGACGAACCATCACAACGGCTTGCCGATTTTCCACACGTTTTACCCCGAAGTGCCGTCGCTTTTCGTGCCCGCTGCGGTGGCGACCATTCGAGACATCCACGAAGCGTACCCGGTCGGCCTGCCCGCGGCGCTAGAGGAAAGTGCTTTGCTCCAGCGCGTGTACACGGAAGCCCATCGAGCGTTATGGTTCCCAACCAGCGAGTTCGCTGAGGGGCACGCCAAGTGCCAAGATGTCTACGACGCGATCCTGGCTTTGGTGATGGACTATCCCGAGTCCTACGCGAGAACGTCGGCCTTCGATGAAACCCTCTATCCCACGGCCACGTGGGCCCGCGAACGGTTGTGGTGGACGTGGCGAGATTGTCTGCCACTGACGGAAGCCGTCGTCCAGCAAATGGTCAATGTCGGTCAGCTCAGCGCCAATTACGCGTCAGTGCTGCAGGAGCACGGGGTGATCATACTGGATAACCTCAAGCTTGGTGCGCCACAGGTCGACTTCATCGACCGCTATCTGGATGCCATACCGGCTGGCCTGCACAATTTACGGACGATCCTTAGCCTCGAGCACATGGGGGTTCAGCCGGCGTTCATCCCACTGGCTGGCAGGCCGGATGCGGTCGGCCTCGGCTGGACGATCGGCCTGGGCGTACAGAATCAGTTCCCTGACGATGTCGCGCCGATTTGGGGAGACTATTTTGTATTGCTCACTGCTCATGAAATCAATCACGTGGTCGATGCCTTCACGATTGGTTGGGATTCACGTCCTTTTCACCTTCGGCGAAGCCAGTTGATCGCCGATGCGGGCGACGAGCCGATGAACTACTTGCGCAGTATGGTTCCGGCCGGCCTCTTCACCGCCGCTCTTCACGAATTCTTCGCCTCTATTTCCAACCAGTGGTTCTGCAACAGCGCGCATACGGTACGGCTCGGGTTGACCCGATTCGACGCGGGCCGGCCCGATCCAATCAACCAGGCATTGTTCTTTGCCGACGTGTATTCCCAAGGCGGTGACAGCACCTGGTTCTATCAGATCGATCTGGACGGCAATATCACGCGGGAAGCGACGGCCTTGCGCCGCGACGAGCAAGGCCGGATCGTTCAACTGCAGGTGGGCGACGATGTGTATCGTTTCAAGCTGAACCATTCGGACAATGTGATCGCGTACAGCCTGGTTGATGACAACGCCGGGATAACCGTCTTGCCGGTCGGTAGCAGCAACACGACCGAGGCAGGCGGCACGGCGACGTTCACGGCCGTCTTGGACACGATGCCGACTGCCGATGTGACGCTCTATCTGAACAGCAGCAATGCGGCGGAAGGCGTCGTCTGGCCGGCGACCCTCACGTTCACGCCCGCCAACTGGAACGTTGCGCAGACCGCCATCGTCACCGGCGTCGATGATCTCGTGGTTGACGGCGACGTGACGTATCGCATCGCGGTTGCGGCAGCCAGCCTGGATTTGAACTACGACGGCAACACCATCGATGTGTCGGTGACGAATCTCGATAACGACGTGGCCGGTTTCACGCTTGACAAGACCACGGCGACGGTCTCCGAACCGAACACGGCCGACACGGTGACGGTGGCGCTGACGGCGGCGCCGCTGACGAACGTCGTGTTTTCGGTGGCCAGCGGCGATCCGAGCGAAGTGACGGTCGCGCCGGGGACGCTGACGTTCACGCCAGCCGACTGGAACGTGCCGCAGACCGTGACCCTGACGGCGGTGGACGACACGATCGTGGACGGGCCACAGATCAGCACGGTGACAGTTGCGGTGGTAGCCGCCAGTTCGGACGACGCCTGGGATTGGCTGCCGGACCGGACGCTGACGGTGACGACTCTGGATAACGACGGACCCGGTTTTATCCTGAGCAAGACCATCGCGACGGTCACCGAACCGAACACGGCCGACACGGTGACGGTCATGCTGACGGCGGCGCCGCTGACGAACGTCGTGTTTTCGGTGACCAGCGGCGATCCGAGCGAAGTGACCGTGACGCCGGGAACGCTGACGTTCACGCCGGCCGACTGGAACGTGCCGCAGACCGTGACCCTGACGGCGGTGGACGACATGATCGCGGACGGGCCGCAGATCAGCACAGTGACGGTTGCGGTGGTAGCCGCCAGTTCGGACGACGCCTGGGATTCGCTGCCGGATCGTACGTTGACGGTGACGACCCTGGATAACGACGGACCCGGTTTGGTCCTGAGCAAGACCACCGCGACGGTCTCCGAACCGAACACGGCCGACACGGTGACGGTCATGCTGACGGCGGCGCCGCTGACGAACGTCGTATTTTCGGTGACCAGCGGCGATCCGAGCGAAGTGACCGTGACGCCGGGAACGCTGACGTTCACGCCGGCCGACTGGAACGTACCGCAGACGGTGACCCTGACGGCGGTGGACGACACGATTGCGGACGGGCCGCAGATCAGCACGGTGACGGTTGCGGTGGTGGCCGCCAGTTCGGACGACGCCTGGGATTCGCTGTCGGACCGGACGCTGACAGTGACGACCGTGGATGACGACGAGCCGGGTTTCGTGGTCAGCCCGACCGAGGGGCTGGTCACGTCCGAGGCAGGCGGCACCGCGACGTTTACGGTCCGGCTGACCAGCCAGCCGGCGGCCGAGGTGACGGTCGGCCTGTCGTCGAGCGACCCCGGCGAGGGCACGGTGTCGCCTGCGAGCCTGACGTTTACCGCAGCCAATTGGGACGTGCCGCAGACGGTGACGGTTACCGGCGAGGACGATCCGGTTGTGGATGGCCCCATGGCTTACACGATCCTGACGGCTGCGGCGGTCAGCGGCGATGCCAACTACGCCGGCCTGAATCCGGCGGATGTGCCCGTGATCAACCTGGACGACGATGTGGCGGGGGTGACGGTGGTCCTGGCCGACGATCCGATGCAGGTGACCGAAGGTGATAGCGGATGGGTCGTGACCTATACGATGGTGCTGCGTACCCAACCGGCGTCCGCGGTGACCATCGCGATGATCCCGGACGACCAGTTGAGCGTTTCGCCCGGCAGTCTGATGTTCACGGCCGCCAACTGGAACGTGCCGCAGACGGTGACCGCGACCGCCGTGGACGACGCGCTGATCGAAGGCCCGCATGCAGGCCACGTCACGCACGCGGTAACCAGCGGCGACGCGCACTATGACGGAATTGCTGTCGATCCGGTTACGGTGGAGATCCTCGACAACGACGTAGCAGGCTTCGAGGTGGTTCCGGCCAGCGGGTTGATCACCACCGAGGCCGGCGGCACCGCAACCTTCATGGTCCGCTTGACCAGCCAGCCGACGGCCGCCGTCTCGATCGGCTTGTCTTCCAGCGATCCGGCGGAGGGAACGGTGGCGCCGGCCACACTGACCTTTTTGCCGTCCGCCTGGAACATCCCGCAGACGGCCACCGTGACGGGCGTGGATGACCCGTTCGACGACGGAGATGTAGACTACACGATTCTGACGGCTGCTGCCGTCAGTGCCGACGTGAACTTCCACGGCGTAGATCCGGTCGACGTTTCGGTGACCAACCGCAACGACGACACGGCGGGGGTGGCGATCGTCCAGGGCGGCGGGCAGACGTGGCTGACCGAAGGTTGGTCTTCTGACGCCTATTCGCTGGCCCTGACCGCGCAGCCCAGGTCCGACGTGGTGATCGCGATCCTGCCGGACAACCAACTGGCCACGTCCCCGGCCAGCCTGACATTCACCGCCGACAACTGGAACCTACCCCAGGTGGTGAGGGTCTGGGCGGTCAACGACTCGGTGGCGGAGGGGCCGCACTCGGGCCGGATTGACCACGCGGCGTCCAGCGGCGATGCGGGCTACGACGGAATCTCGCTGGAGTCGCTTGTTGCTGACATCACCGACAATGACACCGCTGGGTTTGTGGTCGATCCGGATGGCGGACTGCTCACGTCCGAAGTGGGAGACCAAGCCACGTTTACGATCCGCTTGAACAGCCAGCCGACGGATGACGTGACCGTCGGCGTTTCGTCCAGTGATCCGGCGGAAGGCACCGTCTGGCCGGCGACTCTGGTGTTCACCGCCGCCGACTGGAACATGCCGCAAACGGTCACGGTCACGGGAGTTGACGACGAAGTGCGCGACGGCGATCAGGTTTACACGATTGTCGTAGCGCCGGTAACCAGCGGCGATGCGTTCTATCACGGCTTGCCGGTGCCCAGCGTCGGGGTAACCAATCTCGATGACGACCTCGGCTGGCAAAACCGCCCGGCGCCCTGCGACGTCAACGGCGACGGGGATGTGACGGCCCTCGATGTGTTGATCGTCATCAACTATATCAACGCCCGTGGCAGCGATCCGTCCTTGCCGCCTGTCTCCGCCTCGCCGCCTCCGTACTACGACGTGAACGACGACGGGCTCTGTACCGCGGGCGATGTCTTGGAGGTGATCAATTTTATCAACCGGAACGTGGCGTTGTCTTTCAGTAGCGGAGAGGGTTCCGCCGACTCACGTGGCATGGCGATACCGGATCTTGGCAGCGCGGCCACCTTGAGTATCGCGAATCCGGCGGTCGGTCTCCGCTCGACACCGCAGGCCACCTGGATTGCCAACGAACAAGGAAGCAATTGGCGCGAGTTCGCAAGTCGCGTCGGGCCGTGCGAATTGGAGGATCGGGGGCGTCCGCGGGCCTTGGATGCCGTGTGGGAAACGTGGGAGTTTGACGAGCTGGAGGATCTGCTGGACCAGATGGTCCAAATGCCCTTCGTAAGGAGGCGAGTGCGGCTTCTAGCGGAAGAGTTGGGGTTGGATCGGCACTCCAGCAAACGTTTCGGCATGGACAGGAACTGGGAACACCGTTTCCGGTAGTTCAACGCGAAAAGCGGCTTCAATTCCGTAGGAGGTTAGCATGTCCGTGAATTCATTTTGGGTTCGATGGTTGCGAGCACGGCGGGCACGATGGGATTGCAGAAGTCATCGTGGTGGGCGAGGGGGCAGGCCTGCGCATCGGCGGGTACACCATCGTCGGCTCAGCTGTGAATGCTTGGAGGACAGGCGACTGCTGGCCACATTCACCGATGGCGAGTTTGCCAACTGGACCTTCAGCAGTTTTGCGAGTCCGGGCAGTTCAGCCACCGCGACCGTTCTTGCCACGGGAGGGAATCCAGGTGCGTGTCTCGATGTCACAACCGTTACCGGCGAGACGGCCTGGGCAAAGGGCATGAACCTCGAGTTTTCGTGGCAGCCCGCGATCGACGGTTCGATTGATACCGTTCAGATGACGATCGATGAGAAGTCTGTGACGGGCTGGGGGGATGGACAGGCCAAGGCGATTCTCGTCGAGCAGGGTGGCCAGTTATACGGGGCAGTTGTCCCAGCCAGCGGAGCCGTGACGTCTTGGCGCCCGATACAGTCCGACACGTTTTCCGAAGCATCTTTCCGGGCGGTTACCGAGCCTGACTATCGGCAATGGGACGACACGCGGCATCCCGACTTCTCTGCCGGAGGCGCGGACATCACGTTTGGTTTCTTGATTGGCAATCGTATCAGCGGCACATTCACGCAACTGTACGACAACTGGTCCCTCAGCGTTTCGACCGCGGGCGCGGGCCAAATCCAGGGGACCGTCTGGGACGACCGCGACGGCAACGGCAGCCGCGGTCCGGGCGAACCGGGACTTGACGGGTGGACGGTGTACGTGGACTACAACGGCAACCAACAACTGGACGACGGCGTTGAACCGTCAGCCGTCACCGGCATCGCCGGGGCTTACACGCTGTCTCAGGTCTCGCCGGGCCAATGGGACGTGGCCCAGTTGCCGCGTGCGGGATGGGCTCAGACGTCGCCCGCTGCATCCGCTCCGCACCGTGTGACCGTCTCCTCCGGCCAAACCGCCGGCGACGTCGATTTCGGCAATCATGCTTTCGCGTTCATTGTCTCGACTCTCGACGATGAAAGCGACGGCGATTACAGCGACGGGGACCTGAGTCTTCGGGAGGCGTTGTGGCTGGCCTCCCAGCAGCCGGGCCATGACGTGATCGCCTTCAAGGAAACACTGCGCGGCGGCACGATTGTCCTGGACGCCGAACTGGGCGAACTGGCGATCGACAGCAACGTGGACATCCAAGGGCTCGGGGCGGACCAATTGACCGTAGACGCGGCGGGGAACTCGCGGGTGTTCAATACGGTGGCCGGGATCGCGGCGACGATCAGCAGCCTGACGATCAGCGGCGGTGAAGGTGGAACCGACTTGGTTGCCGGACGTGGCGGGGCGATGCACATCGTCGCCGGGGCCGCTGCGACCCTGGACAGCGTCATTGTCACGCGTAACGCTGGCAGCCTTGGCGGCGGGATTTACAACGCCGGTTCGCTCACGCTACGACACGCCATCGTGTCTGACAATTCAGCGTACAACGGTGGCGGGATTCACAACCACGGCACCGCCAGTCTCTTCGAGGTGGCTGTGCTCAGAAATCACGCCACGAACGAAGGTGGTGGCATCTCCACGGAACTGATGGGACTCTTGTCCGCGGCGCAGTGCATCGTCTCGGATAACACGAGTGACTGGGGGGGCGGGTTGTATGTCGGTCAGGCAGCCGCCGCGGACAAGAGGGTGGAACTTACGAAAGTCACGGTGTCGGGTAACACGGCTGCCATGGGTGGGGGCATCTTCACTTTCTACCAAGGATTCGTCAATCTCCGCGATAGCGTGGTGTACGGTAACGAGGCAACGTCACATGAAGGCGGCGGCGGAATCCTCAACAATGGCCACATGGCTATCGTCAACACGACGATTTCCGGCAACGCGGCGACCTCGACGATGGCCTATGGAGGCGGGATCAAGCAGCGAGGTATCGGTTCCCTCGCACTGACCAACGTGACGGTTACGGGCAACCGCAGCTACTACGTCGGCGGCGGTATGTCGGCCGCCCAAACCTCGCCGCCGTCGCTCTACAACACCATCGTTGCCGGCAATTTCCTGGCAGCCGGCACGACGCCTAGCGACGTGCAGGGGGCTTTCAGCTCTGCCAGCAGCCATAACCTCATCGGTACCGGCGATGAGAGCAGCGGGCTGGTCCACGGCGTTAACGGCAACATGGTCGGCACCATCGCGTCGCCGCTGAACCCCGGCCTCGGCCTGCTGCAGGACAACGGTGGGTTGACCCTGACACACGCATTGCTCCCCCAAAGTCCGGCGGTCGACGCGGGTAGCAACGTCCGGGCCGCAGATGCGGGCTTGACCACCGACCAGCGCGGCACCGGTTTTTCGCGTTCTGTGGACGGCAACACCGATGGCATGGCGACCGTGGACATCGGCGCTTTCGAGGCCAACTTCGGCGCCAACGGCGAGATCCACGGCATCGTCTGGAACGATCTGAATGGGGACGGCATCCTCGACGCCAACGAATCCGGCCTGCCCGGCCGGACCGTCTTTCTGGACACCGACGGGGACGGGCAGGTCGATCCGACCGAGTTGTCGACCACGACGGGACCCGACGGCAGCTATCAATTCCTCAGCCTTGTGTCGCCGGGCACGTACACCGTCACGGAGTTACTTCCGTTGGGGTGGATACTCACCCGGCCGCTGCCGGCCCGCACTTACACCGTGCCCCTGGCCGCAGGACAAGTGATCCACGACGCCAACTTCGGCAATCGGCAATCATCACCGTTCGGGCCGTTGGTTTCCGGCGTCAACGGCATCACCGCGGGTTACGACCAGCTGCCCGGTCCCTTGGAGATCGTCGGCGGCGGCGTGGCGATCGCGTTCGGCGACGACGATACGGCGCCGCTGGTGCAACAACAGCCGCCCATCGTCGTGGGGGCGGGGATCATGGGATCCGGTCGCGGTGTTTGCTTCGGACACGAGGGCTTCTTTTTTCCCGCGTACAACACGCTGCTGGACAACGAAGTGTTCATCGCCAACGCAGCTTCTTGGCTGGGCCAGGGCGGCAAAAGAATCCTGTTCGACAAGTTCTCGTATGACACGGGTTGGGGGCGACAAGTCCACGCGGGATTGGTCGAGTTGCTTGGCCCGGCGGGTTACACGATCACGGTGGCCTCCGGAAATCTGACGGCAGCGGAACTCGGCCAGACGGATATTCTGGCGATCGCGGCCCGCTGGACCGCATTCACCTCGAACGAGCTTGCAGCGATCGAAGCCTTCGTACAGAACGGCGGCGGCGTGCTGGCGACGGGCCTGGCCTGGTCGTGGCTGTCGGGAGGCGGCCACACGATCGAAAACTACCCCATGAACGCCATCGCGGCGATGTTCGGCCTGCGTTATGTGAATGGCATGATCAGCGATCCGACGGACAACCTGGCAGAGCCCTCCGAACCGATCTTTTACGAGTTCTACACGGCGCCCGACCCCAGCGCGACGTTCCGCGTCGTGTCGATGACTCCAGTGCCTGGTTCGACCGTCAGCGCGGCTCCTGCCAGCATCGTCGTCACCTTCGACCGCGCCCTCGACCCGAGTACCGTCACTCGGGCGAACGTTGTCTTGCGTGCGAGCGGCGGCGACGGAACCTTTGCCGACGGCAATGAACTGGCAATCGTGCCGCAGTCCGTCGCCCTGTCCGGGCCCCAGCAAGTGACACTGGGCCTGTCGGCGGGCTCCCTGCCCGTCGACACGTATCAGTTGGTCGTCAGGTCGAGTACCAATAACGCACTGCAGTTTGACGGAACGAACGACTTCGTGACGATCGGAGATCTCGGCAATCGGCCCACCCAGGGCACAATCGCTTTCTGGATGCGATCCGACGCGCTGCAAAACTATCCAAACTTGCTGACAACCGGACCGCTCACCGGGAATGCGGGCGGGAATCGAGGCATCCGGTTCGAGCAAGACTCTGCCGGGAATTTCGGCGTCAACATTGGGAGCGATAGTGCCACCGGGTCTTCCGAGTTCCTTGGACATGGATACACGAACTCGCTGCAGACGAACCGGTGGTATCATGTGGCCCTCGTCTGGGACTCGTCGACCAACCATGTCATCGGCTACCTTGATGGCGTCCAGGTCTTTGACGACTTGCAAACCTTCTGGCCCACGCGGTTCAACGAGGTCCGCGTGGGGGTTGGGTTCGACACCACACGATTATGGAAGGGCGCTGTCGACGATGTGCAGTTCTGGACGGTGGCGAGGAGCGCCGCTCAGATCGCCAGCGACATGGCGGGAGGGCTGGCGGGTAATGACCCCAGTCTGATGGCATACTGGCACATGGATGAAGGGACTGGTCAGGTCGTTCACGATCGTACGCTCGGCCACCACGACGGCATTCTGGGAGTTGACGACAATCCTGGCGACGACGATCCAAGTTGGATCGTCCGAGCCGGGATTTGTGACTCGACAGGCGTCCCGCTGGACGGAGAGTTCTCTGATTTCTTGCCCTCCGGGGATGGGGTACCCGGCGGCGACTTCGTAGCGCAGTTCACGGTGGACAACGGACATCACGGCTGGCAGAACACGGTTGAACCGTGCGACGTCGACGGCGCGGGGACCGTTGCACCCCTCGATGTACTGATCCTGATCAACTACATCAACGCGCATCCCAACAATCCGATCCTGCCCGTCACTCCGCCTCCGCCGCCTTACCTGTACTATGATGTGGACAACGATGGCGCTTGTACGCCCGCGGATGTGCTGCGGGTCATCAACCATATCAACAATCAGCTGGCCGGATCGCTGGCCAGTGGAGAGGGTTCCTTGCCGCTGGTTCCGTCCGCGGCCAACCTTCGCACGATCGTCTCCCGCGGGGCTTGGACGCCAGCCCGTCCCCTGTCGCCCCGTCGCATTCCGCAAGCATGGGAGGTCGCACCACCGATGGTGGCGAGAGAGCCGCGTCGCGATCCCGGCCTCGATCCATGTAGCCGTCCGGCGGCAGATGACTTGGACGCCGCTTTGGCAGGCTTGGACGCAATCCTGCCCGACATTGCCGCAGACATCGCTGGCGCCCGGTGCAAGGCGGAGTGAGCCACCGCACCCGCCGCGGGATTCGTTACATCGAAAAGCTGATGCAACTCGAGAAACTGCTGGCGAGCCTTCGGCAAACGTCAAGGTCTTAGCGTTCGGGGAACCAGCGAAACGTGGGCCGGTCGCCAGTTGATGCCGTTCACTTTGTAGCGGCACGGCGCGAGCCGTCCGGTATTACAGCGGCTTGCTGGTGATCAGCCCGATGCCGCGGCCTTGGAGGCCGCAGGCGCAATAGTGCATGTAGTAGGTGTCGTTCTGCGGGTTGTAGACCAGCGAGATCTTGTGCGCGTACTGCTTGTCCAGCCCGCTGGGATTGCCGCCCGCTTTGTACAGCGGCTCCGGATGGGACGTCCAGTTCAGCAGGTCGCGAGAAAAGGCGACCATGATGTGGGCTCCGCCCCGCCCGACGCCAAAGTAAAACATCGTCCAGTGGTCGCCGTCGCGGAAGATCTTGCCGTCGGAACAGAACTGGGCGTCGAAACCGCCCGCCCGGTTGCGCACGATGGGATTGCCGTCGTGACGTTTCCAGTTCAACAGGTCGTCCGACAGCGCCAGTCCCATCTGCTCGATGCCCCCGTTGGCCGCGTTGTAATAGTTGAAAAAGCGACCTTGCTCTTCGACCAGCCAGGGCTGGTAGATGCAGTCCTTTTCCCACGTCCCACAGTCGGCGTCCTGAACGGCCAGGATCGGGGCGTCCTTCGCCCGCCGCCACGTCAAACCATCGTCGCTGACCGCTACGCCTTCGTAGCCGGGCCGCAATTCGTAACCGCCTTGCCGCGGGTAACAGCCGTACAGCGTCCAGTACTTGCCATCGCGGCGTTTGAGCAGCCGCGGCGACTTGATGTCGTAAGACTCGTACAGGAACGCGCCGATCACGCAGCCGCCAAAGTCGAACTCGTTGGGAGGACCAAATCCCATCGCCAACCGGGGATTCGTCCAGTGGACCAGGTCCGTGCTCTCGGCAACGAAGGAATTGTAGCCGTGACCGTTGAAGGCGATGAAGCTCATGTACCACTTGTCCCCCTGGCCGGGCAACTGATATACGCACGGTACGTCCGTGTTGACGAATTTCTCGTGGCCGGGAATGTTCGGCTGAGCCGGAATGACGTGCTCCGGGTGGTAGTGCCAGCCGCGATACGGCGCGGACCAGGCGTCCAGTGTTTCCTGATCGATGTCCCCCGTGACCGCCGTCTCCGCGCCTTGCAAGGCGGCTGGTGCAGCCAACAGCAAGACCAGCCACAGCGAGTTTACGTTCCACCATCTTGGTCGATTCATTTTCCTTCTTCCTTTCCGTCGTCGTTGGTTGTCGTTACGCTCAGCGTCACAGGGCCGAGCAGGCCGGAGGTCAAGTCGCCGCGATAGCGAGTCGGTATGGTCAGGTAGTGGTTGGCCAGCGTGTTGTAGACCAGCACTTCGATCCGGTTCTCGCCGGGCCTGACCTGTGCGGAAATATCCACCGTCCATGGCGGCGCCACGCGGATGCCGGCCGATTGGCCGTTGACGCGGACCTCGGCCGTGGCCACGACCGCGCCCAGGTCGAGCGAGATCGGGCCGGCAACTTGCTCGGGAGACAGCGTCACGGTCTTGCGATACCACGCGCCACCGGAGTAGCATTCCAGCGCGCCGCTCTTGGACCAATCGCCAGGCATGGCCACGCCGGATCCGGACTCCAGACGTACGGGCTCCGGGAACACCGCGGCGCCGCAGAAACCCGTTTCAGGCACCACGCGCAGGGCCACACGGGCCGCACGCGGCAACGACGCTACGGTTTCGAAACGACCTGGGCCCGCCTCCCGCATCGGCTGACCATCTGCCCAAGCCTCGATGGCTCCCCGCGCCGTCACCGTCATCGCGCGCAATCCCGGCGGTGCGGTGAAGCGGAACCATTCGGCCGGCTGGGCATTCGCATGAATGTCGAAGCGGATCACCGTCGGATCGTCGAACCATTTCATCGACAACGGCGTCCGGGGCGACACGGGCACCGCGGTTGCGTCCCGTTTCAAGACGAAATAGCCGCGGCCGGCCTGGTCGTAGCGGACCAGGAGCGGATTAGCGCCCTCGCGCAACGGCACGGCTTGATCCAAATCTTCGATCCGCGCACCGTTCACGTACACCGCCGTCGGTGTGAGTACCTCGGAGGCGTGCGGCCGGTCGCCCTCGCGCCGTTGGCTGGCGTCGATGCGAGCGGTTGTCGGCCGAGCGACGGTGGCGCTGGTCCACAGGTAGTAACGGCTGCCGGCGGCTTCGGCCACGTACTTGAACTCGTTCAAGGCATTCTCCCGCTTGCCGAGACATAGGAAATGGTCGCTGACGTTCTCCTTCAGACCATGCCAGCCTTGGTGCCCGGGATCGCCTTCGAGCCCCTGACGCCACGAAAACCGATAAGGACGCCAACGGTGCGGCTGGCCATGAATGTCGACCGCCTCCGCAGGATTCACACTCACAAGGCTTGCCAACCGAGCATCGAGCGCGTCGTCCGCCGCGTCCGCCGGGAGCGGCCCCAGCAGCCAGAATTGCGGTCCGAAGTCGTACGTCGCGCGTTCCCAAGAGCGGTCGTCAAAGCCGGACACCCGCCAAGCGGCGGCGCCGTCCGCGGCATCGGCGGCCGTGTCGCCGGCTGCGATGGCGTGACGAAAGATCCTCGCCTCGGGGCCGATGGTCGTGTCGGTCACGGGCAAGCGGAAATCTCCGTAGCGGTTGTCCATCGTCGGCGTCAGTTCGAACTCCCACTCGCCGTCCAGGACGATCTCCTGTCTCGATGGCTCCCGGGGTTGCGGTGGACAGACGTGCGGCGCGCCTGGCGTAAAGACGACGACCTGCGCCTCGTAATCCTCCAGCGGCAGCTCGACCTGCGTACCGCGGGCCGTTTCGCCCAGCACGCGCAGCGGACGCACCTCGCCCGTCCAGGGATCCCACAACTCGACGCGACCCTGGGCACGGAACTCGACCGCCGAATTCTTCGCGGCTCCCATGACCAGGTACACGTCGCGCGGACCGACCTTGCGATGCGTGGCCTTGATCGCCTTGTCTCCTTGAACGTCGCGAGGCACCAGGCTTTCAATCCGGCCAACCAGAGCGTTCCACACGTCGCCCGCCACCCCGCCCCGATGCAACTCGTGGACATTGGTCGAGTCCACGGCGGCCAGGCCGCTCGTGTCGCGGCTGGTTCGCCAGCTGTCATCGCCGGGCAAGGCGAGTGCGTAGCGCAGGTCTTCGGTGGACAGTACCGTCTGGCCATCCTGGACGATGGCCAGGAACATTCCCGCGGTGCCGCGTTTTCCTGGCGAGTCATGATCCCGCGCATCGACGGTGATCACGTCGCCGTCTTGCAGAACAATCTCGCCCGTCCAACCGCTCGAGTAGTTTACGCCCGAGCAGACCTGGGTACCGTTGACGTACAACGCCCCCTCGTTGTCGCAGAAAAAGCGAACCTGGCAGATGCTCTTGGCCTTGGCCGGTGCCTTCCAGACGGCTTTGAAATAGACGTGCTGCACAGGCTCTTTCGACCAGACCCAACGGCCGACGAAACCGCCGTCGTAGCGGCGCGGCGGCACCTGGTCGCCGCCCAGCAAGCCCATCCCGACGCCGCCATCGGCGTGGGTTTGCACCGGCGGCCGAACGCCGGCTTTGGCTTCCGCGGCCGTCGCACCGAACAGTTCCCGGACGAGCGCGTCGAGTTCCGGATCCTCGGCCCCCGCACGATCGCTCGCCTCGGGCAACGCCCCGCCGGCGACCACGATACCGCCCGAGCGGAAAAACTGGCGTGCTTTTTCCAACGTGGACCAGCGCACGGCTCGCATGGCCGGCAAGACCAGCACGCGGTACGAAGTGTCCGAGACGTGCAACCGCCCGTCCCGGATTTCGGCCCGCGCCAACGACTCGAAATCCATGAAGATGAAATCGTAGCCCTGGTTCATCAGCGCGGTACCCGCGGCAAAGGCGGCGCTGGTGGCCTCGCCGCCGCCCAGTCCGGCCTGGCCGGGAGCGACCGGATAGATCACGGCGACGTCACACGCGTGAACGCCCTGACTCATCAGGTACGACAGCCGCTCGAAGTACTTCAGGAACACGCCCAGGTGCTGCCAGTACGGCATGCGGAAATGGTAACACGGCGGCGCCCATTCCCAGAAACTGCCGTGCGTGCTGTAGTACAGCCCGTGCAGATTCAGCAGATTGCAGCCGTACAGATAGTTTTCGCGAGTGGCGAACATCAGCCGTTCGGGCGTGGCGCCCCAGCCCAGACTGTGATAGCCTTCGAGCCACACGCGGGGACGTTTATAGAGTTGCGCGATCGAGCTGGAGACCTTGCCCTTGATCAAGTCGGCACTTCCTCCCGGCGTATCGTGGCCGGGCGCGGTGTACCAGCGGACGGCGCTGAAATAGTCGCCGAACTCCAGCGGGTTGCGGCCGCGGCTGCCTTGATCACAGCCATAGATCTTGCCCCGGCTCCAATGCCATTGGAAGATCGGAACGAAGTAACGCTGCTGGGCCAGTTGCATCTTGACGTCCATGAAATCCAGCCGGTACTTGACCGTCTTGGAGCCAACGTCCTGGAACATGGCCGGCAAGACTTCGAACAAGTCGTAGCCTTTGCGCCGCGCGAACTCGGCCGGAAGGTCATCGGCCCAAATCCGGTCCCCGACGCCAAAATGCAATTCGTCGTGGAAAAAGTAGTTCAAGCCTGCGGTGGATTGGCCCGGCGCATGGTCTTGAAACGGTTGAAAGAACCGCTCGATGACCCGCTGCCCGGCCAGTGGATGGATCGGATTCAGCGTGCCAGGCTTGCGCGCCGCGGTGAAGATCCAGACTTCCCAGTCGCCAGCGGTCGGAGTCCATTCGAGGCTTCCCGCGCCGATCGCATCGACCAGGTCACGATTACCGGGTCCGAATCCCGTTTCTGCGACAGAATAAGCCCGCACCGCGATCGTGTCGGCCGGCAGGTCGCAAGCCAGCGTCTGGCCGGCCGCCACGCGCCGCTTGCCGGCAATCACGATCTCACGTCCCTGGATTTCGGACTCGCTGTAAATTGTGCGACTGATCAGGCTCTTGCCATTGGGCCAGTCAATCGTATAGCCGCTCAAGCCGATGCCCATCTCTCGCTTGCCGCACTCGCCGGCGACGTACTTCCAGACGTCCCACCAGGCGTCGGAAAAAATCTCCGGCTCGGCGGCATACGTCGGCCAGCCCGGCGAGTCCTCGTGGGCATAGTTCACCTGCATCCCGGAAATGCCTTGCGCATGCAGCTGCTTGATCTGCCACAGCAGTCGGTCCTTGTCCAACGGGTCGCCCGTCCACCACCAGAACGGCACTTGCCCATAGCCCGGCGGCGGATTCTGAAACCCAGGCAGCGCGTCCAGATCTGCGTCGCGCGACGGAAAACCCAGCGCACCCGCTGGCGGGGCCGGTACGGCGATGGCCGGATCGCGAACGTCCACCTCGGCCGCGCGGACGCAGATACTCGATCCGGCAATGGCCCACACCAGTCCTAACAATGCTGCACGTGTTGTTCTCATGGTCTTGGTCGTCGATCCCGTCCAAACGTTTTCGGGCAAAGGTAGTAGTATGCGTTGTCGCGGGCGAAGAAGGAAGTCGTCGACATGGCATTTCGAGCGAGCTGAAGAACAGGAACTCGACGAGCGATTTGCTCGGCGACCGCGCAGAAATAGCGTGAGCAAATCGCACTAGCAGGCACACGCCGTGTGCCGTCCGCAGTTCACGGCACACGGCGTGTGCCTACTACTTTGGAATCTGCGCGGCTAGCGTCTTGCGGCTCACAAGGTCCGGGGGCAAAGCAGGTGGCATCGGCCTCCAGCCCCGCGTTGCCCCGCAACGGTTGCCCCTGGAATCACTCAACAGATCATCTCGCCGCGCACAAAGGCAGCCGTGCGAGCATCGGCGGGCGAATCGAAAAACTGTCTGGCCGGGGCGACTTCCACCAGCCTCCCTGACAGCATCAACCCCACGCGCGTCGCCAACCGCTTGGCTTGAAACACGTTGTGCGTGACCAGCACGACCGTTGTGCCCGACTCGCCGTTCTCTCGCCGCACGATGTCTTCGATCAAGGCCACGTTGTAGGGATCCAGGTTCGCCGTCGGCTCGTCCAACAACAACACGGTGGGCTGGACGACCAAGGCCCGCGCCAACGCCACGCGTTGCATCTCGCCGCCAGACAGCCGCTGAGCCTGGGCTTTGGCCAACGAGTCCAGTCCCACGTGCGTCAGGATCTGCGCCACCCGCCGATCGTCGCGGCAGTTCCGCAGACGCAGGCCGTAAGCCACATTGCGACGCACGCTGCCGCGCATCAGCACCGGGCGTTGGAAGACGGTGGTGATCTCGCGCCGCACGGCAACGCTGACCCGATGGTCGCGGTACGCGCAGCCCCGGTAGACGATGGTCCCCGCCGTGGGCGGTTCGAGAAAGTTCAGCAATCGCAGCAGCGTCGATTTTCCACTGCCGCTCGGCCCGACTAACGCCAGCACTTCGCCCTGCTGTACTTCCAGACGTTCCACATCGACCACGGCGCGGCCGTCGTAGGATTTGCGAAGTCCTTCCAGACAGTAGATGGGCGTGTCCATGGCCGTCAGCCCCCGACCCGTTGTTGCAGCCAAAACAAAGCCGTGTTGGCGAAAAAAGTCAACAGCAACAAGATGATCCCTAAAGCCAGCGCCAAATCAAACTCGCCCATCCGCGTGTTCAGCACGATGGCGGTCGTCAGCACGCGCGTCTGGCCTTCGATATTGCCGCCAACCAGCATCACGGCGCCGACTTCGGAGATGATCGAACCGAAGGCTGCGACGATGGCGGCCATCACGCCGATCCGAGCTTCGCGCAACACCGCCGCCAACTCCTGCCAGCGCGTGGCGCCCAGCGCGCGAACTTGCAGCCGCAAAGCCGGATCGACGCTCTGCACGGCAGTCATGGTCAAGCCGGCGACCACCGGCAGCGCGATGATGGTCTGCGCCAGCACCATCCCGCTGGGCGTGAACAGCCACCCGAGTCCCCCCAAGGGCCCACTGCGAGACAACAGCAGATATACCGCCAAGCCGACGACGACCGGCGGCAAGCCCATGCCGGTGTACAGCAGCACGGTAACCAAACCGCGCACACGGACCCGCGACCACAGCCCCAGCACCGCGCCGGCAGGCACGCCAATCAGCGTGCTGATCGCCAGCGCCAATCCGGTCACCACCAAGGACAGGCAGATGATCTCCAAGACCGCCGAATCCGCGGCCCAGATTAAACTGGCGGCCCGCACCAGTCCGCGGAAGATTTCATCCATCGCCTGTTTTCTCCCCCCAGGATTCCGTCGCTCAGCGAGCCGCAGGATAGAACAGCGGCTGCTCGAACTGGGTGACGCCGAATTGGCCAATCTGCTGCTGGATCTCCGGCGATCGCAACCAGGCCACAAACCGTTCGGCTAACGCGGCGTTGACCGCCGGGTGCGAGGCTGGATCCACAGCCAGCACGGCATAGCGGTTGATCAATCCGGGATCCTTGTTCGCTTGCGGACGCTCGCCTCCGAAAACAATGCGCAACTCCGGCAGTTTCGTTCGCAGCGCGAGCCAAGTGCCGCGGTCGGTCAGCGTATAAGCTCGTTGCTCGTGAGCGGCCAACAGGACTTCACGAATCCCCTGGCCCAACGACCGATACCAAGCCGTACCCTTTCCCAGCGTGATCCCCGCCGCGGACCAGACTTCGAGTTCCTTGGTGTGCGTGCCACTCTTGTCGCCGCGGCTGAAGAACGTCGCGCGGGCGGCGGCGATGGCTCGAAAGGCGTCCGCCGACGTCGCGGCCCCAGCCGCTTGCGCTGGGTCGTCCGCCGGACCGATCAGTACGAAATCGTTGACCATGATCTCGTCACGCTGCTTGGCATGGCCCGCCGCGATGAAAGCCAGCTCCTGCTTGAGGGCATGCACGATCACCACGTCCGCATCTCCGCGCCCGGCGATCGATAACGCCTGTCCCGTCCCGACGGCGATCACGTCCACGCGGCAGCTGTTGCGACGCTCGAAGTCCGGCAGGATCGCAGCGGCCAGGCCCGAGTCGGCGACGCTGGTCGTTGTGGCCAGTCGCAGGACGCCTTGCTCTGCCGCCGCAGCCTGCGCCCCCAGCGGAACCGCGGCCAACCCCAGCAAGCATGTCCAAAACGGAAGCCTGATCAACAGGCGGCAAGTTCTCTGCATCATCGCGATACGATCCTCTCCCCGGGGTTCTGCTTGCGGGCCAACACAGGACCAGTGCCCTGTCCGGTCTAGTTCTTGGGGTCGCATTCGGTGAGCGGCACGGCGCTAGCCGCCGGTGGCGTCTGGAACCGGCGGCTCGCGCCGCGCCGCGCACAAGCTGCGGAATCAGCGTGGACAAGGCACCAAGCCATCGCCGACATACATCAGGTACAACAGCGGAAGCTGCTCTTGGGCTACGACCTCGGCGAATGTTCCCAGCTGACCTCGGAGCAGCTTTTCGGAAGGATAACTCACGTCGCAGACAATCGCCACGGGCGTATCGGCCGGATAGCGTTCCCGCAGTTGGGCCAGCAGTTTCTGGATCTCGACGCGTTGGGTGAAGAACACCAGCGTACCACTCAACCGACCCTGCGGATCGGCACGTCCCAAGTCGCCGCCGGATGACAGGATCAAGGCCCCCTGCCCCGCAAGTCCTCGCTGCAGCACCGCGTTGGCCGCATTGAAAGAACTCATGCCGGGAATCACGACCGGTTGGAATTCCGCGAGCAGGTCCGGCACCCAACCCCACGGGCTGAAGATGGTCGGATCGCCGTTGTCCGCAAAGGCTACGATCTGGCCTGCGCTGATCGCCGTTTCAATCTGCGTCTTCAGTTGGGTCAAGGCGTCATTCGTCCGCCGCACGCGTTGCGCCACATCGCCGCTGTAATCGTCGGGATTCTGGCCGCAGTATTGCCCGCCCATCAGCAGCGGCGAGGCCACCTGGACCACGCCGGGACGAACGAACGGCGCGACTTCGTCCTTCATCCAACTGAAACAGAACACGACATCGGCCCGCTTCAACAGAGCAGCAGCCTTGACAGAAATCAGTTCCGGGTCGCCGGGGCCGGTGCCCACAAGGAAGACCTGGCCATTTGGTTCCCGATTCAACGGCGGCACGCTGGTCGGAACATTCTGGGCGGCAAGCGGCGCCGCCGTCGCGGGCTGGACCATAATCCGCGTCACCTGCCGAATCCAGCGGGCGTGCAGATCGCTGCCCGGCACGATCACCTGGTAAGGCGCCAACTTGGCATCCAGCGGCTCGCCGTTCACCCGGTTGGCCAGCAGCACTTGACGGCCCCCCAAGTCCGGATGAATCTCGGGAATCGAAAACAACACCTGGTATCCGTCCGAAGCTTCGACCAACACGTAGGCGGTACGAAGCGAGGCCGGCAACTTCTTGTCCGGCGCCGAGGGATCGGTAAACGCGACACCGGCTGCACGCAGTAATTCCGACAACAAGACGCCCTCATAGGCCCCGTCCTGGTCACTGTGCGGAATCTTGTCCCGCACCGTCGCCTGAGGCAACTTGGCGAACTCGTCGGGCGTGACCGTCATCGTCTGCCCCGTCTCGTTGCGAACCAACAGCACACGCATGCACGGCGGCTGTGCCGCTGGTGTCGTCGCGGCCGGTTCGCCAGCGGAAGCCCACCCAATCGCCAGCAGAACAATCGGCAACAGACAGATACGATGATACATGCTCTTTCCTTTGTGAAATCGCCAAGCCCCACCAAACGCTGCGGCCAGAGTTCGGCCTTCCGGTGAGACACAGAACAAATGGCACGTGCGTGCCGTTAGCCGACGGCATTATAATCCAGCGGAAATGGGACGCAAGGCGGCGAGGCAGTGTTGTCGGCGCGTGGAACGCGCCCGCCGCTGATGCGGCCGGCCCGTCAGCTGCGGCCGTGTTTTTCCAGCGTCTCTCGCAAGCGTTGCGAGAATTCGACTTGCACCAGCTGGAACAGCGTTTGCCGGAAGTTGTCAAAGTCGCGCACCAAGTCCTGCGCCAACTCGGACAGTTCGCTGCGCCGCGCGTCCTTGCCACCCACTTGGCTGCGGACCAGCGGGACGCCAAGCGCCTGTTCGGCCTGCTTGATCTTGTCCCAGACGTGGCGATAGCTTTTGCCGACCTCGCGCGCCGCAGCCTTGATGGACCCCGTCTGCTGGACCGCTTTCAGAATGTTGCTGATGCCCAGGCCGAACACATACTGGCTGTTGACCTCTAACCAGAGTTTCGTCCGCGGCGTCACGCGATCGGCCAAATCGCTGTTTCGAGTACTGCGGCCCATGTTTCGTCTCCTATTTCTATGGGTTGCCCGCGCTGGAGTTCACGCTTCCGCGTGCCCGCGCGAGCCTCACTCGCGGCCCGACACACGCTGAAGCGTGAACTCCAACGGGCGCACGCAAACCACCCGCGAAGAAATCACTGTCTCATTTAACGCCTGAGCCATAGAGTACCACACCCCCTAATCTTTCACCTGATCTCTCACCTAATCTTGGCAGAGAAAGGAATGAAGAGGATTAGGTGAAAGATTAGGTGAAAGACTAAGTGAGCGTTAGACGACGTGCCTGACGGTATCCTCACAGTGAGTGATTCGCTGCACGCTAGTGCCTTACCACATCCCGATCATCCTGCGAAACAGCGCGATCTCGCTCGGCTCGTAAGGCGTATGGTCGGAACGGAACAAATCGTGTTGCCACACGGGCGGGTCCGGCTCGCCCGGCCGGTGTCCCCAGTTCAAATGGGTTTGCGTCTTGCCGTTGACCAGGCCCCAGTGCATGCAGCCGACGGTCCGGCGGCGAAAGATCGGCAGACAGTCTGCGACGATCGAGCCGCGTCCGCGGTTGAGCCATTCGGTACAGACCAACGGTCGGCCTTGTCGCTGCAAATCCGCGATGTGGCTGGCCAGATGCTCCGCGCCTCCGTAGTCGTGGAACGTGATCACGTCGCTGTGCCGGTAGATGATTTCGTTCAACCGGGCATTGCCATTCCATTGGCCCACCGTCAAGGGCTGGGACGGATTCACCTCCCGCGCCCATTCAAACACCCGCTCGACCAGCGGCAACGACACGTCGCCCAACCCGCCGTTGGTCGGTTCGTTGTACAGATCCCAGATCCAAACCTGCGGGTTATCCTTGAACGTCGCGACCACATCCTTGACGTACTTCTCCAGTCGCGACCACGTGGCCGCGTCTCGCACCAGGCTGTGGCCCGGCGAAGGCGTCCAGCCATTGGCGTACCAGCCCTCGACAACCGCCGGCTGCCGCCCGAAAACCGGATCGCGAATCGAGCCGAACACACAGTCGTCGAACAGCGTGGGCATGACGCGGATGCCGTGCCGCCCGCAGATCTCCAGCAGCGTCGCCAGCCGCTTGTTGAACGCCGCCGGTTCCGCTTCCCAAACCACAAACGGCAATACCACGCGAATGCAGTTGAACCCGACCTCGTGGGCCAGTTCCAATTCGCGTTCGATCAGCACGGGATCGAAGGCATAATCCATCCACATTTCGGTATAGCTGATGGCGTTGGCTGGGACATAGTTGAACCCGCACGGCCAGGCTTGCGCATCGTACCAGCGCCATGCGCGATCGGCCGACCAACGGCCGCCGCCCTCGTCTGCCTGCTCGGGCACGGTCTGGCGCGAACCGATACCGACGTCGATAAATTGCCCGCCCCAGGTCTGCCGACAGCGGACCGCCAGCGTATTGTGCCCCTCGTTCAACGACGCTCGCGCCGCAGGCGAAATGGCGATCTCCTGGTAACGGTCACTCCATTTTTCGGGCGCGGCCGCCAGGATCCCGTTCACATAGACCTCCGGATCCTCGTCGAAATGCATCGTCAACCACAGCTCGTCGAGGCGGTCGGCGGGTAACGTAAAGACGCGCCGCAACCAGATGCTGTTGCTCGTCCACTCCGTTCGCGGAACGCGGCCAATACCGGGTTCGAGCTTGCCAAACGGTGCCGCCCCCTCTCGCCACGCAGTATCGTTGAAACCGGGCTCCGACCAGCCTTCGCCGGGATCGTCCAGCGTGTAACGCCAGGTAACCGCCTCGCGGCGCGCCGTGGGGACCACTTCGGTGACCACCGCGAGCAAGCGGCCGAAGTACGCCTTGATAAAAGACCACTCGGTTTGGCTGAAGGGCGAACCATCGCCGCGGAAGAGGTCGTGCTGCCACTGTGCCGGTTCGGGCGCGTCCTGGGCGGAGCCCCAAGGGTAATACGTCTGAGTGCGTCCGGCCACGAGGCCCCAGTGATAGCATCCGACGTGATGCTCGTCGAACACCGGCAGCAGATTCTCGAAGGTGTTACCCGTTTGCCGGCGGAGCCATTCCGTGCACAGGACGGGACGCTCGAACTCGTCACATAACGCTATCTTGTGGCGTACACCCTGGGGGTCGTCGTAAGCGTGAAAGCTGACGACATCCGACAGGGCGAACATCCGGCGGGACATCTCGCCGTCGAAATCCGTCCACACACCCACGGTCAGCGGCTGGTCCGGATTGGTTTCCCGCGCCCATGCGAAGGCAGCCTCGACCAACGGCAGACTGCGTTGGCCCATCCCGGAATTGCCGGGTTCGTTGTACAGATCCCAGGCGACGACACGGCGGTCCTGGCCGAACGTCCCGATCAGCTCCTTGACATACCGCTCCAATTGCGCCCAGTCGCCGCGCTGTGTGACCATCCTTAGCGGCGGGCTGGAGACCCATTGGCTGTTATGGACGCCGGGAACCGGATCGGGCTGCGGCCCGGCCTTGGCCTCGCGGCCGGCGAAGTTACAGTCGTCCAGCAGCACCGGCATGACCGAGATGCCCTGCCTGGCGGCGATCTCCAGAAACCGCTGGAACCGCTCGTTGAGGCCTGCCGCGTCGGCCTCCCAGACCACGTAGTTCAGGAACACGCGGACCGAGTTGAAGCCAAGTTCACGAGCCCAGCCGAGTTCGCGTTCGATGGTGGCCACGTCGAACGTGTCGGCCTGCCACATTTCGATATCGTTGACCGCAGTGCTGGGCAGAAAATTGCAGCCGACCAGCCACGGCTGGGCGGCATACCAGGCCCGCGCCCGCTCGGCCGTCCACTGGCCGGGCGCCAGCCCGCTCGCGGGATTCTCCGCCAGAACGGCGCCACACAGCAGCAGCCACGCAGCAAGCAGTGAAAAGTATTTCATCATCAACGCTCTCCGAACACTGTTTGTTTCAAGAAGCATTTTCCCTGCTCCGCCAACTGCTCTCCGCTCTCTGCTCTCTGCCCTCTGCCCTCCGCCCTCCGCGCTATCTCTTGTCCGGCACGATGGCGTCGAGGCCCGCGTCGATATACTGCCCGCCCATGGTCTGTCGGCAATGGATGGCGATGACGTTTTTCCCCGCGCGGAGCGATTGGGCGTCGATCTCTTCCGCTTCGTATTCCGTGGTGTAACCGCCTCGCGACAGCACCTCGATGCCGTTCAGGTAGACCTGGGCATCTTCGTCATGATGCAGCCGCAACGCGGCGCGGTCGGGCAGCGGCTGCTGTAGCTCGAACGTGCGACGAATCCAAATGTCCGCCGACTTCCACGTGGTACCAATCACGGCGCCCGGCGTGCCTGCCGAGCCGAAACCGCCGGGGCCTTGTTGCCAGGCGCTGTCGTCGAAATCGGCGGCGTGCCAGTTCTCGGCCGGCGGCTCGGTCGTGTACCGCCACAGCGCCGGGGTCTGCTGGCTGGTGGGGACCAACGTCACGGTTCGAGGCGGCCGAGGCATGGGCGCCCAGTCGGCGGCTTGTATCTTTTCCCGGCCCGCGTACTTGGCCCACATTTGCCGATCGTACAGCATTTGCAGGAACACACCGCCCACGACCGGTCGCGCGGTGAAACCACGACGGCGGCCGCTATCGGTGAAATACCAATCGGTCATCGGCACGCGATCCGGCGTCTCGTGCAGGAACTTGAACACGGGCGCCACCAACGCTTGGAAATCCGCACGATCCTGCGTCAGTGTCGCCGTCCACAAGATCCAGTCCAGTTTCGTATACGTCTGCCGATTGTCCAAAGGTAAACCATATTCGTTTTGGACTTTTTTGTAGTGCTCCATTTCCTTGCGGAGCACGCTGGCGGGAAACAGGTTCAAGCCCAGGAGTCGATCCCACACCAGGTTGTATTTCTGACTCCAGGTTCCCGGGCGGTCAAAGGCCAGCCGGAAATGATGGCCGTCGTCGGCTTCCTGCACCCAGCGCGCCGCGAAGGCTTGGGCCGTTTGACGGTACTGGGCCGCCTGAGCCTGTTCCCCTCGCATTTCGCACAGCTTGGCAAAGGCACCCAAGCCGCAAATGGCTTTGGCGCTCAGGTTCACGTTATGCGCCAAATGCCCCGCGAAATCGTCCGTGCATAGCTGGTTCTCCGGATCGAAACCCTTGGCCTTCAAGTATTCCGCCCATTGCGTCAGCTGGGGCCAGTACAATCCGGCGAAATCGGCATGGCCTTCCATCTGTGCGATGGCCGCCATCAACAGCAGCAGGTTGCCGCTCTCTTCGACGGGCATCTGGTTCTCTTCGGACGTCTCGCCGCCGCCATAACGCTGGCCGTTGGCGTGCGGATACTGGCCCAAGTCGTGCGGGGCAAAGGGGAACGTCCACCGCTCGGACGCGGCATAGTTCATGAACGGGACCAGGAACGATTTCGACAGCGTCGGCCCCAGCAACAAGAACTGCGGCGCCATGGGATAGAATACATCCGACGTGCCGATGCAGCCGTTCGAATGGTTCTCTTTGCAGAACTGCAGCGGTTGCCCGTTGTCGTCCGCCACGAATTTACCGGCGGCAAAGCACTGGCGATAGGCCAAGGCCGCCAGCAAGGCGTATTGCTCGCCGCCCGCGGCGGTTAAATCGGCCATCAATTCCTGGTCAAAGGCCGTGCAGCGTTCGACCACCGACGGATAGGCTGCGGCAGCCGCTCGCAGCAAGTCGCTCGCCTCCCACCCGTTGCGCCGCCAGTAGGGACGCAAGTTCTTCTTCATGTACTGGATCGAATACAGGTCGTCGTAGGCCAACAGCAGCCAGCGAGAAACGGGCTCGTTGGCGACCTTGCCGAAATCCAGCGTGACCGACGCGACCACCGATTCGGCCGCGGCGGGCACGTCGATCGTCTGTTCGAGCGACGCTTCCGCAGCTTGCAGCGAACACCGCACGCCGTCGCCCTTGGCCGCTGCCAAGTAGAAGTAGCCCCAGTCAATGCGGATATCATCGCCCCTCTTGGCCAACACCGCTTGTTCTTGCGAGCCGATCTTGGCGGCGATCAAGTCCCCGTGTTCTTCCACGGTCCCCAGCACGAGTTGTTGCGGCGTGTTCACGGCCAGCAACCCGGACGCTTCGAAGTTCAGTTGGACATTGTGCGAGGCACCGTCGACCGAGCGAAATTCGCAGGTCACGTACGTGATCGGTTGAGCCAGCAGGTCCAAGTCGTCCGGCAGCGCCGGCGTCAAAAACGTCAACGTCAACACCACGCCCGCCGACTGGAACGTGTAGATCGTGCGAGTCGGAAGCACGCGCAAACCGGTCTGCTCCATCGCTGGCACGTCCGCCGGGGCGGTGCCCATCACGCGATAAGCGGTTCCGTCGATTCGTACCCGGGCAGCCAGCGGATGCGGCTTGCCCGTCCAGTGCACGGTGTCCGCATCGGTCAGTTTGTCTGCCGCCGACCAAATACTGAAATAGGGATCGCAGGCGACCAGCGGCGTCGCAGGCGGACGAAAATCGGCGGCCGCCGCCATCGCGGCGACCAGACAGCTGGAAACGGCGATCAGCCGGGCAAGGATACGCAAGTTTGTTGGCACGATGTTGCTCCCAAAATGGCGCTGTTCAACGAACAGCACAGGCTGGCAGCCCGCAGCTCCAGCCTGTGCCAAGATGCTGATTCCAAGCCGCGTTTCAATACTCGGTCTTCGTCTTGATTCCCGGCATGGGAATCGGGTACCGGCCCTCGGCGTCAGCTTGAATGGGAGCGGCCGAATCCATCGTCCACTGGTCACAGCCCGGGGCGTATTCTTCCTCGGCGTTCAGCATCGCCTCGTAGGTGATCTCCTGCGCCGTATGCGCAGCTTTGCGGCCCAACGATGTCACGACACTGGCCTCGATACCGCGCCGCGCTTCGTTGAACGGCTTGTCCGCGCGGATGGCGTCGACCAGGTCGTTCCATTCATTCTGGTATGGGTTGCCCTGATCCCCAGGGACCTCGGACTGCCACAGCATCTGGTCGCGATTCGGTTTCTGGCCCTTGTACGTACTGGACGGCGGCCCGCAGTCCCCGGCGCGGGAGACGATCGCCGAGCCCTTGGTGCCGTGTGCATAGCTGGAATAGATATTGGCGGCCCCCGCCACGCAGCGCCCGTTCACGGTCAGCGTCGCGCCGTCCTCGAACGTGTACTCCACCGCGTACGAATCGAAGTTCTGATCGACATACAGATTGCCGTTGGGGTCTTGGCGGTAATGGCGTCCGCCCACGCCCTGGGCCTTGACCGGCCAGGCGTTCTTCATCCAGCAGCAGTGGTCGATGACGTGGATCAGGAAATCGCTGTATGCGCCGCCGCTGGCCCACAGGAAGCTGTGGAACCGCCGCAACTGCCACAGCAGCTCGCTCTGATCGCCGGGCCATTTCGTCGAGAAGGCCGAACCGATCGGGCCGGTCATGCGATAGGCACGCATGCTGGTGATGTCGCCGATTTCGCCGTCCTGGATACGGGCGTACAGCTGTTCCATCGCCCGGCTGTGGCGGGACATCAGGCCGACGCCCACCTTGAGGTTCTTGGCCACCGACTGGTCGGCGATCTCGAGCATTCGCCGCGACGTCGGGCCGTCGGCCGTCACCGGCTTCTCCATGAACACGTGCAGTCCCTTCTGCACGGCGTAGGCAAAGTTCACCCAGCGGAACGCCAGCGGTGTGGCGAAGATGGCGATGTCGCCGGGCTTCAAGCAGTCCATCGCCTTCTTGTAGCCATCAAAGCCCACGAACCGGCGATCCTCGGGCACGTCCATCCGCTCGCCGAACCGCTTGTCCAAGTTGGCGTAACTGGAGGCCACGCGATCCTCGAAGATATCGGACATGGCGACCAGCTTGACGGGTCCCTGCTTGACCGACATGGCATCGGCCGCTGCGCCGGTGCCTCGGCCGCCACAGCCGATCAGGGCGACCTGCAAGGTGTTGTTCTCCGCCGCATGGACGCGGGGCACGGTCGCTCCGACGATCGCCGAGGCCACCGCGATCCGGCTGGTGGTCTTCAGGAACTCACGACGCGAGGTGTCGTTGGTGCTGTTTTCACTCACGATGAATCTTCTCCTGCAAATAAGTGCCTGTGGGGGAAATGGGAACGCTGGCAGTGCGCGACGCGCCGTCCGGTTCGAACCGGGCGGCTCGATTTTGGGCGGCGTCGCTACTGCCGCCGCAGATTATACCACCGGCGTTGGCCGTGGAAACTAGCCCGGACGATTATCGCGGATCGCAGCTCGCGCCAGGGCGACCGGAACAAACGGAACTTTCCCCGAGTAACTCGAAGCGTCAGCGAGGAACAAGCCAATTGCCGAATCGCCTCGCTTAGGCTTCGGGGTTCTTCATCTCTGCCGGTTGCCCCAGGATGGCGGCGGCCGATTCCGGTGCCTATAATCCGGCTGTCCTTCGCCATGCCTTTTCCTCGGTCCAACCCCGGAGACGAACCCGTGACCAGAACATGTTTTCTTGTTGTTCCAGCGGTCTGCCTCGCGCTGGGACTCGCCGCGGCGCGAGCCGACTTGATGAAAGATTCCCCGGTGACCTTCCCCGAACAGGGAGCGTTGCCCAGCAAGTATCCGCCGGACCAACCCTCGAAAACGCGGGGCACTCCCGAGGAGGGTTACTCGATCTTTTCCACGCCCCAGCGCTCGTTGGAACAGATTGACAGGATTCAGGCAGAAATGATTCAGGGCGAATTCACGCCGCCCCCGGCCGACTGGACGCACCTGCCGCGTACCCGCCGCGCCCTGACCGAAGGAGACGCATTGCACGTGCTGGGACTGGGCGACAGCATCGTCAATGACACGATGCGTTCGGGCTGGCTGGCGAAACTGCAAGAGGCGTATCCCAAGGCACAGATCGAGGGAAGCGTCTACGTGCGCGGCGGCGGCGGCTGTCAGCATTACAAGGAGGAAGACCGGATCGCCAAACACGTGGTGCCCCTCAAGCCCGATCTGGTCTTCATCGGCGGCATCAGCCAGAAGGACATCGAAAGCATCCGCACGGTGATCCAGCAATTGCGAGCCGGACTGCCGGACGTAGAAATCCTGCTGGCCAACGGCACCTTCGGCTCGGCAGACCCGCGTGACCAGGAAGCCCTCGACCAGATCAACGATCCTGCCGGTTACACCCAATTGCTGAAGAAACTGGCTGCCGAGCAGCGTTGCGCATTCCTGGACATGCGGACGCCGTGGATCGAGTACCTGCGGTCGGCCAAGGTGCATCCGCACGTGTTCTATCGCGACCGGGTTCACGCCAACGAGTTCGGCGAGCAGATCCTGACCAAGATCCTCCTGACGTTTTTTCGGGCCGAGATTTCGGACGGCACATAGGCGCGGTCAGGCAGCGTCGCCGCTGGCCGCGCCGGACAGGAACACGTGGGCGACGCGACTCGCCCGCGCCAAACAGCCGGACTGGATCTTTACCAAGAGAATCTGCCGCAAACAAGGACATGGCCGGCAACTCGGACGTGGGTGTTGCCCAGGACCGAGGATGTGTTATAGTTTTCATCCCCTGCCTTCATTCCTGCCAAACGACGATTGCGGATGCACGGAAGCGGATGCCTGGACGCACGGAACGTGGGCTCGAGCATGTTCGTGGAAATACCGGCGATTCCTGTAGGGGATCGCGCGTGGGTCTGACCTCGCCGCTTTTTGCTTGCCCGGTTCCGCTGTGAATCGGAAAAGGAGGTACGATGTCGAACGTTCATTGCCTTGGCGCCCCGCTCTTTTCCAAAGGCCCCGACGGTCGTCCTGTCTCGTCGATTCTGACGATCTTTCCGCGTTTCGACGCAATTGTTACCATTCCTACCATCCATCTGTTTCAGATCAATGCCTTCGTCCGATGGACCAATGATCAACGGTTGGCTGCTGGACTCCCTGAAATGACTGCTGAGGAGGAGCAGGATGTCCGCGGGGACGCGGTGCTTGCGGTGATCGAAGGCAATCGCATTCAAATCCGATCCAACCCCGACGACATGCCGCTTGCCTTTCGAGCGGACAAGCTGCTCCAGAGGACCGGGGTCTCGAAGCGGCAGATCAAGTACCTGAATGTCTTCAACGAAAACGTCCGCGATGCCTTGAAGCGTCGCGGTGAAATGTGGAGGATCGCCCGACTGCCGACCCGACGCAAGGAGATCAAAGAACGCATCGTAGCTGCAAAGACGGGAATTGATGGAAAGCAGATCTATTATCACAACGCGACCACGGGCACCCGCTGGCTGACCTTGCACGAGTTCTCCCTACTGCGATACCTTGACGATGACTTGTTGCGTCAGCACCTGGTGGAAATCCAGTGTTTTTCCCGAAGTTTGAATCGGGATCGCAATCCCGAAGTCGCGTTTTACCTGGCCGACCAGACCTTTACCGGCGAGTGTTTCGAACGTTACGACTTTGCGGCCATGGCCCCTGAAGACCTGCGAGCAGCTTTTGAAGATCTGCGGAAGGCTTTCCGGTGTGCCGTGCCGGCTGAGTTTCGGGGCGACAACCTGGAAAATGACCTGTGGCGACAACGCATGTTCTCGGCCCTGGTCACCGATACCGACGAGGTTGTCCAAAGCGAAGTGCTGCTTTCGCTCAGTCCCGAGTTCTTCATGCAGATCCATTGGCTTCCCGGAGGACGGATCAAGAACGGCGAACTGGCGTTTGACGAAGTTTTCGAAGAGGAGCGGCAGGATCCCTGTGAAGAAAAGGCCCGTGAGTTTCTTTACAATCTGGTGCGGGAATACGGCGATCTGGAGTACGTGAACATCGGCAAGGTGGTGAATTCCCTTTCCCGTCGCAATCCCGGTCGCGGCCGACGGGAGGTGTACCTGGCTGTCGTCAAACGTTACGGTCACGCGAACGAGATTGTCAGCGTGATTCGCATGCAGAAATGGGACGTGTGGCAGCATCTAAACGCCAAGCTCGAACTTCCGGACGCGATGTTCAGGTCGGATGAGTACACGGAATACGTGCTTGATCGACGATTCGCCTGTCGCTATTTGGGGATGAACATCCCGAGACAGTTCACCACGAGAAAGATCTGCGAACGGTACTTTGCGGACTGGACAGGGCCGAATGGCTACATGATCTGGTCGCCCTATTTCGAGCGGGCGTATATTCACGGCGTGGCCACGGACAAGACGCCTGAAACGCGGTTCGAGAACCCCGATTTCGCCTTGGCGTTCGCCCAGCTTTTGGGGCGTGCCGCAGCATCCAACATCATCGTGGGGCGATGCGATGCCTCGCACAACACGATGTTCGACGATGGCGACGAGATCGTCGTGGAAAATGGGCTCGGACTCCCGGTGGATATCGTCGTCGCGGATCAGACCGGCACTTTTGCCGACTACTGTACCCCGCTGCGGAACCTGGCGGCATCCTACGCCGACCCGGTGAACCGCCGCCTGAAGTTTCTTTCCAACCCGGAAGCATTCGCCCGGGCCTACATTGACGCCTTTGTCGAGCGTTTCCGCTGTATTCAGGAGAAATACCGCCTGCGTCGGAATGCCTTTGATACGCTGTTCAAAGTCCGTCCTTACGATGAAAAGGGGTGTTTTTCCTACCGCTGGCGGCGCGTACTACAGCGTCTCGAAGAATCCGACTCCCGCGAACTCGCCCAGATCATCCGCGCGAATTTACGAGTCTCGGTCGGATGCCAACCGGCCGTGGCAACGTTCGAAGCGACGTAGCGCAGCATCTTCCCACATCTGACAAGGAGCCTGTCCATGTCCGCTCGTTCTCCATCATCACGGCGTCAATTTCTTCAACACAGTGCCGTGGCGATGGCAGGTGCGGCGCTGGCCGACGGTTTTTCTTGGACCCGTTCGGTCCATGCCGCGGGCAGCGATCCGATCCGCGTCGCGCTGATCGGTTGTGGCGGTCGAGGCACGGGAGCTGCAGCCAACTGCCTGAACGTTCCGGACAATGTCAAGCTTGTCGCCGTGGCCGATGCCTTTGAAGAACAGGCGCAAAAGGCGGCGCGCAGCCTCAAGGAAAAGTACGGCGACAAAGTGGACGTGCCGCCCGAGCGGGTTTTCTCGGGCTTCAACGCCTATCAGCAAGCGATTGCCGCGGACGTGGATCTGGTTCTGCTCACCACGCCACCCGGGTTTCGGCCGCTGCAATACCGGGCGGCGGTCGAGGCCGGCAAGCACGTGTTTATGGAGAAGCCCGTGTGCGTGGATGCGCCGGGTTATCGTAGCGTCATGGAGTCGAACCGCTTGGCGGACCAGCGGAATCAGAAGGTCGTGGTCGGCTTGCAGTCTCGCCACGACCCGCAGCTGATCGAGACCATCCAGCGAATCCACGACGGAGCGTTGGGCGAAATCCAGTTTCTCCGAGCTTATCGCAACGGCGACGGCGTGTGGGTTCGCACGCGGGAGCCGGACCAGACGGAAATGCAATACCAAATGCGGAACTGGTACTACTTCGTTTGGCTCTGCGGAGATCAAATCGTCGAACAGCACGTGCATCACTTGGATCGCATCAATTGGGCCATGCAGGACGAACATCCCATCGAGGCCAACGGGATGGGGGGCCGCGAGGTCCGCAAAGGAAAAGACTACGGCCACATTTACGATCATCAGTACGTCGAATACACCTATCCGAACGGGATCAAACTGTTCAGCCAGAACCGGCACATCCGCAACTGTTGGAACGTCGCCACGCAACACGTTCACGGCAGCCGCGGCCACTCGGATTGCGTCGGCACGATTGCCGGAGAAAACGCGTGGACGTACAACGGTCCCAAGGTCACCGCCACCGACCAGGAGCATATCGACTTGATCCGGGCCATCCGCAACGACGAGCGGCATAACGAAGGGTACTATGGGGCCAACAGCAGCTTTACGGCGGTCCTGGGTCGGATGGCCACGTACTCCGGCAGTGTCGTCTCGTGGGATGATGCGGTCGCCAAAGGCCCCGACGAGATGCCCGCGCGGCTGGCGTGGGACGCGGATCCTCCGGTCCTGCCGGATGCCGCAGGCAGCTACGAGCACGCCGTGGCCGTGCCCGGCGTTTACCGGGCGTACTGACTTGATGACGCGGCCTCGATCGTCGCAAGAGTCATCTCACCCAGGCTGGCAGCCGGCGCTACGATGGCGTCGCATCCGTCGGCTCGCCGACGATGTGCTTCGCCGCCACCACGACGTACTGCAAACCGGAATAGATGGTCGACAGCACGGCTAGCCATACGCTGACAGGAAGCAGGACCTGAAGAAACCAGGCGGGCGGCAGAATCGTCACCAGCCAACCCGGGGCAGTGCCGTTGGCATACATCAGGGCCCCCAAGCCGAACCCGCCCGCTACGCACTGGAACACCATCTTCAGCTTGCCGGCCATCTTGGCCGAGAAATCGCCACCGCTCTGCTCGATGAATCCGCGCAGCGCCGTGACCAACATTTCGCGTGCGACCACGACCACGGCCATCCAAGCGGTGATTCCCGAACCTTCTTCGGCAGCCAAAAAGACGAACAGCCCACAGACAATGATCTTGTCCACAAACGGGTCGAAAATTCGTCCCAGCTGGGTCACTTGATTGAACCGCCGAGCCCAGTAGCCATCGACCCAGTCGGTCGAAGCGGCGACGATGAAAACGAGCAGCGCCGAGAAATAATGGCCCAGTGGAACGAGCACAAATACGACGATGGACAACACCAGCCGTGCCAGTGTCAGCACGTTGGGAACGTTCAACATCCGCCGCCACACACGATCCTTCACCGTATCCATCAGTCCAATCTGCCCGTCTTGTTCGCGAAACACCGGATAGTGTAGACGTTTTCGCCCCTCGTGCGAAAGCCCCCCGTCGCGCAATTCCTGTCGCGCAATTCCCGTCGCGCAATTTCCTGCCGGCTTCGCGGCCTGTTGTTCGAGACCAGGCACCGGGCAGCTGGCCGGTCATCTGGTCTGAAGACCATCGACTTATGCCTTGGGAAACAGAGGCTGGCAGCCCGTTTCTACGGCGAAATCACCAGTCCGCTCAGCCCCGGAAAGACGCATACCTTGGCTTCCGCCCGCGTTACGTCGAGTAGACCCAGCGCCCCAACAGCAGGGCAGGGATCAACAGACTCAATACGATCAACGCCTCGTGGCCGCTGGCCACGACGAAGACCACCGCGGCATCCAGCACGATGATCGACATCAGGCAGTGCTTGACCGCCAGTTGCACTCGCTCGGGCACCGGGTCCGCGATCGTCATGGCACAGCGTCGAGCGATGGGCAGGCCCAACAGCGCCAGCATCAGCAGCCACCAGGGATCGGGCAGGGTCGGTCGAAATCCCGGCGGGAAATTGCGATGCAACAGGCCCAACAGACCAATTCCGGCCAACATGACCAAGAGCGCGCCCGCCAGGTGCCAACCTTCGCTCGCTGCGGCTTCGCGTCGTGCGTACCAAGCTACCCCGGCGACGTACACGCCGATGCCGACTGACGCCACCAGGACGTGAGGCGGAAACGTCAGGACGCTCGCCCCCAAGCCCTCGGTCCCCGCCAAACTGGCCCCCAGCAGCACGTTCAAGCTGCGACACCCGCCCATCAACACCGGTCCCAGCGGCGTCGCCTTGATCCCGCCGTCGTAGGCCAGGATGCAGCCCGCCAACAGCGTCGCCACCAGTCCGCTGCGTCCCAGCGAACCATCCGGCGTCGCGGCCCACGCCGTCGCCCAACCGGCGGCCACACCGCCCAACAGCAGTGCGAAACCCAATCTCTGGGCAGTACGCAACGAAATTCGGCCTGCAGGCAACGGCCGCTCGGGACGTTCCTGCCGATCGACCTCGATATCGAACACGTCGTTCAACACCATGCCCGCCAAATACAACAGCGCCGAGGCGGTTAACAAGCCAGCCAACGGCGGGAGCGGGACCAGCTCCCGCTGGACGCAGGCGTACCCCATCATCACGTCGGCCAAGGCCGTGAATACGTTGGCGATCCGCAGCAGGCGGAGATAATCGAGCAAGCGGGACATAGCGAGCCTTATTCGTGGGGCCGATCGTGCTTCATGGACTCGACGCCCGCTCCGCCGCCCCGACCACCAGCCACAACACGGCCATCCGAACCGCGACGCCGTTGGTCACCTGGTCCAAGATCACGGACTGGGGGCCGTCCGCCACATCCGGCGTAATCTCCACGCCACGATTGATCGGGCCGGGAGCCATGATCAGGATGTCGCGTTTGGCGCGCGCCATGCGTTCCCGGTTCATCGCAAACAACAGCGCATACTCGCGCACCGACGGAAACGGCCGGGTGTGCTGCCGCTCGAACTGGATCCGCAACAGGTTCAGCACGTCGCAACGGGGCAGAATCGCATCCAGGTTGTGCGCCACCTCGACGCCAAATTCTTCCCAACGCCGCGAAACCAAAGTCGAGGGGCCGCAGACGATCACGTGGGCGCCCAGTTTTTTCAATCCCCAGATGTTCGACCGCGCCGTGCGGCTGTACGCAATATCGCCGACCATCGCCACGGTCAAGCCCTCGAACTGCCGCCCGCGCTCGCGAATGGTCATAATATCCAACAACCCCTGCGTGGGGTGTTCATGGGGACCGTCGCCCGCATTGATCACCCCGCAGCGGACGTTTTGCGACAGCAACAGCGGCGCGCCGGGCGTGTGGTGCCGGACCACCATTACATCGACGTTCATGGACTCGATGTTCTTGGCCGTGTCGATGAACGTCTCGCCCTTGGACAGGCTGCTGCCGGAAGCCACGAACTCGACGGTATCCGCACCCAAACGCCGCGCCGCCAGCGAAAAGCTGTTTCGCGTCCGCGTGGAGTTTTCGAAGAACAGGTTCGCCGATGTTTTGCCCTGCAACACGGTCAGCTTGCGGCGGAAGCCGCCCGTGGCCGCTTTGAAAGCTGCCGCCGTGTCCAAGATGGTCAGAATTTCGTCGACCGTGAGTTCTTCCAAACCCAACAGGTGCCGACGGCGCCAAGTTTCAGGGAATTGCGGCACGGGTCCAAATTCCGACGCGGCAGTCGTGGCAGTCACAGGTTCTTCCTCCTAACCGTTCGACAAGAATTATTTGGAGTATAGCAAGCTCGATCGACAGCAACCAGTACCGCTTCCAGTTCGTATAATGCCTTGATGATTCGCCCCACCCAAATCTTGATCCTCAGCCACAACCCCGGCCAAGTCCGCCGCTGGACGGTGATTCTCGCGGATACTGCGCGCGTTTGGCAAGCGGCGGCTGATGTACCGCCGGACATGCTGCCGGAGGTGATTGTTACAGACCTGCCCATTCTGCACGAGGCCGATCTGCCGCACGAGGCGCTTCGGCGGGCGTTGCACGCCGCCGAGGTCGGCGTGGTGGCCATTGGCACCGGGGCGCCGGCGGATGTGCGGCTGCCCGTGGATTTCCGGCCTCGCGAGCTGCAACTGGTGTGCCCGCTGTTAGCAGAAGCCGTCCGTTGGCGTCGCGAATGCCACCGCGCTCGGCAATTGCAGCAGACATTCAGTCAGCTGGCATCGACGGATGCCCTGACCGGCCTGCCCAACCGGCGGGCTTGGGAGGAGGAAGTCCGTGTCCGCTCGACGCGGCATAACTCGGAGCAGGGGTCCCTCTGCCTGGCCCTGTTCGACGTGGACCATTTCAAGGCGATCAACGACCATTTCGGGCACATCGCCGGGGACGAAGTGTTGTGCCACATTGGACGAGGCCTAGCGCGAGGGCGGCGAGATTCTGACTATGTCGCTCGACTGGGCGGCGATGAATTCGTGCTGCTGCTGGAAGGGCGCGATCCGCAGTCCGCTGCGGCCGACGTCGAATCCCTGCGGGCCGGCGCGTGCCAAGATGCACCCCATGCCCAGGTCACCGCATGCGTGGGGTTCGCCTTTGCCCAGACGATGCCTCCCGATGGCTTGAATGCCCTGTTCGAGTCCGCCGATATCGCGTTGCGAGTTGCCAAACAGAGCGGCCGCAATCGGACGGTATCAACGGGGGCCGAACAAACATGCATGGAACTGTAATCGGATCGCGTCCGTTGGTATTGACGTAGACAAGCTCCTTCATCTGCCCCTGGAGCGGTCGCCTCCGCCACCGCGACTGCGGTCGGCACCCCTTGAAGGCGAACTGAAACTCGGCCTGCTGCCCCCTTGGGGACTCGACACCTGGGGACGTCCAGCACTTCGGTCCGATCCAGATGATCGAGATCGGTCCCCCTGGGGCGATTGACGTAGGCTCTCGAAACTCGGGCGCGCCACGCTCCTGGGAATCTCAACCCTGGGGCTCTGAACACTCGGGCTCTGGCCCCTGGGCCCCTGGACACTCGGGCTCTGGACCCTGGGCCCCTGGACACTCGGGCTCTGAACCCTGGGCCCCTGAACACTCGGGCTCTGCACCCTGGGGCTCTGGACGCTGGGCATCCGATCGACCGTTTGCGGAGGCCGCGACATCTCGATTCGGGACGTAGACCTTGCCGGGACTTCGATCCGCGACCTGTCCGGGGTGGGCGGCCGGATGGCCGGCTGCTGAACGCGTCCGGCATCAGAACCCGTTCGCGGTCCCGGGATGTCGATCCGCGACCGGTCCGGCGTGGGCGGACGGATGGCCGGCTGCTGGACGCGCCCGGCGTCAGAACCCGTTCGCGGTCCCGGGACTTCGATCCGCGACCGGTCCGGCGTGGGCGGCCGGATGTCCGGCCGCTGGACGCGCCCGGCGTCAGAACCCGTTTGCGGTCTCGGGGTTTCGATCCGCGACCGGTCCGGGGTGGGCGGCCGGATGTCCGGCTGCCGTATGCGCCCGGCGTCAGAACCTGTTTGCGGTCCCGGGATGTCGATCCGCGACCGGTCCGGGGTGGGCGGACGGATGTCCGGCTGCCGTATGCGCCCGGCGTCAGAACCTGTTTGCGGTCCCGGGATGTCGATCCGCGACCGGTCCGGGGTGGGCGGCCGGATGTCCGGCTGACGCACGCGACCGGCGTCCTGACGATCTCGCCAGTCGCTGCCACGGCTGTCCCTGGCGGCCCCGGACACGTCCGCTCTTGCCGAGTCTTCCATACGCCTCGGCGCGCCGGGCGGGCCTTTCACTTTGGCGATCTCCGGCAACTCCGGCAGTCTCAGTCTTGTGTCGGGACGACCAAGCTCCGGTCTAGTGTCGGCTTCGGTTCGTGGAGGACCGACGGTTCCCGGCCTGGTCCTGGGACCGGATTCCAGCTCGCCCCGTTGACGCGATACTTCGTGCATCTGACTGGACAGTCCCTTCCAGTCGCGGCGATTCGTGTCCGAAATCCGTTCCAGGCGGAGCGCGGCGTCGTTGCGCGACAGGGCCTGGGACATCGTGTTGCCCAACATCGCGTACTTCATGTGCGGATCACGATCTCGCACACGGGACGACATTTGGGCCTGAGCTTCCAGAGTGCGAGCTGGGCGGTAGTGCTCGTGCCGATCGTAATAATCGTGCCAGCCGCGAAGCCGCTGGGCGTAATCGATGTTCTGGCGACGGTAGTTCGCGCTGTAATAGGCGAATACGGGATCGTAACCGTGCCGGCCGTGGTACGAGTGCCAGGGATGGAACGGGTGGCCGCCGCGGGGACGGTAACCGTAGTAGTCACCCCAGTAGTAGTGGCAGCGGCGCGGATGGACGAACAGGTGCAGTGCCAGGCGTGAGATATCGACGACCACGCTGGGCGAATAATAGTATCCGCTGCGAAGGTAGACCGGGCGGTGGAAGCCGACCGGAGCGAAGACGACGCCGCGTCGGGCCAGCGGGTAATCCCAGTAGCCGCCGACGAAGACCGCGCCGCGAGGCGTCCACGTGTAGTGGGCCGGGATCCACACCCAGCCTTCTTGATACACATTCCAATAGCCGGGACGCCAAGCGTAACCGACATCTCGGTACAGCCAGCAACCACTGATCCAATAGTGATTAACCGACGGCTGGGGGCTAGTCGGACCGGCTTCGAGGGTTGTCGGGGGCGCGGGCAGGTAACGGATCTCTTCGTTTTCCAGGGCTTCCCAGAACCCGGAGATCCACTGATAACCGCCCTCTGCCTGCGCCCAGTATCCGGGCACCCAGCGGCGGTCCTGGGGCGGCACTCGCCACACGCCGCTGACGTAGATGAAATCTTCGCGCTCCTCGTCCCAAGCCCAGTAGCCGTCAATCCAAATGACATTCTCGCCCTCCGGCTTGGCCTCGGGCGGAATCTCCTCGATCGGTTCCGGCGGCATCTTGGGAACGATCGCGGCGGATTGCGGATCCAGGGAAATAGGTCCGGCGAAAGCCTCGTGCAGCGGGCCTCGCAACAGTGCCTCCGCACCCTCGTCGGCTGCCGCATCCGATGCGCGCAGCTCCAACGCTGGCAGCGGCTGGGCCATCGCAATCTGCCGACGTTCGACGAGTATCAGGACCGACAACGCGGCGACCGAAGTCAGCAGAAAAGTGTTTAACGTGCGTGTCATCGCTATTCCTCCCCTCAAATCAACATGGGCTTCCAAACGCCCCTCGTTCGGGTCCACGGCCTGAATCTTCTGCCGCACCGGGATAACAAGGCTGGAATGAGACAACTGCAAACATCGTGCCACACGACGCGAGTTGTGCCGAACGTGGCTTATGACAGCATTGAAGGCACGAATCACTTGGCCGTTGGCCAGCAAACGCGTTCATCCTGACGACGACGCGCAGTCAAATTGGCCGCACCTGCAAGTCCCGCAACGATAAGCCCACCAATCTTGGAATACCAATTTGACCTGCCCCATCAAGTCATGGGCGAACCGTCTTGCTTGTCGGTCCGGGTGATCGATCAAGGCATTGAGTCTCCGCCTGTTGAGTTTCGTGTGAGCCTGCAGTAATTTGAGCGTATTCGAGACCGGTGGTACCACGGATATCCCCCAGAGCCGCGCCGTCAAGAGGGAGCGGATTCAAGACAGAAAGGAACGCGGTAATGAGCATGATTCTGGTTCTGGTGGCGATTCTGGCGGGCACGCTGTGTGTCCCACGGGCCGCGGCGGAAACCCTGGCGGTCGTGCAGGACGGCAAAGCGGTTGCGGTCCGGTATGCCGGAGCGGCTTGGGAGCAAACCCCCGACGGCGTCTCAGCGGAAGGGACCGGCCGCTTTCTCTATGCGGGAAAGGACCTGGAAAGCGGAGATTTTCACATCACCGCACGGCTGAAACTGGAACGGCTCGAGGCCACCGCCGCCTCGTTCATGCTGAACGATAGTCACCTGGGATTCGACGCGGGGCACGGAAGAGCGTTGTTTGTCGAAGGGCCCCTGTTCGGTGGCCAAGCCCAAATGCTCGCTGCGGCCGAGAGCTGTCTCCAGCCGGGCCGAATGATGCTGTTCGAGGCGATTCGGGCCGATGGGACGACGCGGTTCCTGATCGACAAGCGGGAAATCTACCGCCGAGAGAACTGGAATGGACCGGTCGCGCGGATCGGCTTTCGCCCGTGGCGGAACCGGATCACACTCGCCGCCTTCGAAATCCAAGGCCGGTTGACCGATCCTCCCCCGCCGCCGCAAGTCGTTGGCGAGCCGCTGTATGTGAGCGGTCAGGACGGCTATCACACCTACCGGATCCCGGCACTGGCCGTGACCGCTCAAAGCACGGTCCTGGCCTTTTGCGAAGGACGCAAACGCTCGGCCAGCGACACCGGCGACATCGATCTGCTTGTCAAACGCTCTACGGACAACGGCCGGACGTGGAGCAAACAGTACGTGATTTGGGATGACGCCGACAACACCTGCGGAAATCCGTGTGCGGTGGTCGACCGTCAGACCGGCACGATCTGGCTGCTGCTGACCTGGAACCGTGGGGACGACCGCGAGTCGCAGATCATCGCACGCACCAGTCAGGACACGCGGCGGGTGTTCGTGACGCACTCGACCGACGACGGCGTGAGCTGGATCGAACCGCAGGAAATCACAGCCAGCGTGAAAAAAGCAGACTGGACCTGGTACGCCACCGGCCCGGGCAGCGGCATCCAGATCCAGCACGGTCCGCACCAGGGGCGACTGGTCATCCCCTGCGATCACATCGAGTCGGATACGGGACACTACTACTCCCACGTCGTCTATTCCGACGACCATGGCCAGAGCTGGAACCTTGGCGGCACGACGCCCTCGCACCAGGTGAACGAGTGCGAGGTCGTGGAACTCGCGGAGGGACGGCTGATGCTGAACATGCGGAATTACGACCGCTCGCAGCGGAATCGTCAAGTGGCCGTCAGCAATGACGGCGGGCTGACCTGGACAGACCAACGTTTCGATTCCGCCCTGATCGAGCCCATCTGCCAGGCGGCGATCCGGCGGCTTCGCTGGCCGAACGCCGAACACCAGGGCGTGATCCTGTTCAGCAATCCGGCCAGTCGTGATGGCCGCGTGAACATGACCGTGCGCGCCAGTTACGATGAAGGGCAAACCTGGACGGCCTCTCGCGTCCTGTACGCCGGCCCCAGCGCCTATTCGGACCTGGCCGTGCTAACCAATGGCGAGATCGCCTGCCTGTACGAGGCCGGACAGACGCACCCTTACGAGTCCATCGTGTTCGCCGGTTTTCCGCTGCAGTCGCTCGACGATCCCGGATCGTCACCCTTGCAGGGGCAATGAATAACACGCCGCGGTCAGCCGGCGGCTGAAGATCCGATTCCCGCGACAGGGGTTCTTTCGCCGGGCCTTCACGCTCACGTGCCCTCGAATGCCTCGCGGACCAACCGCGGCAGGTACTTGACGGGCACGCCGCCCAAATTCAGGATGGCCTCGTGATAACGGTCCAGGCGAAAATCGTCGCCCTGTTCGCGCTGGATCTCCTGCCGCAAGCGATACATTGCCATGCGGCCTACGAAATAGGTCGACAACTGACACGAACTCTGCTTGGCTCGAATCACCTTCAACCGCGCTTCGCCCTCGGACTGAAATGCTCCTTGCATCAGAAACGTCAGCGCCTCGTCGTCCGTCATCCGGCTGCAGTGCATGCGATGGTCGAGAATCGCGTTGGCCACGGCGCGCAGGTAGAACTTCAACTGGGTTAGCCGCAGCGCTAAATCGCCGTCGCCATAGCCTTGGTCCAGCATCATCTGCTCGGTGTACACCGCCCAGCCCTCGATGTACACGCCGGAGCCCAGCACGCGGCGGATCAGGGACGGGACGCGATTGGCATATTCCAGCTGGACGTAGTGACCCGGGTACGCTTCGTGGATCGTGAGGATCTGCAGCATGTGGCGGTTGTATTCCTCCAGCAAGCTCTTGACACGCTGCGGGTCCCAATCCCGAGGCGGCGGGCTGACGGCATAGACACTGGGCGCCGTCGGGTCCAGCGGCGGCGCAGAGTTCAGGTAGGCCGTCGAATTGCCCCGCTGAAACTCGGGCATCTCGATCACCTGGCAGCGGTCCGGGTCGGGCAACCGCAGGATGTTCCGTGTCCTGATGAACTGCCGGATGCGGTCCACGGTGGCCCGTGCATCCTGGGTCAGCGTTTCCGGCGGTCCGTGCTCTTGGCCGACCGCGCGAAGCACCTCGGCGATGGCGGCCCGCCGGCCCGTCTCGTCGTCCGGCGGCAACGGCTGGTCCCGATAGTAACGGCCCCACAGCTGGCGCGCGATCACATACATGTCGCGTTCCACGCGGCGGAATTCCGCCTCGGCCTCTGCCAACACTTGATCGGCGGACAGGCCCGCGTCAAGTTCCAATTCCAGCTTCCGGGCGAACCGTTCGGGCCCCAGTTGCCAGTCGCCGCGGGCCCGCGGCAGAAGGTCCCGTTCCAGGAATTCCTGATACTCCCGCAGGCAGGCGATCACCGGCCTGGCGGCCGCACGCAGCGACTCCAGCGCCGGCGTGTCACCGGCCGCCTCGAACAGATCCTGCTGGTAGAAGCCAATCGCGCCGCGATTCTGGCGGATGGCTGTTTCCGTAGCCACCGCCGAGGGATTGCTCAGGTTCTGCTTCGCGGCCGCCACGACCGCCGGGATCTGCGCCATCCGAGCGATGGCGTTGGCGACGTTGGTCTGGGGGGGCAAAGTCGATTGGGTCAACAGCAGGTACACGCTGTCGGAGATGTACTCGTTGTAAACTCGCGGGTCCTGTTCGAAAGGCGACGTGTTTTCGGCCAGCCACAGGGCGCGAGTCAAGTCGTGCTGCAGGATTTCAAAGTCGATTTGCCCTGCCGCCGACAGCCCCGACTTGTCCACCGCCACAGGCAACTGCTCCAGCGTGCGGCGGTACAGCTCTCGCCACCGCGTGCGGGCCTCGGCCGACAAGTCATCCAGCCGGTCGTCGAAGCGATGATCGCCCAGTCGCGTGGCGTCCATTGGCCGCAGGGCGAACGTATCGTCCAAGTACCGCTGGAAGAACGCTTCCAGCGCCGCATCGGCAGGCGACGGTTCCGCAGCGATCAACATCGGAGCAACCAACGAAAGAAACACCCAACCGGCACAGAGTACACGCAACATGACAACCCCCTTCCCGCAACGTCTATTCCGGCACCACTTCCATCCGCCGTTTGCCGGTGTCGTACACAATCACCGCACGGCACGGCTCGTCCTTGGTCCGCGCATTGTGCTTGACACCCGCAGGAATACGGAGCGTGTCGCCCACTTTGACCGTCACCCAGCGGTCGCCGACGCGATGCTCGCACGAGCCCTCGATGACGTGCAGGTATTCCGCGCTGTTGGAGTGGATGTGCAGCGGGTTCGTCTGGTGAGGCTTGATGTAGACCAGTCCGAACGTCATTTCGGCGGCGGGATCCAGTTGGTCGTTCATCAGCCAGCGAATCCAGCCCCAGGGATATTCCTGGACTTCGACCTGATCGTATTTCTGCAGCGAGATCGCCATCGCCTCGTGGACCCCTTTCTCGGCCTTGGCGGCACCGTCCGCGTCCGCCGCCCTCGCCCCCAAATACCCCGTCACGCTGACCAACGCAGTCGCTGCCGCACACCAGAAAATCCGCCGCCACGCCATCATCCACCTCGTCATCGAGAGTCACGTTTCAGGAAGCAACACCGGCCGCCATCGTAAAGCAACGCCATCCGCAAAGCAAGCAGAGCGGACTTCCCGGTTGAAAGCTTCCAGTTCGTGGGCATCTTCCTTGGGAGTTTCGTCCGTGTTAAACTCGTGCCTATGAACCTACGCTCAAGCAAACTGTTGCGAAGAATCCGTGCGGGCCAGTCGGCCACGTGCTTGAAGATGAACCTGGGCGACCCGCGGGTCGTGGAGATCGCCGGACTGGCGGGGGCCGACGCCGTGTGGCTGTGCAACGAGCACGTGCCCAACGACTGGCTCAATCTGGAACATCAGATCCGCGCCGCCAAGCTGTACGATCTGGACACGATCGTCCGCGTGGCCAAAGGCAGCTACAGCGATTACGTCAAGCCGCTGGAGGCCGATGCGACCGGCTTGATGGTGCCGCACGTAACGACCGCGGACGAAGCACGGCAGATCGTGCAGATGACCCGCTTTCATCCGCTCGGCCGCCGCGCCTGGGACGGCGGTAATATGGACGGCAAGTTCTGCCTGGTGCCGGTGGCGGAATATCTGCAGCACAGCAATACGGAGCGGGTGCTGATCCTGCAGATCGAATCGCCCGAGGCCCTGGAGAACGTCGAACAAATCGCGGCGGTGCCCGGGTTTGACGGCTTGCTGTTCGGCCCCGGCGATTTCAGCCATCTGATCGGCCGCGCGGGACAGGTGAACCACCCGGACGTCGTGGCGGCTCGCCGCCGCGTGGGTGCCGCGGCGCAAGCCAACGGCAAGTTCGCCATGTCAGCCGGGATGTTCGCGCCGCGTAGCGTGCTCGAGTCCGAGGGGTACCGCGTTTTCAATCTCGGAGCCGATGTGTTGGGCATGGGGAACTACTTCTGCGCGAAGGTTGCCGAGTTTGGACCGGCTTGACGACCGAGTGTTTCCTGCAACTCATTCCCTTGCCCGGGTTGGGCGACGTCCGCTTGCGGTTTCGACGCCTAAAGCTGCCACCCCCGCGATACCTGCTCGGCGATGTCGTCGAGGACGTCCTCCAAGCTGTCCCCGAGCACCTGGTCCAAATCGGACAACCGGGCGGCGGGCAGGTTGGAGGCGAAGGCCCCAGCGACAGGTCGAGCCTGGGTTTCTGCGACGGGTTCCAACATGGTGAATGCCGGTTCGGCGGAGCCTTGCTGCCAGTCGTCGGCCCGCGGAATAAACGACGCGGGCTCGCCGGGCACGAAGGACGTTGCAAAGCTGTCCGCCGACGGCGCCGACTCGCCCTCGCCCCCGCCCATCGCGGCGCGGTTCAGGTGGTTGATCACCAGCAGCACGTCCAGCGGGGTGACTCGGCCGTCGCGGTTGACATCGTAAGCCGGCGGGAAATCGCCGACAGGATCAGGGATTCCACCGCCAGCCAAAATCGCGTTCAGGTAGTTGACCAGCAACAACACGTCCAGCGCCGTGACGATTCCGTCGCCGTTGGTGTCCTCGGGGATCGTCACGCTCGGCGTCAAGGCGGCCGACAGGGCGGCGGCGACCCGCGTTTGCCAGACGGTCAGCTGCCGCAATTTGGGCGAGTCGTCGCCGCGGACGCGGACGTCGTCCACATCGCCGGGATTCACTTCCGGACCGCCCACAACCACGTCGTTCGCTCCGTCGCCGCCAAACACCAGATCGCTACCGGCGTTGCCTTGGACCACGTCGTCCCGATGCTGGCCGTACAGCAAATCGTTTCCGTCGCCGCCCGAGATCCAGTCGCTGCTGATCTGCGACGCGCCCCCGTCACGCAAATAATGGCCGGCCAATTCATAGTTTTCCCGCCACAGGTACTTCACCTCAAAGGCGGTATCGCTCCACGCTACGGGCGGCGGCGTGAACGTGCCGCCGATCGACATCACCAGGACCGAAGCGCTGTCTCCCAGGACTATGTCGTCGCCGGCACCGCCGTACATCTGGTCGTTGCCCGCCCTGATCGCCACCTCCTGGTTGACGCCTCCACGCTCGCCGTAATGCGGATGGTCGTAGCGAGCGTGCAGCGTGTCGTAGCTGGTTTGGTGGCGGCGGCGCGTAAGGAAATCGTCCAAGTCCCGCATCAGCAGCTTGACTTGATTCTCCAGCTGATTCTCGGCCTCCGCCGTGGCCGGCGCTTGACCAACGGAGGGCGCCACGATGATGCCAAAGTCGCCCCACATCGTGTCGCGGCCGTCGCCGCCGTGGATCAGATCGTTGCCGATCTGCAATGCATAATCGTAGTCCCAGACCAGCTGCGCCAGCGCCGTCGCGTCGATCGTCCGCGGTTGCTGCAAGTGATCCTGCTGCCGATGGGCCGTCTGCTGGCTCTGCCAAGCGGTCTGCTGGGCCGTCAAGGCCGCCCGGGCCGCGTCCCAGGTGGCCGTGCTGACCGGCGAGCCCTGTTCGACTTGACCGAATCGCACGCCGGTCACCGGAACGGTCAGCAGAATGCCGTAATCGCCGATGACCAGATCGTCCCCCGCTTGGCCGTCGATCGTATCGTTGCCGACGAACAACCGATGGTGCCCGTGGTCGACGCGGGGCAGCGGTTCCGGACCGGCTTGGATCAACTCGGTCAGCACCTGGTAGTGCGCCTCGAACAAGACGAGGTCCAAGTCGAGTGCGGCGCGCTGCACATCCCGCAGGTGTTGATGCATCGCCAAGGCGGCGGCCACGAAACGCTCTTCGGGGACCGGCAGTCCGAGCACCAGCGTGTCCATGATCAGACCGTTATCGCCGATGATCGTGTCGGCGCCGGCGCCACCCAGAATCCGATCCTGGCCGACGTACAGATCGCGCTGGTGAGCGACGTTCCGCAGATCGTGCTCGGCATGGTTGTGGTCGATGCCCAGCGTACGCAGACTGTGCAGCACGTTGTCCAGGGCGTTTTGGGCCTGCTGAGCCGCGGTGTCGATTTCCGCCAAGCCCGAGATCAGCGGGGAATAGATCAAGCCGTTATCGCCCACCAGCAGATCGTCGCCGTCGCCGCCATCCAGGCTGTCGTGCCCGGGCAGCACGCAACGATCCGCCAAGTGCGTCCCCGGGATGATTTGTCCCTGGGCATCCACTTGCGGCAACGCACAGGCCTGCCGCACCACGTCGGGCACGAAGGCCACCAGCGGCCGCCAGCCCACGCCGTCGGCCCGCTGCAGCGGGCCTGCGCCGGCCAGATTCAGCAGTGCGGTCGAGACCTCCGGCAGCAATTCGGGCAGGATGTGTCCCAAGGTGAATTCGAGGAAAAACGGCTGGTTCAAACCCAGCGGTTCCGGGTACAGGGTCGCCGGCAATTGGACGGCCGAGCCGAACGGCTCCAGGATCACGCCGCCGACGCCGGTTTCGATCACCCGCAGGCCGTTGAACACGTGCGGCAGATCGCTCGTCACGAGCGAAACGTTCGTCGCTCCGTCGCCAAACAGCACGTCATTGCCGCGGCCGCCGCGGAGCGTGTCGTTGCCCCGCTGGCCGAACAGTACGTCGTCGCCGTCGCCCCCGTCCAGCACGTCGTCGGCGGCGGGCGCCAATTCGAACAATAGCAAGCTGGTGTTCCACGCGCCGTTGCCCGCCTGCAGATACTTGGCGCCGCCGACTGTGAAGCCACCGGCCAACACGGCCAAGTCCGCCTGCATAATCCGCCGGGCCAAGTCCGAATCCCGCTCGAGCAGCGGCGTCGTATCCAGGTCGATCGAGCCGGTCAGCGTGGCGACTTCCTCCAGGTACACGTCGCGATGCTGGCTGCCGTTGCTGTTCACCCGTGCCGTGCCGTCGGCGTTGAGCGCGCGGTGGACGTAGCCCACATCGCCCAGCAGGATATCGCTGCCCGCCCCACCGGCCAGGCGATCGCTGCCCAATCCGCCGATCAGATCGTCGTCGCCGGCGCCGCCGCTCAGCACGTCATCGCCCCGCTGGCCGTACAGGACGTCCCGTCCGGCATCGCCGTACAGCCAATCATTGCCGCCCACGCGATCGGCGTTGTCGTACAATTGCACGTGGCGGATCACATCGGCAAAGGGCGCCGGATGTCGTCTCCAAGAGAACGGATCCGCTGTCAACAGTTGACGGATGATCTGGCCGTTGTCGCCCAGGATCACGTCCGCCCCGTCGCCCGGCGTTGCGTAGGTCTCCCGGGTCAGGTCGGCGTGGGGCAGGGGCGGCCGGTTGCCGCCATAAATAATGTCGTCGCCGTCGGCGCCGCCGACCACGTTGTGCCCGCCGATCAGATCGTCCTCGCCGGCCCCACCGTAAATCCGGTCATTCCCCTGCTGGCCCAAGATCACGTCGTCGCCCGCTCCGCCGTGAATCTCATCGTCCCCGCCGCCGTCATCCGGCCCCGTGAAGATCGATAAGAACCGTTGGTTCGCCGGCCGGGCGAGACTCCACAACCCGTGATCGCCCAGCAGGATATCGTTCCCGTCACCTCCCCAGATCGTATCGTTGCCCTCCCCGCCGAACACGATGTCGTGCCCGGCTCCCGCATCGATCGTGTCGTCACCGCCCCGGGCATCGAGCACGGAGATGGCCTCGCTCATCGGCCGGATCTCTCCGTCCGTCCGGTCGCCCGGACCGCCGCCACCCAGTACCATCACCTCGGCACCCGTCGCATCCCGGTACACGACCCGGCCGCGGTCGCCGAAGATCAGGTCGTCACCCGTTCCCCCGATGATGGTGTCACTGCCCACCCCGCCAAAGATCACCAGGGGCAAGCTGGAGGCGGAGGCATCCACGGTATCGTCGTCGGTTTCGGTATCCGGTGTATGCGGTCCCTGTGTATTGAGTACGAAGAATCCGTCGACGCCGTCTTTGAGTTTGACCGTCACGACGTCGTCGCCAAGCCCCGTGTTCAGGGTGGTGACGGTGCGGCGGCCCGGCGTTTTCAGGGTGCCGCGCACCTCGATCACGTCGGCCCCGAAGCCCGACCAGATGGTAATGCCGTCATCCAGGTCGCCGCTGGTAAAGAAATTGATCGGCGCCGGTGCTAGGCCGTCGATACGCGATTCGGTGATCAGGACCGGATCGGCCAGCGTGCCGTCTGGAACCAACGCCGCCTCGTCGCTGACCTGGAGCAGGTGGCTGCCCAATCCGAAGTTGAACGTGACTTCGCCCAGGATATCATCGAGGTGGCCGGTGAGAAAGTCCGATACCTCCGCGCGGCTCCGCACGTTGGCGTCGGTCGAGACAAACGCAGCATCATCACCATCGTTCAGATTCAGGGTTGTGATGGCGCTGGTGCCGCGCACGTTGACGAAGTCATCCCCGGAGCCGAACTCGATGTTCAATTCCTCGATGTTGACATAATCCAAGCCATCCGGTCCGAAGCCGAGACCATCGATGCGATTCTTGGTGATGATGGTAAAACTGTCGTTGGTGGCTCCGCTGTTGTCGACATTCAGCGTATCGAAATCGGCACCTCCATCCACCAGCAGGGTGCCGGTAATGGTGTCCAGCAGGCCGCGGCGGTTGCCCACATGGATCACGTCGTCCCCCGGGCCGGTATCGATTTCCACCGCTCCGCTCATCCCGACAAGATGGACCGTATCGGCTTCGCCGCCGGTCTTCAGAGTGGTCGCGCCGACATGCGTGCTTTCGATGGTAAACGTGTCCGCAGCGGGGCCGAGCACGATGTTCAGGGTCTCGAGGTCGAAGTAAGTGATTCCCTCCGGCATCTGCAGTCCCGTCAATTGAGTGCTGGTCAGACTGCCGGGCTCGACCGAGGGAAACACGCTCGTGAAGTTCAATTCGTCCCGGTCGCCGACAGCCCCGCCGCCGTTGACGGTCAGCAAGGCGTTGATCGCCGAACTGTCGATGGCGGATGCAATCCGGCTGTCCACCGGACCGTCCGCGGACGGGGTCACGTTGATGGTGTCGGATCCGTCGCCCGCGTTGATGATGGTGGGCCCGTTGATCGCTCCCACCTCGATCAGGTCGGAGCCGCCGCCGGCATTCAGCGTCACGGCAACTCCGTCCTGCGTGCTGTCGATCGTAAACCTGTCCCCGAAGCTACCGAGCGAGACATTCAGATCCTCGACGGTCTCATACGCAATCCCCAATGTCATTCCCAACCCGGTCAAACTCGTGCTGTTCAGGGCGCCTTCGTTTGCTTCCGTATCGCCCGTCGCGTCCACATTCAGCGTGTCGCTGCCGCCATCGCCGTTGACCGTCAGCAGCGCAAGGATGCCGGTCAGCACGCCATGGACGCCCGGAGCGTTGCTGCCGACATTCACCGTGTCGTTGTCAGCGCCGCCATCAACCGTGGTGGCCGCGCCGATGGATTGGATGTTGACGGTGTCCTCGCCCCCCCCCGTGCTGACCGTGGTCACGCCGGAGGTGGCCTGCACGTGGACCGTATCACCGCCCTCGCCAGTATCCACCCACGTGGCGCCGGCATGGGTCTGCGTGACGGTGACTTCATCGCTGCCGCCTCGAGTGTCGAGGTCCAGCGACGCAAAGTTGCGGTAGTCCACGTGGAATTTCCCCGTGACCTGCAACTCGGCTCCTGTCAGGCTGACCGTTTCCGCATCGTCGCTCAGGTTCACCAGCAGTGCATTCCCGCTCCCCGGCCCGCCATCGGCGACGATGTTGCCGCTGCCTGCGGGATCATTCAGCGTGATCGTATCGTCATCTCCGCCGCCCAGCATGCTGACAACGCCGCTGACCGTAGTTCCTGTCAGGGTCAGTTCGTCGTTTCCAAGACCGCCCGCGACCGTCAGGTTCTCGACGTTTTTTAGGGCCACCGTCGTGTCTCCGAACGTCACTACCAGACCGTCCACGGCAATGATATCGGCATCGGCGGTGCCGGTAACGGTAACGCTATCACTGCCAGACGGAGCGCCGCCATCGATATGGATGCCCGTCGTCGCGCCGACGACCAGGTTGATGAAGATCTGGTCGTCGTCATCGCCGCTTTCGACGTTCACCGTCTCGGGGAATCCTGCGGCGGCGGGGTGTACCGTGACGTGGTCAAGGCCCTCGAGCGTCAAGACATCCATCCTGCCGATGTTGGCGTAGGTGGTGATGATGATGCTGTTGAACGTCACGGTCGGGAAGCCGATGACCACGGTGTCGTCGCCGCTCGTGCCGGTGAACTCGATACGGTTGGCGCCTCCGCTGCCGTCGATGGTCCCGCTGACCGCCGAGGCTGCGCCCAGCAGGAATTCGTCTGCCTCCGATCCGCCGGTCAAATTCTCGATGCCAGAGAACGCAAGTCCGCCGACATTGCCGCTGTCGGGCCCTGTGACATTCCAAGTATTGGGCTTGTTTGGGCCGACCAACGTGTCGATGCCCGCACTGCCGATCAACGTCTCGATGCTGCGGTAGGCGCCGGTGTCGAGATCGACCGTCACGCCCACGGTGCTGGCCGAATAATCGACGACGTCGCTGCCAATTCCGCCGTCCAGAATGCCACTGAGGGAACCCCCGTCGAGAAACCTAAACGTATCCGTGCCCGTACGGCCGGTGAGATTCTCGATGCCGGAAAAGTTGAGGGACGGAGTTCCCGCGAGGCTGCCGAGGTCCGCACCGGTGATCGACCAGGTGTTGTTCTGATCCGGGCCGATCACGGTATCGTTCGCACCGGCCGTGGCGTTGACCGTAAAGGCCGTCAATGTCCCCGGGATCTGATCGACTTGAATCGTGCTGCCGTCGCCCGTTGTCGTGATGGTCAAGTCCGTGACACCGGCCAGCGAGTAACTGGATCCCTTGAACAAAACGAGGTTGTCGAACACTTGGAAAAAGCCGTTGCCAACGATGTTCAAGATCGGGTCGACGGTCTTTACATCAACTTGTTCGATGGAATTGTCATACCTCAGTGGGGAGGGGGCGAGGTTGTTGTAGTTGACATCTACCGGTTCCACGTATCCTGTTTTCACAACGGCACCATGAATGTACACCTCGATGGTGTCGACCGTGCCGTCGTTGGCTCCCGTGTCCGAAACGCGAGTTTGCGTCGCGGGTCTGGCGGTCACCAGCTTATAGAGATCCATCCCCGCGCCGCCATCGAGTTCCAAGTTGGCGGAACTCGTACCGACCACGGTGATTTCATCGTCCCCCTGGCCTCCTGAAATCCGCAGCAGGCCCGTCGGTGTGGTCACGCCAACGTGGTAGGTGACATGCAACAAGGGTGTCGAGGAATCGGTTGGAAACACAGCAATCGTGTTCGCGGTGACCAGGATCTGATCGTCCGCATCCGTCCCCAAGATGTTCAGTTCATCCCCGGCCCCCGTGTCCAGGACCGAGACAATCGTCCCGGAGCCGGCATGCAGAATGATCGTGTCGGCGCCGTCGCCGCCATCGATCGTCACACGCCCGTTCCAAGATACCACCTCGATCCGATTGTTGCCGCTGCCACCGCGCAGCTCGACGTTCGTGAAACCGTCGAGTTTCACGGCCTGCCGCCCGTCGCTGGCCGTCAAGAAGCCGTCGTACAGCGTCCAGTCGGTATCGGCGTCAGCCACGTAAGTCGAACTTGGACCACCGAGGAAGTCATGAACACCGCGGATTGCCTGAGACTTCGTTCCCGGAGCGACCGCCCGCGCGTCGGTATTGAGCACCACGTCGCCCACGATTCCGGTGCTGCCGTCGCTCCGCACAAAGCTGGACTGTCCCAGCACGGTGACCGCTCCCGAGACCGCCGTGTATTTCAGGTTGTCACTGACCAGGCCAATCGACACGATCCCGGCTGCGTCCAGGCTCATGATCTCGTTCGTCGTGCTGATCCCGTCTTGGTTAAGATCCTGCCAGATCTTGAACTTGCTCCACTCCGCGTCGCGTGAGTCCAGAACGTTGTCATGATTGCTGTCGAAGACAATGCGCAGGGCCTCCAGATCCGAATCGGCCGTCGGCGCCAGCGTTACGAAGCTCAGTTCGCTGCGCGTCACCTGTCCCCCGGCGACCAGATCGATGAACAGCCAGCCATCGCTGGCTGCCAACCAGGCGGTCGGCTCGGGCGTGCCGGTTCCGTTCAGGTCAAAGGTCGCGCCCGTCGACGATCTCGGGACAAATTCCAAACCGTTGCCGTTCAAATCCAGGGCGATCGGCGCCGTGCCCTTGACCTCGACGCTGGCCGTATACTCAAAGAGACCGTCGGTCGGCATCTTGAGGCCCGGCGCCCGATTCGTGTACGTGATGTTTCCTGTCGCCGTAAAGCTTTGCAATCCGTAGGCCGTGAACCCGGCGGACTCGATCGTGAGCGAGCTGATGATCGGTTCGCCGCCGCCGTCGTTGGCAAGACTCGTCTGCAGAGTGACCTCGCCAATATCGAAGAACTGCAGTGTGGCATTCTGGGTGCCGGCAACCGTGCCCGCAACCGTATTGGTCAGCGCGCCGGCGACCAACTCGGTTTGTACCTCGGGCAGGATCTTGTTCCCCGGCGGGTTGATGTTGCGCACGAAGGCATAGCCGCCGCCGTCCGTGTCGATTCCACCAACGACGGGAGGTCGCCCCAAGAGCTGCGGTGCGCCGAGCAGGGCCAGGTCTCCGCTGATGGCCACCGCGTGGCCGACATTGTCCCCCGCGGAAGCCGCGGCCCCGGTGAGAACGCGAGTGTCCCTGTCTGCGGGCGTTTCCAGCGTCCACAGGCCGTTGTTCTTCAGTCCATAGCTAAAGGCTTCGCCTTGAGTATACGTCTTGCCGTCAGTTCCGACCGTCTGAAGGCGGCCGGGCGCTCCGATGATGATCTGCACGCCGTCGATGGCCACGGAAGAGCCGAATTTGTCTCCGCTCACCGCTCCCGCCGAGTAATCCAGACGCGTCTGGACCCACGGCGTCGTTTCGGTGGGCCGTTGGAACACATAGGCCGCGCCGGTCTGGGACGTTGCACCGGGGGCACCGATGACCAGGTAGTTGCCGCTGCCGTCGATGGACGCACCGAAGCCATCGCCGGCCGCACCGCCGGTGGCCGGCAGCGTCGTCGGCCCGGACGTCACGTTGGACGACACATTCTGCGGGCGTGGAGCGAGACCATAGATCAAGACGGTTCCTGCCCCCGTGCTGCCGGGTGCGCCGACGAACAGGGTGCTGGAATCCAAATGCACCGCGGTGCCAAAGCCATTTCCAGACTGCGGTGTCGACAGTTTCGCGTCCGAGGACCAACTGCCGGCCAGTTTCCGATAGAGGTAAACGGACGCGGTCGTGCCGCCCGGCGCTCCCGCCACCGCATACTCCGCACCGATATCGACGGACATGCCAGTGCGCTCGCCGGCCACATTGCCATTCAGTTCCTTCTGCAAGGTCCACTGGCCGCTGAGTCGATGGAAAATGTAGGCCCCGCCCTGGTCGCCATTGCGCCCCGGCGCGCCCACGATCAGATAGTCGCCGTTGATCGCGACACTCGCGCCGAAGTCGTCCCCCGTCTGGAAGCCCGGTGCATCGATCTGGGTTTGCAGCTCCCAGACAGGATCCAAGCTTGGATCGGCGTTCGGGACTTGCTTGTAAACGAAGACCGCGCCGCGGTTCCCGTAGTTGGGGGCTCCGAGCACGGCGGTCGTGCCGGCGATGGCGACGCTGCTGCCCAGATGCGCAAGGCTGAGCGGAGCCGGGGTGTTCAAGTCGGGCCCGGAATTCGCCGCCCAAGCCGGTCCCCGCTGGCGGAAGTTGTAAACGAAGCGATTGCTCGCGATGCTCGAATTGTTTCCGGCTACGTAGAATCCATCGCTGATGATCGACGGCGCGGTTCCCAAGCCTACCGCCGCGGTCTCGGGAACCGTGGAATTATTGGAACTTTGGAATTTGAAGGGAGCGAGCGCAACGCCCTGGTAGCCTCCCGTGGTGTTGTACAGGTAGGCGACGCCCGCGCCCCCCGACGCGCTCGGCGCGCCGATCAGAACCCGATTGCCGGCCTGGCTGATGGTGTGCGCACTGCCCAGATTTCCGGATGGCTGCCCCGAGGGGATGACGAAGGTGTTGGTGCTGCTCCAGCTCGTTGCTGAGCCCGTATAGGAATACACCGCGTTGGCGCCCGGCGCACCGGAATAGAAGCGCCCGGCAATCGCCGTGACGTCGGAACCGAAGCTTCCGGATTGGCTCAAGATCGCCGGATTGGCGCGGGCGATGCGTACGGAGTCTGCCAGGCCCGCGACCTTCACGTTCCATGCGGTATAGTCGCCCCGAGTGACGTCATACACGGCTGTCCGCGACCTGCCCGCCGCGCCGACAATGACGGAGTTGCCGACGATATCAACGCTCGAGCCCCATTGGGCGTTCGCCATGGAGAACGTGTAATAGGTCGATACAGCATCAACGTAAGTCTCCGACATTATGGAATTGGTAACGTAGTCGACTTCATTGCGATGATCGCCCAAACCCGTGTAGGGTCCCTGAATCAACCTTCCAGTTCCCTCTTCTGTCAGGTAGGCCCCATTGGCGAAGTAGACTTGCGCAAAATTCGTGTAGGAGTTGTTTGTGAAACCAACGCTAAGGTCAGGGGTATAATCATCCGAGATGAGGACGACTGATGTCCGTGGTCCGATCCGAAGCGCTACCGACTCATCGCTCATGTTTGTTTTCGTTCCTGACCACGCATACTTATCGAGATCATATGTGTTGGGTGCAGTGAAGCCATTTACAAAACCAGAGGCGTCATTCCTCTTTAAGTAGACCCAACCCACATATGGCGATGGGCCGACCTGAGCAACGTAAGTGGAAGTAGTCGTCGGAAGGTTGGGATCGTCCGGCATCAGCAGCCGGTCGTAGCTCCAATTGCCACCGCTGAGGCTGTACAGATGGGCCGCGCCGACGGAGAAGCTGGTTGAGGAAGACGGATCCGGATCCGCACTTGTCGTTGACGAGGTTGTCGTTGCCGGACCCAGACCCAGATCCAGCGCATAGCCCGCCTTGCCCTGAATCGTCGAGTAGTATTTGACTTTCGCGGCAGGGGCACCAACGACGAGCCTGTTGCCATCGATCGCCACGGACTGGCCGAAAGAGCCGCCCATCGCAGTGTTCGCCGTCCCCGTGTCGGAGATGGCCTTGCCGGGGTTGGTGGCCAGGTTGTTGCCCCAGGTCTTACCATCCGCCTGGCGCTGGAAGACGTAGACGTAGTCTGCGGTCGTGCCGACGGCCAGCCTGCCGTTGACGGCATCGAGATCCATGTCGATGCCGAAGCCCGCTGTCTTTCCGGAAATCCAGCCGGTGAGGGTGGTCGAGGGACGCCAGTAAAGTCCTTCGTTCACATAAGTGTAAATACTGTTCGCAATTTTATCCGAGACGAACAACGTGCGCGACACGGGATCGTAGACCGTCATCGAACTGGGGTTCGCCAGCGGTAGCTTCTCGGCGTACAGAGAAGCCAGTGTGACTGCGGGAAGATTACCTGCGGTCGTAAAGGTGCGCACGGCTCCGAGGTTTGTCCTGGACGTGCCCGTCGTCTCATCGAATCCCGGGATTCCGACCATCGTACGGCCAGCCCCCGTGATCGGGTCGTGCCACACGGCAACCGCCTGGCCGAAGTTGTCATTCGCCGCCGGGCTGGCGGCTTGCAGGCGACCGGAGCCGGGGCCGCCCGATGACGTCAACGTTCCCCCGGTCGATCGCGTCCAGCTTGAGCCGTTGGCGCCAGTCGTCCCGTTATGCAGTTCGTAGAAGACGTAGGCGGCCCCGACTTGGAGAGTGGTGCCCGCTTGATAACCCGGCGCACCCACGACCACGTACTGGCTGTCCAACGCAACCGCCGCACCAAAGCGGGCGCCGTTAGCCGATCTTTCCCGCGCTGCTTCCGCCTCCGGCAGACCTCCGTCCGCCGTGAGCCGCGCGACTCGAACCCAAGACGAGCCGCTGAGATCGAAGATGAAGGCCCGCCCTGCATCAGTTTCGGCTGGATCGCCCGCGTAGGCGTAGTCAACCGGCTGGTCCCACGCTGGCGCGCCGACCACGATGCGGTTGACTTGCTGGGAAGTCGCCGCCACCGCCGCGCCGAACTGTTCGCCCGTCTGCGGCACCGTCGCCGTCAGGGTTTGCCAAGGCGTCAGCGATGTAGACGTGACATGATAGACGGACACGGCGTCCGCCGCAGGTGCGCCGATGACCGCGAAGTTGACGGCCAGTGCCACGGAACGGCCGAAATCACCGGTTCCCGTTTGCTTCGACCGCTGCTGCCAATTGCCGCTGTCCAAGGTGAAAAAGTACGTGGCTTCCGAAGCGTTTGCTCCAGGCGCCCCCGGTGCCCCCACCAGAACCGCGTTGCCGCGGATCGCCACTGACGCGCCGAAATAGCGGTTCGCACCGGGATCACCGGCCAGCAGTTTCTGGGTTTGAATCCACACGCCATCGGGACCGCTGCGTTCAAAGATGTATGCCGCACCGTAGTTCGACGCGCCGGCGGGTGCGTCGCCAGGCGACCCGACGATTAAGCGGTTGCCGTCGATGGCGACGGAGGCTCCGAAATCAACGCCGAAATTCAGGCCCAGACGGAGGTCTTTCGGTTCCAGCCGAGCCTTTTCGATCCACGCGCTGCCATTCCACTGGTAGACCAGCACCAGGCCGTCGGTCAGTTCTCCCACGGTCGCGCCACCCGCGGTGGCTTTTGCGCCTACGATCATCGTCAGGCCATCGTCGCTGACGGCGATGGCCCTGCCGACCTGGCGAGGGTCCAACGCCGGATTCTCTAAGACGAACTGCTTCTTCTGCGTCCAGGTAACTTGACCCTCGACGGTCAGCGTGTGCAATTGCAATTGCTGCCGAGCGACATCGGCAAGCTGCGCGCTATCGATGATCAGAGCGGCGGCCAGGTCCGGCGTGAGCATCTTGAAGTCGGGTAAACCGTGGACGATCAGCGGTTCCACTCCGCTGAAGGCGAGCGAATTGCCGGAGATGGTAACCGTCCCGCCGCCGGGCACGCTGCTGCTGGGCTGGTAGACCGCTCCCGTGGCGTGGCCATCCCCGGCAATCCGCAGGGTGTCGCCCATGCCATCCCCGGTTTGATCTCCGCCGTGGAAGGTCAACGCAACCTGCGCGGCGGGAACCCCGAGCAGGAGTTCAGCGGCACCGCCCGTGCTCACGGAGCCAGACTGGTACTCGACGCCAAACTCAATCACCAGGCCGGTGCCCGACGGAAACACGCGGCGTCCGTCGGACTCTGCAGGCACCTGCTGAATGTTCTGCCAATCGGCGGTGAAACTGGGTCCGGTCGAGCCCAAATTCGCGACCTCAACCGCGGTGTTCGCCGTATTGTTCCAGACGCGGAACTGCCAATTTGAATTCGCGTCGTCCCACTGTGTTTGCACATAGTAGGTGCCGGGGGTCAAGGAATGCGCAGGATCTACATCGGCCGTTGAAAAAGTCACGTCCGTGACGGTCTGTGCCAGAGTGCCGCGTTTGGCCACCGAGAGCCCGTTCACTTGCCCTTCAGAATCGGCAACCAACTCCAGCCTGACAGCGCCAACAATCGTCGCACCGGTAGGCAGGTATTGGCCGCTGAAATCGATCACAAAGCCACGGTGTGAATCAAAGCGGGAAACCAGGGCGTTGTTCGCGTCAGGGGCCGACTCGACCGGCAATTGGCTGATGTCCTGCCAATTGGCCAGCAACCCGACCCCGTCGCCATCGCTCAAATCCGCAACGGCGACCGGCGTGCCCGTGCCGTCGACGACTCGGAACTGCCACTGCGAGCCACTCCACTGGGTTTCCACATAGTAGGTTCCCGGCAACAGCGGGACGCGCCCGGGAATTCCCGAATCGGCATCGTCCCGCGAGAAGGTCACTTTCGTGACCGTCTGCGCCAGATGGCCGCGATCGATGATCGAGACGCCGTTGAAGTCCACATAGGTTGTGTCATCGCCGCCGCCGCCGTCCAGCACCAGCGTATGGCCGTTCGTCATGCGAACGCCGTTCTCGACGTTAAACGTGTCATTGCCGTCGCCCGCGTGGACCAGGATGTCGCTTTCGTAGGCGGCGCTTGTCAACTGCACCACATTGCCCTGCTCGCCCCCGTCACCCAGCGACACCGTGAGCAGCAGGTTGTGGCCCGCCAGACGCAATGCCTGATTCAGCGATTCGCGAATACTGATATTGATTGGCCGCTGTTCATTCTGAGCCAGCACCACCGTGGTGAAGGGCCTGGCCAAGGCGTTTTCGCCAAACACCGCGTTGAACACATCCACCGAATCGACAATGGCATCGGGCGCCGCCGGAAACAGGTCGCGGAACTGCGTCTGCGTAAAGGCTAGACTGGTGGGAGTCGTGCTGGCCGTGTCGCGGATCGCGACCGTGTCGTCGCCTCCCTGGCTGTTGATCAGGACCGGAATCCCCCGCGGGCTGGGATCCGGACCGGTGAAGGTTGGCGCCACCACATCTTGCTGAAAGCCAGCCATCGAGAACAGGCCACTTGTTCCAAGCGGGGCGCCCAGGGTGATGATGTCGTCGCCGGATCCGGTGTTGACCGTGAACGTGGAACTTGTGCTTCCGTCCGTGCTCTGCTCGCGATGAGTCTGCTGGATATCGATCGTGTTACCACCCTGCCCCCCGCTCAAGGCTACGGTTTCCTCGCGACTGTATTGGACGATCACCGTCCCATTGCGCGTGATCGTCGTCGTGTCGAGGATCGGATTCGGACCGTACCAAACATAATTATTCGTCACGGTGTACGACTGAGGCGTTATGGTGTCCTGATCGTTCAAGAACAGCGTATTCACGCCCGTCAGCACTTCCCCGCCGTCAATGAACAGGCTGCCCAGCAACCCGGACAGCGTTCCCGTTGTCTCCGCTCCGAAACGGGTTCCGACATAAACGGTATCGTAGCCGCCGCCCGTCTCCAGCCGGACGGACTGGCCGGCGGCCGTGGCCGGGATATAGAACGTGTCATCGTTGGCGCCCAGCTTGATGGTCGTCGATGGCGTGCCCAGGAACGTGACCGTCCCCGGCATGAGACCCGTCACCTGATCCATTTCGAAGGTTCCCGTGGTCCGCGCGTCATTACCGGAATCGTCCACCACGATGTTGGCGGCGGACAGGGAAACGGTGCCATCGATGAAAGTCACGCGTTTCGGCGTCGCTGGATGCAGGCCGCTCAAGGAACTGCTCAAGGTGATCGTCGTGTTGGTTCCGCCAGTCACCGAGGTGTGACCACCGAAGGTGCTGTCCACCTGGAAGGCGTTGTCGGTGCCGGCGAGGTGGATATTCACATGCTCCACGGTGCTGAGGATCGTCTGGTCGCCAGCGCGGTTGATAAACCGCTGGGCGTAGTAAACTGCGGCGGGAAGCTCCGGAGCCACGCTCGGGATCCTGGGCAAACCGAGCGGGTAGGCATCCTCGAGCAACAGACGATTCAGGACGCTGTTGCCTTGCGGATATTGCGACAGGAGCTGAATGGTTTCTGGACGCAACGCGACACCGGCGAAACGCTGGGCGTCATAGACCGAGGGTCCGGAGATGATGTCATTCAGATCCTCCGCCAGCAGGTCCGACAACGGCGTCGTCACCACCGGCAGCAGCGTGGCGGTCATTTGGCTGTCCAGATGAATGACGGCCTTCGTACCGTCGGTCAACAACGTGTTCAACCGAATGGTCGTGGCATCGATGGTTTCGACGTAATACCGCTGTCCGGCGATCAGGCCGCCAATCGGCGTGTTGCCAGTTCCTGGCTGATAGATCACGTGCTGCCCGTCGGTCAGGTTGTGGTCGCTCGCGAACGTGATCTGGTCGTTCTGAACGTGCAAGGATGACGGATCGAACGACACGGCGGGCGTTGCCGGCGTCAATGTATGCCGCCCACCCGTGCTGCCGGATGGGTTGATTGCAATGACGGTCCTGCTCTGGGCGTTGGGCAGCGACGAAGCCAACTGAATGGTCGTGGCATCAATGTAAATGACCCAGACGGACTGGCCCTCGGCCAGGGGGCTGATGGGCGAGTTGCCATCTCCGGCGCGGTAAACCACCTTCTGCAGATCCACTAGGTCGTGGTTGCCCGAAAAGACGATCTGGTTGGCGTTCACGGACGAGGGATCGAACGACACGGATGCCAGCGGCGCCAGCGTATCGGGCGTGCCGTCGCTGGGAGACGAGAGCGTAACGGGAACGGGAGGATCGCTTTGGGCGTTGGCCAGCGAGGATGCCAACTGGATACTCGTGTCATCCACGTTGATGACGTAGTAGACCCCGCCGTCCGTCAGGCCGCCGATCGGCGCGTTGCCGCTGTCGATGTGGTAAACCACCGCTTGCCCAGTCGTCAGGTTGTGATTGCCCGCAAAGACGATCTTATTGTCGGTGACGGTTTCGTTGCCCGCGAAGGTGGAAGTGGGCGACACGTGGATGACCACTCGATTTCCAGAATCGAGGTGAGCAAGGGTTACCTGGTTCGTCTCTCCGATCGAGGAACGAGGCACGGCAATCGCATGGCTGAGGTCGTCCAGACTCACAACAAGGAAGACAGAAGGCGAATCGGCGCCGCTGACAAAATAGACGGTGTCGTCCGTCAAGCCGACAATCGGCGTGGTGCCGGGCGTGTTGACCCTGTAGACGACCTCGGCCCCCGTTCGATAGTCGAACAGCGCATTGCTGGTCGCAACGGAGAGACGGTTCGCCACATAGGTGTCGATGTTGCGCGTCGGATTCTGCAACTGGCTGGACAACGCCTGGATGTTTGCCAAGGTCAACTGAGCCGCTTCCAGCCCCGACGAACTCAACGTGATGTTCTTGATCGTGTAACCCGCGCCGAACAGATCGTTGTGCGTCGCGATCAGCTTGTTGGTTTGCGAGCCCAGGCCGGTCACGGCGATCGCCGTCAATTGATTCGGGTTGACCTCGCCAGTTGCCGGAGGAGTGGCGACGCCATGTACGTTCAGGGTGTCGCCGGAACCCCCTTCTCCGAAGAAGGCGACGATGCCGCTGACGGCGCTCAACGGATCGCCGGCATTGCCGACATTGACCGTATCATCGCCGTCCCCGCCGAAGACCAAGATCTGGGTATTGACGCCGGCCCCCGTGACTTGGAGCTGATCGTCCAGTGCCCCCAGTTTCAGGAGCAGGCTGGTGCCGCCATTAGTGGTCGTCGTGTAGTTGATGCTGCCGGAGTTCCCGAGCCCGGTCACTTGGCTGGCGGTCACCAGGCCAGCGGTCAGCGCCGTCGTGCTTCCGGCGGCACTCAGGTAGATGGCGTCCCGGGCCCCGCCGTTGCCGCCGTCCCCGGTGTTGATCGTCAACGCTGCGGTGATGGTCGCGAGCGTTCCCGATGACAATCGGGAAGCGGAGAACGGAAAAGCCAGGTCATCGCCCCGATCGTCAAACACTCCGTCGGTGACAAACAGCGAGCGTGCCGCGTTGCTGGAGATGTAGTACCGGTTGGCGCCGGCTCCACCATGGATGGTCATGGCTGCGGACACCGCCTGAATGAAGAACCGGTCATCTCCCGCATTTCCCGTCAGCGTCGTCGGGGCATTGATTCCGGCCGGATTGATCAGGTCGAAGTAATCCAGGTTGCTGCCGCCAAAAATCTCAACCGCATTGGCAGCAACCGTGCCGGCGATCGTCAGGATCGAGCCCACGGGGTCCGGGTCTTTGGGCGCATCGCTCCACTGGCCGCCGCGAATCACGACCTTGTTTCCGGCTGCGCTACCGCCCTGGATCAATGTCCCGGTCGGCAGAGTAAAATCATCACCGGCCGAAGCCGTGACACTGCCGGTGGGGGCCAGAATCCGCCCGTGGGCAAGAGGCGGGGTTCCGAGGATCGCTCCCAGGAACGTCTGGCCACCGGACTGCAGCAGGTTCAAGTCTTCGCCCGCCAGCACCGAATCATGCACCGCCAGTGCCACGTTTCCGGTCGGCGTCTGGACATCCAGCACATTCATCGCACCACTGGTCTGGGTGAGATAGACACCGGCGTTCGCCTGGGCCACCAGACGCCCGGTCCCGGGGGCGTACTGTTCGATCTGGAAACCATCATTCGGACGCTGTCCGGTTCCACCGCCGAGCAGTTCGAGCGGGTTGCCGGCGTCGCCTATCCGGCTTCCGGCGGACGTAGCGATCAGGTCAATGTTCCGCCCCTGGATGTCGGCTTGGGCGTCATCGCCCGCTTCCAGCATCGAGCCGGACTGGGCGATCAAGACGACGTCCGAGATGCGCGAGAGCACTTGGTCGATGTTCAGGTCGCCAACCGTCTCCGTCAGGTAGACCCCGTTCTTGGCCAGCGCGATCACCGCACCCGCAGCCTGATTCGACGAGTTGATTTCCAGGAAATCGCCCGGCCAGCCGATCCCGCCATCCCGCGAGCTGAGCGAAACGCTGTTGCCGATCACCCACGGCGTCGTCCCGTAGGCCGTCCCTTCGGTGGCTAGATCGAAAATCGATCCGCTGTCTCCCGTCGCAGCGAGGGACACATTGCCGGCCGAGGATGACACATTGCGGATGCGGAAATCTCCGCTCCGCTCGGACAACGTGATGTCGCCATTGGTCACGGCAAGCAGTTCGCCGCTGGCGCCCATGTCCGTGCCGGACGCGAAACTGACGCGCTGATTTGCCGATGTGTTGGCCGCGTTAACCGCGTTGATCCTGATATTTCCGCTGGCGTCCCCGGCGTCGAGTAGCTCGAATCGATAGGTTCCGCCGATCGTCGACGTCGTGTAAGTGGGCAGTGTCAAAACGTCGCTAGCGAACGCCATCAGGACACCGTTCACGTAACGCTGGACCGAGATCGTGCCTGACGTACCCGATGCCGGGACGTCCTGGACCGCGGACTCAAGCAGCAAATCAATCTGCCCTGCAGTTTGGATTGTGCCGCCCTGGAATACCGGCTCGGTCACGCCTGTCGCACGGAGCCGTCCCCTCAGATCCAGAAAGACATCCGCGCCCGCCTCGATATCCAGGCCGGTCTGACCCGACGTCCGGACGAGGTCCACATTCAGCCGGCTGGAACTAGTTCCGACGGAACCAGCCGCTTGCAGATCAAGGGCTCGGGTCCAGATGGTGGGAAGCTGAGGCGTCCCGCCCGCATTCAGGATGCTGCCCTGTGCCGCGATGATTTTTGTGGTTCCAAGCGGGTTGTAAATCGCGAATCCCTGGTCCGTGCCCGGCAACACACTCGGCGCGTTCAAGCGAATGTCGGAAGTCGCACCTTGACTGTCAATCGTGATCTCGGTGGGCGAAACGTCACTGCCGACCGTGAACGCGAACGTCTGCCAGTTGGTCGCATTGATGAAGATCGTCGGCGTCGCGCTGGGCGTCACCACGTTGATCCCGTTGATGACCAGATCACGGTTCAGGGAGTTACGGATGTCTACGGAGCGATACGCCGTCGCAGCGCTGATCTTCCCTCCGGTTCCCGTCACGGTATCTGCCGTGAACGTGACGGCGCCTCCGGTGAGCCATGTGCCCCCGCTGCCCGCGGAACCGGCGCCGGTCGTGCCAACCAGCGTGAAAGAAGTATTCGCGATTACGTTGGCGATCACGAAGGTGCCGTTGGCGTTGGGATTGCTCGCGCCGGTGATCGTCACCACTCGGCCGTCGGTCAAGCCGGCGGTGCTGGAAGTGCTGACGACGATGGGCGAGGTGCCTGCGCCGGTGGTGTTGGTGATCGTGCCGGTCGAGAAAGCCGTGTTGTTGATGATCGAATCCACGGAAACCGGCCCGGCTGCAACGGTCTGGCCCTGCCCCAGGCCGCCGACTGTGACACCGATGGCCTTCACAATCACTCCACTGCCGTCGACCACGAGTTCCGGATCGGGCCCCGACAGCAGCACGACATTTCCGTTCCAGGAGATTTCCCGAGTCGCATTGTAGGCGCCGGATGTTTCGCCTCCGCTGCTGCCCCCGGTATGCCAGGCATATTCCGTGGAGTTTCGCTCGAGCTTGTCAATTTGCTGTGTCGTATTGACATTCACCACGCGTCCGGAGACCATCGCTCCCGCAGCGGCGACGATGCGCGCCGTGCTGTTGTAGTCAACTTTCGCCTCGGCATTGGGAATCCCAATCACGGCGTAAGCGGTGGCGGTCGCCGTGGAAACGAGGCTGATGTTCTCATGGTTGGAGTGGATGGTCACCGTGTCGCCGGTCACCGACGCACCGGCAGCGAGGCTGACTTCGGTCTTGTCATGGATCGTCATCAACGCTTCCGCCGTCGCACCCGACCCCAGTCCATCCGCTTCCTCGTCGGCGTCGACGTTCAGGTCGAGCTTTGTCACCCTGGCGCCGATGGTCACCGTGGCGCCTTGGAGAAGTGCATTGGTTCCGATCGCCGTGGTCGTCGTCGCGGGTGTGCCAGCCGAACCCAGGTTCAGTGTCGTCGTGTTGGTCGCCACGGCCACCCCTCCACCGGCAGTAAGGTTGGAGATGGCATCGGCTTCGGTATCGCTGCGGGATTCGACCAGCAGGATTCCATTGGTCGTGAGCTGTGCGGAGTCGCCGATCTCCAGCGTCGAGACATGGGAGACAGTGGTAGTCACCGTCGCGTCCGCCACGGCGACAAGTCCGCCGCTGACACCCCGGCCTTTTGCGTACGCGTCGGCGGAGGTTGTCGAGAGGACGGTAATGCTGCCGGTCGTCGTCCCCGCCTCGTTCCCCGTGGCCTTGAGGACGGCAGTCGCATGGATCGTGAGAACGCTTTCCGGCTTGAGTGTCACCGTCGAATTCGATACGCCGACAGCAACCACGCCGCCGCCATCGCCCTCGGCAATGGCCGATACGTCGCCCATGGCCTTCGCTTGAACGTCGATGTTTCGGATGGCAGTGAGCTTGGCACCGGCATGGACCGTCGTCGAGACTTTGGGCGTCGCAGTCAGGTTGGTCGTCACCGACGAGACTTGCACCACACCGCCCGCGGCGCCGCTGGCGGCGGATTTGGCGATCCCATCCGAGGCGGCCGGTTGGTTCGAGCCAAGAACCAAAGCACTGGTGGGCGCTGTTTCGCCATGCACCGCAAGAATCGTGATGTTATTACCAGCCGTGAGACTGGTTCCGGCCGCCGCACTGGCGGTCACCGTCGGGGTGAGAGTGACCGTGGCGTTCAAGACCGTGACTGCCACCGCTCCTCCGCCTGCGCTGTCATTCGTCGTGTCGGCGTCCGTCCTCGAGTCGGCTCGAACCGTGATGTCGTTCCGGACGTCGACCGTGCCCGCGATCCGAGCATTCACCGTCGGGGTCGTATTCGCCTTGACATTGGCAATCCCCACCTGGACGAGGCCGCCACCCCGGGTGTCAGAGCCCGCCAAAGACCGGTCATTGGCCATCGCCCGGACGATCACATTGAATGCGCCCGATGCCGCGCCATCCGGTCCTGTCACATCGCCGAGCATCAGCGATTCCGTCGTGCTTTTCGCCGTGGCGGTCGGGGTGCTGTTCTGGACATTGACTCCCCCGCCGCCGTAATTCACCGTGTTGGCGATTGCCAGACTTTGCGAATCCGCGGAAACGGTGACATTGCCCGTGGTATTCGTAGACGGAACCAAGATCGCCGCGCCATTGGCGACCGTGGCCCGGGTGGCGCTGTTGACGGTCGAATTGATATCGAGATTGCTGACGCCGATGGCGCCGCCCCCGTCGGAGCGGCTGCTGGTGTAGGCCGTCGCCGCGGACTGGGCCTGGACGATCAGCGATCCCGAAGACAGGGTGATGCGGGCATTGGCGGGAATCGATGCCTCCGTCGTCCGCTGGAGCACGGCATCGGTCTTGGCGTGCGAAACGGCGACCGCACCGACGCTGCCCACGTTCGTCACGGGCGTGGCCGTGCTGGTATCGCGGGCCGTGACCGTCAGGCTGTTTGCCGTCACCGTCGTTTGGCCATCCAAGCGGGCCAGTGTCGCCCCTCCCACCGTGGCCTTGGAGAGCATGACCCCGACCGCGACAATACCGCCCGCTCCCCCGCGGACCAGCGGGTTCAGGGTCTCGGTCGAAGTGGAAGTGACCACAACCGCATGGCCGGTCGCCGTCAGCACGGCGTCCTGAAGATACGCCTCCGTCGTGCCCCCGACCGTGGTCGTCGCGTCGAATACGGCAACCGCAGCCCCAATCGCCACCGACACCGCCACGGTCGTGGACGTGGTGGTAATGCTCGGAGCCGATGTGGCCGTGACGGCGATATTGCCGGACGCGGTGATCGTCGAGCTGTGTACATAGGCCGACACGTTGTCGAGAATCGTGTTTTCGCCCGAGCCAATTCCAACGCCCACGCCGAAAACGCCGACGGCCACCGCCAGGGAAAAGGTGTCCGCCGAAATCACCCCCGTATCGTTCGCCGACACTGCCACCGCTCCGGCAGACTCCATCGAACTGTCGGTGATGTAGGCGGAAACCTTGTTTTCCAGCGTGTTCGTGGCCTCGACGACGCCAACGGCCGCAGCGAAACTGATTTTCCCAGCGGCGATGGCGGCCGAGGCGGCGAAGGTCGTGGAATTGATCGAGGCCGTCTCGGAGGCCGTCACGCTGATCGCTCCCCCCGTCCCCGTCGTGGTGACGTTGTCCGCACGCGCAAGATACGCCTCGACATCGTTTTGAATCACGTTTTCGGCCAGCGCGACACCGACGGCGATCGACAGGGCGCCCGCTTTCCCAAACGAGATGGCCAGCGCCGCCGCTCCTGTGACCGCCTCGATGGACGAGGTGTCCGCCGCCCCAATCGTAATCGAGCCTGCGTGGATGCCGGATGCACCATCTCCGTCGATGGCGGCCGTGACGTTCATGGAAATGCCGTTGGTGGCCCGCGCTCCCGCACCCGCACCGGCCAGCCCGCCTTCTTTTCCCCCGGCAACGGCCGCGGCGAAGGCGCCGACGACGGCGTCAATCGATTGCTGCGCTGTCGCGGTCAGGACCAGATTGCCGCCCGTCGCGGTGACACTTGAGTTCAAAATCCTGGCCTGGACTTCGCCCGGATAATTCTTGGCGATGATCGCGGGGCGCGTCATCCCAGCACTCTCGTTTTGGTCGGACCCAATCAGGTTCCTGGCCACGGAAGCCCCGATCGCCAGCCCCGCCCCGCCTTCCTTGCCAACGGCGACGGCCAGGGACGCGCCGATGACCACGGCCGAGATCTGGGGCTCGAACACCGTGAAATTGCCGAGTGCATCCTTGGCAATGATCACGGAAGTCCCCGACTTGCGGTCGGTCACCGACCATTCCACGCCGGTGTCGTCCGCAGGGTCGATCGGGTCCGCGCCCGTGTGTACTTTGCGGATCGTCACGGCCAGATCATTCGGATCCGTGGACAATTCGATGCCGACTGGGGACAGGGCCAGTTGATTCCGGAGTATCGTCTTGAACGCGTTGTCGCCAGCGAAATCAGTCGGATCGGGCGAGCCCGCTTTGTAGACGATGCCGCCGACTGTCGTATCGCTCTCCAGCAGATCCGTGGCGGCCGCGTCATCCAGACCTGCGGTGAAACTGCCCACGGGCGTCAACGCCTTCGAACCGGCGGCCGAACCGGCGTCCGAGGTGATTGTCACGTGCCCACTGGCAGACAGCACGCTATTCTGCACCAAGGCATTGGTCTTGGTGCGGATCCGATTGGTGGATTCGGCGCCCGCGCCGCTGGCCGAAAAACCGGCTTTCTTGGACAGGGCTACCGCCACGGACGCCGCGACGGAAACGGTGTGGATGGAGGAATGATCCGTGGCCGACAGCGTGATCGCGCCCGTGCTGACGACGTTGTCCGCATTCTTGATGGCGGCTTCAATCGTGTTGCTGATCTTGTTTTCCGACAGCGAGACCCCCACCGCAATGGCGACTCCCGTCTCGCCTGCCACGGAGGCCGCCAGCGAGGCTCCCACGGTGATCGCCGTGATCTTGGACGTATCGTCGGCGGTCAGGGAAATGCCCGTCGCGCGAATGCCGGCGGTACTGTCGCCGTCAATGAATGCGCGGATATTGGCCGCAATTGCGTTTCGCACGTCGACGCCTGAGCCGCTCAGGGCAACTCCGGCGGACTTGCCACCCGAAACCCCGGCCGAACCAGCTCCCACACTCGCGGTGATGGTTTCTGTCGCATTCGCCGCCAGCGTCAGGGCACCCGTTGCGTTGATGCTGGAGTCTTCGACATAAGCCTGCACATCGGCGGGAGTATCGGTTGTACTTGCGAGGTTTTCGTCAACGCCGATGTAGTTTTGGGCCAGCGATACACCGAGGGCCACTCCAAGTCCCGTGTTCTTGCCAATACCAGCCGCGATGGAAACGGCCACGATGGATGCGTCAATGGTCGAAGTGTTCGTTGTCTGGATGAGGACATTCCGACCGATCGGATGAGTGCCTGTACCGATCACACTGCCCTGCGCAAAGGCGTTGGTGTCCGTGAGAATGAGGTTCACCGATTCCGCCCCACCTCCGGCCAACGCTCCGCCGTTGTCCCCCGCCGCGAGCGATACGGCGGCCGCAACCGCGACGGCGCGGATCGATCCCGTGCTGGAACTGGTTACGCTCACGTCCTGAGACGCACCCACTTCGGCATTCAGAAGTCGCGCAGTGACATCGTTGTCGATTCGATTCCGCGCGACCGACGCGCCGATCGCGAGACTGCCCGAAGTATTCTTGCCTGCCGCCACAGACAGGCTCGCGCCGATCGTTTGGGCGACAATCTCCGAGTCATCGATCGCGGATAAAATGACGGAACCGCTGGTTGACCGGACCGGCGCCAAATCGCCGCTGGCGGCCTTGGCGGGAGTATTTCGGATCGATGCGCCGATCGTGTTCTCAATGGAATTGATCGAGACGGCGCCGGCGGCTGCCACGCTCACGGCTGTGCCTTCCGGTTTCGCCAAGCTGCCGGCAGCCCCAACCGCCAACGCCCAAATCCGGGAATTGGGACTCTCGGTCGCGGTGATTTGTACGTCTTCCGCGGCGATGACAGTCGCATTATCGATGTACGCGTTGATCTGGTTTGTGACATGATTGAGGGCGACCGAGCCGCCCAGCGATACGTCAACACTGCCCAAACCGGCGAGCGCCAGACCGCCGGCAATGGTCTTGAGCGTGGCGGTGTCGGTCGCACTAATCGTCACGCGTCCGCTGGTCGTCGTGACCGAGGAACCGTTCGCGATGTAAGCCTCGACGATGTTTTCCTGATTCTGGCTCGCGCCGGAACCAGATAGACCCAGACCACTGTCTTTCGCAGCCGCGAGACTCACCGCCAGCGAGAAGCTTGCATCGTTGGTTGACGCCGTGACATCGACATTACCCGTCGCGTTCACAACAGCGCCCGTCACATAGGCTTTCACCTGAGTCTCGATCACGCTGACGTCAATGGCGGCGCCGATGCCCGCACGGTCGGCGAGCGCAAATCCGCCAGCGATCGACACGCGTGTCAGCTCCTCCTGGGCATGCACCAGTACAGCTCCGCTTGCCGTAACGTTGGTGCCGTCTCCCAGAAATGCCAGGACTTTAGAATCACCAAGGTAGACATTGGCGGAACCGGCGATCGCCAGATAGCCCTGACGCGGAGCGCCAGCGCCACCCGCCGTGATCGAAGTCACGGTATCGGTGCTGCTGCTGGTCACCGTGACGTCGGCTGCCTGAATGCTCGTGTTGGCCGTATAGGCCTGGACATCGCGTTGGAGATCGTTGAGCGAGAACGAACCAGCAATCGCGCCGCCACCCGCCGTCTTGCTGAACTCAAGGGCGAAGGCTCCGGAAATGGCGAGAACATAAGCGTCGTTCGACGCGCTGACGAGCAGGTTCCCCGTAGAGCGGACCGTTTGAATATCACTGATGTAGGCATAGGTCGTGTCGTCGAGTTCGTTCAGGGCAACATCTCCGGAGACGGCGACGCCCGCCTTGGGCTTTGCGGCTTCCACCTGGTCGGCTCCGCTAGTCTCCTGGGGCTTGTCCGGCTCCACACCCAGAAGACCTTTTACAAAGTCCTTTGCTTTGTCCGCCAGACCCGGACCTGGATTGCTTCCCGCCTTGGCCCCCGCAATCGAGATGCCATACAGTTCGCTGCTGGAAGTCGCGGTAACGCTCAGTTTTCCCCCGGCGATCACGCTTCCCGTCGACGCGGTGGGACCGTCGACGTTTCCAATAAACGCTTTGGTGACGGGATGGATGTCGTTGATCACGACGGTGGCGCCAATCCCCAACGAGCCCCCATTGACGAGGCCCCCGGCGATGATCACGGCAAAGGTATCGGTATGAGCCGTCACCAGAACGTCGCCGGTTGTCGTTTCAACCGTCGCATTATTCTCGATGTAAGCGATGGCCTCGCTTTCGAAGTGGTTATAGGCGACGGTTCCGTTGATCACAAACTTGCCGCCCTGCGCACCCGATTCACCGATATTGACGGCGAAATTCTTGGTATTCGCAGTCACCGAAACGCTGCTGGCGGAAACCTCTGCGTCGTCCGCAATGTAGGCCTTCGACTTGTTCTTGACATTGATTCCGGCATAGACTCCACCTACGGCCCCCCCAGCGCTTTTGGCGGTTCCCAGTGTCACGAGCCCTGCGACGCTTGGAATGCCGGAAATGTTGATCATCTCCATGGAGGCTTCGGCGTGTACATCGACCGCTTGCTGAACTGGGCTGAAAGTCGGATCTTGATTGATGTGGGCGGCACCGATCCAGGCCGTGGCCGTGTTGTCGACGTGAAGCAGATTGACGCTGCCGGAAAGTGAGAATTTGCCCGAGTCATCTTCCGTGGCCGCGCTCGCCGCGACATAGGTGGTGGCCAGCTTGTCCGCAACACCAAGATTTCCATTCAGGTAGGAATTGAGCTCGCTCAATGCGAGGAGGCCGCTCAGCCGAACGAGATTCGTATCGACGTTCTCGTAGAACCCGCGTTTATCCTCCGTGGGACTGCCCAAGGAAGTCAGACTGAACCCCTTGATCGCCTCGAATGCCTCGGCGAGTGGCGTGGTGGGATTCCACTCGTTCTGGTTTGGTACAATCGCTTCCGCGGTAACACTCAGAGCCTGAAGGGCATCCACGGTCGCATTGTCGGCGATCGAGGCGTTGGCGGTGTTCACATAGCCGGCGACGGACACGCCGCCCGCCAGTGCCACTTTGGCCCCGGATGCCGTCGAGCCGATGGCGACGGCCTTGAAGTTGTCTTCCGCTCGCGCATGGTCGGTAAGGTTGCCCGCCACATGAAGTACCGCCGTGGAACCGATCGTGGCCGTGGCTTGATTGGAGCTGTCGACATAGACGACGGCCGCACCGAGCCCCAGTTTCTGAGGGCTGGCTCCGGATTTCCCGTCCATGTTTGGATCCAGCTTTTCGGCGACGCCCGGCGAAGCCGTCTGCGACTCGCCCAGCTTGCCCTCGACTTTTCCAGCGGCCGTCCCGACGCCCTTATCGAGAAGCGACTTGGCGGCAGCCGCAATCGCCGAGGCGTTGTTGCTGGTATTGATGGAATTGGATTCGAGCGTCAGATTACCTGTCGTCGTGACCTGCCCGTCAATGCGCGCGTCACTGGTGGATTCCACTTCACTGATTGTCACGCCCACGGCGGCTGCAACGGAACCTCCTGGTGTGGTCTTGCTCTTGGTCGATACGCTGAAATCGTTCAGATTGGTTGCGTGGATATTGGCGGTCCCCGCCTGCACGATGGCGCCGCGATGGACCACGGCTTCGGAGTTCGTGTTGGCCTTCCCGTAGGCGAAATTGATGTCCGCTCCCGGCAACTTGAAATACTGTGCCGCTACCGACGCGACCAGGCCCGTCAGCCCAGCGGCCTGCAGGTCCATCTTGTTTTCGGCATTGGCGCTCAGCAAGAATTCGCCGGTGGCCGTGATCTTCGCGTCGGACTCGACGATGGCCCGCGCGGTCGACCCCGACTCCGCATAGACCACGCCGATGGCCGGGAATAGGGTGTGGGCCGTTACATTGGACGATGACACAGCGTTGATTTTCACGTCGCCGGCCGTCGCCGTCAGCTCCGCATGGGCATGAATCGTAATCGTGCTTTCGCCGTTGCTAAGCACGGCATCGACGGGCAGGGCGTCGCCCAGGATCTTGGACGCGGCGATCGTTTTCCGCAACACGCGATTCGACAAGTCGCCTGATGTGATGGCGTCGACGGGGCTTCCGTTGGTGTCGACGAGTTTGTTTCCATCCTTGTCGACGGGACGAAACGGCATTTCTTCAGGAATGATCGAGGTGATCAACTGGCGAAAAACGATACCGGCGTTGCCGGCCGCCGTTTCGGCACGCAACGAGGCGTCGTCGGCCAAGGTGATTTGTTTGGCGGTCACGGTGGCCGTGACATAGGAGTCGCCGTCATTGTTCTGCGAGTTAATGATTTTGACCGACTCGCCGCCTTCCGCCTTGAAAGCGTCGAGAAAGCTCCCAGGGCCGGACGTAATCGTAATGGTGGGAGCGCGATCCTCTCCGTCGTCAAATTCCAGCACGGTGCCATCCGGTTGCGTGAACTGAGCGACGGGTTTGCCGGCCAAGAGGTTGGCAAAGTCGTCTTCGAATATGTCCAGCCCCATAAACTTGCTGGTCGTGGCGCTCGTATCCAGCGTGATGTTTTTCGCCTCGAGCTTTGCCCGTTCGCCGATGTGGATAAATGCTCTGGAGTGCAATTCGCGGTACGCCGGCGTGACGGCGGCGAGCGTCAAATCGATTCCCGCATTGACATGGAAAGCAATATCGCCGCCCGCGGTCAGCTCGACGTCGTTCGCAATGGTAATACCACCGCCATACTCGCTCGGACGATCAATGAAATCACTGATATCGGTCAACGGAATGACGGGCGCCGCAAAGATCGTGAAATCCTTCGGCAGTGCTGTGCCCGACGTCAGGGTGACGCTGCCGGGATCGCTGATGACAACATCGCCAGTAAAGTCCGGGTCCACGGACGAGATCGCGATCGAGTCGTTGCCGTCGCCCGGCTTGATGGTCAACGACTGCAAAGGATTGTCGAATGTGACACGCGCAAACGTATTCCCGGTGCTCTCGACAGTCATCTGTCCGGCGGTATCGGCATTCTTCAGGACGATCAGGTCGTCCGCGTTGTACGCCGCGACGAGGACTTCGTCGGCATCGCCAAATTGCGTGATGGATGCCAGTCCCGTGTAGGTGACGATCGTGCCATCGCGATTGATACTTCCCGAATCTGGACCCGCCGCCAGGAAGCTCAGCTTCATGGTGACAGCTTCCGCCAGCACCAACGCGTCGCTGCCGGCACCGCCGTCAAACGTGATCGTGAACGCAGCCGCGGAGGCATCGATCTCGAGCGTATCGGCGGAATCCGAGCCCGTAATATGCACCTGGTTCGTTTCGACGGCCCGGGCTGTCTTAAGCACGCTGTCGTCAAGTCGGTCTCTCAACTGCAGATCCTCACCCACCTGGATGAGTCGCAGATTGTGAACCGCGCCTACTTCGTAGACAAAATCCGCGGCCAGCAACTGCCGCGGTTCCAGGGTCTCGAAGCTGGCCCAACGTCGTTCACCAAACAACCGGGATACCCGGCGTCGTGTGCGATGCTTGGCAAGGGAACTGCGGCGCAGCCAATTCTTCATTTTGCTGGTGACTGACATGGGAGTCCTTTCGGAACTGGTTGCCTCGTAAAGCGCTGCCGGCGCTGCTTGACGGACGTGGCATTGGCGAAAAAGAGAAGGAAACCGAGAAATGCCAATGAGGTTCGGTTCGGCCGGTCACGACCGCGAGTGTGTCACCAAGCGCAAAAAAAAACGACGCGGCCAAACACGCGGAGGTATTTGACCACGTCGGTTTACTCGTCAACGAGCCACCCGGCATAACCGGATTGCTCTTCATCTAGTCATCCGACGACGTTACCACGGCTACTCTGCGAAGCTATTTTTCAGTTCACTGCCCATCAAGTGTCTATTTCATCCTATGAATCGAAGCCAGGAAGGCAAGGGAGCGGTGCCAAGGATTCCGAAATAGGGCAGGTAAGATGGCTATCCCGATCTTCTTGCTTACGAAGCTGAGCCTCGTAAGCAGAGCTTGGGCGGGGACTCGCGACACGGCGAGAGGTACACAGCAGTGGCCCGCACGGGTCACATCACGGCCTCGAAGACTGCCAGTCGCGGGAGATCTGCTCGGCAATGTCCTCCAAGACGTCGTCCAAGTCCGCCAAGGCTGGTTCCAACGCGGCGGAAGTCGATTTCTGGACGACGTCGGTGGCCTCGGTCGTCCACGCGTCGCCGAGCGGGTCGGACGCGGGCCATACGGGCGATTCGCGGCGTACGACTGCGTCCGGACTTGGCTCGGACAGCAGACTCTCGGAAGACAGACTTGCGGATGGCGCGGCGACGAACACCTGCGGATTTGGCGCCGACTCGCCCTCGCCCCCGCCCATCGCGGCGCGGTTCAGGTAGTTG
>Ga0351969_1032_pt1 | contig 62728 bp, 54 predicted proteins | sample TotcelHFGM3001L6_FD_206744 | JGI IMG/M metagenome (GOLD analysis project Ga0351969, IMG submission 206744) | Enriched cells from coal bed in the Powder River Basin, Montana, United States - Total cells FGM rep1 HSBNCT.FGM.300.1.L6 ...
ACGCACCACGAACAACGAACAACGAACAACGCACCACGAACCAAGCACAAACGACCGAGCGCAGTGCGGTGCTTTTCGGCTTATCGACGTAGCGATCTTTCCACTCTTATCTTCGCCCGTCGTCGGCCGTCCTGAGGCCTCCCTCGATCCCTTTCAACTGTCGGCGTTCGATCAAATGCAGGCCCAGCACTAGCGCATCCATGTCGGTTCGGAGGAAGCAACGGATCGCCTCGGTGGGGGTCCGCACGACGGGTTCATTTTCGTTCAGCGACGTGTTCAAGACGATCGGCACACCCGTCTTCTCGTAGAATTTCGAGATAAGCGCATGATACAGTGGGTTCGTTAGCTTGGAAACCGTCTGCAGCCGTCCGCTGCCATCCACATGCGTCACGGCGGGAATTTGCGAGCGTCGCTCCGGCCGGATGGGGAAGACCTTTTCCATGTATGGAGCCGGTTCGTCGATCTCGAACCAATCGCCCACATGCTCCTCCAAAATGCTTGGCGCGAACGGCCGAAACTTTTCGCGGAACTTGATCCGCAGGTTGATGATGTCCCGCATATCCGTCCGCCGCGGGTCAGCCAACAGTGTGCGGTTGCCCAAGGCCCGTGCGCCGAACTCCATCCTGCCCTGGAACCAGCCCACCACCTTGCCGTCCAGCAGCAAGCTTGTCGTTCGCTCCAGCAGGTCCACTTGCCCATCGCAGGTGGAGAACGGCAAGTTACAGCCGCGGATCGCCGCGGCACAGGCATCATTATCGAACTCGCAGCCCCAGTAGGCATGATCCTGTATAAACGAGCGGGGTTGGCCGAGGACCCGGTTCCAGACGTAGAAGGCCGCCCCAAACGAAGTTCCGTTGTCGGCCGCTCCCGCCGGGATGTACACGTTCTTGAACGCCGTTTCAGTCGTCACTTTGCCATTGGCCACCGAGTTCATCGCCACGCCCCCGGTCAGGCAGACGTTATTGTCGCCGGTCTTGGCGTGCAAACGGTTCAGCAGGTGCAGGATGATCTCCTCGGTCACCACCTGCAGCGAGCGGGCTACGTTCTCGTGACGTCGAGTCAGTACATCCCCCTTGTGTCGCATGGGACCGAGTTCCGCCTCGAGTCGCGGGCTGTGCATCGGTTCGATCAACGGTGCGCCCTCGTTCCACGTCATCCGCACGCCGCGCCGGTGATGCGTGAAGTAATCCAGGTTCAACACGAACGTGTCGCTGGTCGGCCGAATCACACGGCGGAAAAAATCCGCGAACTCCGGTTCGCCGTAGGGTGCCAGCCCCATCACCTTGTACTCGTCGCCGTAGAACGGGAACCCAAGATACATCGTGATGGCCGTGTAGAGGAAGCCCAGCGAGTGCGGAAAGAAGACGCGATCCAGTTCACGCCACGAGCTGCCTTGGCCGGCGGTCGTCAGGACGCTGGTGAAATCGCCCATGCCATCGATCGATAGCACCGCGGCGCGGTCGAACGGCGAGATCAAGAATCCCGCCGCGACGTGGGTCTGATGATGCTCGATGCGATGGAAGCGAGCCCGGAGGTCGCGGCGGTCACAGTCGACGGCCGCGGCGAACTGCTCTTCCAGCCCCAGGGTCTTGCCCTGCCTTCGGACCCGGTCGATGATGGCTGACAAGGCTGGCCGGTGCCGGGCGACAAAGCCGATCCGCCGCAGTAAATTCGCCCGCGGGTTGAACGAGATGGCCACGTGGTCCAAGACGCGAGCGTCTAGTCCCGCGGTCGCCAGGCAGGTTCGGATCGACTCGGCGGGGAAGCCGGCCCAATGCTTGACGCGATTGAAACGTTCCTCCTCGACTGCGGCGATCAATCGGCCGTCGATCACCAGTGCCGCCGAAGCGTCACCGTGGTAAGCGTTAATTCCAAGGATGGTGGTCATGGGGCGGTGGGTCGGAAGTCGGAAGTCGGAAGTCGGAAGTTGGAGATCAGCGCCTTGGTTCTGGTACCGCGAAGCGGTTAAAGATCATAGCCCAGGGTCAGCGCAGCGCCACCCTGGGTAACGGTCCCCATCGTGATCGACAACCCTGAAGGGGTCGGAAGTCGGAAGTCAGACGTCAGTGGTCCTTGGGGCCGTGCATTAGGGCGTCAGTATCTCCCTCTCGTCGACTTCCGGGCTTACCAATATACGTGCGCACCGACTCACCGCTCCTGTTCGCCTTCCCCCCGCTGCCCAACCGATATTCCAGGAGGTGCAGTGACAACAAGATTTCGGCGTAAGTCCGCTGTAGGGCATAACACCAGCCGGGCCAACCATCCAGCAAGCAGCCTTTCACGAGCAACGTGTAGCAGAGCGCGGCTGGTGCGGCGGGCCAAATCCAGCTTCGCAGGCGATCCGCCATTGAAGAACGCTCGTTCGGACGCTCGATAAACTCGCGCGCCTCCATCTCGGCGTACTTCCGTTGCGAGTCGAGCCAGCGGTTAAGCGGCTTGCGATCGTCGTGGAAGATGCGCGAATGAAGCGATAGCACTCGGCCGTCGATATGCACACGATGCCCATGCCCCTCGTCTCGATATCGTGCTCGTTCTCGTCGATACAAGACCGTCCGCGGGGGATACAGCGTCCCACGCAGCGGGTGTCCTCCGATACAATAGCGAAACGCCGCCCGATATCCGCACACATCGGGCGGTGGCGTCAACACGTCCAGTTCTTGCACAAACTCCGCCCTGAGCACATAGTCCGCGTCCATTGACAGGACCCATGGGCTGGTGACCTGGTCAAGACCGAAATTGCACTGGTTTGCAAAAGTATCGAACGTCCGATGAATGACATGGACCTGGGCAAATGATGCCGCAATCTCGAGCGTTTCATCCGAACTGCCACTGTCCACGACCACAATCTGGTGTGCCCACTGCAACTTGTCCAAGACACGCCGTAGATTAGGTGATTCGTTATACGTCAAAATAAGTGGCGTGATTTCGGTCAACATCGTACCCGCCGCGGGACCATTGAGTTTTGCCATGCGGTTCACTTCCCACATTCCGTGAGGATTCGCCGGTAAGCCGCTACCAAGGACGACGTCATGACATCGAGCGAGAAGCGTTCGTCCGCCAATCGTCTGGCACCGGCGCTCAATCGCGTACGGAGTCCCGCGTCGGCTAACACGCGCGCAAGCGCCGTTCCTAACGGAGCGACTTCGCAAGGCACTACCAGCCCCGCGTCGTACTTCCGGACATGCTCCGACACCGCAACGCCATCCGTGGTCACGCATGGGAGGCCGGCCGCCAACGCCTCGACCAGCGCGATCCCGAAATTTTCCGAATAGGAGGACAGCACGAACACCGTCGCCGCGTTGAATGCCGACAATTTATCCCCGCCGCTCAAGTATCCCGTCCACACCACGTCCCGTTCGATGCCCAAACGCGTTGCCTGAGCACGAAGTGATGTAACGTACGGTTCGTCACCCTCGCCGGCGATCACCAGCAGTGCCTCTGGCACTGCTTCTCGGACGCTGGCGAACGCGGGGAGCAAAAGATCCAAGCCCTTTTTTGCATCCAGTCGCGATAGAAACAGCACAATCATTCGACCTCGTGCCTGCGGAAATCGATCCAAGAATCGTTCTGATTTTGGCAGATTCCGAAATGTGTCCAGATCAATCCCCAACGGCACAATCAAGGGCGGCCCGGCTGCACCGGCCAATTCCGCCTCCGCCTGTTCCGCGTGACTGGTGTAGTGAATCGCCGCCGCATGTCTTAGGAGGGGACGCTCGATGAACCGGAACGAGATCGCCTTCAGTCGCGGGCGCCGGTTGTCCATCCCCCAGCGGTTCAGGAGGCCCAGCGGACGAATGATGTAGGGCACGCGGCGACTTCGGGCCGTCCGGGCAGCATCGATGCTGGTGAAGGAAAACAGAGCGTGAATATGGATCAGGTCATAATCCGTCACATGCCGTGCCAGCCAGCGGTGCAACGGCCAGGAAGCCTTGTACAACTCGGTTTGCTTGCGGAAATAGAAGACCCGCCACCCCTCGTGTTCCACCGCGCTACCGAGTGGAACGTTCAGGTGCCGGCCTGCCCCGTCGTCGTCGGTGGTCGCGACATCGATCGTCAGAGCCGCCTGGGCGAGGCCGCGTGCCATCAACGGGAGCGCAAAGCTGGGACCGCCCTGAGTGGGTGAAAGCGACGGGATGACGTGCAGGACCTTCATGTCCCGCATACTCCTAGAACGTGTTCGCGCCAACGGACGAACATGAACACACTCCACCGCTGATACCACTCGCGGGCGGGCACCGGCAACGAGCGCGCTGTCTCGTTGATCGCTGGTCCGAGTTCCGCCGACAACCACTTCTGAAACGGAAAGCGAAAACCGCGTTTGGGAGCGCGGGCGATCGCGTCGGGGATCTCCGGGACCGCGTCCAGAAGCAACCGCTTGCCCGGCCGGAATCGGATTTCCGGCGGTATCTGGCGCAAGCTCTGAAACAGATCGCGATCGACCAGCGGCACGCGCAGTTCCAGGCCGTGAGCCATGCTCATCACGTCGCTGTCGCGCAACAACTGGTTCCGCATGTAGCGGGACAATTCCAGGTAGCTGACGGCATCTCGCGGGTCGTCGGGCAGGCGTTCCCGATCGTCCTGCGAAGGGGTTGCCGAACCGTCCGGAACACCACAGAAGTGAGCCGCCAGTCGGCGGGCGGCGCGAGGGGAGAACACGCCCCGATAGGCCCCGTACGCGCGTGTCAGACTGGCCGGTCCGGCCAGAAAGCCGCCCAAACGCTGCCAGCGGCTGTTGGCCGTATAGCTCTCCATCAGTCTGCCGAGGCCGCAAGCCAGCGGGCCGGTCCAACGCATCCGGCGGGCAATTCGAGCCAGTCGCGGCACCTGGGCAAAACTCGGGTAGCCGCCCAGCAATTCGTCGCCCCCCAGTCCCGACAGGACGACTTTCATGCCTTCGCGGCGGGCCAGCGCGGAAACGATCCAGGTGTTGAAACCGTCGATCGAGGGGACGTCGACCGCGTCCAGGTACTCCGGAAATGCCCGTGCGGCGGCAGACGCATCCAATCGCAGACTCGTATGCCGCGTTCCAAAGTGTCGGGCCGTCGCTTCGGCCGCCGCCCCCTCGTCCAACGCCGGGTCGTCCACCGCCACGGAAAACGTCCGTAGGCCGCCTGATTGGTCTCCGACCGCCCCGGCCAGGGCGAGGATCGCCGTCGAATCGATCCCACCGCTGAGAAAGATCCCAACCGGCACGTCGCTGACCAGGTGGGATCGAATCGAATCTTCCAGCGCCACGCGGGTGACTTGCACCGCCTCGCGCTCGTCGCACACCGTGGTCTTCGGGAACTCGATCTGCCAGTAACGCTCGATGCGGCTGCGGCCCTGACGCCAGGTCAGCGTATGCCCGGCGGGCAGCAGCGACACGCCCTGCACCAGCGTCCAGGGTTCCGGCACCGAGCCGGTTTCAAAATAGCTCGTCACGCTGCCGGGGTCCATGCGTCCGGCCACGGCTCCCGAAGCCAGTATCGCCCGCAGTTCGGACGCAAAGATCAGCTGGCCGCCGGTCTCGCAATAGTACAGCGGTTTGATGCCGAACGGATCGCGAGCCAGGAACCCGCACTGCTGCCGGCTGTCCCAGATCGCCAATGCGAACATGCCATGCAACTGATGCACGCAGTCTGGTCCGAACTGTTCGTACAGCCGAAGGATGACTTCGGTATCGGTGCCGGTGGCGAACACCGTCCCACGCTGTTCCATTTCCCGGCGGAGACGGCGAAAGTTATAGATCTCGCCATTGAAGACGATCGTCAACCGTCCGTCCGGGGTCTGCATCGGCTGGTGCCCGGCCGACGACAAGTCGAGGATCGCCAGACGGGTATGCGCCAAGCCCGCGCCGCCAGTCACCCACAGCCCGGCGTCATCCGGGCCTCGATGGCGCAGGGCAGCCTGCATTGTCGTCAAATGGTCGCGAAGGTCAAGCTCCGCGTTTGTCGTCAGGATCCCGGCCAAACCACACATGTATTCCGCCCTGCCATCACCGCGTCGGGATCAGCGGCGATTACCGCGTTTGATATCTCTGCGAACGTGCCACTGCAGCCGGATGTAGCGCCACGTTTGCAGCCAACCCGTAACTGCGTGCCGCAAGGCAAGTTAGGCCCCCACCGAGCTTGCCTCGGTGGAGCCTAGGTTTCTTCCCTAGCAACGCCCCTGCGTTTTTTTTCCCTGCCGCCGCCCCCGCCGCATCGCGGCGGGGCGGCGGCAGGGAAGGAAAACGCTTTTTGGGGCTCGTCGTAGTGCATAAACCTCGCTCCACCGACGCGAGGTCGGCGGGGGCGGAACCACTAATTAGGACGCATTAGTGAAGATTAGAGAAGATTAGTGTTCCAGGTTCTTTGGATGGTTTTGCTCTGCCCAAGTCTTGTTTAGTGATTTGGCGGGTCGTTATTGCTTTTTGGCCGTCCTGCTTTGATCGAGCAGGCGGCGCAGCCGATCGCGGAACGCTGAATAACTGAATTGTTCATTCAGTCGCCGCTTTCCCGCCTGCCCCATTTCGGCAGAATGCTCGCCGCTGACGTCCAGGATTCCCGCCACCAGCTGCTCCGGATCGCGGGCGTCAACCATTCTGCCCGTCACCCCGTCGACGACCACTTCGCGCCCGGCGTCTTGACTCCCCGCCAGCACCGGCTTGCCCTCACGCATCGCCTCCAAGTAAACCAACCCAAAGCCTTCTCCGCGCGAGGGTAGGCAAAAGCATCGGCAGGCACGCAAGTGAGCGTCGCGCGTGCTGTCGTCAACAGCACCGAGAAATCGGACGTTCGCCCCCAGCTGAATGGCCAGTTGCTGCAACCGCGGATGATCGTCCCCGTCGCCGATGATCACCAGGGGGAACCCAGGCCGCCGCCGTTCGACCTCCAGCCAGACGCGAATCATCTCCTCAAATCCCTTATAAGCCTCGCCGCTGGCCATCCGCCCAATCGACAGCGCAAAGTCTTCCCCCGGCTCGCCCCTACTGCCGCCTGCCTCCTGCTCCCTGCCTCCTGCCCCCTGTCCCCTGCCTCCTGACTCCGGCCCCAGCCCCAAGTAGCACACCTCGCTCGGCATCTGCTCCATCCAGCGGTTGACCTGATAGGCCGCATCCCGCGAATGCTCGGAGATGAAAACTAGTCGATCCAACCGCTCGATTCCCAAGCGCCGCAGTCGCGACAGAGGCCGCCAGGCCTCCAGGCCGTAGACCAGTCCCAGACCGGCCTTCCAATGCCGTCCACGCCGGCCCGTCAACAGCAGCGGCGCCAGGTGCAGGTGGCCGAGAATCAGTAGATCCCAAGGACCGCGGCGCAAGGTTCGCGCCGCCAGCCGAGCCGCGCGCCACGAGCTGCCGTGGCCACCATGCACGGTCCAGTTTGCGTTCTCGGCCGGAACTTGATTGCGATCGTGGACACTGACCACATGAATCTCCGCTTCCCGGCCCAGCACATCGCTCAGCGCCGTCAGCAACAACCGGCCCACGTACTGGATCCCGCCCCGGCCCTCGATCTGCGTAGTGAGAATCAGAATGCGCATGGAACTACAAACGAGGTCTCAAATCGCGGTCGCTGTCGGCGAAAGGCTCGGCGCAGAGAATTCACGGTTCCTGGCCCAGATCCCCAGATTCCGGACTGATCGAGGATACTGCAGGCGTTCGCGGTTGCCTCATGGCACGCCGCACCGCACTAGGGCTCTCCAATGGACCGCGAATCAAACGGGAAGCGGACAGTAACGTACCGCCCAGGAAGCCCAGGATGAACACGACGAACGGGTCGCCGAAGATCTGAAACGCCACCAGAAACGCCGACAGGTTAGCGACCAGAATTGAGACGAGCGTGATCGGAACGAGGGTCTCAAACCGCGAGCGCCGAATCAATCGCAACTCCTTGAGCACCAGGCGAATGGTGGTCCACAACAGGAATGCGACGGCCCCTGTGCCGACTAATCCCAACTCGACCATGATCCTCTCGAAGCCGCCCTCGACTTGCGGCGTTTCTACTACCCTTCCCAAGTGCTGCCCTCCCTGTGTCTTCGTTCCCACACCGTAGCCGAAGGGCCCGACCAACCCTGTCAGCCAGAGCGGCCCACCGATCCCCTTTTCAGTTGCCTTGGCGCCGGCGACGTCCAACCCGCTCTGCGCGGCCGCGATGTAGCGTTCGTCGGTCAAGCCGGACAAGATCCAAGCCAGCACCAGACCGCCGGCCCCCACGTACGCCACCAGCCGCACGCGCAGCCGGCCTCTGACCTGCAACAGCATCATGACCAGGAACACCAGAACCATCACGAACATCTTGCGCCGACCGCTCAGCAACACGCCGTACATGCCCCAAGCTGCGAGAGGAATCCAGACGACGGCTAGGGATGGTCGACGCAGCAGCAGAAAAGCACAGACCAGGACCATCAACATCGCGTGCCAACCCATGATCTCCGGCGAGCGGTAGAATCCGCTGATCATGGCTATCCCCGCCTTGCCGGTCGCATACCAGCGTACCCACTCTTCGCTCATCGCGATCGTCCCCAGCCAGGGCGCCGAAAACTTGACCCCTCGGTATTCGAGCACGACGCCGATCAGCATCAGCGACGTGAGGACGGTGAAGATCACCAAGGGGGGCTCGATCTCGCGATAGTCGTGGCGGACGTAGTGGAATCCCAGCAGAACGGCTGGAAATGCGCCGGCGTACGAAAACAATCCCAGCAGGGCGGCGGGGGCGGCCTCCAATCCGTAGCTCAGCGTGGTCAAGAAGCTGCAGCCGAGGCATATGGTGAACAACACCAAGGGCGCTGTCAATTCTGGAAAGTGGAACCGAAATACGCGAATCGGATCGCCCTGGCGCAAAAGTCCAACGACCATACACAAGAAGATTGGTACAAACGCCACCGTCAGATACGGCGGCGTCTCCGGCGTCACCTTGCGCACCGGATCCTGCAAAATGGCAACCAGGATGCACAACGCCAGGCCCCACCGCCACTTGCCCAGCGTCAGCAGGCAGCCAAAGGCCACCAACATCAGTAAGAGTTCTGCCATGACCGTTCAGCTCAGCTTTCGACCCGTTCGGGCCGGAGGTAACGACGAATAATCGATGTTGCGAGGAAAGGAGGGCAACTGCGAGACCAACCAGTCTCAACCCCGTGTGGTACGTGGCCCGAGGATTGCCTGAATCGCGTCCGCGATTTGCCGCGCCGTCGTGCGGACGTCATAGTCGCGGAGCACAAGTTCTTGACCGTTTCGCCCCATTCGAATCGCCGCTTCCCGATCCGATAACAGCCGCCCGATACGGTCCGCCAGCGCACCAACGTCGCGTGCCGGATACGTGTACCCCGTGGCACCGTCGTGAACCAGGTCGGCGGCGCTGCCAACGCGATCCGAGACCAGGACCGGCAAGGCGCATGCCATCGCCTCGTTGACGACCAAACCCCACGGTTCGTCGTCGGAGGCCAGCACAAACGCGTCCGCGAGCGACAAGACCCCGGGCATGTTCGACTGATTGACGAATCCCAGCCAATGCGTCCGTCCAGGAGCGAGCGTTTCCCCCAAACCCTCCAGTCGCGCCCGATCCGGACCCTCTCCCACGATCCACAAGTGTACGTCGGGACGACATTCCGACACTGCGCGAATCGCATCCTCGATCCTCTTGCGCGGGATGGCCTTGGCCGCGGTAACCAACACGAATTCGCCAGGTCGGGCCCCCAGTTCCCCCCGCAGCGTATCACGATCCTCCGCACAGGGACGACATTGGTCGAAGCGGCGAGCATCCACGGAATAATGTGCGGGAAACAGGCGATCTTCGGCAACGCCCATCGAGCGGTAGAATTCACGGTTTCTCTTCCCGACGTACAGGCACGCGGCTGCGCTTCGCAGTCCCCGCCCCACGAGCAGTTTTCTCACGATTGCCCGCCAGCGATTCACCGAACGCGTTCCATCGTGCGTCTCCGCCCGGACGAGATATGGCAGGCCCAGACGCCGCGCCGCTCGAATAACCTGCCAGTGGGCTCGATAGCCCCAACCGTGGATCCAAACCGCGTCAAAGTTCCCGTCACGCAACACCCGCCAGACATCGGGACAGTCGAAATTCGCGAAATCGCCGCTGGGAATCCCAGCTCCCCGATTTCGCAGAAACTCGTGAGCATAGCCGTCCAGCAAGGGTACGTCATATTGGATCGTCTCGCCGAACCCTTCGTCGAAGGATGGCTGGATGCCGAAATCCGACCCGAACAGGACCTTTAGCTCGACGTTCCCCGCAGCGGCCAGTTGCCGATACAGGGGCGCAAAGTACTGGATCGGATGGGTGATGAAGTGCGCTAACCGACTCACGATGTACGTTCCGACACATACGTCGGTCCTCGGCGTTTCAGTTGCCACGCCCAACACAAGCCGCGCAGCTCGCCCACCAGCTTCACGGGGATCCACCACGGATGCGTAAGATGAAAGCGAGTCCGCACCGAACGAGACAAGCGACCCAGCGAATACTTGAATGCCTCGCCAGGCGTGCCCTGGAGCATGGCAAAATAGTAGTCGCCGACGCTATGTGCGGGGTTGGCACTGGTCAGATGCCGTCCATAGGCGCGAGTGCCCCCACTGGCCGCCGCCAAATGGCGGATCGACGCCCCCGGCTCAAAGATTACCAAGCCGCCACCCTTGAGCAACCGCCGACAAAACTCCGTCTCAAATCGATAGGCCACCCCGACAAAATTCTCGTCAAAACCGCCGACTTGCAGCGCGAAATCGCGACGAACTGAGAGGTTTCCGGCCATCACGTTGGCCACCGTGGACGCTTTCGTGCCGCCAAAGTTGAATTCCAGGTCGCGTCGCAATCCCGTACCTCGTTGCCGGCCGCTCGATGACGTCGGCTCCTGACCCGGCTGTAGCACCTGACCGACAACGGCCCACACGCGATCATCCGCGTATTGCTCTTGATGCGCTGCAATCAAATGCGAGCCTGGTATCAGGTCGTCATCCAGAAACAGCACGACCGGAGAACGCGACTCCAGCAGCGCCTGATTCATCGCGGCTGGGATGGACGGCCGGTCCCGCCGAAGCCAGCGGATGACACCGGCAGCTTCCCACTGTTTCAGCTGTCGAGTCGTGGCCGGATCGTGCTCGGGAGTTTGATCGACGACCAGCAACTCGGCGGGTTGGGGCTCCAATCGCAGCACATGCCCGATCGTGTCAAGCAACACGCGCTCGCGACCCAAGGTCGGAATGGCAACACTAACTGCCGGAGAAGATACGTCTAACACGATGCTTTCGCCGCCTGCTTCCCATCCAGCAATTGCTCGTAGAATCGGACTAACGATTCGCAGGAATTCTTCCGGGTGTACGTGAGAGCCGTCGCACGAGCGGCGGCGCTGATCCGCTCCGCCAGCGTCGGAGCCTCCACCGCCGGGTGGTGCCGGGGCGTCCGGTCGACGACCAGAATCTCCCCCGCAACCGGCGTCATCGCGAGCACGTGCTCCAGGGTTGAGATCAGCACTGATTCCCGAGCATACGTCGGAATGGCCACGGAAATTGGCCGACACGTTGTGGGACAAGGCGGCTGATGAATAGGGAGTTCCATCATGGGGTGTCGTTCTCCATCAACACAAGTGGCCGGCGAAAGACGATGGGCCCCGTCCGCACCAGCAAACGACGCCAGAACCCCTGCCGGTCCACCGCATCCCACCCGCGGCTGACAAACCAGAGGATGACATCGTGCGGATCAAGCGAGTTGCAGGCGTCCGAGTCGGATTGCCAGAAAGTCTCGTAGTTCGGGACGAGCCGACGATAGTGCAGCCGTGTCGGTCCCCTCTGCAGTCGAGTGATCGCTTCGCGGCACAAACGCCGGACCGCCACTCCCGGCATCCGATACCACACGGCGTTTCGTAGCGGAATACTGGCCTTGATCAGCTTGCCCTTCCATGAAAGGTCCTTGTACGCCCGGACTTGGTAACCGTCGGCGGCCCAAGGGCGACAGTACCAAGCGGGTCGGAGCAGAATCACGCCCCCGGGGATGACCACACGAGCCATTTCCTCCAGAGTTGCTGCAAGGTCCGAGACGTGCTCCAACACGTCAATCGACCACACGGCGTCAAACGATCCATTGGCAAACGGAAGACGCTCCGCCGAGGCACAGATAAATGGCTTCGACATACCGCGCCCCGCCGAGGCGCTGAGATCCACGCCCGTCCAATCCGCAACCAGATGCGACAGCTCGCCCCGGCCACAGCCCACCTCGAGCACCCGCTTTGATTCCAGCTTATAGGTCTCGACGAACCCTGTAATCAGTCTCACGACCGCAGGATCAACTCCGCAGGCATAACTGTTGCCGCGGAACGCCGTCTCGTAGAATTTGCGCGCGTCAGTTGGCGACATCGTCCCCCCCTCGTCTAAAAGGCCAGCCCGCACATCAAACTCTTGATCCGCCGTAGCGAAATACCGCCCAGAGTCCAACGCTTCCGTTCCAGCAACTCGCCATAGAACTCGACTGCCTCCGAAGCGCACCGCCGCCAGGTGTACTCAAGTGCTGTCGCTCGGGCCGCTTGTGACATCGGCAAACAAAATACTTGAACGCTTCGCCAGGCGTGTCCTGGAGCATGGCAAAATAGTAGTCACCGACGCTGTGTGCGGGGTTGGCACTGGTCAGATGCCGTCCATAGGCGCGAGTGCCGCCACTGGCCGCCGCCAAATGGCGGATCGACGCCCCCGGCTCGAACATCACCGTGCCCCCATGCTTGAGCAACCGCCGGCAGAACTCCGTCTCGAACCGATAGGCCACCCCAACAAAATTCTCGTCAAAGCCCCCGACTTGCAGCGCGAAATCACGCCGCACGGAGAGATTGCCGGCCATCACGTTGGCGACCGTGGACGCTTCCGTGCCGCTGAACTGGAACTCCAGATCGCGGCGCAACCCCACGCCGCGCGGCGAACCGCTCGATGGCGTCGGCTGCTGACCTGGCTGCAGCACTTGACCGACAACGGCACGTACGCTTTCGTCCGTGTAACGCGCTTGGTGCGCTGCAATCAGATCCACGCCTGGGATCACGTCGTCATCCAGAAACAGGACCACCGGAGCATTCGCCTCAATCAGCGCCTGGTTCATTGCGGCGGGAATGGATGGCCGCTCGCGGCGCAGCCAGCGGATGGCGGCCGCAGATTGCCACTGGTCCAAGTATCGAGTCGTGGCCGGTTCGTGCTGGGCAGTTTGATCGACGACCAATATCTCCGCAGGCGCGGGCTGCAGGCGCAGAACATGCTCGATTGTGTCAAGCAACACGCACTCGCGCCCCAAGGTCGGGATGGCAACGGTAACCGCCGGAGGAAACGCTTCTAGCACGATGCCTTGGCTGCCTGTTTCCCATCGAGTAACTGCTCGTAAAACCGGATCAACGATTGGCAGGAATTCTTCCAGGTGTACGTCAAAGCGGTTGCCCGCGCGGCAGCACTGATCCGTTCGGCGAGCGCCGGATCCTGGGACAGCCGAGCAGCCTGGTCGGCCAGCCTTTCGACGTCGCCCACCGCTGCCAGGAACCCGTTTTCACCGTCCCGAATCGCTTGGCGCATCCCATCCACGGCGGTGGCCACAACGCACAACCCGCGCCCCATGGCCTCCAGAAAGCTCTTCGCAAAGCCTTCGTAGTAGGACGGAAAGACAAAGATACCGTGCGTGTCGTACGTGCCAACCAATTCTTCGCGCGTCATCCAATCGCTCAATGCCACGCGGTCGTGTAGTTGCGGCGCTATCAGCCGGCGCACCTGCTCGTGGTAATCGCCCTGCGTGACCCACGTCATCCGCAACTGCGGCTGGTTCGGGAACACCCGGTTGACCATCGCTGCCACAATCTCCGGTCCCTTGATGGGCGCGAATTGGCCGACGTACAGCCAACGCCGAACTCGCTCGGGCGTCATGGGAAGCACCGGCGATTGAAGATATTCCTGCGGCATCCCCGGGGGAAGGGCCAATACCCTTTCCGGCGGCAAACCGTAACGTTGCGAGAGAAAGTCCTGATCATCCAAGGAGGTGACGACTAAGCCGTCGCTGTAACGCACCACGCGGTCCTCGCTCCGCTGTAACAGTTGGCGAAGGCCGCGCGAAGCGAGGCGACGCCAGGGCGGCTTCGCGGCTTCCGTCGTGTCCCACCGCTGCGTGACGCAGTACGCAAGTCCCTCCCAACCATGGCTGCGGTTGACGAAGACCCCCTGAGCGCGCCGACGTCGATGATCCTTGGCGGCCAACCAAGCATGGGGTTGACTGAGCTGAATCACGTCGAAGGAGCCCGTCCCAGCGCGCGCACGCACCACATCGCGATACCGCCGGGGCAACTCGGCCAAATAATACAGATTCCCGTGCTGGATACGGCGCACTCCAAGATCCTTCGCCCAGATCTCATGCACGTCATGCCCCAGATCGCGCAGGGCATCGATCGTCATGCACAGCGTGCCCGCCGCGCCTTGCGTGGCATCTTTGGGCACCGCTGAACCGATCAGAATTCGCACGTCAGATGTCTTCGCGCTGTTCTGATACGCACGACTTCCCCGTATCCGCAGCATGGAACTCACGGAACACAACCGGAGCCTGCGAGCGAAGAATCCGGCGATAGAAGTGTCGCCGGAATGTCTGCACGAACGAATCCTCCGGAAATCGGCGCGCCCAGTTGATGCCGCATATCGCCGACGGCATCAGCGATCTCCGATACAGGTGCTTCCCCCTCTGCGGCGGATAGTTGTCCGCGGATACCGTGGTCGCCATGCTCTCCAACGGGGATTCCTTATCGACCCAGTCAGCAAGTTCGTCGGTGTAAATTCCCCAGGGGTACGCGAAATGGCGCACGGGGATACCCAGCTTGTCTTCGATCGCCTGCATTGATGCGGTGATCTCCCAGCGGGCACGGCCTGAGGTCGCTTGCGCAAGGGGAATGTGGTTGACCGTATGGCCGCCCACATCCAACCCGGCCGCCGTCCATTCGGACAGTTCCTGCCACGTCATGGTGGGGCGAGGACTGCCGTGGGTTAAATGGCGGAGTCCCTCCCGGATATATCCCGTGCAAACGTAGACGCAGGCTGGGATTTTCAAGTCCGCGTGGACCGCCAGTGCATAATCGTAGACGCTGCGATCAGCATCGTCATAGGTGATGGTCAGCAGAGGTCGCTTGAAGTCGCCACGCTGCAGGTGCTGCAATCCCTGTTCGAGGCTCACGAACTGGTAGTGCTCCGCCGCCCGTTCCAGGGTTGCTCGCAGAAGCGTGTCCGGAGGTGACTCGTGGAGGCAAACGATCGACCAATAGCGTTGGGAAACGCAGAATCGAAGACGCCGTGTCGTCCACCAGTCCCCTGCCGCCAACCACAGATCGCCGAAGATGTTCATACCAAAGCGACTTCCAGGCTCAAAACACGAGCTACTGTGGAACTGTTAGGTCGTCCTACGTTTCTTTCGGCGACCGATGATCGTGATGCTGTCAATTTGGTCGACGACTTCGAATTCCGGGAACAACTGCGGCAGGTCCGCGACGAATCGCACGGTCCCTGCCTCGGCCGGGACGGGCTTGACTTCGGTCGAGTGACTCGTATGCAGCAGGAATCGTCCGCCTTCGGCCAGGAAACGGCTCCAGTCACCAAAATCGCGGCGCACCGCTTCGTATTGAATCTCGGCGTCATAAAACAGCAAATCGATCGGGCGCTCCCACCGGCGCACCACTTGGTAACTGCATTCGCGAATAAGCGACAGTTCGCCCGATCCGCATCGTCCCATCTCGTGCCGGGCGATCCAGAGTTGCATTGAAAAGCCGAGTCGTCCTGGTGGAAACGGATCGATGCAGAAAAGATTGGCATCGGCGTCCAAACTGCGCCGCAGCAGATATGACGAAGCTCCCTCGAAGACGCCGATCTCAACAATCGTCCGTTGACCGGGTGCCAGGCGTGCCAGCAGTTCTCGCTCACGCGGCGTCGTTTGCGTACGCGCCGAACTCAGGCCGGCGAAGTAAAGCAGGAAATGGGTCAAGTTTCGACCGTACATCATGAATTCCAGCTATTTCAGCAGGCGTAGCCAGTATCGCAATCGCCACGGTTCCTCGCGAATGGCGCGCCACAGGTACTTGGCGGCGCGCGGATCACGCCGCGACCGCAGGCTGCTGCCGATAAAAAAATTGCCCGCCGCCTTGGATTGTTTTTTCGCATATCGCTCGTCCCCGCGAACGACGCGGAGCGCCGCGGCCTCCGCCAGGAGAGACGCCTCGTCACCTCCGGTTTGCCGTTCCTGCAGGCATCTCCGCCCAATCCGGCCGAACTGCCGCTGCAGCGGTCGAAAAGCTAAACTGATGCTCTCCGGCGTCACGCGATACTGGTACAGCACCTCGGGAATGAAAGCGAATCCCCCATGCTCCGCCAAGCGGATCCAAAGATCGGAATCTTGGCCATAGTAAAACTGCCATCGATACCCGCCGACCGCCCGGTAAGCCTCGCGACGCATCATCACTGTGCCGTGGCCACACGGGCCCTGCGAGCCGTCCATCAGGTTCTTGGTTGCGGCCGTTGAATCGCTTGCCGGGCAGCTTTCGCTCAGCACTTCACCCTCCGGCCCAATCGCCTGTGCCCAAGACGAAACAAACGGGATCTCGGCACGCATGGACGCCAGCCCCTCAACCTGCTTCGCAAACCGCCCCGGCAAGGACACATCGTCAGCGTCTTGGCGAGCGATGAACTCGCCGCGAGCTTCCGCACACCCCCGGATCAGCGCCCGCGTCAGGCCGCTGTTCTCCTGCGTGATCACGCGCACGCGCGCATCGCGAGCGGCGTACTCCGTCAGAATCGCCGGACTGCCGTCGGTCGAACCATCGTCGATGACGATGAATTCGAACTCGCAGCCCTCCTGCGCCAAAATGCTCTCTACCGACGAGCGCAAGTAACGCTCTCCGTTGTACACGCTCATCACGACCGAAATTTGCGGTGCGTTCATTACGAAGCGGACGGTTCCTTCAGCGGCTTTTCCAGCACGAACAAGAAGTGCAATCCGAAGGGGCGGAACATGCGGTTCCAGAACCGGTTTCCGAAGTCCACGACGCGCAGCCGCGCGGGATCGACCCGTGGCAGCAGCAGGAACTGAAAGATCCGCGAGTCTATCTCAAGGACACGAAATCCGACTCGACGCAACATTCGGCGTACGCCGAAGTACAGGAAAAAGCTCTCGCGAGGTTGCACCCCATAACCCGAGTTGTAGGCACGCCGTCTTACCAGCGCATCCAGCCACGCAATTGCCATCCCATTCAGGTAACTTGGGGTTGTGAGCAAACACCGCCCGCCGGGAGCACAGAGCCGGAACAATTCGGCGGCCATTTTGCTGGGATTGGCTACGTGCTCCAGACACTCGCAAGAGACGACCAAGTCGAAACTGCCACTTGATAACCCAGTGGCTTGCGAATCATAGTGCTCGCCATGCAATAATCATGTCATCGAATCAAATCGTCAACCGTCACCCTGCGCGGCAGTTCCTGACCACGTGAGGTATCGAACGGGGCCGATCACTTGACGCGAATCCCGTCGCGTTGTGGCCGCCAGGCATCCAGATAACAAGCCAGACGCCCCGCCATCCGCCAACCCAGGCACCGTGCGACTCGATCGTAAATCAGAAAGTCGCGTCCCTGGGCCCGCTGTGGTCCTGACGCCTCACGGGCCAACTCGAACAGTTCGCGTGACTCGTGCGCCAATCCCGCCGCCCCGCACTGCCGGGCCAGCAGGAACAATTCGCGAGCGTACCGCTGCATGTGCAAGTCGTCCGGCCCAATCCCGGCCCGGCGGGCATGCTGGTACACGAGGCCGTGAGCCCGGCCTCGCTCGCGCATCCGGGCCGGGTCGTTCTCTGCCCCACGGCACAGCCGCGCCTCTGCATGGTCCCGCACGTCAACCAGGAATTCGCGACAGTGCACCAGCCGCGTACCCAGAGCGGCGATCCGGCAGTCGTATTCCCAATCTTCTTCCAGACGCAAGTTGGACCACGGACCGGCGGCATCGCAAACCGACCGACGGTAGATGGGTGTCGGAGTATCCCACCAACGTTCATTCAGGAAACTCGGGAACATCGTCTCGACTGTACGCCCCGATCCCTTCCACGGCCGATCCGTCGGCGTTTCGCCGATTCGGTAGTAACGCGTATAACAATACGCCACTCCACAGTCGGGGTTGGCTCGCAGAGTAGCTACCTGAACTTCAAACTTACGGCGATCGAGCAGGTCGTCGCTGTCCAGGTACTGAATAAACTCTCCATGTGCCATGCCCCTACCCGTCTCGCGAGCCACGCCCGGCCCCGAGTTCTCCTGACGCCTAACCCGCACACTCTCGGGATGTTCATTCACCAACGCTCGACACACGTCCGGCGTGTCGTCTGTTGAGCCGTCATCCACAATGTCCACCTCGATCGGTCGATACGTCTGCCCGAGTACGCTCGCCACCGCCTCGCGTAGCATCTCACCGCGATTGAATACGGGGATGATCGTGGATACCAGTCCTTCATTCATTCGCACTACCGCCACCTAATAGGACCCGCGCCACCACTGAGGAGCCACTGTCAGCCACCACTTCAAGCCTGCCGCCGAATCCAGGAAACTGCCCAAACACCGATTCCCCCTCGTCGAACGAAATGGTCACGGGTTGAATCCCTGGCTCTCGAGCGTTCAGGACAAGTGCAAGTCGTTCACGCCAAGGCCAGCGCAGCGTATCTTCATCGAAGGAAACACCCGTGATGGCAAGCCCCCGTGAATCGCAAAAATCCAAGAGTAGATTTGCGTCTTCTGCAACCAGGTCGTTAAGCTCGGGCAACTGAAGAGAGATTCGACCACTCCAATGTTCCGGAACAGCTTGCTCCGAAGCGAACGCAACTTTACCCCCCCCCCCAACAACGCTGACCTGAAGCGCGGTCGCGTGTCCTTGATTTGTGACGTCAACACGCAGAACACGGCCCCGGACGCTATTGCCGTTCAGTTTCACAGAAACCGACCTCCATTCACTCCCGTCAATGTACGATTTCTCCGACCCCTGACCACGAACCAAGGGATTCCAGCAGACCACCCACTGTTCCGCCGCGCCGTCCATTCCAAATCGCGGTTGCCGCACAGATTCGAGCGCTGGCAAATACACGGCCGGCACACGAAGTGCCCCATGTGCAAAAAAGTAGTGCATAAGCGTTTGATCCGTATACCCCACCAGCGATGATTCCGATGCTGACGCCAACAATGTGTCAACGTTCGTAGTAGCCAGGACGAAGTCCTTCAATTGTATTTTCCACTTTGTTATGGCCACCACCTCACGCTTCCAGGAGATCGAGATTTGAATCAGCAGACCCAATCCGATAGCACCCATCAAGAAGTATCTGCCAAGACCGGATAAAATCAGGCTAAATCGACTCGTGCCGATGGTTAACTTTTCGCCACCCGAGAACTCAAGACTCTTGCACAATGCCATGACACGTCCCAGCCCGCACACTGCGCCGGCCAACACAAAACAACCGGCCGGCACACAGGTTCTTACGAACACCTCCCCGACATATCCGTGGACAACATACAAGGAAGCCGCCACACACATCATCAGTACCAAGATTCCATGAACGGCGATTGAGCGTCGACGGTGCCTCTCAACAACACAGACTCCCAAGACAAACGCCGGCAGCAGAAGACTCCATCCATAGAAGGCTCCCCAGTCCCACATGCATCCTGCGCCAAACCTTAGAGTCGCGAGAACCTCGGAACGATATGAGTTAAAGGATTCGAAATCCAATCCTCGCACGTTCCTAAACTCCGGGTGCGACACATACCGTGATACGAGACTTGCCAATACTATCGTCAGCAGTGAACCAACCATGTCAATCGTATGGCCAGCTCCGCGGCGACGCTTGACCAGGAATGCAGCCGCCACTCCCAACAAGGCGTACACTTTTCCGATTGGATGCAACGTCACGAGGCCAACCGTGAAGACGGTGAGAAGCGGCCAGTGTCTCGCATGTTCTCGCGCAACATTTGCCCACATCAGGCCGGCAAGTCCCAGGCAGATGTTCGATGGCACGACATAATGCAGTCCTTGAATCGGAAAGAAGTTGAAGGCCAGAAGACACATTGTCAGCCCGGCCGCAACTGGTCCCCACAATGCGCGAACCCAGCAGGCCAGTCCGACTGAAATCAAAGCTGTACCGGCAAGTGCTATTCCGAAGTACGCAGACTCCCAGGATAATCCTAGACTATGGAGGGCCCATAGTGCGATAGAGTACAGTGGAAAATAGTTGCAGAACGTTCCCCAATAGGCATTTGCTCCAGGCTTCGGCAGATTTGACTGCGGATCAAGCAGTTGCGTTCGTAGCGTGTCAAGTGCGGGGCAATCTTGGAGCGGACACAACTGCATTTGCGCCGATCTTACAATGTAAAAGTAGGCGTCATCAGTCTCTACGGGCGAGGAGCGGTGCGTGAACACGTAGCTATGTTGAAAGCAATGAACTGCTATCCAAATCACAGTTCCACATATGAAAACGACATTGCGATTCCAGCGAGGACCTTCAGGTCTGGCGTCTTTCTGTGACATATTCTGATTCCTTTGCGAGATCGGGAGAGATCACGGTCGCCGTTACTTAGGGTTAGTCAGGAAACCGCTTCGTCGGGCGAACCCCTTTCCGCCTGAGCGGACTAAAGTCCACTCTACGACGAAATCGCGCCGTTGTTTCTAACAGACTCTTAGGCGGAACTCCACGACGAGTCCGACGGGAAGTTTCGAGGTGCCCGACGTCGGATGCCGAAAGCTGGCAGATCAGTTTCGAGAAGGGCCGGGGAGATACGTTTCGGGCGTTCGTTGGGCCGCCATTGACAACAATGCACCCGACCGGTTCGCGTGGTCACTCGAACACGCTCACAATCACATCGAACAACAGCAGGAGGTATTTAGATACCGAAGCCATCACGGAACCCAGATGGTCAACGGTCGGCGTGAGCGTGGCTCAGCGACTGTTCGGGTAGCCTTCGTTGCGGATTGCATCAGGCCAGGGGACTTTCGGCCGGCTGACTGACTGCGGCGGACGCAGGTGTCAACGCATTCTCCAAATAATGCCTCCAGAGGCGTACGATGCGGCGCAAACTGATCGTGATGATGCACTGCAATGCCAGCAGCAAGCCGAAGGCCGCCACGATCACGCGGGACCAGTGCAAGTTAACGTGAGCGGTCCCTGCGTACTCCGCAAGACCTGGCCAGACAAGGACCAGCGACCCGGCTACAGCTCCGCCCGCCAACGCTAGTAGCTTCCGTTGCGACAACATCTTCTTCAGCCACCCGAACCAAAAGGACGTCTTCCGTGGTGATCCCGACAAGAAGAACAGGTCATCGGCGATGATGGCAGCGCTCAGCAATAAAGACGCGGCTGCAGACAACAGAAAACAGGCTTCAAAGCGATAGATCATCCATTCCTCAAGCCGTCCGTAACGCAGGTAAAACTCCGTTGGCGATAGCGCCAAACCAAGGAATAGGAGCACGCATATCGAGAAGCCTAGCAGGAACAATCGCGCGGGATTGAAAAATAGTACCGCATCAAAAATCGCCCGCAGGAATCGAAAGCCGTCCCGGATCGCTCGCAGCTTACTTTCACCGACACGCTCCGAGTAGGCCATCGGGACCTCAACGATTCGCAACCCCTGAATGATTGCCCGAGCACTCATCGCCGGCGTGTAGTCCAGGCCCTGCGGCAGTGGATAGAGCCATGCCAACGCTTGCCGGCGCACCACTCTCATTCCGCTGGCCGTGTCGCTGACAGATTGGTTGCTAAGAAACCCAAGCAGGAAAGCAAATAAATGGTTGCCGACTCGCCGCACAGCAGGCATCTGGCTGTCTGGTCCCATTCGGTTACCCAACGCCACGTCGGCCTGCTGTTGATGTACGGCCGCGCACAACGGACCGAAGAACCGCGGATCACAGGTCCCGTCAGCATCGAGGAAGGAGAGCAAATCGCCGCCCCCGACGCGGAACCCCTCCGTGATCGCGGCACCGTAACCTCGGTTTCTTTCAAAGGTTACCAGCCGAATCGTGTCGGGGTGACGTTCCACGAACTCACCCGCAATTTCTGCCGTTCGGTCCGTTGAGCCGTCGCTGACAACAATGATCGTCACGTCGCCGACTCGCCCTGTCTCTTGAATCTCGGGGATGGCGGCGAGCGTGCGCGCAATCGTATTCCCGATGGCCTCTTCCTCGTTCAGAGCAGGAATGACAATCGTGAGGCTGGGAGGGTTCGCGTTCATCGCCTACCTTGATCAAATTGGTTTAGTTGCCAGGACGACATATTGCGCACCCAGAGGCAAGCGGACTGCCCATTGTTCCAGTTTCCGCAACCAAGCCAAGGGACGTGGGAAGTAGAAATAGAACCTCGCGGCCTGCACCTCAAAGCCGTTCTGGGACAACATCCGGCGAGTCTCCCGCACGCTGAGCGTTACGGCATCGCGATCGAACGGAATCCGCCGCATGATCCACCGGGTGCCCGGATTCCAGGGATTGTTCTCCCAGAGTGCAAACCAGGCGCCCGGCCGCAGAAGGTCTCGAATGTAGTTGACCACAACCTGACGCTCCCCGGGAGGGATGTGGTGGAACACGCCGTTGCTGTAGACCAAGTCTTTGTCGCCTCGCGGCAGGCAGTCTGTGCTGACGGCGAATTCCGTACGTTCCGTGCCATATTTCTGTCGAGCGCGCCGAATCGACTCTGGAGAAACATCGAGTCCCAGCAGGTCAGCGCCGGGGAACGCCGCGTGTAAGTAGGGCGTGGTATCGCCCACTCCGCAACCAAAATCCACGACGGCCTTGGCCGGTCCAGCACCAAGCGACAGCAGCAGGCGGGCTGTGTGAGCGACACGCGCCTGCGCAAAGAAATCTCGGGACTCGCCGGATAACGCCAGGCCTGCGGCACATGCGCCATCATACCTTTCCGCATAGTCGTCGAAGAGCGAGGGGGCCGTGTTCATCGGGTCAGATCTGGTCAATTCACCGTCTTTGACGAAGGGCCTGTGGAGAGATGACTTCGTAGGGCGGAATTCATTCCGCCGGAGCGGACTGAAGTCCGCTCTACGACGAAATCCCGGGGTTGTTTCTTGACAGGCACGACGCGTCGAGTGGGGCAGGGTCCGAAGGTTCCGGGATTTCCTTCAATGCCAGCAGGCAATACAGGAACCCGCTGAACACCACCGTCAACAGCACCCGCGAGTAGGAACACTGGATGTAATGCGTTCGATCGATGTTCGAGAATACCAACGCCACCACCCAGGCAGCGCACCCGAGGTACACCGCCGCCGCAATGGCCAGGTATCCAAGGCGCGGAGCGGCACGCATCCGCAACACGATAGCCGCGGGTAGCGCCACCAACAAAATCACAGGGTACGCACCCTCCCGAATCAATAACTGCGCGACCTGCAGGAACAGGCCCGGCAGAAGATGACGGTTGTCCCACAGGTACGCGAGCGAAACAGGACGGAAGAACCCGTTCTCGATGGTCAGCGATGACTTCCACAGAATCGTCGGCAGCAGACCGACCGCCAGCACCACAACCGCGATTAGCACGCTCCGGGAGATTTTCATTCGCCGTTCGCCCGCTCCTGGTACCAGCAACCAAGGGAGCACGCTGAAACCAAGCAGGATCAGGCCCTCCCACTTCACCAGCGTCGCCGTCCCGCCCAGAAACGCGCCGAGTGCAATCAACTCGGTTCGGCCCGTACGTCGTCCCGCAACGACCAGGATTGCCGCGCCGCACAGCAAAGGAAACAATAATGTCTCGGCGCCCGTATGACGCCCCGCCGCGACCGGGAACAGCAAGATCGTCCCCAGAATCCCCGCCAGCCACAGTCCGTTCCATCGGCTCCCGCTGCCGGCCCACGACAGTAGCCCCGCCAACATGCACAGCAAGCCCGCGTAGGTAGCGCCGGTCCACACGCGGTACAGAAAGATGGTCAGGTCGGTGCCGGGCGACAGCATGAAGGACGATGACGCCGGCATGTCCGCCGCCCAAGCCAGTGTCGACAGGATGATCGCAAAGCCGTAGGGATAGGTCGCTGCCTGCATCGATCCCAGGGCCAGATTATGTTCCGGAGAATGGTGACCCAGCAGATAGTACGAGCGGGTCATCGGGAGCCATTGATGGAACACGTCGCCGTCAAAATCCAAGCGGACGAGAAACAGTCCCACGTAGGCCGCCATCCCCCAAAGCAACGCGATACGGGCCGCACCCCCAAGAACGGGCGCCAAAGCGTCGCTTGGAAGCTCGTCATTGCGCCCGCTACGCAATAGACCACGTAGCATGGCTCTCCAAATCCGTGCGGCACGACTCGGGAGAGCCATGCTACTGTCGATCTCAAGTGGGCGACCTCGCGTCATCCAAGCAGCCAGAAGTACAGCGCCGGCAAATAATACGTATGGCCACCAGCCCGGTGCCGCAAGCCCCAGCGCATTCCCGGCCGCCATCACCCAGATCCACAAGGCGTTGGTGAGGCAAAAGCACGTCCCGTAGGCGAGCCAGCGGATCGCAGGCGTGTCACGGTACAACGAGTGCGCCGCAATCAGGACAGCGATGGGCAGAGCGAACAACGCGGCCAAACGAAACCACCGCGTCCAAGTGAACTGGTTCCCCGGTCGCCGAAGCACGATCGTCGGAAACTCGCTAACCGCGTCGAGCCGAACGACGTGCTGTGCGTCTTTCAGCCAAGGCAATCGCTCTTCAAAGCGACTCTGAGCAAGACCTGAGGAATAGATCAGCGTACCGTCCTGGGCGAGAGTGCGGAGTGTTCCTTTGATGTCGGATTCGACGGTTTGACTCTCGAAGCCCTCGTCCCGTCCGACGGCCTGGACTGAGCCGCTCGCCGAAACGGAGTAGTCGGGAGCCAGAGTACCGGGCTCAATTCCCTCGGACAACGCGATCCAAGTGGATTGGCCGTCCGGAAACCGTAAGTGCGGCAACGCAAAAGCGGCGATCCGGTAGTACTCGTTACCGTTGTTATCGGTAGCAAGCAGGTATTTTCCGCCGCTCGCCGTCAGTCCCGCAGCATCGAGCTTGCGCAGATCATAGAAGGTTCGATAGTCCAGCCGAACCGGGAACACGGCGGCGGCCAACAGCACCAGCGCTGAACAGCAGAAGGGAAGAAACGTGATTTGCAGTAATCGAGACATCAGACTACAGATTTAACACTTGTTTTCGATGGGAGGATCCGTGTTGGCTCGCCAGGAATCAATTTTCGCAAGGATTGACCGCAGCGGTTAGCCTGCCATGCAAGCCAATCCCGCCTTGAACGATATGAAACGTACCGTAGATAGACAACCACAAGCATGCTGGCCACGCCACTAGCATGTACCGATGCTCACAACTATGAAACACAAATCCCATGAGCACCGTCCTGGTGACGAGCAAAGTGAGCATCAAGATTGCAAGGTTGTCGTACCAAAGTCGGCATGAGCGCCGCCGGCGCCAAAGCGCAAGAGCGGCGAAGGCGGAGAGTAGAAGAAGCGCGACCTTCAGAGCTAACAGCCCGCCCAAGAAGAAGCGACGCGGTGTCCTTGGCACGAACACAAGTGCATGCAGTAGTTGGCTGTTGGTTTCAAGATTGCCCCACAGGTGAAACGTGGTCCATATTCGCGGCACCAGCCAATATCTGAACGGGCTGGTCCGAATGCGGTTCGCCGCGAGTGCAAAGAAAGCCGTGTCCATATCGACATTATAGGGAGTACCGTCATTCAACCGCTCGACAATAGCTGCTACGGCCGCCCGCTCATGGTTGTCTGCAAAGGCACGGGCTGGAATATCGGGCATACTACATTTACCAAGGGGAACTCCATTGAAAACTCTGCCCACATCGCTTTCTGTGCCAATCCATGTCCCCATCCACTCACCCAGTCCCGGAGCTGGGGTGCGCAGGGTTCCGTACACTCGCAGTTCCTGCGCTACGTGCCAGCGGTAGTAGACGTTGGCTGCAACCGTACAGCCGACGATGCAGGCCACGACAGCCGCGAAAAGGAGGGATTCATGCCATCTGCCGGTCCTGAGCAGAATCCCCGTGGCCGGGAGCACGACCGCGAAAAGCAGCATTTCTGGACGAAGCATCGCGGGCACGGACAGCAACAGGGTGGCAAAGATCAGGGCCACCACGGCACTTCGTATCGATCGTCGATGGATGAAGAACACCAACAGGCCGATTCCGGCGGTCACCAGGACCATCGTGAGGCTATCGGGGAGTTGGTTCTTGATGTACTCGAAGGTCCAGGGCTGGATCCCCAACACGGCTGCGACAGCGTAGAGCCAATTAGACCCTGGAAGGATTGCGGTCGCCCCGAGGTGCATGGAGATAAGAATGATCGCCACGAGCCCATACATTGTGGTGCAGTAGGTCAGCTTACCGGCGAAGCCGCTTTCGGGGATGCCAAATGCGGCCAAAACAAGCGGATAGCCGGGGGGACGAAAGTCGCTGAAACCGAGACGCTTGCCTGCCGAGAGATCGCGCTGCGTTTGGTTTAGCTTTGGAAATTGACCGTATTCGATCAAGAAGGCCGCACGTCCAACATAGTATTGCTCGTCGCCCGACGGTTCATACCATGGCGTCAAGACGATGAGCAGGTATTGGCATGTTAGAAAACCTACAAGAACCAGCAGCGACGGATGAAGTGCTCGGCGAGATGGGGGGTTACTCATTGGCGATAACACTCACGAAGGCGATCTTGCGGTGCGTTTGTCTGAATTATTTCGGGCTAGTGTGTTTGTGTGTAGCGGCGGCTCCACAGATTTAGCAACAACAGCCGCCAGGCGACGATGGAAAAAATGCTCAACGGGTGCGGGAAGCGGTAGCCCGGCCGGCCACCGTCAAAGTACGCGCGCATGGCTTTGTCCAGTCCCAGCGTGCGTGTCCAGCCGGCCGGATCCAGGACGACTTGGCGGGCAAAATCGCGAAAACTGGGCGTGTCGTCCATCCAATTGGCGGCGATCGAGCCGCCAACTTTCTTGCGGTCGATGATCTCGTCCGGCAGCAATCGGTGCCGGCGGGCCATCCGCCGCAGCAGGTGCTTGTTCGTCCCCTGGGCCAAGAGCAGGCTGCGCGGCGCGCGAAAACCTTCCCGCGCGACCCGCACGTCCAGGAAAGGTACCCGGGCCTCGACACTGACCGCCATGCTCGCCTTGTCCACTTTCATGTTGTAGCAATTCGGCAACTGATGCCGGGTTTCGAACAGCCGTACGGTCGAAAACGCATCGCCGCCAACCTCGCGGTCCAGTTGGCGATACAGGCCGTACAGAGTTTGAAACTCGCGCCCCCAACGCCGGCCGGAGTACCACCGGTACATCCGCATCGCGCGTCTCGCCACGCTCCAGCCGTCTGCCTGCCCTCCGCCGGCTTGCAGGTAATTCGGATAGCCGCCGAACAACTCGTCCGAGCCCTCGCCCACGAGGACCACTTTCACACCGACTTCGCGGCACTTCTGGTACAGCAGCCGGGTCGAGATCACGCCCCAATCGCCAAACAGATCGTCGACCCACCACACGTCTCGTTCCAGGTTGTCGGCGATCTCGCACGGTTGAATTAAGACCTCCACGTGATCGGAGCCGAGGTGTTGGCTAACCATTCTCCCAAACGATCGCTCGTCCAGATCCGAATCGGCGAACCCCATGGTGATCGTGCGAATGGACGCATCCCGGGAGGCAACCGCCGCGACAATGCTGGAATCCAAGCCTCCGGACAGCAGCAGTCCAACTGGGACATCGGCCACCAGATGCTGCTGCACCACCTCGCGGAACACATCGTACAGCCGGTCGGCACGCTGGTCAGGTCCCTCGGCGCCGCCCTGAACTGGCTCCACGGCGGGCGGTGTGAAATAGCGTCGGGGCGCGGGCCGAGTTCCCTGCCGGATGTCTTCCGTCGTGACCGTCAGCCAATGCCCCGCCGGCACCTTGTACACGCCCGAGAGGCTGCTCTGGTGGGGATCGGCGATGAAGTTAAACTCCAGAAACTGCCGCAACATGGGGCGACTGATCTGCGGCTCGAAATCCGACAGCGCCAGAAACGCCTTGATCTCCGAGGCGAAGACCAAGCCGCCTTGGGGACTCCACCAATAGTAAAGCGGCTTCATGCCCAGCGGATCGCGAGCCAGGAACAGGGATCGAGCCCGGACATCCCAAATCGCAAAGGCGAACATCCCGCACAGACGGTCGACAACGGTTGTCCCCCACTGCTCGTATCCATGCACGAGGACCTCGGAATCCGTGCGGGAGCGAAACGTATGGCCGGCTTGCACCAATTGTTCCCGCAACGCCTGGAAATTGTAGATCTCCCCGTTGAAGACCAGGGCCACGTCGCCCCGCTCGTTGAACATCGGTTGACGGCCCGCGGAACTCAGATCGATGATGCTCAGCCGGTTGTGCGCAAGTGCCAAGCCATGCTCGGCGTTGACAAACGTTCCGCGGTCATCGGGCCCGCGATGTGCCAGCATCTCCGCTGCCCGCAGCAACTCGTCCTCGTGGCGATGCGCCTCGTTTTCCAGCCAGCCCAAGATGCCGCACATGTTAGTTGGAATCCAATTCGGTAGAACACCCGACCATCGAAGATGCGGTATCTGGATACAAACTGTAGATGTCGTTGCAGCCACAACGCAGCAGACGGCGATAGCCGAACTGCTGAAGATAGTCGCGCACGCGAGGATCGGAACCCATCGAGTTATCTTCCACGACCAGCACACGCGGACGCCAACGTTCGAGATCCGCGCCAAGAAGAACATCGAGTTCCGCCCCTTCAACGTCGATGGTCATGAAGTCGATGCTCTGTGGCTGTTCCTGCTCCAGCAATTGGCTCAAGGTTGTGCGGGGCACATCTACTTCGACGATCTCGCCACCTTCCCGTCGGATGCGCGAAAGGTGCGAATCGTTGGCGATCGTAAAGCTCAATGCGTCAACGCCGTGGGCACCCTGCACCATCGAGAATCGCGTGCGATCGCCGGCGTTTGGCGGACCGAGCGCGGCGTGAACGACGATGCTTCCAGGCCGTGCGCGGCGGCACATTTCCGCGAGTTCCGGATGCGCCTCGACAAGCAAACCTCGCCAACCGATACTCTCAAAGAAGTACGTGTTGCTAAGGTTCACGCCGTTATGTGCCCCGATTTCGACGTAGTATCCGACCAACTTCTCGCCCAAGAGATCCCACAATAAGGAGTCTTCGCCATGCTGGGCGAGACAACGGATGGGCAGTCGTCCGGGGACCGCGGCGGTCAACTGTCTTGCGTGAGAAACGCTCACGTACCGGCGAAGCGCGCCAACGTCCGTCGCCAGTTCCAACAATTCGGTGCGATACAACTGCACGTCCGAACGGTAGAGCCGCAGACGCCGCCACGTGCGCCAACTGATCGCGGCCGAAGCCATCGTCAGGACTGTCAATGCGCAAACGATCGATGCTAGCAGCCATGACATAGAGGTGACTAAGCTCCGTTTCCAAAGTTGCGAAAAGCGTCGACGATTCGCGGCTGGTAAAACTTGGGGTCCACGTGTTCCCGGTAGCACCGAAACGCATTCTGGCGAAACGTGTCCTGATTGTTTCGAATATGATCGATCGCGGAAAGGAGTTCATCCGGCTGATCGATTAAGACGCCACAGGCGTACTCCTCCAAAAAGCGAAAGCTGTCCTGGCGCGAGGCGATCACAGGAACGCCGTGCCGCAGAAACATGCACAGCTTCGTTGAACTCCGCCCCATCGCCTGAAACTGCGGACCATCGTGGAGATAGAACACCAGCCCGCAATCCGCCGCCGCATGATATCCCTCGACATCAATCCAGCTGAGGTGTTCCCAGCTGCAACGAATGGGATAATGCTGCTCCAGTAGGTCCGTCATTTCGGCAACCAATCCGTCGTTGCCTAGTCCGTTATGAATCATGAGATACACATCGGGGGGAAGGCTGGGCAGTACCTTGAGCATCCAGTGGCCACCCTGCAGGCGGTGGAGGTGGCCGGCCTGCATGACGACAAACGCATCGTCCGGTATGGATAATCTCTGGCGGATTTGTGAAGCACATGACTCCGCAGGCGGCGTGCAGGGCGAATTGGGTGATTCATAGATTTGATGCGCCGTCGGCAGGGGTACAGCGTCAAGCAGGATCGGCCTGCGGCAAAGATCGGGCAGGATGGTAAACTTTGCTCTCCGGTGGCACCAATTTGATAGCCGGACCCAGTGCTTCGGATCGTCGCCGGCATAACTACCGCTGAAGATCTCGTCACACAGTACGACGTGCGGTCGACGATGGATGGCGCCGAGCACCCCGGCGAACGCCACCCCTAATCGCGGAGTGCCCATAAAGAAAGAGGCTTTCCGCCAACTCGGTTTCAGGGCATGTTTCAATAGCCAACGCATCGTGTACTGCACGATCCGTCCCTGGACGCGGCCTCGCCATTCGTCTGCGAGTTGCGGTAACTGGGGTGCGTAAACGTCCAGGTCAAAGCCCGCGTCCAGTGCATTCGTTATCGCATTGTAGTAGCAGGGACTGGGTGGCAGGCATCCATCCCGTAGAAAAAGCACGCCTTTCGCCCTGCTCGGTGGCGGCGTCGGCAATTCGTGGCCGGGGGTCATGGTTTCTGGGGCAGGAGTGTGCATCATGGAATCAGTCATCGCGTTTCGCCTGCAGATTCCAGGGCCCCGCTTCCTGTCCGAGCGGCCGTGACGACAGCTCCGCGATGCGGACGGAACGCGGAATGGCGAGACGATCTTGCAGTCGCCTCATAAATCCTTGTGGGTCGGGCTGACGGGGCTGGGAAAGATGGTGCAGATGGACGAAGGGGAGGAATCCGAATGGATCACAAGCCAGGGCACGGCAGCGATCAAACATTTCGTTGTCTTCGCCTCCCCACCCAATAAATGCCTCATCGTGCCCCCCGATCTTAAAGTACGCGTTACGCTCGACCGCGAGTGTGCCGCCATCGGAGTTCTGCTGTACGCGTTGCGGAACGACGGTATTCCAGGCCTGCCCGGCACATGCTCTCTCGGTGGCTGCCTCGCTCAGGTAAAAGACAAATCGTTGTAGGCGCGCGGCTTGTACACCGCGCGCAATTCTTGCGACCAGTTCACTGCCGTATCGCGACGGCGCCAACAGATCGTTGTCGTGAAACACTAGGACCCGCCCGCGTGCATGCCGCGCGCCGACATTGAACGCCCACGCCCGAGAATACGGCAACTGACGGACTGGTGGCCGCGTGAGAATGTAACGCACGCCATCCGGCAAAACGCCGGGCAGCAGGCCCTCTTCCGCCTGTTCGACAACGACGATCTCAAGCAAGCATCCTTCCTGTCCGAAGAGCGAACGCAAAGTCGCCAGTAGGTGCGGGATCTTCTCAGCCCCGCGATGTCCGATGATGAATGAAATCTGCGGATCCGATTCGGGCTTCGGCGGCTGGTCTAGCATGCGAATCGGCCATTCGTTCAGCGCGGCCGTCAGCAGCCTTCGGCCGACGGAGGGGAACAGACGGCAGATATTCAAATCGGATGTCCAACGCCAATCACAGTCGACACCGCTACCATTCGGCGCGGGGATCAGGCGTTCGCCACGATTGTGAAATCGGACCCAATTGGACGGCTCCCGCCGCAGACTGTTCTTGCCCGGCAGCAGTCCAGCGAATCGGGGACGATCCAGGAGCAAGCTCCCTACCCGTTGACGCAGACGCTGGATCATCACTCGACGCCCGAACATCGTTCCGGCTCCGCGATTTGCGGGAGTCGAATGGTTCCCGCCAAGTAGTCGTCCAGAAACCGCGTGCCATACACCTGCATGAACGCCAATGGCAGGTGGTCGGTGGGATGCACTGCCGTCGAATCGGCCGATATTCCCTCGTCGATCCGGTTGTACCAGTTGTGGTAGTGCGTTACTTGTCCATCGAGGCTGTAGAAGTTGCCGAATCCATAGCAGTATCTGGCATATTCGGGTTTCCAGTTTGCGGCATCAAGCATGCACTCGTAAATCGGGACTTCCGTCCGGGGAGAGGTGTGAACGCGCATCGCGTGCCACGTGTATCCCGACCGAGCCAGACACGCTGGCAGGCGGTGCGTGACGTGGGGACCGTACAAATCCAATCCCCGCCAGGGAATTCTGACGACGCGCCAACGACGTTTCCAGTACAACAACCTCGCCCGCCGGGCAGGTTTGGTCGCGAACAGCAGAAACGAACTCTCCGGCATCCCGGGATAACCTCGTGTAAACGGGCCAAGGCCGATGTCCTCCGGCGATACCAAGACGCAATTCTCGCGCAAGGGGCCCCGGCAAGTGTCGAACCAACGATCTCCCAACAGCACCACGTCGGCATGCACCACCAGCGTAAAGGGCGCCGGCGAACGGTTCAACAGCCGGTTGATCGCGTCCGGCTGGCTGCACGCACGAACCTCGACCTCGGCCCCGGCCTCCCGCGCCACAGCCGCCGAAGCATCCGTCGAGCAGTTGTCAATCACCCCCACGCGAACCTGCAACCCGTCCGTCGTGTTCGCAATGCTCTTCAGGCACGCCGATAGGAACCGCGCGCTATTGAACGAGGTGATTCCGATGAATAGGTCAGGACGCGGCAAGACGACTCTCCTGAATGGCACTGGCGGACGCCCGCACGGCCGGTTCTACATCATGCTCTACCAAAGCCCGTTCAATGGCGGCTTCCAGATCCGGATCGCCCGGCCCATGGTGGGGCCATTCCGCCCCGGGATCGATCGGCTCAGGCTGACGACCGCTCCAACGTCGAAGACAATCGGCCCACTGCGGCGGGACTCCCCAGCACTCCAGCCGTCCGCCGCCGGGATGTTTCGCGACATCGGGTAGAACGCCTGTCCGCATCGGCCGCCGCAGAGTCGCTTCCAGCGCCTCCAGCCAGGCGGCGGTCGTTCGCGCCGGATCAGCCCGGTCCGCGACCGCGGCGCGCGCCCGCTGGGAGAGAAACGACAACCGCGTCCGGTCTTTGTCGAGTTCTCGGATCCGGGCGGCTGCAGTCCGCATATCGCCGACGGGAAAAACCAGCCCCGTTTGCCCCTGCCGAATCACCCCCTCAGCCGCCCGGCCTCGGAAATCCGAAACGACAGGCACCACGCCGTGCGACATCGCTTCCCAGGCGACGATCGGTCCGGTTTCTGACGGCGAAAACAACAACAACACATCCGATCGCGGATAGACCTCCTCGGCCAGTTTCAGACGATCGCACCAGCCGACCCATTGCACCCAACCCGCCGCAATTTGCTGCGCGAGCGCCGCTTGCAGTTCAGCACGACACGATCCGTCTCCCACCAACGACAAACGGTATTCACAGTTATTCGCTTCCAACTCCCCGCACAGCTTCAGAACATCGAGTACCCGTTTCTCCGTCTGTTCGAACCGGCCCACATAAACAAGGTGTAGCGGGCCGGTCTTCTCCTTCCTCTCCAAGCCTGTGGGTTCATGCTGGGCGGTGCAAGGAATATGGCGGCAGATGTCCGCCTTCACGCCCATTTCAGTTAGGACTCGGAGTTGCAGCTGATTTACGCCGACCATCAAATCAAGCCAATCACGAAAAATACACAAATCCGCCAGGACGGCGGGCGCGAAGCTGTGGCAGCAAACCGCCAAACGTACAGGAAAGCCCTGCGACTTCAGCAGCGCCATGGCGGGCAAAGGGTCGAAGAGGCTAACCGGCACGACCACATCCGGGCACACTTGCCGAATTGTCCTGGACAAAGCTGCGAGACGGCTACCGCCCGAAACCGGATTTCCGGGAACCGTTACCGTCTTGAATCGCGGGTGAGCCCCTCGATAGCGGTCCGGACAGTGAAACCGATGGCCCTCGACCAGTGCTACGACACAGTCCCAGCCCTTGGCCTCCAACTGTCCCACGCTTTGGTCCAGCCAGCATTCGACACCGCCGTATGGATGGGCCGTCTGGGTGCAGAACAATACTCGTCCCGGCGAATGCCGTGATGGTCGACTTTGCGACTTCATTGCACCACCTCTTCGCGGCGTTCGTGTATACGCCTCATCGCTGTCTCGAGCTCGTGCAACATGTCATTGACGTCCACTGGCCAGAACTCCGCCCGAGTTGGATCTTCTGTGTACGATCGAGCGGTCCGCTCGGGGCTGAAATGCCTAGTATTCGAAAGCGAAAGTCCCTCGCCCCACCAGATGTGGCGATAAATCTGTCTCCATACCTCGGCTAAGGCTTCGACCGACTGGAATCTCTCAATGCTGGCCCGACTCGCCGCGCCGATCCGTCGACGCAGATCGGCTGACTGCAGCAACACTCCAAGCACGGCCTCTAGGTTCTCAGGGTTTGCGTTGACAACGGGAAGGTTGAACACTGGGTTGCCCAAGTGTTCGTGGTCCAGGTAAGTCAAAACGGTTTTACCCATCGCCATGGCCTCCAGGGCAAAGACGCCGTATGCTCCCATGATGAATTGGTCCGCGATGATGTCAGCGCTTTCGAAGACTCGCAAGGCCTCTTCGTGCTCCATACCCTCTACGAGAACCAGATCACACTCGATTCCTCGGCTTCGCAACCGATCGACTGCGGAAATCAAATAGTCACTTCCCTTGACATTTCTATGGTTGGGTGCGTGAATAACAAGCGGCCTTTCCCTCTGGACGGCGACACGTGGTGGAGACGAAGAGCAGTCGGCAGGAAAGCACTTAAAAAAAATGTCATTTCGTGGAAGGAAGCGTGCGACAGTGCTATCATTGCCGATGATTACGTGTGCGTAGCGGCAAAACAACTCGACGCGCTCACGCGTGAGCTCGCCATGTCTTACCAAGTCCCACTCGGGGTAGTCACTCTGCATCCGACCAACCCAATCGAATCGATCCCGGAACGTATCACGGTAGGCGACGTCCGACCCCAACGGGGCTGCGACGATCCGGATCCCAACCCACCGAAGCAACCTAAAGGTCCACGTATTGAGTCGACGTTTGCTGAGGGCAGTCCCTCCCTCAAAGAAGAGTCTGAAATGAGTATTCCAAATATCTCCGTTGCGAAGCAAATGAATTAAGGCTAGCCAATGCGTGTCTCCCCAAAAGACATTAGGCGACTCTAGAACCACATCGAAGTCGGATTCAGTTACTAACGCGTACGAAGCCTGCCGAGTGTTACTCACAACCGAGGTGCTTGGGAACCCGGCAGCACGATCTGCGGAAACCATCGCCTTCGTTACGTGAAGTGGACTATAACCATGCCAAATACGCGGAGGGCGCCGCAACACGCGGCGGAAACTCCGATGGATCGCTCCTATTACAGCCGCATGAACCACACGGCTCCCCCACAAAGTGACTCTAAAAAGTCGGCGGAATCGTGACATCATGCGGGGTCGAGCCTCTCGGCCGAAGCGTTTCATGGCGCGAAATAGCCATCCGTCGATGGCTGCGAGTGCCGACGGCTCATCCATTCTGTGAGGCGTGCAATGTGAGATGCTCGCTTCACTGTGGTAAGCTGTCCCAAACGCTTTCCAGCCGTGAGGAAACGTGTTCCTGTTCGGCTTCGGTCATTTGCGGATACAAGGGTAACGCTAGTGTCAGCCAGTCTGCCTGCCAAGCCTGCGGGTAATCCTGTGGACACAGACGATACTTCTTCTGGTAGTAGCTGAGGAGATGCGGTGCATGCGTGCCGGGCCGTGTCGCGACCCCCACCTCGAGTAACCGCTGCATCAGCCGATTGCGCCGCGCGTGCAGCGATTCAAATACGGCAAGGTTATCGCTGGCCAAACGCAAGCGGCACACATAGGACTGATACGCGTGCTCCCGGTCCAGGCAAACAGGTGGTGGCAAGAGCCAGTCGTTTAGTGCAGAACGGGTGATGCGATCACAATACCACTGCGCACGGTCGCGCCGCAGTTGCAAGATTTCGGTAAACTTTTCGAGCTGCGTGAGACCAAGGGCAGCCTGCAAGTCGGTCAGGCGGTAGTTGAAGCCGAGGACGGGGAAGTCCGGCAGTTGCTGCTGAGCGGCGCGTTCGCCCGTAAGGTTTTCGCGATCCGCCCCAATGTCGCGGAGCGATCGGAAGGCTATGTCCAGCTTCTGCCGGTGAGTCACCAACATGCCACCTTCGCCCGTTGTAATCGACTTGCGCGGATGGAAGCTAAAGCAGCCGATTTCACCCAGCGTTCCTGCATGTCGTTGACCGACGTAAGATCCTAACGCGCACGCGGCATCCTCGACCAGAACGAGTTGGTGTTCTCGCGCCAATGCGAGGAAGGAAATCATGTCGGCGGCCAGCCCGAACAGATGAACCGGAATGATACCGCGTGTTCGGTCGGTGACACGACGACGTGCGTCCTCGGGGTCGAGGTTGAGTGTCACCGGGTCGACGTCGCAAAAGACTGGAGTCGCGCCTGTGTATTCGGCCGCGTTTGGCGTCGAGATCCAAGTGAACGCTGGTACGAGAACTTCATCACCTGGGCCCCAGCCTGCTGCAAGGGCGGCCAAGTGGAGTGCCGCAGTGCAGGACGAGACGGCGGTGGCGTATGGGCTGCCAGTGTATTTTGCGAACCGTCGCTCGAACGTCGCAACCTTCGGCCCTTGACCGACCCAGCCAGATCGCAATGTCTCCACTACTGCTCGCTCATCGGCTTCGTCGAACCAGGGGCGTGCCAACGGGATCTTCATGACACAATCTGCGGACGCTGACGAACGGGCTTGGCGGGTACGCCGACAGCGACCCCGTAATCCGGGACATCCGCTGTCACAACCGCGCCGGCCCCCACCTGTACTCCGCGGCCGATAGTGACCCCAGGCATAATGACGGCGTTCACACCGATGTCACAATCGTCGCCAATCGAGACAGGCGCAAAAACGATCTCACTGGCGAGAATCGGCTTGTGCCAGCCCTCTTCACGATGGTATGAAGTAATGATACGTACCCCAGGTCCAATGCCAACCCGTGAACCAATGGACATGCCGCCGGCGCTATGAAAGAAGCACTGCTGGCCAATCCACACGTCATCGCCGATCACAAGTTCGTTCTTGTGATAGCCTTTAAGAATCGTGTAGTGACCGACATAGACATTATTCCCCAGCGAAATTGATCCGGGGTGGAACACCAGCACGCCAGTTTCGAAGACGGTGTTGGTTCCGCAACGGCGGAACTGACTCCGCTGGAATTCGCCCGAGCCATGGCTGCCAAATAACCTCACGGCTTCCCCTTATCACTGAACTGATTTTGTCCTGCGATAGAATTCACCCGTCCGCGCCAGGCCCTCTTCCAGGTCAATCGTGGCCTCAAACCCGATCATTTCGCGAGCCTTGTCCACGTTTGGGACGCGAAGCTCGATGTCTGCGTAGTCTTTGCGTATAAAGGAGATCTTCGACTTGGACTTCAACACACGCACCACCGTGTTGGCCAAACCGTAAATGGTCACTACGGCTCGAGCGTTCCCGATGTTGAAAGATTCTCCGATCGCCCTCGGCTCCTCAATTGCCAGCAACACCCCATCGACCATGTCGTCGATGTAACACCAAGCCCGAATCTGCGTGCCGTCACCGTGGATCTCGATGTCCCGATCCTGAATCGCCTGGGTCACAAAGCGGTGGACGGCCCCTTCGCCGACTTGGCCGGGACCATAGACGTTAAACGGCCGCAGCGTGACCGTTGGCAGTCCGAACTCGCGATGATGCGCATGGGCCATGTGCTCGCCGGTCAACTTGCTGACGGCGTAGATCCAGCGAGCCTCGCCCACAGCGCCGATCGAGGAGAGCCCGTTCTCCTGCGCCCGGAAGGCATTGGATCCAAAAACCTCGCTCGTGGAGAAATCCACAAACCGTTCGAGCTGGGGCAGTCGGGATGCGGTGGCCAACGCGTTGATTGTTCCCAGCAGATTCACCCGCATCGTGGTCGTGGGACTCTTGATCACCGTGTCAATGCCGGCAATGGCGGCTAGGTGAACCACAATGTGCGGGCTGGCCGCCCGCATCGCCGCATCCAACTCGTCAGCGACGGTCACGTCGCCCGCGACCAGCGTCAGATTGGGATGAGTTGCATACGATTTGCCGGACAGCGCATCGCGGCTGAGATTGTCGAAAACTACAATTCGATTGGCTTCGATCAGACGCCCGATCAAAGTCGAACCGATGAAGCCGGCACCGCCGGTTAGAAAAATGGTCTTGTTCTCAATCATCGTTGTCTCATTTACTGACGGGGTGGTTCCAGTCGCAATGGAAAAAAACATAACCGCGTCCCCGCGCCAGCAGCCGACTGGACCCGGGCATGCGTGTCTCGCCCAGGATCACCTGCAGACGCCCCACGAAACGCACGTGGTCCGCAAACCGGACGTTCGGAATGTCCGCAATCCAGGCTTCCAGTCGATACAAGCCGGGCAACAGGTTGGGTGATCGGACCTCGCAATCGACGTACCCGGAGCCGTCCATCACCGGGATCGTACAATTCGACTCGCTGGTTTCCGTCAGGAAAACTCGCTCATCTTTCTCGCTCAGCACCGCCAGCCCAATCCGCGGATCTTCGAGCCGCTGGGCGGTTCGGTAGTGCAAGCGGACGCGGAACGGTTTCCGAAAGGCTACGGATTCGATTTGCTCCGTGCCGTCGGCAGAAAGGAGTTCCAAACGTGTCAAACGCGCTGTACCGCTGCCGTCTCGGTCCGCGGTGTTTTCGAGGTCCCAACTCTGCGCACCGTTACGGTCCGACAGGTAGTGGCTGACAACCTCAGAAGTTGGCCCAAGGTACTCGACAAGTCCTTCGTTCAGCAGCAGCGTGCGGGGACACAGGTTTTCGATGGCGGACATGCTGTGACTCACAAAGAGCACCGTCCGTCCGCTACGGGCGACACTGCTCATACGCCCCAGACATCGCTTCTGGAACTCGGTATCGCCCACAGCCAGCACTTCATCCACGATTAAGATCTCGGGATCCAAATGCGCCGCAACCGCGAAAGCCAACCTGACGTACATACCGCTGGAGTAGCGTTTGACCGGGGTGTCGATGAAGTCCTCAACTTCAGCGAACGCGACGATCTCGTCGAACTTTCGGCGGATCTCTGCCTTTCTCATCCCGAGTATCGCACCGTTAAGAAATATGTTTTCACGCCCTGTCAACTCGGGGTGGAATCCCGTCCCCACCTCCAACAGGCTTGCCACACGCCCGTTGATTTCGATGCGGCCCCCGGTCGGCGTGGTAATGCGACTCAGGGTTTTCAGCAAAGTACTCTTGCCCGCACCGTTCCGGCCGATGATCCCAAGCACATCCCCGCTTTGCACCTCGAACGATACGTCGCGCAGCGCCCAGAAAGAGTCGGAAGTGCGATCGTGGGAGATTCGTCCCAGGGGACTCGATACGGGCACAGAATGCCTACGGCCGAGCAGCCGGTCGGTCGCACGGTCCACCAAGTCGCGGATCGAGCCACTGTGAGTCAGGCCGAGCGTATAACGCTTCGATAGGTTGGAGACGCGGATCGCTGGTGAGGACATACGTAGGGGTACCGGTCAGGATCTTGGAACAAGTCGCCTTGCCACGCAATCAACGACGTACTGTGCTTGGTCGTCGGGCAGCTCGGGGTAGATCGGCAACGCAAGGGTCTGACGGGCGGCCGCTTCGCTGGCGGGGAAACTGCCTGGGCGGTAGCCAAGGTACGCGAAGCATTTCTGGAGGTGCATCGGCACCGGATAGTACACTTCGGTGCCCACCCCGTGTTCCTTCAAGGACGCCATCAGGTCATCTCGCCGCGCGGTTCGGATCACAAACTGGTTATAGACGTGGCGGCAGCCGGGGGTAACGGCGGGCAGTTGCAGGACGGCAGGGTCCGACAGCCCCGCGGCTTGGAAGAGTCGGTGGTATCGTTCGGCGTTCCGTTGTCTCGCCGATGTCCAATCATCCAGATGGCCCAGCTTCGTGGTGACAATGGCCGCCTGCAGCGCGTCCAGCCGGAAGTTGCCGCCCACGCACTTGTGGTGATATTTGGGCTTCGAGCCATGCGAGCGAAGAATCCGGAGTCTTTCTGCTCGTCCGGCATCCTGGGTGACGATCATCCCTCCGTCGCCGGCGCAGCCCAGGTTCTTGGAAGGAAAGAAGCTCAGGCAGCCGTACTGGCCCAGGGAACCGGCTCGTCGCCCCTTGTAATCTGCTCCGATCGCCTGAGCCGCGTCTTCGATCACCGTCAGTCCACGGCGCTGGGCGATATCAAGGATCGGATCCATGTCGGCACATTGCCCGAAAAGATGAACAGGAATGATGGCCTTGGTTCTGGACGTCAGCCGAGCTTCGATCTCGGAAACGTCCAAGTTATAGCTGGTCGGACAAATGTCGACGAATACGGGTGTGGCACCGAGCCGGCTGATTGCACCGCCCGTCGCAAAGAACGTATACGTAGTCGTGATCACTTCGTCCCCCGGCCCAATCCCTTCTGCCATCAGGCAAGCCAACAAAGCGTCGGTTCCCGACGAGACTCCAACGGCGTCACTGCAGTTGCAGTATGCTGCCAGCGCCCCTTCGCATTCCTCGACTTTCGTGCCGAGAATGAACTGCTGGGATCGCAGGACCGCCAACACGACATCCTCGATCTCGGATTGGATCGTCTGATACTGAGCCTTCAGGTCGAGAAAAGGAACTTGCATGCGCCCAATTTCGGTGATCTGTTGTCAGTGGTCCGAGTTCATTGCCGTCCGGACAGTGGACGGCACGTCTTGTCAGCCAGTTCGTATCGATTCCCACAAGTGCAGGCGGCGGTCTGGCCGTCGAACTGCAACTTTTCGCCGCATCGGCAGACCCAGCCTTGGAGCCGGGCTGGAACGCCAAACACCAGGGCAAAATCCGGTACATCCCGCGTCACGATCGAACCCGCGCCTACGAAAGCGTATTGTCCGATGGTCACTCCGCAGACGATCGTACAATTCGCTCCCAACGTCGCGCCGCGTTGTACCAACGTGGTGCGTAGCTGGTCCATGCGTTGGATCTCGCTACGGGGATTGAAGACGTTGGTGAACACCATCGACGGGCCGCAGAAAACATGGTCTTCCAGCTTCACGCCTTCGTAGACCGAGACATTGTTTTGGATCTTGACGTGGTCCCCAATCACAACATGATTGGCCACGAACACATTCTGGCCCAGCGAGCAATCAGAACCGATGCGAGCGTCGGGCATAATGTGTGCGAAATGCCATACCTTCGTTCCCTCACCGATCTCGGCGCCGGGCTCCACAACGGCTGTAGGATGGATGAACGTGCTCATGGGGTCGGCCAGTGGATAGGTTCGTGACCGGTGGAGGCGACCGGCCAGAGATGATTGTTCTACCTTACTCCCGCTCTCTGCAGCATCGGGTGAGCGAAGCCGTTGCCCGGAACCTCGCGGCTGTTGCGGATTGTGTACACCAAGTCAATGCCGGGGCGACAGTCCTCGATGCCAAATCCATTCCCCGCCAGGATGTCCTTGTACACGTCGGTGTGGAGGCCCGCGAACCCCGCAGAGAGGTCGAGTTCTTGGCCATCGACAGTAATGGACCGGTATGCGAATCCTCCGTTTGCCTGCACCTGGGCAGGCAGATCACTGGCATCCACAGAAAGGAGCCAGCGGACCCGAGCCCGCTCGAGTTCCAGATATCCGGCCATTCGCGACGACACGGATTGATGGACGATGCTTCGTTCGGCTGCCCCGAAGAGCCACAGGAGCAGATCAAAGAAGTGAATTCCAATGTTCATCGTCAACCCGCCAGACTTTTGCTCCACACCCTTCCATGACTGGTGATACCAGGCTCCACGGCGAGTGATGTACGTCAGGCAAACATCGTGTTTCGACTCGTTGGACTCTGCTTCGAATGTCTTCTTCAATGCCTGGACGGTTGGATGGAGCCGCAATTGCAGGACGGTGTAGACTCGCCGCTGGTACTCCAGTTCTAGTTCGTGAAGCTGCTCGAGATTCCAAGGATTGATGACCAGGGGCTTTTCGCAGATGGCGTGCGACTGAACGCGAAGCGCGAGGCGGACGTGGGCGTCGTGCAGGTAATTGGGAGTACAAATGCTCAGAAACTCGACGGATTTTGCGTCTCTTTGGCGCCGCTGCTTCTCCAAAAACCGGTCGAAACGCTCGATTTCCGTGAAAAATCTCGCTTCCGAGAAATAGCTGTCCAGAATGCCCACGGAATCGTGCGGATCCATCGCAGCTATCAAGGTGTTGCCGGTGTCACGAATCGCCTTTAAGTGCTTAGGGGCGATGAACCCGGCGACGCCGATCAGAGCGAAGTTCCTCGAATCCAAATGTGCTTCTGAGCCGCTCTGGGGTGTCTCTTGTGTCTCTAGCATATCGCTTCTCGCCAGCGTTGGCCCTAATGACATGTGACGACCAATACCCGGCCGTTCCGCGTGCCGGCATCGCTATGCACGCCGCTGTGTCCTGCATCGCGAAATAGTTTTCGATCGCCTCTTCCGGTGCGAGCGCCTGCCCAGCTCATATGATGTCCGCAAAGGTCTGTTCAACGCGACGAAAGTAGTATAGCCCGCTGATGAACATCGCCATGACCACGCTGAACGACACTGCCAGCATGGTCCAGTCAGGTTGTCCCTGCCCCAACATGGCCCAGCGGAAACCGTCGATGACCCCAACCAACGGGTTCAAGCTGTATACGGGCCGCCATCGTTCCGGGATCAGACTGCTCGAATAGACAATGGGCGACAGGTACATCCAAATCTGAGTCACAAAGGGCACAAGGTGGCCGAAGTCGCGGTACTTGACATTCAGGGCAGTCAACCACAGTCCTGCAGCCATTGCTACGATCATGCACTGTAACACAAATAGCGGCACTAGCAGGATCGTCCATGTCGGCGCGACACCGTACCAATACATCAAGGGCAGCAACAGGGCCAACTGAATCGCGAAATCAACCAAACCGCTGATGACACTGGAAAAGGGTAGTATAAGTCGTGGAAAGTACACCTTGGTAACCAAGGCACTACCGCCGACCAAGCTGTTGGTGGCACTGGCAAGAGCCTGCGAAAAATACAGCCAGGGCATCATCGCTGCGAAGCTAAACAGCGGATAGGGGATGCCATCTGACGGCAGTTTGGCAACCGTCCCGAAGATCACGGTGAACACAACCACTGAGAAGACGGGCCGCACGATCGCCCATCCAACTCCCAGCAAGCTTTGGCGATAACGGCTGGAAAAATCCCTCCATACCAACATGGACAACAGATCGCGGTAACGCCAGACCTCGCGCAGATTAAGCGAGATCCAACGCCCCGGTGGTTCGATGACAGTATGATAGCGCGCAGCGGGAACATCCGACGTCGAAACATCGGGGGCGATGTCAGCGGTCGCTGCCGTGCGCAAGTCACGCGAGGTATACGCGTCGTCAGTAGTCACGGTCACGGTTCAGATGTCGAAGTTTTGATTTTCAGATGTCAGTAAACATTGGTTATTGTCGCCCCCGGAATCCCCGTCACTGATGGGGCGACGCTTGATCAGTATGGTAGTCTATCTCGGGGAACAACATTCAGCACGGCCAACCTTCGGGATTCGGCTCTTCCGGAGTATCAATCTGACGAATGGGAGCATTGGAGTATCGGAAAAGGCGAAAGGCCGTCTCGTCCGCACCACTTCAGCACGCCATAATCCGCTTCCCTACCTGCGGGTCATCCGCACGTTCCAAGATAACGACCTTTGGCTTGACTCCCAGCTGAGTTGCACTCGCGCGCACGCGATGACGAACCCAACGCAAACGCCCACGGCCTGTGTTGTCACATCGCTTGCAGCCGCCACGCCAAGGCCCAACCTTATGGACCGCCACCACCGGCGTGCGACGTTATCTGCGGCGCAAACGAGTACCGTCTGTGTCCGATGAAGCTGGCCACTACGGTGCCCACGGTCAAGACGGCGCCCGCGAGGTACGGGGCATACTCGGGCGGCCTGACAAACAAGTTCAGGATCGTCACCAGCACCGGCAGCAGCGTCAGATTTACCAGCGTCGCGGTCCCGTACACCACGTAACAACGGAGGTATTCTTGCAGATAGTTGCCGTTGGTCCGGAACACGAAGAACTTGTAGCCAAAGTACGACACGGTAATGTTGATCACGGACGACAGCACCGCCGCGAGCATGTAGGCGTACGGTACCACACCCGTCAGCAGAAACGTCAGCAGGGCGTAACAGCCGTAGCCAAACAGTGTGTTCCCGGCTCCTACGATCAGGTAGCGGATAAGCTGGGCCTCGAACACACGGCGCACAGGGGATTGCCTCACAAACGCGTCCCGACGGCATCTGCCGTGCCGGCAACCTCGGACGGGTTACAGGACCGCTGTTCTGGCTCGGCTGCCTCCCGATCGAAGTTGATCCGCTCCTTCTCGACGACCAAGGGCCGTTTTAACACCTGCGTGTGAATGGCGCCGATGTACTCGCCTAGGATGCCGATGAAGAACAGCTGCACGGAACCGAAGAAAAACAGGCCCACGACCAACGGCGCCAGCCCGAGCGTGAATTGCTGCCAGAAGAGTAGTTTGTACACCAGATAGACCAAGCCCACCAGCAGGCTACATCCCGACATCAGGAACCCAAACATCGTGGCCAGCCGCAAGGGCACCTTGGTATGGCTGGTGATCCCCAGCATCGCCATGTCATAGAGCGTATAGAAGTTGTTCTTGGTAATGCCCCGTTTCCTCGCGGGTTGCAGGTACTCGATCTTCACCGGGGCAAAACCAATCTCGGAGATCTGGCCGCGGAAGTAGGGGTACGGGTCGTCCATCGTCCGGAGGATCGCGATCACCGATCGGTCGTACAAGCCGAACCCATAGAAGTTCTGGGTCAAGTCCACGTCCGCCAATCGGCTTACCAGCCGGTAGTAGAGCTTGCGAATCAGGAACATCGCAGCCGATTCTCCGCTCTGGCTTTTCACCCCCATCACAATTTTCGCGCCCTGGTTCCAGCACGTCAGGAACTGCGGAAGCAGTTCCACCGGCTCTTGCAGATCGGCCACGAACGGAATCACGGCGTCACCGCGGGCTTGCAGGATCCCGTGGTACGGTGAGCGAATGTGGCCGAAGTTTCGGCTGTTTATGATGACCCTCACCCGCGGATCCTCGGTCGCCAAGCGTCGGAGGATCGCCCGGGTCGCATCGGTCGAGGCATTGTCGATGAAAATATGTTCGTAGCGGTATTGGCTCAACGAGGAAAACAGTTCCTCGATCCGACGATAGCACTCCTCGACGTTATCTTCTTCGTTGTAGCAGGGGGTGACAATGGAGATCAGTTTCACGATATGCTCCCAGGCTGTCGGTGGTTCAGTGAAGACCACCCATCGCCTACGCGTTCGGGGGACTAGCGGGGTCCAGCCCACGGCTGTAGATGGTCTGTCGAAGATTCTCGTCTTCCATGTAGGGGGTATCGATGGCATCAATCAGGATCGGCTGGTCCTTTTGGACTGGATTGACCAGCGTATGTCCGAATCGTCCGAGCATCAGCTCCCGGCAGGAGATCTGTCCCTTGAGGAGTGGAATCGCCATGTAAATGTCCTCCTCGTGCAGACGATGACCAGCGGACAGGTCTGCCGCGGCATATACTCCCCGAACATAGCTGTCGAGAAACGCGGTTTCACGAGCGAGGGGGATTTTCCGCTGGGTGCCCGATGTACCGCAATAGACCTTGGTGTTATTGAATGCCTTGAACCATACGTCAATCTGGTACGGCAGCGAAGAGTAAGGGGCGATGGTCACCCCGTCGGTGTCGATATCAATGTGACGCTCAAAGGTGCGTGCCCCTTTTCCATGGGCGATCACAATCGAGTTCGCCCAGTTCTTGTGTTCATGGCTTGAGTAGCCGATGGTGTGGCTCGGGTAGCGATTTCGCAGGTAATCGATCTGATTGAGTTCGCACTCGGCGTCTTCGTGAGGATAGGCGGCGATGCAGTGATTGATCGCCAGCGGAATGTTTCGATTCTCGAAGAACATGACCATGTCGTCGACGTCCTTCTGTGAGGTGCCGCCGATGGACACAATGACGGGCTTCTTGGTGCTGGCGATCTTCTCGAGTAACATCCAGTCCGTGGAGTCAGCGCTCGCGATCTTGATCACGGGCATGTCAAATTCAACGCACCAGTCGACGGACTTCTCGTCAAACGGCGTGGCCATCGGGATGCAGCCACTTTTCCGAATGGCCTGCACCAACGTGGCGTAGTCCTGTTTGGAAAGCCGCGTCTCCGTAACGCGTCGAATGTAGCGAATATCAGATCGGTCGCGGAAGTCCTTATGCACGAAGCTTTCAAGACAGCGGAACTGAAGCTTGATGGCAGCACGAACGTTGTTGAAACGGACAATTCGCGAGTGCTGCCGTACAATCTCCAGACCACGGTCGAGATTGCCGAGGTGATTGTTGGTCATCTCGAGCACAAACAGCTCCTCGAAGAAATCGCGTGTGATCATGGCTGTTCGGAGTCCTTTAGAGATGATTGAAACAGTCTTGCAGTAGGCCTGGAATCATCGCAGCGTTCAATTGGACCTTCTCCATGCGACCCGCACCGCGAGTCAGGATTAGGGTGATCTTGTCGCCGTCGTTCTTTTTATCCAGTTTCATCGACCGGAGCACGGCCGACACGTCAAGGCTGCGAAGATCGGCCTCATGGCCACCAAAATAGGGCCGCAACCAGGCGCCAAGCCGGTCAAAATAACCGGCCGGCAGCAAGCCAAGTCGCTCCGAAAAGAAGGTGGCACACGCGACGCCCATCGAGACCGCGATACCGTGGGGAATCGCGTATCCTGTGGCTGATTCAAGAGCATGCGCGAAGGTGTGTCCGTAGTTCAGAACATTTCGAATGCCCCGGTCGAATTCATCTTCTTCGATGTAGCGTTTCTTGATCCGTAGGCAGTCCCAGACAAGTTCGCGCAGCGTCTGTGCGTCGATGAGGGAAGCCGCCAATCTCTCTCGCAACCGCTGTACACTCTCTTCTCCGTCCACAAGATGCAACTTGATGGCCTCGCCCAACCCACTGAGGATTTCGTCTGCCGAGAGGGTCCGCAGGAAGTCGAATACGAGACACACCTCGTGCGGTGGGTAGAACGTTCCGAGTTGATTCTTGAAACGGTTGATGTTCAACGAACTCTTGCTGCCGATGCAGCTGTCACACTGCGCCAAAAGCGTCGTGGGTAACAGCGTCCAACGGATCCCGCGAAAGAGCACAGACGCCACGAAACAGCCGATGTCCTGCAGTACCCCGCCTCCCACTACGACTAATTGCGAGCCGCGCTGGCAGCGAGAATCCAAGAGCCAGCAGAACACCGGTTCGAGGCTTTGGTAAGATTTGGCGTCCTCCGTAGCCTCGATCAAGAACATCCTGTCGGACGGAACAACACGCGCAAAGTCTGTCTGATACAAGTCGGCCACCTTCCGATCCACCAGGAACAAGGGCATCGTCGGCAAGGTGAGGCTGCCCAGTGCAGTCACTGCGTTTTCTGACTCGACTACTCGGTAGGGATGACTGTGGCTGTGTATTTCTAGCATGGTTCAAAGACTCGTAAATCCGCCGTCGATCACCAGGAGTTGCCCGGTGATATAGGTATTTTGTTCGCTGCAGAGGAAAGCCACCAAGCGGGCGATTTCTTCCGGTTGAGCCAGTCGCCGCAGCGGAATTCCGGCCGCAATTCGCTTGAGCGCTTCGGGATTGTTGTTCTGCCTTGTCAATTCCGTTTCCACGTAGCCAGGACATACGGCGTTGACGAGAATGCCGCTCGGGCCCAGTTCGACGCCCACCGTGCGTGTCAACCCATTTAGGCCAGACTTCATGGTCGAATAGGCTGCGCGTTGTTCTCTGGTCACCAGACTGAACACGGAACTGATGTTGACAATTCGGCCCCAGCCCCGGGACTTCATCCCTGGAGCGAAGCCCTGAATGAGTCGAAACGGAGCATCGAGATTCACCCGGAAGGTCTGTTCCCACACTTCTCGCGAAATCGTTTCCAAAGGTTGGATGACATTCATACCTGCGTTGTTCACCAGGACATCCACGGGCAGTCCATGGTGCTTGGCGAGAAAACGATCCACCGCGTCTGGAGATGCCAGATCCAGCTCTTGCCGCGAAGGCGCCAGCACCTGGAAACAGAGGTTCTCGAGTTCTCGAACAATGGCCGCACCAATGCCACGTGCTCCTCCCGTAACGAATGCAGTGCGGCGTGCCAATTCGGGCATGAAATCAATCTCCCAGAAGGGGTACCAACATGTTCGCTTGCAGCTCTTCGCGGCTCAAGAAAGGGGCCATATCTTCCAAGGGAGACGACACCATTCGGCCATCCGAGAGTTGTCGCGAGCTAAGTTTCGGTTCAAAGAATTGATCGGGGTCCAGTATCACATCGCACAGGACCGGACCGGGGGCGTCAAGGGCCTGAAGCAGGATCCTCTCGAAATCCTCGCCGTCAACGCGGCAGTTCGGCAATCCGTACGCCTCCGCCACTTTGCACAGATCGGGAAAGGAGACCCCACTGCTGGCGCTCTCACCCGCAAACCGGCGGAAAAAACTTCCCTGCGTTGCCCGCATAGACAGGTAGCCGCCGTTGTTAAGTACGAGGATCTTGATCGGCAGCCCATAGTGGACGACGGTCTGCAATTCCTGGATGTTGAGTTGCATGCTGCCGTCGCCAGCCACGCAAATCACGCGCCGACCGCCGCGGGCCACGGCAGCGCCCACGGCCGCGGGCAAATCGTAGCCCATCGACGCGTCGCCGGTGTTACAGAACACCCGCTGCCCCTGCTTGATGTGCGCAGCTTGAAACGTCACCACGTTGGCCGAGCCGTTGCCACACACCACTACGTCGCCGTGATCCAGATTCCGGAACAGAATTTCAATGAAGTGATAAGGGTTGAGCAGGCGGCCCTTGACGACGCGATGATGCGGCAGGACCGCGGGGTACTTGTCGAGGCGCTCTTGGCACCAAGCCCGCCAGCGGCAGTGACGCTGAACGTCGAATCCCATTCGATCCACGGCCCGGTTTAGTTCTTCGAGAAAGAGCCGGGCATCGCAGTGGATGGGCAAATCCAGCCGTACAGTCGGCTTCTGCAACTCCGTGCCGTCGGCGTCCACCTGCACCTTGAAGGCATGGCGGGCGAACGCTGTCCAGTTGTAGCCGGTCTGGCGCACGCTCAGTCGGCAGCCAATGATCAACAATAGGTCGGCGTTCTGGACCGCAAAGTTCCCGGGCCGAGTGCCAAGATCGCCGGGGCGCCCGCAGTACAGAGGATCGTCCGAAGGCAGCAGATCGATGCCCTGCCAGCCGGTGGCAACTGGCACGCCAAGCTTCCGAATTAGGGATTGGAAGAGGACCGTTGCGCCTGCAAGGCGGATTCCGTTACCCGCCAGAATTACCGGATGTTCTGCCGAGTCTAATCGTGCGAGCACCTCTCGAACGTCCGCCGGAAGGCGCTCCAATGGGAAAGCAGGTCCATCCTCCGAAGAATCGTAGGGACGCAAGCGGTCCGGCTCAATGAGGCTGGCCTGGACATCAATGGGGATGTCGAGCCAGCAAGGACCCGGACGCCCGGTGGTCGCCAAATGGATCGCTCGCTCCAGATGGTATCGGATACTTGCCGGGTCATTAATGGTCACCGCATACTTGGTGATGCCTTTGACCATGCTGAGGATGTCTGCTTCCTGATCGCCAACCTGTCGCAACCCGGGAATGCCGTAGCTAGTGATGCACGTCTCGCGTTTCACCTGCCCCGAGATAATGAGCATCGGAATCGAATCGACCCAGGCACCAAACACTCCGTTGAGGGCGTTGATCCCACCTGGGCCAGTGGTGACATTGATGACACCAACGTGACCGGAGATGCGAGAATAGCCCTCGGCCGCCATGGCGCAGGCCTGTTCGTGATGATTGAAGATGCAAGTCAACCCAGCATGGTGACCCAGCGAATCGTTTAGGTGCATGGCGCCCCCACCCGTCAAGGCGAACACATGACGAATGCCGTACTCCACCAGTTTGTTCGCTACGTAATCGCTAACTTTGAGCATAAGGTTTCAGGTTGATCGAAAAGTCGAGTTCTCGAAAACGATCGTTTGGTGCCAACTTGCTCAATGAACGATTCGAGGTCAAGGTCCGTCACGGACTATCGTACCTTTCCTACGGCGTGGCCAATCACCACGTTCGCGGCGGTTATTCCGGTTAGGCGACCTCGATCAGGGCTTAACAGCGACAAGTTACCGCCGGTTTCGCGGTCTGAAGATCTCTCTGGGCCATGAGTTGTTGCGAAGAAAGCAATCGCACACAGCATTCACCACCGCGGCGCCCGTAGCAGGCTGGTCGCCCGCCTCCGTCAGCACTCGCAATGAATCGCGTCTGACCGAGCCGGCGCCATAGCGCGCAACCGGAATCGGGCGCGAAAGCGACGGGAGACAGCCCGGACTGGGTTTGTATCCGCGAACCAGCGTGTCAATCGTATCAGCGAGGCTCATGACTGGGTGAATGCAGCCTCGTTGTCGGGAGCCAGGGTGATGATCGGGTTTGTCAGCCGGAGCTGCTGGCGAATGCGCTCGGTAATGGCGTGCTCGTGCAGGAGCGTGGAAATCAATATTGGATGCGTGAGGCCGGCGATGCCTTCCGGCGCCACCACCGAAACACCCGCAAGTTTCTTGCTCTGGTTGATGGGATTACCATCCACAAACGCTACGATCTGGGCTCGTCCCAACGACGTTTCCGCGAGCAGTTTTAGCGTCAACTGACCGGTGCCCCAGACAATCAGAGGCCCCTTCTCGATCAGCGGCGCGATGCGGGTGTCGATCTGCTGCAACTGTGTCCGCGAAAGCTCGATGTAGCGAATCATCCGATCGCGGAATTCGCCGTCGAGTTCCCACTTGCCGTGATCGGGATTTGGGATTCGGGATTCGGGATGCGGGATTCGGGATGCGGGTGCGCGTCGGAAGAAACCAAACACGGCTGGATACCTCGCACCAGCGTCGGTGGGGATGTCCTTTGTGCCGCCCGACACAAATGACAGACCCGCCGTGGCGAGCAGGTTCCGCAGGCTGAAGAACCCAAAGTGATTGATGTGTTCCGTGTTAAAATCCTGAAACGGTGCGACCAAGCAGTCTACGTAGCGTTTGGCGTCGGGCACTTCTAAATAGACTACCCCGGAGTGTGTCAGGAGAGCTGACAACTTTCGGACTGATGCGTTCAAGTCGAGCACGTGCTCGAGGACATGGGAAAGTATCACCACGTCAAATGCACCCAAGCCGGGAGGAAGCGATCGCAATGCGCCGACCATCACCTTGCCATCACAAACCGCGCGGGTTCTCTCGCAGCAGCTAGCGGACGGGTCCACGCCGACCAAGTCGGAATAGCCAAGGGCCTTCAGTGCAGCGAGCAGACCGCCATTGGCGCAGCCGATATCGAGCACGCGAGCCGAGCGACTGGGCACCCCAGTGGCGATGGTGCTGGCCGTCTCCGCCAGTCGGAGGAGGTCCGCTGGCGAATGGGCACCGCCTGTGGACGTGAGGTTGTCCTCATACTTCGAGAAATCCGCGTAGTAGCGATCGTACGTGGCCTGGGATGCCGGCGTGTCGGCATAGGCAAGGCCACACGAGAGACACCAAACCACGTCGAAAGCATCGGGCAAAGGGCATTCCTGCGGCAGGACGAATCGCTGGTGGTTAAGGACTTCGACCGTATCATTCCCACAAACCGGACAAGGGCGGCAGGCTTGCTTGAGATGGATCGACTCGGCCATATGCGTTTACCCTGCGAGGGCCCGATGCCAGGCGATGGTCCGGCGCACCGCCGAGACGAGATCAACGGTTTCATCGAGCTTGAGTTCAGACGTCGCCCGGGTGACGTCGGGCACATATCGCTGGACAGGCCGGGCCGGATCAGGCTGAGCGGCGATATGCACCGCGCAACGCGGCGAAACCTGCTGGGCCACAAGTTCAGCCAGTCCGGCGATGCTTATTGGGAAAGCCGAACCGACGTTGTAAGCCCGGCGAGGACTGCCGCGCAGCAGGATCGTCCAGAGCCAGATCGTGAGGTCCACCGCGTCCAGGTACGAGCGCACGGGCGTCCCGTCGCCTGAAACTCGAATTGGACCGCCTCCCATCACGTCGCGGATAAAGTTGCCGACCGCATACTTGCCGTCCAGCGACAGGTGCGGTCCGACGAAGGTGAAGCATCGAGCGATGACGGTTTCCAGTCCGAATTGCCGGGAATACAGTGCGCAGAGAGACTCCGCCGCGCGTTTGGCTTCGCCGGCCACTGCGTAGGTGGATTGCGTATCGATTGGATCGGGGCCGCCGGTGTAGTCTTCAGGAATTCGCGTCAAGTCCGGTGGTTGGCGGCCATAGACCGCGCCGGAACTGGTAAAAAGAAACCGTTGCACGCCGGACTGGCGAGCGAATTCCAGCACTCGGCGGGTGCCGTCGACATTGACGTCGAACACTTGCAGCGGATCAGCCTTCATGATTTGCGAGTCAGCCTCAGTGGCGGCGTGAATCACGTGGGAAAACGTTCCCTGCGGAAACGCAAACTGGCGGACGTCGCCAACATGGTATGAGATCGCTCTATTTGACGCCAAGTGCGGCGCCCTGTTGACGAATGCATCCGGATTCCTCGAGAGCACGACCGCCTCAGCATTAAGCCGAAGCTTCTCGTTCGCCCACAAAAAGGTCTCCACCAGCCACATGCCGAAGAACCCCGTCCCGCCGGTGAGGAACAACCGTTGACCGCGCAGGTCTTCCCACAAGTCCCGGGTGTGATTCAGGACGTGGTCCAGGTCTTCGGGGAAAATGCTGTAGGAGGACAAGGTCAGGGGGCAGTTGTCAGTTGTCAGTTGTCAGTTGTCAGTGGTCAGTGGTCAGTGGTCAGTGGTCGGAGGTCAGTGGTCAGTGGTCAGTGGTCAGTTGGCAGTGGTCAGTTGGCAGTTGGCAGTTGATTCGTTCTGCGTTGTCAGGGAGAAGGAAAGTCTCTAAGGCGAAAAGTCGTGCTTGGTGCTTGGGTACTTTAGGAAGGAAGAACCAGGAATTAAGCATTGCTTTGTGCCGTTTGTGGCTAATTCTGGGGGACTAACGCAAAGCCGCTAAGACGCGCAGAAGGACGCGTTGTGCTTGGTGCGTCCGTTGTCCGTTGGCAAGAGGCGGAGTTCAGTGGGTCGGAAAGACGCTGCGCGGCCTTCGGCCGCAACCAAACCGAGGGATTTTGAACAGGAGCAAACAGAGGCAACAGAGGCTGAAGCTACTCTCTTCTCTGTTCTCTCTGTTATCTCCTGTTCAAAAAATGCGTGCATTGTGCGCGCAATTTGATCGTTTGTAGTGCAGAGTCGAAGGGGTCAGTGTCGCGAGCCCAAAACCGCTCCTTGCTTCGTCGGCGCGCACTCCGTTCCCTTGGGTGGCTGGCTACTGGGCTTGCGGGCCTTTGCTCCGATCCCCCCACCGTCGTACCAGCTGGTCAGAAGGGCAGGTCTTCGAGCGAATCGGCATCCAGTACGGCCAGCAGCAGCGATTCCAGTTTTTCCGGGGAATCAATCTGGCGAATGTTTCGTCTTAGCGTTGTGGAAATCTTTCCGAACTTCTTCTCCAATAACAAGATCAGATTATTCTGCGTGCCCTTTTCGATGCCCTTTTCGATGCCCTTTTTCTCGTATACTGTGATCATCTGTTCCACCTTTGCGTATTCTTGTTCGTTCGCCACAATCAACTGGAATTCCGTCTGCTCGTGTTCGACGAGCGGCAGGTACGTTTCCACGAACTCGACCAACAGACTCGCGCGCGCCGGATCGACCGGCGACGCCAGAATCAATCGCAAAAAGTCCGCCTTCAATCGCACCCGCTCCTGCCGATTATAGCCCATCTTGGCCATCAGGCCAAAGGCCAGTGCGTTCTTCGACTCCAGGAACTGACGGTAGTCCAGGTTCTTTAACTTGATCAAGTGGTAATCGAACCGCACGAATGTCTTGCCCGGCAGACTCAATTCAAAATGGTCCAGCACGGGGGTTTTCCAAGTCGCATCGTCGGTGAATACGGCGATCGGTACGATCTCGGTATCGTATCGCAGGAACAGTTGGCAGAAATACTTGAACATCCGCCGCGGAAAATCTCGCTCCTTCCGCGACGCCTCGAACTCGGCATGCACCAGGACGAACTTTTCGCCGCCCGCCTTCAGGCCCACCTTGACAACTAGGTCCAAAAGTCGGCGAAACCCACGTTCCACGTCGGTGAAATACTCCTCGCCGAGGAATTCCACCCTGGAAAAATCGATCAGCCGCGCCTCAGCTGGACAGAACAATTCCATGAACTCGCGGAAGAACGCTTCAATCAACCGCTTGAAAATTTGGTCGTGGTCGATGGTCATTGCGTGGTCAGTTGTCGGGGGTCAGTTGTCAGTTGTCAGTTGTCAGTTGTCAGTTGTCAGTTGTCAGTTGTCAGTTGTCAGTTGTCAGGGGGGCGAACGTGTTCTGCTCCCCGCTCCAGACTCCCCCGCTCTATGCTCTCCGCTGCTCGGGGGACACGTAGTCGTGGATGCTTTGGACCACGTAGGCGATCATCTCGGGCGTCAAGCCGGGATAGACGCCTAACCAGAATACGTGGTTCATGACGAAGTCCGAGTTGGCCAAGTCGCCCACCGTGCGGTGCGGGACGTCGCGATACGCCGGTTGCCGGACCAGGTTGCCGCCGAACAGCAACCGTGTGCCGATCTGATGGTCGTTCAAGTACCGCAGGAGGTCGTCTCGCACCAGCGGGGCTTCCGGTCGCACCGCGACCGGGAAGCCGAACCAACTGGGCTCGGTACGCGGGGTCGGTTCGGGCAGGACCAGGAACTCTTCCAAATCTTTCAGGCCGTCCCGCAGGGCCTGGAAGTTTCGCCGCCGCGCGGCAATGAATTCCGGCAGCTTGTCCAACTGGGCCAACCCGATCGCCGCCTGCATATCGGTGGCCTTCAGGTTGTAGCCGATGTGTGAATACGTGTATTTGTGGTCGTAGCCATGGGGAAGCTGGCCCAGCTTCCAATCAAATCGCTTGCCGCACGTGTTGTCCCGGCCGGGATCGCACCAGCAGTCCCGGCCCCAGTCGCGAAACGATTCGACCAGCGTCTTGAGCTTGGCCTGGTCGGCCAGCACGCAGCCGCCCTCGCCCATCGTGATGTGGTGCGCGGGATAGAAACTGACCGTGGCCAGATCGCCGAAGGTGCCTACGGGCCGGCCATCGTACATCGCGCCCAGGGCATCACAGCAGTCTTCGATCAGCCACAGGTCGTGGCGGCGACAAAAGTCCGTCACGGCAGCCAGATCAAACGGGTTCCCCAGGGTGTGCGCCAACATGACGGCGCGGGTGCGGGACGAGCGGGCCTCTTCCAAGTAACTCACGTCAATGTTGTACGTGGGCACATCCACGTCCACGAAGACCGGCACCAAGCCGTTTTGAATGATCGGGTTAACCGTCGTGGGGAAACCTGCGGCCACGGTAATGACTTCGTCGCCGGGCTTCAGGCGGCGTTCTTCAAGCTTTGGCGAGGTCAATGCGGTCAGGGCCAGCAGATTGGCCGAGGAACCGCTGTTGACCAACATGGCATGACGCAGATTGCAAAACTTGGCGAACCGTCTCTCGAATTCGGCGGCAAACCGGCCGGTGGTCAGCCAAAAATCGAGCGAGCTGTCCACCAAGTTTACCAACTCCGCCGCATCAAATACTCGCCCCGCGACCGGGACCGGCGTCTGGCCGGGGACAAACTCGCGAGGCGGAAACGCCGCCGCGTGGTACTGGGCCACCAGTTCGAGAATTTGGGTACGAAGCGTGGGAGTCTGGTCTGTCACGGTTGGTCAGTCGTTATTCAATGGGCGCTTGGCGATTCATTCGGAAGCGGGGCATTAGCAAGAACTGGCGGAAAGATCGGGGCGGATTCTTGGGAACACTAATTCACGCTGATCTTCGCTCATCTCAGGAATTGCCCTGGTTGCGGGGCTCGTCCCCGTAACCCGCTGATGGCGAGGCTCTGCCTCGTGTCCGGCCGACAGCGCCGGCAATCCAGTGGCGTTCCCAGGCGGAGCCTGGGAACGAGAACGTGAGACTTCGCGACTGCTCCTCTTCGGGACTCTTCGACTTCGCCACTTAGCGACTTTTTGACTCTTCGACGCCTCTCTCCACCCGTTCATTCTTCCGTTTCGGCCAGGAACTCCCGATACCATTGAATGGTCCGGGACAGGCCGGTGTCTAGGTCGAATGACGGCGACCACTGCAGCATCTCTCGCGCTTTGGCGGCCGTCAGGTACTGATGACGGATCTCGTTGCTGGCCTCGTTGCGGACGTCCGGTTGCAGGTCCGAACCCATCAGCTTTCGGATTCGCTCGACCAACTCCAGGACCGTCACCTGGATCTCGTTGGAGAAATTGAATGCCTCGCCCCTCAGTTCGGGCCGGTGGGCCAGTTGCTCGGCCAACAGCAGATACGCGCCAACTCCATCTTCCACGTAGAAGTAGTCGCGAACGAACGAACCGTCGGAGCGGATCACGGGCCGTTCGCCTCTAAGCACGGAACGAACCGTCCCCGGTACAAGGCGATTCCAATTCAGATCGCCACCGCCATAGAAGTTGCCGCAGCGGGTAATGGCCACCGGCAGGCCGAACGACTTGGCGTAACACTGGCCCAAGAGGTCCGCACAGGACTTGCTCACGTCGTACGGGTGCCGGCCTTGCAGCGCTGCTGTCTCGTCGTAGGGTAGGAGGTCATGATGACCATACGCCTTGTCGGACGAGGCCAGTAGGATCTGTTTTACCAAGGGACTGCGCCGGCAAGCCTCCAGCAGGGACCACGTACCGCCGATGTTCGTCTCGAAGGTCGAAACCGGGTTTCGATTGGCCGTACCGACGATGGTCTGGGCCGCCAAGTGGAACACGGTGTCGATCTCGAATTCGCCGAGCACACGTTCCAGTGTGGACTGATTCCGTACGTCGCCGCGGACGACTTTGGTGCGGGCCAGGACGTCGCTGCGCACCAGTTCGGATTGCGGAACCCAATCACGGACCAGGCAGACCACGTCCGCCCCGAATTCTACCAAGCGTCTGACCAGCCAGCTGCCCAGCAGGCCGGTAGCCCCGGTGACCAGAGTCGGGCGGTCACGCCAAAACACATTTCTTGTCAGCATGTCAATCCCACATCTTCCAAGGGGCTGTGCCGTCCTGCCACAGGCTTTCGAGCAGCTTTACATCGCGCAGCGTATCCATACATTGCCAGAAGTCGTCATGGCGATACGCCACCAGTTGGTTCTCCTGCACCAGGCGGTCCAGCGGCTCCGCCTCCCACGGCATGTCGTCGCCCGCAATGTAGTCCAAGACGCCGGGTTCCAGCACAAAGTATCCACCGTTGATCCAGCCCTCGCTGGCCTGCGGCTTTTCAGCAAACTTGAGCACTTGGCCGTCTTCCTCCTGCATTATTATCGCACCGAAGCGGGCCGCCGGATGGACCGCCGTGACCGTAGCCAGCTTGCCATGCCGGCGATGAAAGGCGATCAGTTCATCGACGTTCACGTTGGTGACCCCGTCGCCATAGGTGAACAAGAATGTCTCCCGTCCCAGCAGATTGGCGACGCGTTTGAGCCGCCCGCCGGTACTGGTGTTTAAGCCCGTATCGATCAGATGGACGGTCCAATCCTCGCTGCCGGTGTTGCGTCGCAGAACGTCACCCGAAGCCAGGTGTACGGTCAGGGTGCTTTGGACCACGTTGTAGTCCAGAAAATAGCGTTTGATCACTTCGGACTTGTAGCCCAGGGCGATAATGAACTCCTTGTGGCCGAAGTGGGCGTAGTGCTTCATGATGTGCCACAGAATCGGCCGATTACCAATCTCCACCATCGGTTTCGGTCGCAAGTCCGTCTGCTCGGAGAGCCGCGTTCCGAACCCACCACAAAGGATCACGACTTTCATGAAAGGTCTCCGAGACGCTGAGTTGTCCACGGTAGTGCGGGGCGGATCGCACCGATCATTTTGCCCAGATAGCCACCACGCAGGTCTCCGTAGTCGTGCGTGCAAAACGAGATAGCACGTTGTGCGCCCGTTTCCCAACGCGTCTTGTACTGGATGACACATACCGAGGCGGAATGTACGCCGTCGTTGAGAAAGTTGGCCGGAATATGACACGCTCCCCGATAGACCCCAGGGCTCAGTAGACGGCCTTCGCCTTGGCAGTCAGGGTCGACGTCAGCTCCCATGACGAACAGACAGGTACCCTCCTGATTGTGAAGATGGAAGCTGCAGGAAATGTCCTGATGCGGCTGGAGAAGCCAGAAATCGACCTCCAGGCTGATGCGATTGCCGATATCGTGATCGTAGGCGGTCTCGCCCAATTCGTTGACGACCCGGAACGCCTTGAGACGTGTCACTTCATCACCCGGCGCGTCCCGCATGTCCCACGTTCGTTCTGGAGCCTCGGATGGATCTTCGCCCCCGGATTGGAGATACCGTTCGGTTACCGTCCGCGCGTCTCCTTCCATAATCTGCCGCCCATTGTTGAGCAGAATCACGCGGGAGCAGAGGCTGTTGACGGCCGCCAAGTTGTGGGAGACGAACAGGACCGTGCGTCCCTCCCGGGCGACACTTCCCATTTTCCCCAAGCACTTTTTCTGAAAGACTGCGTCTCCCACCGCGAGCACTTCGTCGAGGATCAGGATCTCCGGATCGAGGTGCGCAGCCACCCCAAAGGCCAGCCGCACATACATGCCACTGGAATACCGCTTCACCGGGGTGTCGATGAACTGGTCAATCCCAGCAAAGTCGACGATCTCGTCGAACTTTCGCCGGATCTCCGATTTGGTCATCCCCAGAACCGCGCCGTTCAGGAAGACGTTCTCCCGGCCCGTCAGCTCCGGATGGAATCCTGTGCCGACCTCCAGCAGACTGGCGACCCGCCCCCGCAAACGAACCTCGCCCTCGGTCGGCCCCGTGACGCGCGACAGGATCTTCAACAACGTGCTCTTCCCGGCTCCGTTGCGGCCGATGATGCCCAGGATCTCGCCCTCCTTGACTTCCAGGCTGATGTTGCGGAGGGCCCAGAAGAGGTCGGTGTGTCGGTGCGTCGGTGCGTCAGTGGGCGGTGCGTCTGTGGGCGAAGAGTGTCCGTGCTTCGTGCTTCGTGCTTCGTGCTTCGTGCTTCGTGCTTCGTGCTCCGCACTCTCTGCTCCTTGCTCATTGCTCTGCGCTCTCTGCTCCTGGCCGATTTTCAGCGACGGATCGGGGCGGCCGCGGAAGCGGGCCCACCAGCGGGACACGTCCTCGCGCAGCGTGCCGCCGCCGATCGCGCCCAGGCGGTAGGACTTGCTCACGTTGTCGATTTGGATGACGGGCATGGGGGTGCGTTGTGCGTTGTGCGTTGTGCTTGGTGCGTTGTTCGTCGTGCGTTGTTCGTGGTTCTAACCCAGCACGAAGCACTAGGAACTGGGAACGGTTTGGTGCTTGGTCACTCGCGATGCTTGTCGCTCTCCCGATCCCTGCTCAAGTCCCCTCCGGCTCTCTTGCCTCCTGGCTTCCCTCGAACACCGCCAGCTCTTCGTGTAAGCGGGCGATCATCTTCCGGACGCCCGCCTTGGTAAAACCCTTCCGTCCAAGCGGATGGCTTTGCTGCAACCGATCCAATCGCTTTTCCAACGAACGCAACTCCTCTTCCGCCTTGTTGTATTCATCGACATTGCCGATCATAACGCTATCTCCACTAGCCCTTTCCGACGCCCAGCGGGTTCACGACTACGACTAAAGAAGTCAACCCATTCGTCCCAATCCTCCTGATCCTCTGCCGCGTAGATCTCTTCGGGGCGATGCGTAAGCAGCATGTCTTCCAGTTCCAAAGCAGGCTCAAACCCACGATCAAGCTGCAGATCAAAGTCTTCGGGCAACAAAACCACTGTGTCAACGTCGTTTGGAGCTTCCTTGCCAGTGACGAAACTGCCGTCCACCAAAAAACGCTTCGCCCCGATCTGTCGCCCCAATTCAATCCACCTCCGAAGCCTCAAAACCAAACGCCGTCTTCGCACATTCGACGCCCCAAACCGAAACGTCACCTCGGCTTCCGTGGCAAGATACAGTCCTTCCGGAAGATTCGCTCTGCCATCCGTGGGCCTACGTTTGCCGTCTGCTGGTCGATTTTGGAGTGCGGCGGCTTGACGCCGCTTTGCGATCACTCGGAACGAAGCACGGTTTTGTGCCGCTTGTGCTTCTTGTGGCTAACTCCGGGAGACTCACGCCAAAGGCGCGAAGGAATTGGTTTTGAAACACAGAGAACACAGTGGATACGGAGGAATTCAGAGTGGTTACGCGGAAACGCGAAGACGTTGGCAAAAAGATGGTGGGCAAAAAATGGGGGGCAAGCGAATGAGGGCAAGCGAATGAGCGAGTGTGGTGGTGGTCCGTTGCCAGGAAGGTCGGCAAGCGAAAAGTGGTTTAGTCAAAGAGTCAGTGGGCAGCGGGCGGGCTTGGTCTGTGCTTCCTGTGCTTTTTTGTGGCCAATCCTTGGGAGGCTCACGCGAAGACGCTAAGACGCTAAGAAGATTGAACGAAGTTGTTCGACCCGTTTGGGACAGTGTCTCTCGAACCTCAACTCGCTCGGAAAGATTGAATTTCAAGAGCCGTTCCGTGGCTCGTGCTGTGGCGTGTTTGGTTCGTTGTACGTGGTCTCCTGACTCGTTGCTCCCTGCTAGATGACGCTGCAAAGCGGCCTACCAGGCGGGTGTGGAAGAACGCCGCCGACCAGGACGGTACCGGCTGGTCAGAACGGGAGATCTTCCAGAGAATTGGCATCTAGTACGGCCAACAGCAGCGATTCCAGTTTTTCCGGGGAATCAATCTGTTGAACCTTCCGCCGCACCGCCGTGCTGACTTTTCCAAACTTCTTCTCCAACAACAGGATCAAATCCTCCTGCTTCCCCTCCTGCTTCCCCTCCTGCTTCCCCTCCTGCTTCCCCTTTTTCTCGTATACTGTAATCATCTGTTCCACCTTTGCGTATCGTTGATCGTTCCCCACAATCTGCCGGAATTCCGTCTGCTCGTGTTCGACTAGCGGCAGGTACGTTTCCACGAACTCGACCAGCAAACTCCGGCGAGCCGGATCGACGGGGCACGCCAGAATCAGCCGCAAGAAATCCGCTTTCAACCGCACCCGCTCCTGCCGATTATAGCCCATTTTGGCCATCAGGCCAAAGGCCAACGGGTTCTTCGACTCCAGGAACTGACGGTAGTCCAGGTTCTTTAACTTGATCAAGTGGTATTCGAACCGCACGAATGTCTTGCCCGGCAGACTCAATTCGAAATGATCCGGCACGGGGGTTTTCCAAGTCGTGTCGTCGGTGAACATGGCGATCGGTACGATCTCCGTATCGTATCGCAGGAACAGTTGGCAGAAATACTTGAACATCCGCCGCGGAAAATCCCGCTCCTTTCGCGACGCCTCAAACTCGGCATGCACCAGCACGAACTTTTCGCCGCCCACCTTCAGTCCAACCTTGACAACCATGTCCAAACGTCGCCGAAGCCCGCGTTCCACGTCGGTGAAATACTCCTCGCGGAGGAATTCCACCTTGGAAAAATCGACCAATTCCGCTTCGGCTGGACAGAACAATTCCATGAACTCGCGGAAAAACGCTTCGATCAACCGCTTGAAAATCTGGTCGTGATCGATGGACATCGGTTCGTTGTGCTTGGTTCGTGGTGCTTGGTTCGTGGTGCTTGGTTCGTGGTGCTTGGTGCGTGGTGCGTGGTGCTTGGTGCGTGGTGCTTGGTGCGTTGCCTGTGCAACCTCTTCAGGGTTGGCGATCACGATGGGAATCGTTACCCAGGGTGGCGCTGCGCTGACCCTGGGCTATGATCTTTAACCGCTTCGCGGTATCAAAACCAAGGCGCTGACCTCCGACCTCCGACCTCCGCTGTCCCCTGTTACACCTGCTCGCCGATTCCTAGTTCTTCCAGCGTTTGGGCCGTCGCGAAGCCGTCGAGCCAATTGTCGAGTTGGTCTACGTCATCGGTGGCCTCCACGACGCGGACTACTTCCGATGGGACGCTGCCGAACCGTTTACGAAGAAGCCGCACCAGTGTTTGCCGCCGGATTTGCATCCCGGCCCTCCGCTCGCCCTCTTGCTCGCCTTTCCGCTCGCCCCGTTCCATCAGTGCCTCTGCCCCTGTTTTTCTCATTTTCATAACCTCTTGACGAGTTTCCTCGTTCTGGACTGAATTCTCCATGATTTGCTGCAACCGGCGTTGCTCCCTCTCGCTGCGTTCAGGATACAGCATCGCCCGGATGTAGGAAAGCAACTCGCCCAGTCGCCGCCGTTCCGCCGCCGGCATGCCATCCAAATGCGCAACCACTCGCTCCAACAACTCGTCGAACTCTTTGGCTCGCGACCTTCGCTCCTGAAACAGCCGCAAGATCCAGCCGAAAAAGCCCCCGTCTCGTTCAAGCTTCGCTGCGTCCATTTCCGGCAGATTGATAAACAGCGGCCGTTCTACGATCGGCGTCACCTCCCGGAACTCGTCGCCCCGCTCAATCAAGTCCGCTAAAGTGCCCACCGACGGCCAACGCCGCAGACCGGTGTAGAACACGATGGGCAACACCGGCGACAAGCAGATTCGGGCCGGCGAAGGATGCGTTTTTAGCCATTGACGCACTTGATACCGAAAGATCTGCACTTGGGAATCGGCTAACCGTAACGGCATCAACCGGTCAGGCTCCGATTGGTGTTCAATCAGCAGGTAAATCAGCAAGTCTTTGCGCGATCGACCCGGGCCCCTCCGCGGCGCCGTGAAGATGAGGTCCGATGCCAGGTGCCGGTAGTCGCTACGGATAAACGTGGTCTTGACCTGATCGAGGCGGCTGAAGTCAATGTCGTCCCACCAAGCGACGTCCAACAGACCGAGCACATCCCCGGACGT
>Ga0351969_1091_pt1 | contig 33838 bp, 34 predicted proteins | sample TotcelHFGM3001L6_FD_206744 | JGI IMG/M metagenome (GOLD analysis project Ga0351969, IMG submission 206744) | Enriched cells from coal bed in the Powder River Basin, Montana, United States - Total cells FGM rep1 HSBNCT.FGM.300.1.L6 ...
GCCCAGCACCGCTTTCGAACCGGCTGTCAAGCCGGCGATCTACGAACGCGGACGGCAAACGCACGAAGCGGAAGGAAGCGGGGCGGTTCAGCAAGCCCAGTACTCGCCGCGTCTGCCGGGTTGGGTGCCGCCGGCTCCGCCCACGCCTCCCGGCGTTCCTTGGTCGCCGCCCAGCACCGTACCGTGGCCGTCCCCCGGGGCGCCCGTTCCGTCGTTTCCCGGCTCGCCCTATGAAGCCCTTCCGACACCGCCGCCCGACGACGCTGCCGCGATGCGGCGAATCGCTATCCGGTCTCGCAGCAACGTGCGGATGCAGGGCAAGGTCTTTCCCAGTCCGGACGGCAGCGAGACGGTCGTCGTGATCACCTCGGGTGTCAATGTGGTCGTTTCCGGAATTCAGAACGTGCCCGGCTTGGGCGACGGCAAGGTCGACATCGAGACCGACCGGATCGTCATCTGGACTGCGCGGCTGGACGCGCTGGATCTCAGCGGCCAATCGTCCGGCGAGAAGCTCCAGCCCAAGGATGCGCCGCTGGAGTTCTATCTCGAAGGCTTTTTTTTTTTTGTTAATGGGTACAGGGTGATCTACTCCGAGCGGATGTACTACAACGTACGGCAACAGCAGGGAATCGTGCTGAACGCGGAAATCCTGACGCCGACGCCGGGCTATCAAGGGCTGATCCGCTTGAAAGCCGAGGTTCTCCAGCAACTGGATCCGTATAATTTCCGAGCCGTCAATGGCGCCGTCACCTCCAGTCGCATCGGCGTCCCCCGCTATTGGCTGCAAGCCGGCGAGGTCTCGTTTCAAGATATCCAGATTCCCCGCCGCGATCCGCTGACCGGCCAGTTTGCCGTCGATCCGGAAACCGGCGAACCGGCGGTAGAACATCAGTACCTGGCGACCAGCCGCAACAACTTCCTGTTCCTGACGGGGCTGCCCGTTTTGTACTGGCCTGTGATGGCGACCGATTTGGTCAAGCCGAACTATTATCTGGACAGCCTGAGGCTGAAGCATGACAACGTGTTCGGGACTCAGGTCATGGCCGACTGGGACTTGTACCAGCTGTTAGGCATCCAGTCGCCGCCGGAAGGCACGGATTGGACGCTGTCCACCGATTACCTCAGCCAGCGAGGCCCCGCGCTGGGCACCGCCCTCCGTTACGACCGCGACGGCTGCCTGGCGATCCCCGGGCATGTCCGCGGCAACTTCGATGCCTGGGGCATTCATGATCGCGGCGATGATGACCTGGGACGTGATCGGCTCGATCTCGTGCCGACCACGGAAGAACGCGGCCGGGTATTCTGGCAGCATCGGCACGAACTGCCCGCAGGTTATCAATTGACGGTCGAGGCGGGCTGGATCAGCGACAACAACTTTTTGGAGCAATATTACGAACAGGAGTGGGATGAGGGCAAGGACCAGATCACGGGGCTGGAACTGAAACGCTACCTAGCCAACAGCAGCTGGAGTATCACGGCCGACGCCCGCTTGAACGACTTCTTCACACAAACCGAACGCCTGCCTCGATTCGACCATTTCTTAATCGGGCAGGACGTCGTGAATTTGTTCACCTGGCACGCCCATTCCAACGTCGGTTACGAGCGGTTGCGAACGGCGGATTTACCGCCGCCGCCGAACGAGCCGGCCCAGGGGTCATTGCCGTGGGAGTGGGATGGAGTGACGCCGTATGACAAGCGCGAAGGCATTGTCGCGGCCACGCGTCAAGAGTTGAGCTTGCCGCTGCCGCTGGGACCGGTCAAGCTGGCGCCCTACGTGCTCGGCGAATTGGCACACTGGCACCAGGACGTCAACGCAACCGAAGTCACGCGGGCCTATGGCCAGGCGGGAATTCGCGGCAGCCTGCCGTTCTGGTCGGTGAATTCCCAAGTGCAGAGCCCGCTGTGGAACTTGAACGGACTGGCCCACAAAATCGTGGTCGACGCCGACTTCTTCTGGGCGGATGCAAATCAGGAATTCACGCAGCTGCCGCTGTACAGTCCGCTGGACGATGATTCCACCGAGCATTTTCAGCGACGGTTCATCCAGGATCTGTACGGTGGTACGGCGGGTCTGCCGCTGACGTTCTCGGCCCAACACTACGCCCTGCGCAGCGGACTGCAAAATCAGATCACCGCGCCGGTGTCCGAAATCGCCGACGATCTGGCGATCGCTCAAATCGGGCTCCGCCAGCGCTGGCAAACCAAACGCGGGCTCCCCGGCCAAGAACGGATCATCGACTGGATTACGCTCGATATTCAAGGTTCGATCTTCCCCAAGCAGGATCGTGACAATTTCGGGGAACCGCTGGGGCTGGTGAACTACGACTTCAGCTGGCACGTGGGAGACCGCTTCTCCGTACTGTCCGACGGGTTCTTCGACTTTTTCGCCGATGGTCTGCAGACTGCTTCCGTGGGCACAATGCTGACGCGGCCGTTGCGCGGCGACGTATACGTGGGCTTTCGCGCCGTCGAAGGCCCGTTTTCGGCTCGCTTGCTGAATGCGGTCGTCAACTACCGCATGAGCGAGAAATGGATCTTGAACGCGGGCGGTGTGATCGATTTCGGCGAAACCGGCAGCATTGGCGAACGGATTGGGATCACGCGGATCGGCGAATCGCTTTTGGTGCGGGTCGGCATCAACGTGGACCACAGCCGCGACAACGTCGGGGCGTTCTTTGCCGTCGAGCCGCGGTTCCTGCCCGGCCGCCTGTCATCGACCGGCGGCGTGCCCATTCCGCCTGTCGGGGCCTTCGGGTTGGAGTAAGCGCAACGGGCACAATTCTGGCGCGTCGCACGTGGCCGCGTCTCTCTGAGACGCGATTACCGCCGGTCTCGGAGAGACCGGTCCACGTGGGGGCAAGGCCCGCCGCCTGCGGCTTGCCGTTAAACGACGTAGACGGCTTCGTCGGCGCGTCCCAAACTCTGCAGCTTCTGCGCGAATGCCTCGGGGATTTCGATCGCTTCCGGCGGCTGGCCGGGCCGGATTCGGCAGCAGACAGAGGTCATCGTTCCCCGGGCGACCGGGGTGCCGCCGCAGGCGAAGCGAACATCGTAGGTGACGCTCTTGCGGCCCAGGCGACTGACGGCAACTTCGACGTCTAAGATCTCCTCGAAACGGGCAGGGCAGAGGAATTCGCAGGAGGCGGCAATTCGAGGCCAACCGATCTCGCCTTCCTGGTCGCGCAGCGCGACGCTCAAGCCGAGCGATCGCAGCATTTCATGCTCGGCCTGCTCCATGTAAACGAAAAACGCCGAGAAATGCACAATCCCGGCGGCGTCGGTGTCGCGGAATTCGACGCGACGTTGCGTTTGAAAACAGGGCGTTTGAAAACACGTCGTTTGGATGCTGGGCGAGCCGGCAGCTACGCCCAACTCATTCGCCGACATAAGGCAACAACGCCATAAAGCGAGCGCGTTTGATCGCCTCGGTCACCGCGTGCTGACTCGCCGCCGAACAGCCTGTCTTGCGCCGGCTGACGATGCGGCCATGACGGTTGACGAGCTTCTTCAGCAGTTCGACATCCTTGTAGTCGACATACATCGGACGGGGCCGTTTGCCGTCCACGAACAACGGATCTTTCTTCTTGGTCCGAATGCGGGTCTTCATCCGCTTCCGGGACTTCACCGGCTTGCCTTTTTGCATCGGTCGCATTTGTTGACTCAACCTCAATACGGGCTTGGACTTAAAACTCGCTACCACGCCGTCAAAGTACCGCGGCGAAACCCTGGATTTTACCCAAGACTACAAAGAAAGCAAGGGCGGTCAGGGGGAAAACATCTCCCGCACGTGCTGAACGCGATCTACTTCGCCTGATCATCGATGGCGGCCAAGGCGATAATCTCCGTGGGCGAATCATTCAAATCGGTCTTGATCCGAATCATGCGTTTCACGCCGCCGGCTGTATCGCCGGCCGTGAACTTGACGGGCACCAGGTGCAACGTCTTCGCATCCCTGGTGGCGTACGCGAAGTCGAAGCAGTCGCAGTCGGTGCTAATCTCCTGAATGTGGAACGGCTTCGGCGCCCGCACGACCAGACGCTTGCTGATCGACTGGCCGGGACGCAGCGAACCAAGATACAGCGACGCGGGGGCGACCGAGACCAGCGGCCGGACCCTGCCCTCAACCATCACAGGGATCTTTTCCGCACGGGAATCGTTGGTTACCAGCAACAGTTGCGTGCCCAGGCTGCCCGCCGGCCCGCTGGCGTCCAGCCTGGTCGTCAGCGGGTACGAGACGCGACTTCCCGACCGAACGGGTTCGCCCAGTTCGCATTCCAGGTGTTCTGTATTCGACAGGACATCCACGATCCTCCAGTCCGCATTGCCGAAATGCGTCACGGTCAACGTGCGTGAGGCTTCCGCTCCCTGTTCGACCTCGCCAAAGTCAAACCCCGAAGGTTCCAGTAGAATGTCGCCGCGGATGTAGACGGTCACTTTCAGCTGTACTTCCGCGTACCGCGGCTTGTCGAAAATCACTGTCAAGGTCGAACTTTGATCGCCCCGGAGACGCTCGCTGTTGATGCTGGCCACCACCTCGCCGCTTTCGTAGGTGGCCAACGTGTCCTGGGTGACCCGGACGTCGCTGCATCCGCAACTGGATCGGACACGGGCGACATGAACCTCGTACAAGTAGTTGTTAGTGAACTTGAAGGCGAATTCGGCTTTGGCCCCGACCGCGACCGTTCCGAAATCGTGCTGCACGACCTCGAACATATCCCGCGCCCAATCCGCCGCCCCGGCGCGAGCACCGCAGAGCAACGTCATGGCCAGTGCGAGCCGCAATACGCCGGCCGGCAAAACACCGGCGAGCGTTGGCCGAAATTGAGAACGGATCATGGCTGTCTCCTTTCCGATTTGCCGCAGGATGGGACAAGCAGCCGCGGATGGAATCAGCGGCAGGTTCGTCGAATCGTCGGGTCCGATTCCTGGCCTTCACAGGTTTCTGGAAGCGAATTCACCAACACCTTCAACCGCTGCAACGCTCCTGGCGCCAAGCAGTAACGGACGCGCGGCCGATCGATCGTGCCTTGGATCAAGCCCGCTTCTTTCAGGATTTTCAAGTGCTGGGATACCGTCGATTGCGCCACCGGCAACTCGCCCACCAATTCGCCGCACACGCAGGTCGTCCGCGTGGCGAGCAATCGCACGATCTGAATGCGGAGCGGATGTCCCAGCGCCTTCGCCAATCGGGCCAGTTCGTGATCTATCTCGGTCGCGCCCTCAGGCCGAACGCGGGCATCCGCCGCAGTCTCGGGCTTGGCAGTCATCAACATGGCATCCACCTCCGTTGGTTTATTATCGAATATCGCCGATTCACGATAGGTTCGTGAGCCTTTTTTGTCAAGACCCGCCGAGCTGGCGTGATCCTGCTCGTTTGAATAACCGGCAAGGTCGTCGGTTACGGCTTGCTGCCCCTGCTTTCCGCGGAAAAAACGGCGTCAATCGTCGCTCGATATCCGTGCGTCAGACTGACGAGGAGCTATGTTTCTTCTGGTTTGTCCGGTTCAGCTAAGCTGTGCGGCCTCGTCGGCCGATGAAATCTGCTTAGCCGGATATGCGTTTTCAGCGATATTGTTGCGGGCACGGCGGCAAGACGACTGCCGCGATTGTCGCAGCAGGTTTCGAGGCGGGGGGGAAAAATGAAGGCGATTCAGAAACGCTTAGCGCTGGCCTGTGCGATCGTGCTGTGGTGCGGCGCGGCCCATGCGAGTTATTGCGGGGCGGTCAGCTACCTAAAAACACATCTGGGCGGGGTGTTGAAGTCCGCGTGCGAGTGCCCGACGACGTGCGTGAGTACGATGAAGACGCGACAGCGGATCGTGCATGTTCCGGAAACTCGCCAGGTGACCAAAACCGTGCTCGAACGCGTTGCCGTGCCAGAGTCGGTGACGGTCATCCAGCAGGTTCCCGAAACACGTTATCGCGACGAACTGTACATGAGCGCAAGCGAGCTAATTGATGGGCAATCAATCGAGGTAAACGGTGGATTGCTGCGCGGGTGGCATGGGGCAGAGTACCGGTGGCCTCTTCTATTCTCTGTTCCGGTGGTTGTTCGGGTGTTGTGTTGGCTGAACTCTGCGAACTGTTGACCCGCGTTGAATCCAGGGGATGTCTCGTCCCAACGCGTGGCAGAGCGCGATCATCGCGGGGTGGAATGGTTGCCGGGTGAAGGCGACCCACAGTTCCAACTGGTTGCCGCGGCTGCGACACTTGTGGCAGCAGTAGCGACGGCTGGCCACGTTCACGGAGAAGTGGCGGGGCCGGTTGGAGTTGGAACCATGTAAGGGACAGCCGCCGTACCATTGGGCTCCGGTTGCCTGAGCAGGCTGGAAGCCGACCAGGTGCAGAACGTCTTCCATCGTGATATCTCGGCGCAGGCGGGCGAAGTCGATTCCGGGCATGGGTGGCTCCTCTGGGGGAGTGGGGATGGATGAGGTGTGAGCACGAAGCGGAAGACCGTTCCGTTCCCTGTTTTTCCTTAGGGGGGAACGGGAACGGTCCTGAGAGCGTCAGGCCTTGCGGCGTCAGTCCGCTCGTTGCCAGCCTGCTGGCGTGTGGCGGAGTTGGCCTTCGCGTTCCAACGCCTGCAGCGTCTGGCCCAAAACGTTCGTTCTTCACGCCCAGCAACTCGCGAAGCTTGGCCCGCGTCAGGACCACGCCGTCGGTCAGCAGTGCCAGCACCTGCTCGGCGAGACTGGCGGGCTTCTGCGAGGACGGTGCCGCGACGACCTCCAGATGGGCCGTCTGGGCATTGGTCGCGACCAGTTCCAGGTACACCGACGGCGCCGCCGGCGCGGCGCGGTGTTCGCTGGACAAGAGCAGGCGCTCCTTGGTGCGTTGGAGGTACAAGTTCGAGTCGCCGAAGGCGTGCAGGTCGCTGGAGCCGCGGAGGGCCTGGCCCGCAGCGATGCCTGCGGCTCCGTTCTTCCGTGTGTGATGCACGAGGATCACGGACAGGTCCAGTTGCCGCTGCAGGGTGCGAATATAGGCCAACAGTTCGGCCACTTCGCTGGCGTTGTTTTCATCGATCCCGTGCAAGCGGACCAGCGGATCCAACAGCAGCAGCCGCGGCCGTAGCCGCTGGGCCGTCTGGAAGAGTTGCTCGCGATGCCGCCGCTGATCGAGGCGGAGCGTGGGGGCCGTGATCACATGGATCTCGACCTGGGGCAACTCGAGGCCACGATGCCGGGCCATGCCCTCGACGCGTTGCCGCACGATCGGCAAGGCATCCTCGGCCAGGTAGACCAGGACCGGCCCCGGCTCCGGGACGCGATAGCGGCCCAGGCAGGCCGTGCCGGTGGCGACACTCAGGGCCAGGTCCAAGCCCAGCCACGTTTTGGAGCACTTGGGCGCTCCACCGATCAGGCCGACGGAGGAAGCTCCCCACAGCGGCTCGACGAGCCAGCTTTGGGGGCGGTCCTGGCAGGAGATCTCCGCCACGCGGACGACGGGCAACGAGGGTTCAGGTGGCTTCGCCATCTTCAGACCCTCGCTTTCTTCTTGCCTGTCGGGCGTGGCCCGGCCGGTTGAAACACTTCCAGGAAGCACTTCTCGTCGAGTTGGGCGACTTCCTGAGCCATTCCGTGGGCCAGCAGTTCGCCGCTCATGGTCATCAGCAGGCGATAGTTGCCTGCGGCGTGGTCGACCAACACGTCCTTCAGTTCGGCCGTCATCAGCGTGGCGTTGCCGGCCTTGGTCAAGGCGTGGCTGAGGAGTTCCAGGAGTTCCTCCCGCGAAGCGATTTCGGTCTTCAGCCGCGTGCGGATCCGCGTCCCCAGCGGAATCAGGTCTTCCTGCCGCAGTCGCTCGACCAGCCGCCCATCGCCCGCCAGGACGACGGTCAACAGCGACGTGGCGTCGAAGTCGGCGCTGGACAACAGCCGCAGTTCGCCGAGCACGTCCGCGGCCATCTCCTGGGCCTCGTCGATCAGCAGCACGGGCTTGATCCGCGACGAAGCCAGGTGGTCCCGCCACCGCTCGCGAAGCACTTTGAAGCCCCCGTAGCGATTGGCCGGGCTGAGTTTCACGGCGAAGACATCGCCCAGTTCGCGATAGAAGTCGGCCGTCTTGGACTGCGGCCGCTGAAGCACTCCGACGCTCACGTCCCGCAACGCCGCCAGACGTTCGGCGACGATTCGCAGGGCCACGGACTTGCCGCTGCCCGACTCGCCCGTGATCAGCGCGAAGCCGCCCTCCTGGACCAGCTGTTCCACACGCCAGGCGAAGTGCTCGATCTTCGGGGGCTGCCACAGTCCGTCGCTGGGCAACTCCGGCGAGAACGGGTTCCATTTCAGGCTCCACAGGGATAACAACTTTTTGGCGTTCATGAGGCGTCTCCTTGGTCAGCAGGCGGGTTGGCAGGCAGATCAACAGCCGGAGCGGCAGCCGGAGCGGCAGCCGGAGCGGCAGCCGGATCAACCGGCGGGTTCTTCGGCAGGTACGCAGGCGGCATCCCGGTGGCGGAATACTCGGCCAGGATGCGTTTCAGCAGCGGAGGCAGTTCCGTAGCGGCCTGGTCCTGGTCGCCCGGCGGCGGGGCGACGCCTTGGCCATCGCCAGCCGGCACGCCGGACGTGTCCAACGGGAACAGCAAGCGTTGCCCATCGGCGTTGGCTTGCCGGTCCAGCGGATACAGGGGAGCCAGGATCGTTCCTTGCCGCGGGTCGACCAGATCCACCCGGCGGAGGTCCCAGCGGGCGTAACGCACGGACACGTCGCGGAAGTGACGATAGCGAGCCGGGATCTCGAACCGCACGCCCTCCAGCGAGATCGTCCCGTCGCCCTGCCGCTGACGACGACGGGCTTGCAAGCGAAACGCCGCGCGAAGTGCCTCACTGGACGGACTGGGACGCAGCACGTCGCGTGTCTTCGCGAAACGTTCGACCGGCGAACAGCCCAGTTCGCGATGCACGGCCCGGTTGTATTCCATCTCGACCCAAGCCTGAGTGGCTTCGTTGAGGAACTCCAGCGTCAGTTCCTTGACGCCCGCCAGCATCTCCATCAGGCGGCCTTCCAGGGTCGCCCAGAAACGCTCCTGCTTCCCGTTTTGGTACGGCGAATAGGGCAGGGTCTGCTCGTGGACGATCCCCAGGTTCAACAGCCCTTCGCGGAACTCCTCGGCGATCATCGCCGATCCGTTATCGCTCAGCAACGCCCGGGGCAGCCCCCGCTTCTGAACCGCCTGGCTGAACCCGTGCACCAGATCCTCGGCCTGCTCCGACAGATACCACTGCAGATGGCAGCCCAGCCGCGAGCAGTCGTCGAGAATCCCCAGCGCCAGCGGGCGCTGCCACTGGCCGCTGGGCAACAGCACCGGCAGCGAGCCGTGGTGGAAGTCCAGATGCCACAACGAGCCGACGTACTCCGCCTCGTAGCTGCGGATCTCACGTCGCTCGCGACGCTGAGCCGCACGTTCCATCCCGGGACGCCCCTTGGCCGACCGCCGCCGCTTGCGGAACCAGCCGTGCGCCTGCATATACCGCCGCACCGTGGAATAGGATCGCAGGGGCCCGTGCGTCGGATGGGCCTTGAGCCAGGCGACCAAGTTGTCGTAATGCAGCTGGCAGCTCCAGTGCTCGTGAGCCCGATACTGGGCCAACAGCTGCTCGACCTGGGCCGCGGGCAAGGAGATCTTGCCACAGTCCTTGCGGACGATCCGCCGCAAGACGCGGACCGGATCCTGCTTGGCGCCGCGGGCGGCGTAGTACCAACGCTCGATGGTGCTGGCTGAAAACTGGACCGGGCCGCCGCGGACCGGATGCGTCCAGGTCTTGTCGGCCAGCTCTTGAAGGGCTTGTTGCAGCCCTCCGTGCGGCACCGGCGCACTGAGCAGCGAACCCACAATCGAAAATCGAAAGTGAGCCCACAAAGATGGGGTAGGGGGGACAGGTTTTGAAGTCATCGCAGCTCCTCAAAAAAGGAAAACAACCGTGGAGAACCACTGCGAGACCACCTTAGTTCGCTTGACCGGTCCCGTCGTCGCGCATCTTCTGCGGGCGGCGACTGGCCAGCGCGAAATCTAGCCCTTCAAGCCCCCCGTGATCGTGATCGGCGAGAGAAACAGGAGCAGCCCCTTCCAGCCCGGGGTGGGATCAGAATCGCGGCCATGGAGAAACCGCCGCAACAACTCGAAGGGCAGCGAGGCGGCGTCTACCGCGGGCAGCAAGAATCCCCGCGCGACCTTCCAGAACGCGGTTTGCGGAAACTCCTCCTGCCAAAAAACCCGCCAGCGGGCGATCGTCCGCCGGTCGATCTCCAGATCGAGTATTTGGGACAGTTCCCGCAGCCGCCGCGGAGTCGCCCCTTGCTGCAGGGCCGCCACCAGAATGATCACGGCATGCAAGTACACCTTGCGGCCGAGAAACCGCACCGAGGCCGGAGTGACCCGCTTGCGGCAGCCCTCGCGGCTACAGCACAAGCTCAGGCGACGCCCATACTCCGGCGGCAAATCTGCCGGTCCTCCCCGCGGCTTCCGGGGGAAGTCCGCCCGGTCCAGACGCCCGCCGCACCACAAGCAACCTGCCTGACGGGCCGTTGCCGCGAGTTCCTGATCGATCGACGAGAGAACCGTCCAAAAAGTCACCTGCTCCAGCAAACGATGATCCATAATTCAGTACTCCGAAGTCTGTGAAACCTTCTACGGAGTACATCCCTCGCGGAACTTGATCGAGTGATCAGCCTTCGCGAGGGAATTTTTTTGAACCCATCAGGCAGCTTGCTCAAATTCTGCCGATTATTCCGCCCGGATCTCGCGCACGCTCACTGTACACGGTCACCAAACCCGTGTGGGAGACCCGCACCAAGGCCGTGCCCTACACCGTGATGAAGCCCGTCTGGGAAACACACGCCAAGCAGGTGCCCTACACGGTGATGAAACCGGTTTGGGAAACGCGGACCAGACAGGTTGCGTATACCGCCATGAAGCCGGTCTGGGAAACGCACGTCAAGCAAGTGCCCTACACGGTCATGAAGCGGGTCTGGGAGACCCACGCCAAACAGGTGCCGTATACGGTCCTCCGACCGCTCTGGGAGACGCATGTCAAGCAAGTTCCCTACACCGTGATGAAGCCGGTCTGGGAAACACGCAGCAAACAAGTCCCGTATACGGTGATGACGCCGGTTTGGGAAACTCAGGTGAAACAGATACCCTACACGGTGATGAAGCCGGTTTGGGAGACCCACGTCAAACAGGTACCGTATACCGTGCTGCGACCGGTGTGGGAGACACGTGTCAAGCAGGTTCCCTACACCGTGCTGAAGCCGGTCTGGGAAACACGCACCAAACAGGTTCCCTACACCGTGATGAAGCCGGTCTGGGAGACGCACGTCAAGCAGATACCCTATACGGTGATGAAGCCGGTTTGGGAGACCCAGACCAAACAAGTGCCGTGTACGGTCTACCGGCGAGTCTGGGAGACACACACGCGGGAGGTCCCGTACTCGGTCGTCCGGCCTGTCTGGGAGACACGCACCAAACAAGTCCAGTACACAGTGATGACGCCGGTCTACGAAACGCATGAACGCTCGGTATGTTCGACGGTGCTGAGGCCGGTCACGTACACCAAGACAGTCAAGGTCGTTGCAGGCAGGTGGGAGACGCGAGCGATTGCCGAACCGGGTTGCGGCGGCGAGAAGAACGAGGCGGCTCAAAAGTCGGTCGTGACGCATCGGGTTTGGGTGCCGGAGATCGTCGAGCGGGAAGTCGAATGCACGCGCTACGTCCGAGAAACTTGCGTCACCAAGGTGCCGTACACGGTCTGCCGGATGATGCCGGAACAACGCGTCAAGACCTACACCTATCGAGTCTGCCGAATGGTCCACGAAACGCGTTCCAAAACATGCACCTACCAGGTGTCACGGATTGTGCCGGAACAGATCGTCAAGACCCGCACGTACCGGGTTTGCCGGATGGTGCCCGAACAACGGATCAAGACGCAAACCTATCAGGTCTGCCGGATGGTGCCCGAACAACACGTCAAGACCTACACGTACCAGGTCTGCCACATGGTCCCCGAGCAACGGGTCAAGACTCACACGTACCCGGTCTGCCGGATGGTCCCCGAACAACGGATCAAGACGCAAACCTATCAGGTCTGCCGGATGGTGCCCGAACAGCGGATCAAGACGCACACCTACCGGGTTTGCCGCATGGTTGCCGAGCAACGCGTCAGGACGCAGGTGTACCAGGTCTGCCACATGGTCCCGGAGCAGCGAGTCAAGATGTGCGCGTATCGCGTCTGTCGCTTGGTTCAAGAGCAGTGCGTCCGGCAGGTGCCCTACACCGTCATGAAATCGGTCGCCTGTACCAAAACCGTGATGGCCACCAAACTGGTGCCCAAAACGGTAACCTGCACGGTCACCAGGCACGTTCCGCGGGCGGTGACCGAACGCGTGCCCGCTTGCATTTCCGTCACTTCATGCTGTCAAAAGCAGGAAGCCGTCGAACCATCCTGCAAAGGGTAACGGAGGTAGTTTCGGTGGGACAGAAAAATTGATGACAGAAAATGGGACCAGCCCCTAGGAAGTGAAATTCGGAGGTGCCAAGCATGCAACGAGCCGTCGAACTGTTCAGAGCTTTGGGCGACGAAACCCGGCTGCGGATCCTGAACCTATTAAGCGAGCGCGAGGTTTGCGTTTGCGAGATCGTCGAAATTCTGCACCTGGGCCAATCCAAAGTATCCCGGCACCTGGCCGCGTTGAAGCATGCGAAACTGGTGGATTGCCGCCGCGAGGGGATGTGGGTGATTTATTCTCTCGCGGCCCCGAGCAGTCCGCTGCATCAACAGATGCGCAACTGGGTGGCCGCGATGAGGCACCAGATCACCAGCAGCAATCGCGATCTGGAGGCCCTGCGCGAGTTCGCCACGCATCACGGCTACTGCCAGGACGAGGCGAGCGGGCAGCCGGTGAACGGCGAGGAAAACTCGCAGTCGGAACGCGTGTTTGAGGGCTGCAGGGCGTCGTAGCTAAAGGGGACGGCGGGACGGCTTCGTCCTGGCATCCCGATGCACGGAAGAAACGATTTATAAATTGGGGTTATAAGGAGGAACCAGAATGAGTTTCGCCTCCTCCGTCACCGCCTGATTTATAACCCCCAATTTATACCCCACCTCTTGTTTACGTTTAGCAGAAAAATGTCTTCTTCGCGCCTGCGGAAATTTTGTACGAGGTGTTCAATAAGAATTTTTGGTTACGGCCGTAGACCGGGTTAGACCAGATCACCCAACCACGGACAGCTTTCGAGAAACCGATGGCTGGCACCCGTTGGACGCCGCCGCTTCCACCTCTCTGCTGGTGTGTCCGCGAGTTGTGGCGCGTGGCCCCGTAGCGATCTTGCAGAGCTATCGCTGCGGGGCGAAATGGGCCACCACCGCTGGTCACACGAAGAACCAGCCGAAGACCATCCCGACGATCGTGCTCATGATCACCGTCAGGAACACGAAGGTCGCGGTCTTCTTGAATCCCACCACGCTGTAGATCACCGCGATACTGGGCAGCGACAAGGCGGGGCCGGCCAACAGCAGGGCCAAGGCCGGACCTCGTCCCATTCCTAAGCCCAGCAAGGCTTCAAGAATCGGGATTTCGGTCAACGTCGCAAAGTACCACATGCCGCCGATCATTGAGGCGACCAAGTTGGCCCGAAAACTGTCGCCGCCGACCCAGCCGCCGACCCATTCCTCGGGAATCAAGGCGCCGACGAAACCGGTGATCAACACGCCGCCGAACAACAGCGGGATGATCGACTTGCTGAAACTCCAGGTCTGGCTCATCCACTCGCCGAGTTCCTGACGATCGAACCAGGCAGCGACCATGACCAGGGTGGCCAGGAAACAGGCTCCGGCAAAGTACCAGCGATGGTGAAATACCCAGGCGGCCCAGCGATAGTTTTCCGGCGTCCAGTCTCGCTCGGAGACGATCTCGTCGGTGCCGAGCGTGAGCTTGGCGCCCTTGGTCAGATCGCCCAACGGTTGTTGGAGCTGGACGCGGTACATCTCGTCCGTCTTCTGTAACACCGTCCCATGCATCACGCGGCCGTCGTTCGTTTCAATGATCGTCTGGCTCGGGTTCGCCCAGTCAGCAAAGACGAGGAACGTGATCATGGCCACGAAAAACGCCGCGGTCTGCCACAGGTTCCGCTTCGCAGGCGGACCTTCCGGCAAGGCCATCACGGCGGCCGTACGGGCTTCGTCGTCCTTGCGGAACAAGGCTGCCATGATCAGGCCGATGATGATCGCGAACACGATTGAACCGATGATTCGCGCCACGCCCAGATCGAAGCCGAGCACGCGGGCGGTGAGGAAGATCGCCATCACGTTGATCGCCGGCCCGGAATACAGGAAGGCCGCGGCAGGCCCGATGCCCGCGCCGACCCGATAGATCCCAGCAAACATCGGCAGCACGCTGCACGAGCAGACGGCCAACACGGTGCCGGAGGTTGAAGCCACACCGTACGCTTCGACTTTATTGGCCTTCGGCCCCAAGTGCCGCAGCACGGCGCTGGGCGAAAAGAAGCACGCAATGGCGCCCGCAATGAACATGGCCGGCACGACGCAAGCCAGCGTGTGGAATTGGGCGTACCACTGCAGCATGAAGAACGCCTCCATGATGGCATTGCGGATGCTGGGATCCGCGAAATTCAGGAAATAGGCCAGCAGAAACACCGTGGCCAGCGCGGCGAAAATTCCCATTTCTTTCTTCATTAGACGTCCTTTACTAAAATTCGAACCAAACCGCAATGCTTGGTTATTATGCCAATAATACAATGTCTGTCAACCGGAGTTTCCAACCGGGACGGTTGATTGACCGCCTGGAGGTGGTGCTTTCCTCGGCCGACTCGCGACACAATTGAAGTATCGTTCCTTTTATATTGGCAGTTTAGCCAAATAGCTAAGATGCCGCAAGGATGGCCTTTCAATTCCCGCTAAAGATTGCGAAAAGAACCAAGACGATCGTTGTATATTTCGCCATGCAGCGATATGATAAGCGACCGAAAACCTCAAGGAGCTAGGACTGATGACGACGGAATCCTGCGGTGCGGAACCCACTAAACAACTTAATGTCTTCGAAAGATACCTGACGATCTGGGTCGCCTTGTGCATTGTCGGCGGGATCGTACTGGGAAAGCTTGCACCGGACTTGGCCCGCGCGCTGGACGCCATGTCGATCTACGTCAACGAGGCGCCGGTGGTGTCGATCCCGATCGCCATCGCCTTGTTCTTCATGATGTACCCGATCATGGTCAAAATCGACTTTGCCGAGGTGGTCCGGGCGGGCAAGAGTCCTCGGCCGGTCCTGCTGACGCTGGTCGTCAACTGGGGTATCAAGCCCTTCACCATGTTCGCCATCGCGACGTTTTTCATGGGCTACCTGTTCCGCGACCTGCTGCCGGGCACGGAGATCGTCAAGGACGGCACGGAGGTCGAACTGTTCCGCTCGTACATCTCGGGGGCGATCCTGCTGGGCATCGCACCGTGTACGGCGATGGTCCTGATGTGGGGTTATCTGGCCCGCGGCAACCAAGGCCACACGCTGGTCATGGTGGCCATCAACTCGCTGACGATGTTGGTGCTGTACGGCTTGCTGGGCGGTTGGTTGTTGGGCGTCAACAAGATGCCCGTTCCGTGGGAAGCTCTGCTGCTGTCGATCGGGATCTATGTTGCGCTGCCGCTGGTCGCCGGGTACTATTCCCGCAAGTGGCTGATCGCTGCGAAAGGCCAGCAATGGTTCGAGGCCAAGTTCCTGCACGTGCTGACGCCGGTCTCGATCATCGCCCTGCTGGGGACGCTGGTGCTGCTGTTCAGCCTGAAGGGCGAAACGATCATCGCCAACCCGCTGACCATTCTGTGGATCGCCATTCCGCTGTTCATCCAAACCGTGCTGATCTTCGTGATTACGTATGGGTTGGCCAAGCTGCTGCGGTTCACGTACGAAGACGCAGCGCCGTCGGCGATGATCGGGGCGTCGAATCATTTCGAGGTGGCGATCGCCACCGCGACCATGTTGTACGGCCTGTCCAGCGGCGCCGCCCTGGCCACGGTGGTCGGCGTGTTGATCGAAGTTCCCGTGATGTTGATGCTTGTCAAGATCTGCCTGCGGACCCAGGGATGGTTTCCGCACGCTACGGGTGCGGGCAATCTTCCGGTCGCTTAGCGAAGTGAACCTTCAACCGGAGGGTGGTCGTGCACGACCAGATTGGAGCCATTTCGGACAGGAAGCCAACGAGATGGTTGCATTTGCAGAAGCTCTAAGAAGTCAAGTCGCAATGTGGCTGCGGAACAATCACTCTGCGCTTTGCAATCGCCGATGCATGCCGCATCCGGGATTTTCCTGCCGCAATCACGATGCTTTAGCCTGACAGGCGAGGAGCAAACGCGTGTCACGAACGACTGCTGCCAGCGCCTCGGCGCCCACGGGAGCTTCGGCCAGCCACGGGACGATCGCCGTGCGCGACGCCCATTGCTGAACGACTTCGCGAATATACGCGCCTTCGTGCTGCTGGCGAGCCAGCAGCACCGGATCGGTGACCGGCAGCGGCGCCAGGCTTTGGTTGATGATCCAAGCAAAGGGGCGGATGCCGGCCCGTACCAGATCGTCCTGCAATTGAGCTGCTTCATGGACCGGCGTCGCTTCGGGCAGCGTGACCAGCAGGACTCGCGTGAACTTGGGGTCGCGCAAGCGGGGCAGCAGTTGCTGCACGCTGTCTGGTATGCCGCTGGACTGCCAAGGCTCGGATTATTTGACTTCCGGTGTCCAATTGGTTGATCCTTCAGTCTCGAAATGGCTGAACTATCGGAAGGCTATTTTGCGAGTTGAGAGGACTGGCGCCGGCGGTGGGGCGCATGAGAAAGGCCCGCTGTTGGGAGCGGGCCTTTGGCATCGGCGGATGAGGTTGGTGTTAGCTCACGCGGGAACGCGGACGCGGGGGAAGCAACGCCGAGAGGTACGAGACGGCCGCGACGAAGTCGTAGCCGCGGACGTGCATCAGGAAGTCGATGGGATTGAAATTCCTTTCGCAACGGAAGCAGCGGCCGAGGTTGGTGGCAGGGTTGACGGCCGTGTTGAATTCCTGGCAGAAGGGACAGAGGAAGCGGAAGTAGCCCTCGCGTTTCTTGTGGGGCCACTCCAGCACGCGGAACACGTTCGGCAGGGGAATCTCGTTGCGCAGGCGGCGGAGGAAGTCGTCGGAATAGCGACTGCTCATGATCGGGCTCCTGAAGGGGATGGTTAGGGTAAGTGGAACTCGGAGAGGGTTTGCTGCAACAAGGCTTCGTCGACGCGGGCCGCGTTTTTGACGGCGGCTTGCAGCAGGCAAGCGGTGGCCAGATTGTTGATCTGGCGCGGCACGCCGCCGCTGTAGTCGTGGATCAGGTCCTTGACGGCCGGATCGAAGAGCGCGTCGGTTCCGCCGGCGGTCCGCACGTGGAAGTCGAGATAGGCTGCCGTTTGCGGTTTGGACAGGGAATGCAGATGGTAGCGGACGGTGATCCGGTCCAGCACGTCGCGGTGTCGGCGGAGCAGTTCCAGCAGCGGCGGCTGACCGGCCAACACCAGTTTCAAGGGCGGCTGGTCGTCGAGGGCTGAACTGACCAGTAAGCGGAGATCGGTGAGCGTCTCGGCCTTCAGTAAGTGGGCCTCGTCCAACAGCACCAGCAGCGTCCCGTCGACCTGCTGCGCCCGGTCGCGGATCTGGCCCAGGAGTTGGTCTTTGCTCCACAGGGGCGTTTCCCCCAGCGTGCGGACCAGCCGTCGTAGCAGGTCGCTGCTGGAGAGGTGGGCCAGGTGCAAGTAGTAGACCTGGATGCCGGGCCCGCGCAGTTCATGCCAGACGCGTTTCAGGAGGGCGGACTTGCCCACCCCGCTGGCGCCGGTCACCAGACCCAGCGTGCCGGTGGCGGTGAGGTACCGCACGCGGGCCAAGCCCTGCGTCAGACGGTCGTCGGGCCAGAGGCGTTCGGCGGCGGTGTGCTCGGCGAAGGGTTGTGTATGGAAGTGGAAGTGTTTTTCAAACATGGATGGCTCCCTGAGATGGTTGGTGCTTACGGCTTCGGGTCTGGTCCTGCGTCCTTCGTCTTCCGCTCTTCGGTCGTTCCCAGGCGGTCGCTCAGACGCTGCAATTGAAACGCAATCGCCGGGATCGTTTTCTCGCGGGACTGCTCGACGGCTTGGCGCAGCAAGGGTTCCGTGCACTCGACACGCTGGTAGAGCTTGCCCAGGGCTTCCAGTTCGTCGGTGGTGAATGCCGACAGGCCGCCGCGGCGGCCCAGCAGTTGGGCCAGCGTCTGAGCGAAGTCGCCAAACGGCCAGCGCCGTGAGGGAGTCACTTGGCGATAGTCGATGCCCTGGCTGCGCTCGCGCAACGACTGGTCGTGTTGGTCGATGAGCAGGTCCAGGTAATTGTGCTGGAGCTTGCCAGGCTTGGGGGGCGGCGGCGTTTCACCGTGGGCTCCGAATTCTCGCTGGTAGCGGACGGCGGTGCCCAGGTACTCGCCGGCCAGCGAGTACAGGAATACCTTTTCCAGCGGCGCGAAAGGATCGTAACGGAGCTGGACCTTGTCGCCCCGCAAGCGGCGGTCGCTGACCCGGAAGAAGCAGTTCTCCAGTTGCACGTCGCAGTGCTTGCGATCCACGGTCCGCTCGACCCGCTTGAGGAAGAACTCCAGGGCCCGCTGCAGATCCACTTGGCGCGTGAACTTCTGGCCGCCCTGAAAACGCAGTTGGGGCGTCTGAGCCGTTTCCGAATGCGTCCGCTGGTGATAGCTGACGTCCAGCCAGGCTGAGAAGGCCCGATTGAGCCGGTCCAAGGTGAGGATGTCCCCGGCGCGGACCTCGGCCTCGAACTGGGTCTGCACCGTCTGGAAGAAGCGTTCGATCAGCCCGCCCGGCGCCGGATCGCGCGGGGGCCGGTGCAGCAGTTTGATGTTCAAGGCATAACAGGCGGCCTTCAAGGCGTCGGCGTGGTAGACCTTAGCATTGTCCAGATACAGTTCGCGGCAGGCCCCGTGGGCCGCCCAGGCACGCAACAGCGTATCGATGAGGATGTCCAGCGTCTGCCGGAAGTAGTACCGCGCCGTGACGATGTAGCGGCTGTGACAATCGATGAAGGCCGACAGATGCGTGCGGACCGGCTGGCCCTCATAGAGCACGTAGGGGCCTTCCTCGAAATCACCCAGCCACAGTTCGTTGGTCTGCTCGCGGGTCCAGCGGCAGCGGATCTTGGTCCTGGTGATCCCCAGTTTCAGACGCGTGGCCCCGGCCTGCTTCAGGTGGCGATACAACGTGGCCTTGGGGATGGTTTTGCCGAACTGTTGCTTCAAGAACTGATTGATCGTCTCGTCGGAACGTAAGGGCTGTTCCTGCTTCAGTTCCACGGCCCGTTGGAGCAACTCCGGCGTGTGCTTGCGCGACTGGCCGCGATCGCCGCGCCGCTTGCGGGCCAAGGCCTCGAAGCCCCCTTTCTGAAAGGCCCGCCACTTGCGCCGCAACGTGCTGACCGAGACTTTCCGACGCTGGCCGTCTGGAAACACGTGCTCTCGCGCGGCGATTTCGAGCAGGCAGCGCAGAGGATCTTCGTCCTCGGTCTCGCCTTCGATCAGCGGCCGTAGCAGCGAACACCAGAACAGGCTTTGGGCTTGGTCTTTTTCGTTCATCGTTCCCTCCGTTTGAGTGAGTTTGACAGGACTCGACTTCGCACAGAGAGAACATTAACTCAGCGGACCTCCCTTCCGGTTTCCAAGCGTGTGAATAAGTTTTCCCCGAATATTATGAAATACATCTCCACCACATCGAGCATCATGGCGGCTTGCTCGAGCGTCTTCCGACGCCCCTCAGAACGAACCTTGTGGTCGGCGATGGGGCGGGGCTTCCAGTGCAAGTTCGCCTGCGGATCCTTCTGGAAGATGAGCCGGATTGCCTGCTGCATGAGGTCCTCCAGCGAGCCCAGCCAGGACAGCCATCGCCAGACCGTGGAGTGACGAAATTGGTGTCCCTCCTGATCCGTGGCGTAGCTCAGCGGAACCCGACGTTCCCAGACGGCCTCCCGGTAGGTCGCGCGGCAATTCGGCCCCCGCTCCGCGGACAGGTATTTCTGGCATTTGGCAAGCACGTCCTGCTTGACGAACCGTTTGTGGGGCAAAGCGAAGGGCGGATATTCCGTGAATACTTTCCGGCAGTGCCGACAGCGGAAACGCACCCGCCAGGACTCGACGATTACTACCAGAAGCTCGTCGAGGATGGGGGCGTACACGCGGAAGCGGAACTTCCTCCGGGCGCAGTCGTGCTTGGCGAAGGACGCGGGAAATGGCAGAAGGAACAAGCCTCGCGTTGGCAGACAAAGGCATTGTTCAGCACGGCTTGGTTGTACTCGTTGACTTCTTGGCGGACGTCGATCATCATAGATCTTTCTGTTTGTTTCAGGACGGAAGTCGCGTTCACCACGAAGACGGCTTCCGTCCTGTTTTCGTAAACAAACAATAATCGAGACGCGAGCCCGCAGCGAGAAAAAAGAGGGGCGGGGTACTAAAGATTTCTTGTTCTGGGCGGGGTATCAGAGCGGGATACCAGCGGCGCGGGCGGGGTATAGGAATCCGAGACTCACGCTTGGCCAATTTGAGACTTGGCAGCTGGACTGCCGCGACAACTCGCGATGGTAGGCCAGCGTCGCGTCCAACAGCAGAATGGTGTGGCCGGTGGGAGCCGTGTCCAGGACCACGAATCCGTCTTGACCTTGATCCACGGCGCGGGCGAACGCGCGGAACACGGCGATCTCTTCCGTGCAGGGCGAACGCAGGTCTTCCTCCAGCAGAGCCCGGCCCTGGGCGTCGAGGCTGGCTCCTGCATCGGCCAGCACCTCGGCTCGATACGCTTCGGTTTCGGCCCGAGGATCGATCCGCCCAACGGTCAACCCGGTCGGAACCTGGCCCACGGTATTGGTGACGTGCGCCGCCGGATCGGTCGTGGTCAAGTGGACGCGGAAGCCTTGCCGCGCCAGCTCGACGGCGATGGCCGCCGCCACGGTCGTCTTGCCGACGCCCCCTTTGCCCATCGTCAAAATGACGCCGCGGTGTGCGGGGGTGATCTGGGCGAGGATCTCCTCCAACGCGGTGGGAAGCACCTCCCAGCGACCGGACCTGGTCTTTGCCACATGCACCTCCCCATCCGCGCCCTGGAGCATGGCCCGCAACGCGGGGACCCCGATCAGGTTGTGCGGGGCCAGCGGCAATTCGGTCCGAGGGAACCCGGCCAGTCCCTCCGGCACTGCCGCCAGGGCGTCCTGCGCGCGCTGCTGCATGGCGCAGGCAATCGGATCGTCAGTCCGTTGCGCCTGGAATACCGCATTCACTACCAAATGCTGATTCCGCACTCCCAAGGCGGCCAGTTCGCCACTGGAACGTTCCGCTTCGGCCAATGCCGAACGTTCCGCGCGGGTTACCAACACGAGAGTCGTCGCTTGCGGGTCCGAAAGTGCCCGTACCGTATTTTTGTATAACTGGTGTTGTGCTTGCAGCCCGGCCAGCGGACCCAAGCAGGAAGTGCCGCTGGTGTTCGTATCGATGAAACCGCTCCACGCCGCCGGCAACGACAACAGCCGCAAGGTATGCCCGGTCGGTGCGGTGTCGAACACCACGTGGTCGAATTCGGCGGTCGTGTTCGGATCGGCCAACAGCCGCGAGAATTCGTCAAAGGCCGCGATCTCCAGCGTGCAGGAGCCGGACAGTTGCTCTTCCATGCTGGTGACCACCGTCTCGGGCAGTACGCCGCGATACGGGCCGACCAACCGCTCGCGGTACTCGCGTGCGGCCGCGTTCGGGTCCAGGTTCATCGCCGCCAGCCCAGGCATCTCCGGGACCGCCGTCGGTTGGCTCCCCAGCGACACGCCCAACACCTCATCCAAATTCGAGGCCGGATCGGTGCTGACCAGCAAGACGCGTTTTCCTAGGTCGGCCAAGCCTACCGCCGTGGCGCAGGCCAGCGAGGTCTTGCCGACGCCGCCCTTGCCGGTGAAGAACAGATTGCGGGTTGCGTGCGAGAGAAACTGCATCAGATCCGTCCTTTCAGGGTGCCGTTAAATCGATCCCAAAGTATCAGCCGGCTCAGCAGCACTTCTGCGTCGTTCCATCCTGCGCGTCGGGGCAGCAGGGAGCCGTCTTGAGTTGTTGCAGTTGGATTTCGCGTTCGGCCGCCAGATGCTTTCCGGCCAATCGAAGAATCACCTGGGCGGCGGCTTCCTTTACTTTGCGTGCGGTGGCGACCGCCGAGGCGATGTCGTCGCGCGTGACCCCCGCCTGACAGGCTTCTTGGAAGTGGTGCTGGAAGCACGGTTCGCAATTGGCGCCGATCGCCGCCCCGATGGCCACCAATTCCTCGACGGCGTGCGTGTACAGGCTGCCGTCCGGCAAAAATTCGACGTCCGCCAAGACGGCTAGTTCGTCGCGCGACGGATAGCCGCCGCGAGCGATGATTTCACCGTCCAACAGCAACAGCGGCAGGCACTTCTCCCCTTCCGCGACCAACGCCTGCTTGACCACCGCCGTCTCGACGAAGACCTGGGGTTGCTGAGCCAGATTGTATCGCTGTACCTCGACGCCTTGCGTGCGCAGCCACTCCAAGTCGGCGGCAAATCGCGGCAACCGAGGATCGACTTGTGGCCCGCACACGCCTGTCGAACAGCACATCGGAGGATCAAATATCTGCAATCGCGCCATGAAAGTTCTCCCAAAAAACTGTTTCAAGCAGAACGCCGTGACGAATTCACGTGCGACGTTTGTTTATCGTCGATAAACGATAGATCAGGGGAGCCGTTTCGTCAAGGGGGGGAGGGGGGAGAACGTCTCGCGTGTTCGAGCGGCGGGGTGCCAGCGGATTGGCTTCTACGGACGAGCCGCTACGTTCCGGCGGCGAAGCTCACTTCCGCAGCTTTGGCCGTTGCCCCGCGCGGCACACAGGTCGTGGGGCTCGACCTGGCGGATTCCTTCGATCTTCTGCTCGTCTCGCAGGCTCCGCGGATCGTTCTCCAAATGCTCGCAGACCCAACGCACGGCCTGCTGGACCAGTTCCGGCGCCTGCTCGCAGGGCAGCCGATAGTAGATCCATCGCCCGTCCTTGCGGCTGTCGACCAGCCGAGCCTGTTTCAGGATGGACATGTGCTTCGAGACGGTGGACGTAGCCAAGCCCACCAATTCGACGATCTGGCAGACGCACAGTTCCTGCCGACGCAGGGCCAGGAGCATCCGCACCCGCTGCTCGTCCGCCAAGGCCCGGGTGATTGCCATGAATTCGCGCATCATCTCCCCGGCGGCGGCGTGAGGCCCGCAAGGGAAAGCCGGGCCGTTCTTAGCCGCTGCGGGAATGGCTGTCAAGCGTCGGAGCGGATCAAGCGACATGCAGCTGCTCCGTGGCCAGTGTTTCCGGCACGATCTGTCCGTCGGCCAGACGCAGTGTTCGCCGCGCCCGCCCTGCGGCCCGCGGGTCGTGCGTGACCATGACGATCGTCTTGCCTTCGTCGTTGATCTGTTCGAAGAACTCGATGATCTGCCGGCTCGTGTCTGGGTCCAAATTGCCGGTAGGCTCGTCGGCCAGCACCACGGCGGGATCGTTGGCAAGCATCCGGGCCAATGCGACCCGCTGCTGCTGGCCCACGCTCAATTCGCACGGCTTGTGATGCAGCCGTTCGCCCAGCCCCAGACGCTCCAGCAGCGCTGTCGCTTGCTCCTGCTGTTCGGCGGGTTCTACGCCGGCCAGGTACAGCGGAACCTGGACATTTTCCAGCGCCGTCAGATAGGGCACCAGATTGAAGGTCTGGAACACGAAGCCCAACTTCCGCTTGCGCAGTTCGGCGCGGCCGTTGGGACGGAGCGCGTACAGGGATTCCCCGTCCAGGAACACGTGTCCCGACGTGGGCGAGAGCATCCCGCCCAGCATCAACAACAGCGTGCTCTTGCCGCTGCCGCTGGGCCCCACCAGCGATACGAAATCGCCCCGGGGAATCGTCACGCTGGCATTGTCCAGGGCGGTCACGTATTGACCGCGATGCAGGTATTTTTTCGAAACGCTGTCCATTCGCAGCATCGTTTAGATCTCCTGAAAAGTAGCACACGGGTCAAGTCGGGCCGCACGGCGGGCCGGGATATAGCTGGCAACAAGCGTCACGCCCACCGAGATGAGAATCGCCCAGAGGGCCAGCAGCGGCATCGGCAGCACGGGGACACCGGCCAATTTAGGACCGAGCACTACTGCCAGCACCGTTCCCAGCACGTAGCCGCCCACGCCGCCGGCGACTCCCAGCAAGAGGGCTTTCAGCAGGAAAATTTTCAGGATCAGCAGTGACGTCGCGCCCAGCGACATGAGCGTTCCGATCTCGCGCCGCCGCTCGAACACGTTGGCAAACATATAGTTCGCAATCCCGGCTCCGCCGACCACGATGATGATCGCCAGAAAGACGGCGGACAGCCGCGACATCATGTGGTTCATCTTGATCTGCGCGTCGGCGATCTGCGTGATGGTCACCACCTTGGCCTCGGGCAGCAAGCGGTTGATCTTGCCCACCAAGCCGTTGGAGATTTCCTGGCAACAGCCGACGACTTCGATCGCGCTGACGACCGGCCCCTTGCCCGACAGATCCTGCACCGTGTGCAGATGGGCGAAGATCCGGGAATCGTCGATCGTGCCGGTCTGCGGCAACAGGGCCGTGACCTTGAACTGGCGGTCCAGCAGGTTCAGTTGGTCGCCCTCTTTCAACCCCAAGGCGGCCGCGACGTCGGCGCCCACCAGCGATTCATCTTGCTCCAGGTTGTCGATCACCCGCTGGCGCACCAGCGTTTTTTTGTCGCCGCTGGCAAAGGGCAGCGTGGGCATCGCCCCGCAGCCGGCCGGCCGCGAGAAGATGCCGGCTCCCGACCAGGCCGCCTTGGCTTGGAATTCGCTCTTGGGAAGAATTCCGGTCAAGGTGAAACTGCGGCCCTGCAAGTTCACCGGCAGCGAAAGCTTCGGCGACAGGTTGTCCAGTCCCTCCAAATCGGACATCGCCAACTGTGTGACGTACTCCTCGGGGATCGTATCGCCTTGCATGTCCGCCGCGTAGTAATCTTGCAGCGTGACCGACTTGGGCATGATCAGGATGTTGGCCCCCAACGAGTCCATCTCCCGTGCCACGGCTTTCTCGGAATAGTGGGTGATGTTCTTGATCGAAACAATCACCGTGATGCCCAGCAGGATCGAGAGAAAACTCGTCACCAGCTGGCTCTTTCGTTCGAAGATCTCCCGCCAAACCAACGTCCGCATTCGCATGAATGGTTCTCCTTCCGGCTGTTGCCGGCATGAAAATCGACCACAACGTGTCGATGCCGCTTACCAGAAGAGCAAAGGAATGAAATGCCCTGAAATTCCCTTCCCCAATGCCCCTTTTCTTCTGCTAGACTCACGCGAAGGCGCTAAGATGATGGCCGCATACCCACAAATGGCGCTTCTTCGCTTCTTCGCGACTTCGCGTGCCCCCTTATCTCCGCGGCCCGCATCCCCCGGGTCCGCACGCGCCGCCTGCACACGGATCCGATTGGCTCGCCGTGAGTTTGGCGACCAGTTGATCTTTGCTCGCCCGGTTATCGAACTGGCCGACCACGGTGCCCGGCGGCGCGAGCAAGACCGTGAACGGCTTGGGCGCACGGGCGTCTACCTTCAACTCCTTCAGGAAACCAGCTTCCCCGTCGTCGTTGGCGTTTATCAGCACGACCTCCGAAGCCGCGTCAAATCGGGCGTCCGCCTTAAAATCCCGAACTCCCGGCGGCAATGCCGTCCCCGCCGACTCGGCCTGATCAAACACGCACAACAGCACCAGCTTCCGGTCCTGCAATGCCTTCAGGCATAACTGAGTTCCCGGGCTGACGAACGCCGTCCGCAGCTGCGCTTCGTCAAAGACGGCGCCGAACGCCTTCGTCACTGCTCCGCACGGTGCCACCGCCAGAACCAACGGCATCGGCGCCCGGCTGGTTCCAAAACGGTCCACCAGGGCCTTCTCCGCCGGGTTGCTTGCTTGGACAGGCACTATCTCCGCCCAGTCCGACATCCGGCCCGCCGCCGTTTGCAGCGTGCTCCACGCCCGACCGGTTTGAGGATTCTGGTCCTTCCAGAAAAACACAAAAGCAAACTTGCGGGCCGCCGCCGCCCGATCGAGGGCCGCTGTCGCCTCGCTCAGCCCGCCCGCTGCACCGTGTGACGCACCCAGGCGCGCCGTTCGCACGCCCTCCTGCGCAACCGCCGCCGATGCCAATACCGCCACCATCAATGTTTCCAACGCCGCTCGTTTCATCGCTACGGTCCTTCCTTAGACAATGACTTTTTGAGGCTCGTCCGTGAGCCGTATTGAAATGTGTAACGTGGACTTCAATCCATCCCGGGTTCGCCCGTCTTCATCAGCGTTCATCAGCGTCGATTAGCGGTCTTCCTCCCTCTGCACGTTGGGCGCGCGGCGACGGTCGGACAGGACCCCTCATCGACGCGGATGAACGCGGATGGCTTTGTTCGCGCTCAACGCCGACGTTGTTCTACCGCGGTCCACAACCGCTCGGTCCGCAGGAACCGCCCGGACCGCACGCCGAATTGGCCTGGAGCAGCGCGGAGACCAACTGATCTTTCTGCGTCGCCCCCTCGAACTCGGCGATCACGACGCCCGGCGGCGCGAGAAAGGCCGTCACCGCCACCTTGGTCTGGGGGTCGATCTTCAGATCGGCCAGAAAAGATGCCTCGGCCGCATCGCTGGGATTCAGCTTGACGATTTCCGTGAAGGTTGCGTATTGGGCCAATGCCTTGAACTCCTGCACTCCCTGAAATGCCTCGGCATTGAGTTTCGTCGAATCGTTTTGAACGCACAGGAAAACCAGCTTGCCGTCTTGCAGCGACTTCATGCATTTTTCGGTCGAGGGGCTTCCAAAGGCGTTGACCAACGCTTCTTCCGTGAACTCGCCGGGGAAGCCACCCATCACCGCCCCGTTGGGCGCGATCGCCAAAGCCAACGGCATCGGCGCTCGGTCTAGGCCGAACTTCTTGACGATCTCGCGTTGGGCCGAGTCGGTGACCCGCACGATGGCTGTGTTGGCCCGTTCCGAAACCTTGGCGACTGCCTCCTCGAAGACCTTCTTCATAGCCGCCGTCTTCTCGTCGTCGGACTTCCAGAAGAAACCGAACAGGTACTTGTTGTCCTTCGCCGCCTGTTCCATCAAGTCCATCGCCGATTTCCGGTTTCCGGCCGCCGGCGTCCGTTCGTTGTTCGACGCGGTGTCAACCTTGCTTGCGGCGGGCTGCTGGGCAGCCTGGGGTTGATCGCCCGTGCGAATGGCTTGCGCCAAGCCGATCGACAAGCATACAAGTAACAGCACCGCAACTACCGCTGCCATCAACCTCTTCATCATCTTGATCCTTCTGAAAACGGAACCAAACATTCCAACCCGCGTTGGGTACGCCGATGGCATCCTTGCGTTTGTGAAAACAAGTTTACATTTCTATCGTTCGCCAAACGACGAAATATTAGCCGAACTTCTCAGCGAATGCAAGATCGGGGGAACTGTTTTTCCGCGAAGTCAGCGGACCGGCTGCTCCCATTTCTTCCCCGGCAGCTCCATCCGCCGCTCCGGCCCCAGCCCGGCGGCGGATTGGTTCTACGGCCAGACGACGCTGCAGTTCTGATCACGCCGCTGCAGTGCCGAAGCGCCAGACGACGCGCGTGTGGCACTGCTCGGAACCGCGTCGATTCACCATGCGCAAGCGGTTTACCACGGTTCCCAGCAGTGTCGAAGCGCCAGACGGCGTCGCTCCGGCCAGTTCCGCCGCCCAGATCGCTCTCGTACCGGAGCGTCGCGCTGACGCGCACGGCTGACTCGCACGCCGGCAGCATCCCGTTATCAGGAGCGAGGTTTTCCGGCGTGCGAGTAAGCCGTGCCACACGACACGTGCTCGCCCGCACCAAGGCGGCCCCCCCATTCTCTTCCCCGTTCGCCCGCGGCGGCGAAGCCGCCCCGGGCGAACGGCGAGGAGGCGTTTGCTGGGCATAGCTGGTGTACAACCACGGGCTCCACCGAGACAATGGGGTGGCCTAACTTATCTTTAGGCGGACGTTACGCCTTGTCGAATCGTCTAAATGGCGATGTACAATTAAACATCGCTCCCACCCTTTCGGTCGACGCCGAATTCTTTCCATTTCGCCAGGATGTCTTCCTTCGAGATAAAGCCCTCGTGGCGGAACAGTTCCTTGCCGCTGGCATCGAAGAAGATTTGCGTCGGAATGCTTTGGATACCGTACTTTTCCGCTTCCGCGGAATTCTCCCATACGTCGATAAACACCGTCTCGAACGTGTCCGCGTACGTCTCTTTCAAATCGTCCAAGATGGGCGCCATCATCTTACAAGGGATACATTTGCTGGCACCGAGATCCAGCAGACGCGGCAGACCGCGGACAGCCTCTTCGGCCGACGCTGCCGCGACGACATCTGCGGTAGCCGCTTCCGTTACGGCTGTCGCGGTGGGCTCGACCGTTTCGCGAGCGACCGAGGGCGGGACGTCAAGGGCCGTCTCCGGTCCAGGCGACACGGCTGGAGCACAACCGCCGACGAAGCCTACGGCCAACAGGATTAGTGCGCGGGCCAGCGCACCATGTTGTGAATGATCGTTTGTAGTTCCGCCGAGATAGTTCTTGAATCTCATGGTCCACCTCTTTCTTCCCTGGGAGTTCACGTCGCGCCTGGACGGCGATGTTGGAGTTCACGCTTCAGCGTGCTGTTTGAAAACACGCTGAAGCGTGAACTCCAACGGGGCCGTGCCCCTTGCCTCACGGCCGGATCTTCTCCAAGACAGCCGTCAGCTTCGTGCGATACGCTTCCAACAGCGCCGGCTGCGCGTCCGTTAACGGTTTCACCGGGATCAAATCCTGAACTTCTTCCTCGCTCACGCCAGAATCGTTCATCACGGCCAGCGCGCCGGTCATCGTCGCTGTCAGGCCGACAGACGCTTCCGCACTTGTCAGTGCCCGAACCGAGCACGAATCCTCTCCCACGCAACCTATCGCAGCTCGAACACATGCACCAACGAAAACCACACTCCGATCAGGATGAAGATGTTGCCCGTCACCATTCGCGCCCACCACTCGGCTTGCGACAAAGCGTTGTATGTCTTCGCAACCGATTTCGCGCTGTACGCCAACAGGAACGCAACGATCAGCACCGGCACCGCCGTGCCGATCCCGTAGACCAGCGGTAACACAAAGCTTCCACCCGGCAGCGAAGCTTCCGGCAAGGCGATGCCCACCTTGGCCAGGACCATCGTAATCGCCCCGGCTTCGGACCCCATGATCAAGGCAACCAAGCCAAAAAACCAGGCGGCCGAGGTGGGACAGAACGAAAGGGCAAAGAAGATCCCCAACAGCAGGGCGCCCCAGACGCCCATCGAGTCCACTCGCCGCTGCATCCCCTCGCTCATCATCGTCCCGCCACTGGAGATCGTGATCAAGCCGACCAGGAACATGCCCAGAACCAGGAAGATCGGTCCCAGAACCAAGTGCATGTACTTCTGTAGAAACAGCGCCACGGCGGGAATCGAAAGTGCAGTGGTTGTCAGCAGGGCGGCCAGTACCAAGTACAGCAGACACCGCCCCAGCGTGTACAGCAGTCCCGCGTGGATGACCAGTCGCGTATTGCCCACCTTGCGTCCCACGTACGAGATGGCTGCGATGTTGGTCGCCAACGGACAGGGACTGATCGACGTCAGCAGACCCAAGTACAGGGCTGCCAGGATGTACAAGGCATAGGTCATGAGGGATCCTCCGTTTGCTACTAAGGCAACAAGGCGTCGACGTTCTCTTGGACGTAGCGGAAAAACGCCGACTTGTCCCGGACTTTGAGCCAGATCTCCTCCAGGTTGCGGTGGGATGTCACCTTGTTGTCAGCAATCTTGGCAACGATCAGCGTCGGGCCGGTGATGCGGTAGGCTTTCACCAACCGAGCATTTTGAGGTGCCTGAAAATCGACATCGTAAAAGGCAACTTGGCCTGCCTTGATTTGATCGGCAAACCCCGCCTTGACAGCTTCCTCCGAATAGCCGCCCATCCGCTGGCAAGTGGGACAACGTTCTGTGCGGTGGAAGTACATCGCGATTACGCGTTCGTTAGGGGTATCCGCGGCCTGCGCCATGCTGGCAGCGAACAGGACGGCGAGGTGCACGAACAGTACATTGGCGGTGAATCGTTTCATCTCCGTTCTTTCCTTGGCGAAGGTTCAGATCTGGTACGTCAGGCTTTCCAGCCTGATCTCTGTCAGGCTGAAAAGCCTGACGTACGGCGTTGTCACTCCGGGATGGGCAAGTCGGCCAGCGTGGGCGTGGGCATGGGCAGCGGCGGCGGTTCCAGGGCCATCGTTGGAATCGTCGCCTCTTCCGCCAGCGCGGCCTGCGGCGCGTCAGCCTGCCCCGGGCGCACCATCTGGCCGACTTCCTTCCGCAGATACGCGGCATACCCGGCCTTGTCGCCTACCAGTCCCCAGACGCCATCAAGACTCCTCCATTGGGCGATCTGGCCGCCCTGCATCTTGGCCAGAACCACGACGGGCATTTGGATGTTGAATTTTTTGGTCAACTCGGCGTTGGCACGTTCCTCGTAGTTCACAACTTTCCACACGACCTGGCCGGAATTCAATTCCCCGGCAAGCTCCGTCTGTACGAAATCGTGAGCCAGCGACTCGATCTCGCGACAGGTCGGGCAGCGAAACTTGCTGTGAAAATAGTAAACGTACAAGGCGTCCGCCGTCCCCTCAGCGAGCGTCGGACCTGACTGGTCCACAGACGCCGTCGAGACAATTCCGCCCTGCTTGCGCAAGCCTTCGAGTTCCTCGACGATCCGAGCCATCTGCGGCTCGAGCCGCGCCGCCGCCTGCAGATCGAGCGTCCGCGCGACCAGCATCACAAGCGTCGCCGAAAACAGCGAAATCAAGCATACGGTCAAGGCATTTTTTAGTTCCATGAGAATAGCCTCTCTTAACGCGACCTTTAGCCGCAACCATCAAGTAAGTCAGGCTTTCCAGCCTGACCGGTCCGGCTGAAAAGCCTGACGTACAACATGCCCGCTACGTGCTCGCCAACCGATTCAACGCCACTTCGGCCACGCGGCGCCCCAGATTCTTGGCCGTGCCCACCCCGAATTCATCGTCGCTGATATCGTCCTTGCCGCTGTTCCACAACGTCGCTCCCGTGTGCGCACGGGGCCGGCCATCGCCGACCACCAGCATTTCCTGGCACATCAACGCGGCTTGAATCGATTGAATCGTCAGTTCCTGGCCGCCGTTCCGCACGCCACCGACCGCCACCACACCCGCCACGCGGTTCGCCAGCGCAAACTTGCGTGCCCGGAAGCTGAAACAGCGGTCCAGGAACGCTTTGCACAGGGCGCTCATGTTGCAGAAATATACGGGACTGCCGACCAGGATTCCAACGACATTCGCTGGCCCCAGTTTTTCCGCCACCAGCGGAAAATCGTCCCTTTCTCCGGGCTCCAGCGGCAGTCCCACCGCGACGTGCGCCGGGATCTTCAGACCGGCCAACTCGATCAGTTCAACTTCGATCCGCTCGGGATCCACCGCTTGCGCCGCGTCCAGGCAGAACTGCAGCGCCTGAGCCGTCGTCTTGCCCGCGCGCGGACTGCAGGACACCGCGATGATCTTCAACTTGCGGCCCTCCTGACCCGCCTGAGCGAGCCCCTGACGGCCGGCACTTGTCGCTACCCCCGCGGCGGCGATTCCCGCCCCCGCGCTCAGAAACTTTCGTCGGGATACATTTCGGGCCATCTTAAGTCTCCTTGCTGGGCTGAAAAGAATGTGTCGGGCGGAACACGATCAAGTCAAAAACTTCTGGATTTCGTCGGCGCTGGCCACCTTGCCGACAACTTTGACTTGACCATCGACCACCAAAGCCGGCGTCATCATCACGCCAAAGCCGGTGATGACGTTGATGTCGGTGATTTTCTCCACCGTCGCCTCAACCCCGGCCTGCTTGACCGCTTGTTCGGCGTTCTTTTTGAGCGACTCGCATTTGGAACAGCCGGGACCAAGTACCTGAACGAGTTTCATATCAACCTCCTTTGGCAGCGTAAATCCGCCTGTGGTAAGACGCACAGCGCCCAATCGAGCCAGTCGGCATTCGGGGCGTTTGAGCCAAAACAACAAGATTTGAAACCGAAGTCAACGCGACTCATGCAAGCAACTCCTGCTGCCTTTTCGCATTACACGCCAACACCGATTCGACGCAGTCGAAGAACCCCAACAGGCACTCGACTCGCAGCCGATAGAACACCATCTGTCCGCGTTTCTGGTCCTCGACCAACCCGGCGCCCTTGAGCATGGCCAAGTGCCGCGAGACCGTGGACATATCGGAACCGATCATCTCAGTCAGTTCGCACACACACCGTTCGCCATTCTTCGTCAACTCGTCGACGATCAGCAACCGGGCGGGGTGCGCCAGGGCTTTGATGATGTGGGCTCGGGCTTCGTATTGTGCGAATGTCTTCGTCGTCATGGCCTAAGTATCGTCCATTAGTTATTGGCAATTTAACCAAATAGACACAGTGAAGCAAGGCCGAGACGACTTTTTTCTTGCTCTATCCCCTCTTCGGAGGCTTGCAGTCCCAGTGCCTACGGCAGAGCATCGAACGTCTCCGGCCAACGGACGTCCAGCTTTCTGCCCTGCCATTCCTCTTTGCCCCCCCCAGGATGGCGAGTTGTTAAGCCGGTGATCGCTCTGCCAGATTCAAAGTGGTTTGACCGCGAAGACTCGCGCGCTAGCCGCGTACTCGTTGACGTCGTAGCGTGACAGCAGATTTCTTAGTCCACCATGCAGGTCTGTCGAATCGACCTCGCAGGTTCCCGAGGTAGCACCACCAGCCGTCGGCGCGGTGTTTCGGATGCTGATCAAGGCGGGGGTGGAACAGCAGGCGGACGAACTCGGCGCAGAACAGCACCCGGACGAGTTTTCCACTTGAGCATACGCGTTCAAGTCCGCTCCCGTATCCAGTACCTCCACTTCGGCAAACCCCGCCTCGAACAAGCCACGACGGTATTCGTCTACCGAAATCGCGCCGGCGATGCAGCCCACGTACGCGATCACGTCGTCGGCAATTTCCGCGGGCAGTGGTTTCTTGAGCACCAAATCGCTGACCGCCAACCGGCCTCCCGGTCGGAGCACCCGAGCGATCTCCCGAAACACGGCCGGTTTGTCCGGGGCGAGATTGATCACACAGTTGCTGATTACGCAATCCACCGCGGCGTCGGGCAACGGCAACCGGTCGATCGTGGCCAGGTGAAACTCGACGTTGGTGATCGGTTTTCCGTCGTTCCCTTTCGCGGCGTTGGCCCGCGCGCGGGCGAGCATCTCCGGCGTCATGTCGATCCCGATCACTCGGCCGGAAGGACCGACTTTGGCCGCCGCCAAGAACACGTCCAAGCCGCCGCCGCATCCCAAGTCGACGACGACTTCCCCGGGCCGCAGACTGGCGTACGCTGTCGGATTGCCGCAGGACAGCCCCATGTTGGCTTCGGCAGGGATCGAAGCCAATTCCTCCCGGCTGTATCCGAACGCTTCGGCGACGCCCTGAACGCCCGCATGATCTCCAGATAGTCCGCTTTGGGCAACCGACGCATACGTGGACCGTACGGCTTGAATGACAGGATTGTTCATTCGATTCTCCTTGCTCTTGGGGTCAGGCGAAAGAGTATCTTCAGCATTCGGACGCACCTCAACGGTGCAAATCGTCACTTGACGAAACATCGAAATCCTATCAGGCCAACGGAGGTTGTCAAGCCTTCGCGGGAACACGCGC
>Ga0351969_1101_pt1 | contig 31344 bp, 28 predicted proteins | sample TotcelHFGM3001L6_FD_206744 | JGI IMG/M metagenome (GOLD analysis project Ga0351969, IMG submission 206744) | Enriched cells from coal bed in the Powder River Basin, Montana, United States - Total cells FGM rep1 HSBNCT.FGM.300.1.L6 ...
CTGAACGGCGGATAAAATCTGTTTCGGATCAGCCCCTCCGGCAATGGCTTCGAGTTTGGGTCGGGCAATGGATCCCCTCCAGAGCAGCATCCAGGCCATGATTACATCTCCCATGATTTCCATGAACGGATGCCATCCATGAAATCCTGTCAAAAGAGAAAGCCGCCCTGCTGATCTTTCACGAGTATGAAAAAGAAATAAAGAATCTGGCATTGGCATATGCCAGGCAAAAAACGGTATCTTTTTTGATCCCCTTTGATCTGGGACCCAAAATTGGCCAGGAGTTGAGCAGACTGGCCAAAGTAGATCATGTGGATCAGGTAATTGTCATCAATGACCGCGATGAAGTCATTGCCAGATCCCGATTTCCGGATCGGATCAAAAACAAATTGGCCCATCGCTTTTATTTTGACATGGCCCGGTCCGGCCAGGCGGTTGGCTTTACCGAAATACTCTCACCCGATGAACTGCAGCGTGAAGGATTTTTCGATTCCAGTGATCTGACAACCGGGGAGTCTGTGATTTCCCTGACCGGTGTCGCACCCATCAAGGAAACGGATTCGGAAAAAATCATCGGTGTGATTCTTGTCAGACGCTTCGTCCGTCAGGATAGTGCGCTGATTCAGCACATATCCAGATCGCTTGAGGTGCATGCAGGTCTTTATCGAAGTGACCGTATTGCCGTGTTTTCCATCCTGCCGGACAGGTCCCATTCGTTCCGTTCGCCAGAGCCGGAATTACTTCAAACCGTTCTTGAAACCAATCAACAGGCCCAGCAGTTTCGATTTGCCAGAGGTGGGTATATTTCCATCTTTTCGCCCATCCAGGATTATCAGAATCACGCTGCGGCTGTATTGATGCTTCAGTCCGATGTTCGCAGCTATATTCGAGCGTGGGATATGGCCATCCTCGGATTGATTGGTGTTCTGTTGGCTGCCATTGCCATGGCCTGGATCATATTTACGTTTATCGATACGCGCTTCTTTCAGCCGATCCAGAAGCTTAAACAGTTGACCGGACAGATTGCCAGAGGCCAAAAATCAGAAATCCTGAATATCACCTCGAATGATGAAATCGGCGAGTTGACATCCGCATTCAATCATATGGCCATGCAGCTTGCGTTGACCCATGAATCCCTGGAAGCCGAAATTCAGGAAAAGCTGAAATCCGAGAGCGCACTGAAGCAGGCATACGATGAACTGGAGATCCGTATTCTGGAACGAACGCGAAATCTCTCTGAAACCAACATGTCTTTGCATCAGGAAATACAGGAACGGCGGGCTGCGGAAGAACAGGTCAATGCGTCATTGATCGAAAAAGATCTGTTATTAAAAGAAATTCACCATCGTGTGAAAAACAATCTTCAGATTGTTTCCAGTCTGCTTGATATGAGCCAGACCCGTTCCCATATTCCGGTGGTGTCAGAAATACTGGCAAGCGCCCGCTCCAAAATCCATACCATGGCCCTCATTCATACGCAACTGTATCAGAGCAACCGGTTTGATCTGATAGACATGGAATCTCATATTCACTCTCTCTGCCAATCCCTTTCCCAAATGTTTGGCATGAACCGGCGCGTGAATCTTGAGATTGACGCCAGGGACATGGTATTGCCAATTCCTCAGGCAATTCCTTGTGCCCTGGTGCTGAATGAGTTGATATCCAATTCATTCAAACATGCCTTTAAAGATGCGGCCATTGGCAATATCTGGATACAGATGGAAAAAAAAGCGGACAGCATTCATATGGAGGTCAGGGATGATGGAATCGGTATATCCAAAGACCTGTCTGTCATGACGATAACCAGCCTGGGAATCAAGCTGATTCGCAATCTGGTTCTAAGGCAGTTAAAGGGAAAACTATCCATCACCCGAAACTGCGGTACCGAGGTCAAAATAATCTTTCCGATTCAAATCGCGGAGGATCTGGTTTTAACGCTGAAGGAGAAAGTATGAAGTATGAAGGATGAAAAGAGAAGGCTGGAGACAATAACTGACTCATTTTATCATAAAGGGGGACAACCATGAAAGATATCAGCGAACTGCAGTTTCCGGAAACCGTTCGTTATGCGGCCGATCATGAATGGGCCAAAAGCGATAACGGTGCTGTTGTCATCGGCATTACGGATTATGCTCAGGATCAATTGGGTGACATCGTGTATGTCGAACTGCCCAAAGTGGGAGACCAGTTTGAAGCAGGTGAGGTGTTTGGGACAGTGGAATCAGTCAAGGCTGTTTCCGAGCTGATTATGCCCATTGGGGGTGAGGTGACCGCCATCAATTCCGAGCTTGAGAACACACCGGACCGGGTTAATACAGATCCCTATGATTCGGGCTGGATGATTCGTATTACACCTGCCAAGGGTTCTGATATGACATCGTTGATGGAACGGACTGCCTATATCGCCATGCTGAAAGGATGACAGGCCATGCGGTATTTTCCCCATACACCGGAAGAGATTGACCAGATGCTTCGGGTGATCGGGCTGACCTGTCTGGATGACCTGTTTGCCGGTATCCCGGCAACGTGTCAAAAGACCCGGCCCATGAACCTGATGGCTCCACTGAATGAATGGGAGCTGAATTCCCATATGGATGCTGTTTCCGACAGCATGGCCGTCCCGCCAACCTACACCTCTTTTTTGGGTGCTGGCCGCTATTCCCATCATATCCCCGCGGTTGTCACGGCACTGAAAAGCCGAAGCGAATTTCTGACATCCTATACGCCCTATCAGCCTGAAATCAGTCAGGGTACACTTCAGGCCATCTACGAATACCAGACGCTTGCCGCCAGGCTTCTGGGGGTGGATGTCGTGACCGCATCCCATTATGACGGCGCCACGGCCATGGCCGAAGCGGCCCTGATGGCGGTCCGGATCACCCGTCGAACCCGAATTGCGGCATCCTCGCTGATTCATCCCCTGTATTTACAGGTGTTAAGAACGTATTTGAAACCAACCGGATATGAACTGATCGAACTCCCCCGCCTGTCAACCGGCCAGACCGATTTATCCAGTCTGGCTGATGCATCTGGCCTGGCTGCGGTAATCGTCCAATCTCCCAATTTTCTGGGATGCATCGAACCGGTTTCATCGTTTTCAGATGGCATTCATCACGCCGGAGGCTTGTGCATTGCCGGTTTTACAGAGGCCCTTTCCTGTGGACTGTTAAAAAGTCCTGGCAGTCAGGGGGCGGATATTGTCTTCGGGGAAGGACAGAGCCTGGGACTTCCCTGTGCATTCGGGGGGCCGGGGCTGGGCATGCTGGGCAGTTTGAAAGCCTACATGAGAAATCTTCCGGGCAGGCTGGTCGGGAAAACACATGACGTGGAAGGAAAGCCCGGATTTGTTCTGACCCTGGCCACCCGCGAGCAGCATATCCGGCGGGAAAAGGCCACATCCAACATCTGCTCCAACAACAGCCACTGTGCACTGACCGCCGCCATATACATGGCCGCCCTTGGGGGAACCGGCATTCGAAAGCTTGCTGAAATCAACCACAGCAAGGCAGTCTATCTGAGCGAGGAACTGAAACGTGCCGGAATCGCCCTGCCGTTTGGTGCCCCATTTTTCAATGAATTTGTCGTCCGGTTTCCGGAAGGGTTTCAAACGGTTTATGACCGGCTGTTAAATCAGCGGATCATCCCAGGCCTGGCATTGGAGCGATTTTACCCGGAATTGAAATCCCATTATCTCTTGACAGCCACCGAAACCATCAGCCGGGCATCACTGGACATGTTGGTCAGGGAGGTATGCGCATGAGTGACAAATTGGGCACAACCGGTCTTATTCTGAATGAACCTCTTTTATGGGACAGGGGAAAGCCCGGGCGTTGTGGGTTTTCCATGCCTACGGATGATGTTCCGTTCAATCCGCTTGGTGAAGAATGGACCCGGAATGATCTGGACTGGCCGGATTTGAGTGAGGTGGATGTGGTACGCCACTATACCCGGCTCTCCACCTGGAATGTCAGCGTGGATGCAGGCATGTATCCGCTTGGATCCTGCACCATGAAATACAATCCCAAAACCAATGAAAGGCAGGCAGGTCTTTCAGGGCTGGCAGAAGCCCATCCCCTGCTTCCAGCGCCATTGTGTCAGGGCGCGCTGAAGATGATGGCGGATCTGGAGTCCGACCTGGCGGAAATCACGGGCATGGATGCGGTTTCGCTTCAACCCGCAGCCGGAGCACATGGGGAACTGGCCGGCATGCTGATCATTCACGCCTGTCTGGAACATCGGGGCGAGAGGCGATCCAAAATCATCATCCCTGATACGGCGCATGGCACCAATCCGGCCAGTGCCGCCCTGTGCGGATATCAGCCGGTTCCGGTCAAATCCGGCCCCGACGGCATTCTGTCCCCTGAAGCGGTAAGAGCGGTCATGGACCGGGATACGGCCGGCATCATGATCACCAATCCAAATACCCTGGGCCTGTTTGAGGAAAATATAAAGGAAATCAGCGAAATTGTGCATTTCATGGGCGGGCTGGTGTATGCGGACGGTGCCAATTTCAATGCGGTCATGGGCGTCGTCAACATGGGATGCGCCGGTGCGGATGTCATGCATCTCAATTTGCACAAGACGTTTTCAACCCCGCATGGCGGCGGTGGCCCGGGGTCTGGTCCGGTATGTGTCCAGAAACATCTGGAGCCGTTTCTGCCCGTTCCCCGAATCGTCTTACAGAATGGATCATACGGACTTTCAGAGGATTTTCCACAGTCCATCGGCAGGCTGGTCACATTTTACGGGCATTTCAGTGTCATGGTCCGGGCGTTCAGCTATATTCGATCCCTGGGTCCGGAAGGGCTTGCCCGGGCCAGTCAACTGGCGGTGTTGAATGCCAATTATATCCGGGAGCGTCTGAAGCCGTATTACCATCTGGCCTATGATCGTTTCTGCATGCATGAATGCGTGTTTTCGGACAAAAAACAGCAGGTCCATAAAATTGCAACGCTGGATATTGCCAAACGCCTGATGGATTATGGGTATCATCCGCCCACCATCTATTTCCCGCTGGTAGTTCCCGGCGCATTGATGATCGAGCCGACAGAAACCGAGTCCAAGGACGACATCGATCAGTTTGTGGATGCCCTGATTGCCATTGCCAAAGAGGCGGCGGACAATCCTGAATGGCTTCATGAGGCGCCGCGGACACCCAAAATGAGACGCATGGATGAAGTTGAGGCTGCCAGAAGACCCTGTCTGGCCGGATAACGCCATGCCGCCAGTCAAACCGGTAACCTGGCAGGGCGTCCATCTGGGACTGATGGACTATCCTGCGGCACTGGATATGCAGCACAGACTTGCCGACAGCCTGTGCCTCGATTCAGACAGATATGGAACCATCCTGTTTCTGGAGCATTCGCCGGTTTTTACGCTGGGCAAACGGGGCGGGCTGGAAAATCTTCAGGTTTCTTCCGAATTTCTGGCATCTCGGAACATTCCGGTCATTCCCACGGACCGGGGGGGAAACATCACCTTTCACGGGCCGGGGCAATTGATTGTCTATCCCATCATCCATCTGACCAGAAATCACCTGTCTGTGGTGGATCTGGTATCCAAGCTGGAAGATGTCATGATTGAAACGTTAAAATTCTGGAATATTGCCAGTGAACGGAGTCCGGTCAACCACGGGGTATGGGTTGACGGAAAAAAGATCGGAAGCATCGGGATTCATGTTCGAAAATCGATTTCAATGCACGGCATCGCGCTGAATGTCAATAATTCCTTGGACCCGTTTTGCTGGATCAATCCCTGCGGCCTGGCCGGAATCACCATGACCTCCATGAAACAGGAACTGAATCAGAATACGCCCATGGACCGGCTGATCATCCAAATGATTCAGGTCATTCAAACTGTTTTTCAGATTCAGTTGAAAATGCCTTCCCTGTCATCGGATTAATTCAATCTTTCTGAAAAGCGTCCGTGTCCGGCACAGCCGGACAGACCAGGCCAGCTTCTGAAAGCCCCATTTCACGGCTCCGATTTGCCGCGATGCGTTTGGCGTCTCGATACAGAAGCTGGTGATACACACCTCGGGGCGGATATCGGCAGGAAAGATACAGGGTCCCCTGCTGTCTTTCAGAAAGATGCAATCCGCGGTGTACAGGCGATTCAAATTTTTCAGCCGATTTTCGATTTCAACATCCAGATCCGGCATCAGACTCAGGATATATACAAAATCTTCAAACCCAATGATTTCATTCAAAAAAACATTACGGCAACATAACCCCTGACAGACGTGCAGACATCTGTTCAAATAGGGTCTGGCCGCCAGGTTCAGTGCCTTTTCTGTATCATGAATTTGCTTACAGATCCGCGACAATGCCAGACCATCCTCCGGATGGAGCGACTGACGAATACGACGGGCCTTCCTGAATTCATGGACCAATCCCATCCCCATCTTCCCCTGAAACAGGCAACATTATGCTTGAGTTGACCACCGGATAATATAGCCTTTCAAATTCGGTCTCGCCCCCGATCACAGCTTATTCATCCAGAAACTTGGGAAAGTTTATCCGCAGCCCTTTTTCGGGCAGTGTCATCAGGGTTGATGTGCCGTGAGCGACCAGGTCCCGATTGGCATCCCAAACTTTTGATTCCGCATAACTGATTGTTTTGCCGGATCGGATTGCGAAGCCCTCGGCAATCAGCACCCCGCTTTCAACCGGTTTGAGGTAATTCAGTTTCAAATCGATGTTGACCAGGCCGGAATCTTCCGGAATTCTCATGAATACCGACCAGAAAGTGGCCGTATCGATCAGCGTTGCCAGCACGCCACCATGAACCATGCCGTATGGCTGGAGATGACACCGTCCGGTTTCCAGCCGGATGACCGCCCTGTCAAGTTCGATTTCCGCCAGAGTCATCGACATATGGGCCGGATAGGGGCTGGTGTTGACGGTGTGAATCAATTCAAGGATAAATTCCGGATTTGGCTTCAGCAAAGGTCCTCCTGGACGGGGAAAATCAATTCTCCTGCCCATGGGAAAAAAACAGGCAGGAGAGTCGTGATGGGTGAGAATCAAACGGCTTGAATCACATCACAGCCGAAAGCAAAGCAGATTTGAAAAATTCCCGGTTCATTCGGGCGATATTGACAATCGATATTTCCTTGGGGCATTCCGCCTCGCATTCCCGTTCATTGGAACAGTTCCCGAAACCCAACTCGTCCATCTTGCACACCATGGACATGGCCCGTTTGGCGGCCTCGGGTTTCCCCTGGGGAAGAAGGGCCAGATGCGAAATCTTGGCGCTGGTAAACAGCATGGCAGACGCATTGGGGCAAGCTGCCACACATGCGCCGCAGCCGATGCAGGCCGCGGCATCCATGGCCTTGTCTGCGATGTCTTTTGGAATTGGAACACTGTTGGCATCCGGCGCCCCCCCGGTGTTGGTGGAAACATATCCGCCGGCCTGAATGAGTTGATCCAGGGCACTTCGGTCCACTATCAGATCCTTGACCACCTTGAAGGCCTTGGCACGAAAGGGCTCGATGGCCAGAACATCCCCATCCTTGAAATGTCGCATGTGAAGCTGACACAACGTCGTTGCTTTTTCTGGCCCGTGAGGTCTGCCATTCACGACCGCACCGCACTGACCGCAAATGCCTTCCCGGCAGTCCGAATCAAAGGCAATGGGTTCTTTTCCATCCAGTGTCAGTTGTTCGTTGACCACATCCAGCATTTCCAGAAACGACATGTCTGTCGAAATATGACTGGCGTGACAGGTTTCAAATTCTCCCTTGTTCTGAGCGGATTTCTGTCGCCAGATTTTCAGCGTGATATTGATGGTTTTTGTCACTTGTAACTCCTTTGCGTCAGATGGACATTTTCAAACACCAGCGGTTCCTTGTGAAATACCGGCTCCTCACCGTCTCCGGCGTATTTCCAGGCCGAGACATGGCAGAAGTTCTCATCATCCCGCCTGGCTTCGCCCTCATCGGTCTGAAACGCCTCGTTGAAATGCCCCCCGCAGGATTCCCTTCGGGTCAATGCATCGATGATCAGCAGTTCACTGAATTCCAGAAAATCCGCCACCCGTCCGGCGCGTTCCAGGCTCTGATTCAGATCCGAGCCTGTGCCAGGAACCCGGACATTTTTCCAGAACTCTGCCCGCAGCTCCTGAATCATGATTCGCGCTTTGGCAAGGCCCTCATCGTTTCGGGACATGCCGCAATAATCCCACATGATTTTCCCCAACTGCTTGTGAAAATCATCCACGGTCCGATTGCCGTTGATTGCCATCATCTTGTGAATCCGGCTGCCCGCTTCTTTTCTGGCAGCCTGGAATTCCGGCGCCGAACTGGAAATTTTGGGCAGGGATGTACCGGCCAGATATCCGCCGATGGTGTAGGGGATGATGAAATAGCCATCGGCCAGTCCCTGCATCAGGGCGCTGGCGCCCAGGCGGTTGGCACCGTGATCCGAGAAGTTGGCCTCACCCAGCACAAACAGGCCCGGAATATTGCTCATCAGATTGTAATCCACCCACAGACCGCCCATGGTGTAATGGACCGCGGGATAGATCATCATGGGGGTTTCGTAGGGATTTTGGGCCGTAATCTTTTCATACATCTGAAACAGATTGCCGTATTTCTGGCCAATGACATCTTTTCCATCCCGCTTGATGGCATCCCGGAAATCCAGATACACGGCCAGGCCGGTTTCGCCGACGCCCTTGCCCAGATCGCACTGTTCCTTGGCATTTCGGGAAGCCACATCCCGGGGGACCAAATTCCCGAAGCTGGGATATTTGTTTTCCAGGTAATAATCCCGTTCGGATTCTGGAATCTGATCCGGTGCGCGCGTGTCGCCAGGTGTTTTGGGAACCCATACCCGGCCGTCATTTCGAAGGCTTTCACTCATCAGGGTTAGTTTGGATTGATAGCTGCCGTGTACCGGGATGCAGGTGGGATGAATCTGGGTAAAACAGGGGTTTCCAAAAAGGGCCCCTTTTTTGTATGCCCGGTAGGTGGCGGTCACATTGCTTGACATGGCATTGGTGGACAGAAAAAACACATTGCCATATCCACCGGTCGCCAGCACGACCGCATCGGCAGCATGGTTTTCCATCTCGCCGGTGATCAGGTTCCGCGTCACAATCCCCCGGGCCTGGCCATTGACCATCACCAGGTCCAGCATTTCCCGTCGCGGGAACATGGTAACCTTGCCGATGGCAATCTGACGGCTGAGTGCACTGTAGGCCCCCAGCAGCAACTGTTGACCGGTCTGGCCCCTGGCATAAAATGTTCGGGAAACCTGGGCACCTCCAAAACTGCGGTTTGCCAGAAGTCCACCGTATTCCCGGGCAAAGGGAACACCCTGTGCCACGCACTGGTCGATGATATTCACACTGAGCTGGGCCAGCCGATACACATTGGATTCCCTGGCGCGAAAGTCTCCGCCCTTGATGGTATCATAAAACAGGCGCCAGACACTGTCGCCGTCATTCTGATAGTTTTTGGCCGCATTGATCCCGCCCTGAGCCGCAATGCTATGCGCCCGCCGGGGAGAATCCTGGATACAGAAGCATTTGACATTGTATCCCAATTCCGCAAGAGAAGCGGCCGCGGCGCCCCCGCCCAACCCTGATCCCACAACGATGATATCAAATTTCCGTTTATTGGCCGGATTGACCAGTTTGAGGTCAAACTGATGCCGATCCCATTTATCCGCAAGCGGACCGCCGGGTGTACTGGATTCTAACATGATGGATTTTCTCCTTTTTTTACCATTATGGTTCAGGCAATCAGGGACACATAAACCGGAATAAACCCGAAACCGGCCGCAACAACAATACTGAATGCCAGGGAAAGCCCCCGAATCAGCGGCATATATTTGGGATGATTGATACCGATTGTCTGGAATGCACTCCAGAAGCCATGGCTGACATGAATGGCTGCGACGACCATGACCGCGATATACAGGACAACATAAATCGGATTTTGAAAGGATATCGAAACGATATCGAAAATGGTCTGATGGGTTTTATCGACAAACGTAAAATGAAACAGGTGAAAAATGACAAACATCAACAGGATTACGCCGGTGTATGGCATGGTGGCGGAGCCGATGGTTCTGCCTCCCGCGGATTTATTGACCAGATACCGGGCCGGACGGGCCGACCAGTTTTGATAAAACAGAAAAAGTCCTGTGACAACATGAATGATGGCGAATGTTATCAGACCCATTTCAAAAAGAATCAATAGCGGACCCAATGAATGTAGATGCTCGGCATAGGAATTGAATGAATCCCGTCCTCCGTAAATGAATAGATTGCCGGCCAGATGCCCGACCAGAAATCCGCAGAAGCTGAGCCCGGTCAGCGCCATCAGTAATTTTTTCCCGATCGATGATCCCAAGGATTTCACCAGCCAGTTCATGATTGCCTCCGAATGGTTGATGGCACCAAAATCGTGCCAGGTTAATATTCAAACAGTCCAATACAATGATTCGGATGAACCGTTTCTGTTCATTTTGACGCCTATATCTGACGGCATCAGACGATACCCTGATTAAATGCCAAATGATGTACTTATTAATTTTATTTTTCAGTGTCAATAAATTTGTTCAGCCACCATGAATCGCAATTGGCCTTTAGAATCTGTTCTGCAATCCGTTTCCCGTCACTGGTTTTTAATCGGTCCATCACTGGGGGTATCCAGGCTTGTGCTTTATCGAAGCCCTTGTCCGACAGATATTTCAATTCCAGAATCAGGGCAATCTGATCCGCATCCCGGGCCAGCCTGGCCTCCAGGCTGATCCCCTCATTGAATTCCTGAAGCAATGCGAAAATGGATTCACCAAAAACCAGATCACGAACCATATCCTGAATACCGGCTGTTTCATCGGCATGGTCATAACATTTCTGAACGCTGTTCAAATCGCCGGTTCGGGCTTCCGGCAGGTCATGCATCAGACACATGGTAATGAGTTTCAACGGGTTAATATCCGGTGACAGGGATGCCATTACATAGGCAACAATGGATGTGCTGAAAGAATGTTCGGCAACGGATTCTTTCCCTGCTCCCAGAAAAGCGAATCCGGATCGGGGAATGTGCTTTAAAAATCGCGCTTCGAATAAAAAATTGGCGATATTTTCATCCATCATTTTGATTTCACCCTCCTTCACGCTGGTGCGACCATTGATTTGGGGACGCTGTTGACAACATGGACACAAATAATTCCGTTGCCGGCATCACCTCTTTATCCCCTTCCGCAATATCATCTTGGCTACCGCTGAAGCAGATACACCCAATAGCCTGGCGCTCTCAGAAAACGTCAACCCGTGCTCTTGTATTAAAATATCAGATATCTCCGAACGAATTTTGGATGCAAGTCGTAAACGGCTTCCGTTTTTCAAAGCTTCAACTGAGATACCTCTCTCTTTGCACAATGCTCCTATCAATTGACAAGCGTTATTTAGCCTGTCCGTCGATAATAGTCGATATTTCCGATCAAGATCCACCTGCCTCGTTATTTCCTCTACAAATTTACCATTTCCAAGTATCCGCTCATCGGAAGCCTGTCGATCCCCAATCCGCCTGAGTGCTTTTACCTCGGACCACCCCCCGGCGGATCGGATCAATCCACCACCTACCAAATGCGGCTGGTTCCCCAATCCAATCCCCTTGATGACAAACTGTCGATATTCTTTCCTGGCCTCTTTCTTTGCGGTGCCAAACCACCCAAGAACATATTCCCATGCCTGCCATGAATTTTCCCGCTTCCCCATCAAAACAGAATGCCCGCTCCAACGATACCAATCCAGCTTCGCAGTTGTGTCCACAAGTCCCGCTCGAAGCGGATTTAAATGGATATAACGAACCAATTCCTTGAAATATGAGTCTTCCTCGCACACAATCGATTTATACCGATTTTGGAAAAGATGCCCATTCCGGCAATGGCGATGATTGTAAGCTATCGCATAACCGGTCAATAGCTTTCGCATAAAGGCAGGTAGACCTCCAGGACCGCTCCGCATCAAAATATGCGCGTGATTTGTCATCAACGCCCAGGCATATATCGGGGTTTCAAGATCCGTGGAAAGCTGGCCAAGCTTTTCAACGAATATCTCCCGGTCTTTATCGTCATCAACAATTTGTCGTTTCTCTATCCCCCGGATAATCAAATGATGCAATGTTCCCGGTGAATCCAAACGCGCTGCTCTCGGCATATACTCACCTTTATTCAATTGTTTAAAAGCAGATATCTCATATTGTCCTTATTGTCATCAACGTCCCATAAAAGTCAAACATTAAAAGCATGTCCCCGCATCATCTTGTTCTTAATCTGGTTGTATAGCCATGTGGACCGGTAATTATCCTGATGAAAGTAATCTTCAATGGTTTGCTTAAAAGGAGATTGAATCGATTCCTTGTGACTTTTCCTTCGTCGTTCAGCCGGCGGATGATTCTCCTGTAGATAATTTTTCACCGTGTCTCGGTCAATGCCCAATTTATTGGCAATTACTCGAAATGAAAACCCTTGTCGACGTAATTTTAAAATGTCCATTTGCTCCTCCATTGTTTTCATGATAATCCATCCCTCAGAGGATTTTAACATGACATTCAGCTTAAGAACTGGAAATTAATTAATCATCGATATATAAATTGCTTTAGCTATTTATATTTGCTATGCTCGATGAATGATTTCACCAAGCATAGTCCATGCAATAAAAGTAAAATTTGAATCCCTCAAGTCTGAACTTGACGAAAAAGCCCGTCGCTTTTGGGCAGCTACTGAAGCTAATTCATTAGGGCATGGAGGATCACGAGCTGTGTCTAAGGCTACTGGTATTGCCGAAAGCACCATCAGAATAGGCCAATCCGAAATTGCACGATCTTCAAAAATTCAAAAAGAAAATGAGGTCCGCAGAATAAGAAACAAAGGCGCTGGGAGAAAACCTATTATCGAGCAAGACAGGGCGTTATTGGCGGCACTTGATTTTTTGGTTGAACCAACAACAAGAGGAGATCCAATGTCTCCACTCCGATGGACATGTAAAAGTACACGCCGATTGGCTAAAGAGTTGTCAGAAATGGGGCATATTGTCAGTCATGCCAAAGTTGGACAATTGCTATCAGAATTGAATTATAGCCTGCAAGGTACACGGAAAAGGATGGAAGGAGTATCACATCCTGATCGAAATGCTCAATTTGAATTCATTTACCGCCAGGTAAAGGATTTCCAATCCAGTTGTCAACCCGTAATTTCTGTTGACGCCAAAAAGAAAGAGTTGATAGGGCGATTTGCAAATGGCGGAGTTGAATATCAGCCAAAAGGAAAACCAGAGGAGGTGGAAACCTATGATTTTCCAAGCATGGCGGATGGCAAAGGAATTCCGTACGGAGTTTTCGACATTACAAAAAATCACGGATGGGTTAGTGTTGGAACAGATCATGACACGTCGGAATTTGCTGTAAATACTATCCGTCAGTGGTGGCGCCAGATGGGACAGCATGTATATCCTCAGGCTGAAAAACTCTTAATTACCGCCGATGGCGGAGGGAGTAACAGTTCTCGAAATCTCTTGTGGAAATATGAGCTGCAACGTTTTGTTGATGAAACGCAAATAGCTGTAACGGTGTGCCATTTCCCACCCGGGACAAGTAAATGGAATAAAATTGAGCATCGAATGTTTTCTCATATTTCAAAGAACTGGAGAGGACGCCCTCTTACAAGCCATGAAGTAATGGTAAATTTGATAGCGAATACCACAACCGAATCCGGTTTGAATATCCAAGCTGCATTAGATTCAAATGAATATCTTACTGGAATAACGTTTTCAGATCTCGAAATGAAAACTCTGACCTTGGAGAAAAACGACTTTCATGGAGAGTGGAATTATTCCATCTATCCAACCAAAAACCGATGATTAATTAATTTCCAGTTCCTTAGAGATGGAACATTTTCGATTCCCGTTTTTGGTACATTTTACATTCCCAGTGATACCTCCGACTTTGCCGAAGGTATCTGACTTTTCAAAGAGCTAAATTGATACAATTAATCTAAATTCCTTTTTACTTAATCATGCAAGGCCTGAAAATGACATCAAAGCATATATTAAATAACCGAAAAGAAAAGAAATATGAAGAGTTTAAAGTATTGGCCGAGATGAATAAAGAAATCCATTCGACTATGAATATTAACCGGTTGCTTCAAATTCTGGTGGAAAAGGCAGTTGTGGCGATAAATTTTGAAAGATGCCTGATATATTTTCTGGAAAATGACTTTCTGCGATGTGTTGCTTGGATTGACAGAATCAAAAGAGAGCGAGCTTCAATTATAAAAAAAAAGGTTGGATTTCGAATGGATGAGATTTCCGTTGAGCTTCTCTCAGTTAAAACTGGAAAAACAATTTATATTCCGGATGCCCTGAACGATACACGAGTCAGCCCCAAGCTTTTGAAGATCTTGGATACCCGGGAATATTGCGCAGTGCCATTGATAGGTCGAGAAAAGGTTCTGGGCGTTATTACCGGCGATAAACGTTACTCCAATGCACCAATCACTTCCGAAGAAATTGAAACTCTGAACCTTTTTGCAAGCCATATCAGCCTGGCAATTGAAAACGCAAAGTTGTACCAGGAGAAGGAGGCATTCAATCAGATTCTTGAGCAGACTGTTATCGAAAAAACTTCCGAACTTATCGAAGCCAACCAACAACTATCTAAAAGGATGGAGCAGCTTTCAACGCTTCATAAGATGTCCAAGCTACTCAACGAAAGTCTTGAAAAAGAGGCCGTTTTGAATAAGGTTGGTCTTATGCTAGAAAGCATGGGCTACAAAATATTTTCAATATGGGCACATGGCAAGGAAGGCTATTCGGTTGCATTCGCAACAGGTCTGGATGTTGCTTACAGCAAGCTGCCGCATAATCCTACCGGTCACGAAGGTTTTGAGATGGATTTATCTTCCGGCAATCCTTTTTTTATTAAGGACCTGGCTTCCTCCTTGATGATTAAAAGCTGTCGGGATTACTACATTAAAAAGAACCTCAAATCCTGTCTCGTCGTTCCGGTTGCAACAAAGGAAACTCTGAATGCCATAATAAAAATATATTCTGATAAAAAAGATTTTTTCAAAGAGGATCTCAACAGTTTTTTTCTTTTGTTCGGGCAACAGATCTCTAAGGCATTGGAGAACGCAATCATTTTCCAGACGATTAAAGATGAAAAAGATCAGATCACCACCCTCTCCAGAAAAATTAAAGAGGAAAATATCTATCTGAAGGCCAAAGAGAAAATGGATTTTATTGTTGGAAAAAGTTCATCCATGCAAAAAATCATGGATCTGGTCCAAATTGTCGCCCAAACACCGTCAAGCGTCTTTATTCATGGAGAAACAGGAACTGGGAAAGAGCTGATTGCACGTGCGATTCATGAATTAAGTTCGAGGAAAGACGAACCATTGATAACGATAAACTGTTCGGCTATTCCGGAAGAATTGATTGAGGGAGAACTCTTCGGTCATGAAAAAGGCGTTTTCACGGGTGCTCATCAAAGGCGTATCGGAATGTTCGAGCTTGCCCAGGGAGGGACAATATTCCTGGATGAAATCGGAGAGATGTCTCTGGCAACCCAGACCAAGCTGCTGAGAGTATTACAGGAAAAAGAGATTCGGCGACTGGGGTCAAAAACGTTAATCTCTCTGGATGTGCGTGTCATCACAGCGACAAACAGAAATCTTCAGGAAAGAGTAAAAAATAATCTATTTCGCTCCGATCTGTTTTATCGAATCAACGTATTTCCAATTCTTTTGCCCCCCCTGCGGGAACGAAAAGAGGATATTCAGGACCTCGTCACACATTTTATAAAAAAGCATGATTATATGAATAATAAAATGATCAGAATTGATCAGGAAGTCTTGGATATTCTGATAAAGTATTCCTGGCCGGGAAATGTCAGAGAACTCGAAAATGTAATCGAGAGGCTCATAATTATTGCAAGAGACGGCATAATAAACAAATATGATTTGCCCAAAGAAATTTTAGGCCAGGCAGACAGTGAGTTGCCTATCAAACCGCTGAGAGAGGCAATTAGGGGATATAAGAAAGAATTAGTGATTCAGGCATTAAAAGTTTCCGAAGGTAAAAAGTTGATGGCCGCCCAGTTATTGGGTATGCCCGGTTCGAACTTCTCCAGACTTTTCAAGGAATTGGGTATCACAGCAAAGTCAGAGTCAGTATAAGCGGAGCCGAAGGGCGATCCGTGTCAGCCCCAACCGAAAAAGGGCTGCACAGCCAACTGGAAGCAGCGACTCAAACTGATCACGGCCGGTTTTCGGTCCACCTGATGGGCCAACTCAAACCATTTTCGTCGGATTGACGGAAAGAACCGGACATCGTGACTCCAGGATGACATACTGAGCGACCGATCCCATCAGCAATTTACCGACTTTGGATTGTTTTTTAAGCCCGATAACGATGAGTTCCACATTCTCTTCTTTAGCAAAATTTACAATATCCTCCCCTGGTGAAAGGCCCCTGATCAACATCTGCGTGACACATGGTATTTTATCTTTTTCCAAGATGGATTTAGCATATTTCAAATTACTCTCAGCATGTATGATTTCATCCTGGTTTTTCATATTGCCCGTATTGAACGAAGTTACCACAATTACGGTGCTATTTAATTTTTTGGCATAGTTACTGGCGATAAGAAGAGCTTCTTTTCCGGAATCTGAGCCGTCATATGCGACCAATATTTTCATTCAATCCCCCTTCCATAGTTTTCGTTTTCAGTTGTCCACAACATCTGTCCTGAAAAAAGGCTCGATATGCTGACACTTGCCGCAGATACAAATTTTTTTCTGATCTGCCCAGTCCGTCTTGAACATATAGACGCAGGCGGTTATTTTGATCCAAGATCCTCCCCAAAGTCAAGATGGGGATTGCGCGTCCTCTGCCTTGAATCCCGAAAGACGATCCGTTGAGGAATGCAATGCAACGCAGCGTCCCGGTTTTTTACAAAACATTCAATAATCAAGAAGATATCTGTGAGTCGATATTAATTGATGGCAGATAGCATGTGATTACAGCACCGATGGCCATGGATCCGGCTCCGGTGATAAAACCCAAATAATATTCATTAGTATAGTCAAAAATAAGCCCGGCCAGAAATGGTCCTGTTACGCCGCCGATTGTCGCCCCCAGTAAAATCAATCCAAAGATAGATCCCATTGCCAGAACTCCGAAAAATTGTATGGTGATGATCGGGAAAAGGGATGCGATTCCCCCATAGCTGAAACCGAACGAAACAACAAACGTCCAGATCATCCAGGGGCGGTTGCTTTCTGAAAGCCATACCATGCTCATACTTTGGAAAATAAGCAGCAGCAATAACATTTTTCGGGTTTCTATCCATTCACCTATTCCCCCAAGAACCAATCTTCCCAATATACTCACACCACCTATCAGGCCCAGCATTACCGCGGCCTTGCCCGGCTGAATGCCGATATCCGTTGCATACGGAACAATATGCACCATGGGCATGACCATACCCAGAACCCATGTACAGTGAACAAAAAACAGCATCCAGAAATAGGGTTTTCTGAGCGCACTGAGCGTATTCATACCGTTTGGCATTATCGCATGATTGCCGGCTTCCACCTTTATTTCACTCAAATGCCTTCGAGATTGAAATTTATTCACGCCATAAGGCTCAAGCCCCATATCAGACGGCTCTCTTCTGATCATCCAAGCGGCGGTAAAAAAAACAATCCAGATAATGATACCGAAACAGATGAAGGTAGTCCGCCAATCAGTGGAGGCTACCAGCAATCGCGCCAGAGGAGAGTATAATAGAGGCCCGGCTCCAAGCCCGGCCACCACAATACCGATGGCCATCCCTTTTTTTTTCACAAACCAGCGTGAAACTGTTGCCGCGGTTGGTGAATAGCTGGTTCCAACTCCGATGCCAATCATCAGTCCAAATGTCAGATAAAGCAGCCACGCGCAGGAAATGAATGCAGTGAATAAGGCTCCCATCCCCATGATGAGCCCGCCACCGGCAATCGTTTTACGAGGTCCGAAACGGTCGGTTAAATTCCCCATAAAAAATGAGGCAATTCCATAAACAACAAAAGCTATGGAAAATACACCGGACAAAAACGCCCGACTACATCCCCATTCACTCATCCAATTTTTAAAAAAGATGCCAAACGAATAAAGGACGCCAAAGCTCGTCGTCGTAAGAGCCAATGAAACAATGACGATTTTCCATCCATAGAAAATTTGGCGATCGTCTTTACGATTCATGATGTTCTTTTTTCAAATGGAGCAACAATTTTTAACCTCTTCACTATCTTTCATTATTTCACATGCTCCGGAAAAGGTAACGACTCCTTTTTCCAAAACATAGCCTCTGTCTGCCAGATTCAGCGCAACACGTGCGTTCTGTTCCACCAGAAGGATAGTCAGATTTTCTTGTTTAGAAAGTACGTTAATAATTTCGACCAAGCATTTAACAATGATCGGTGCAAGTCCTTCACAGGGTTCGTCAAGGAGCATGAGTTTTGGGCTTCCCATCAGTCCTCTGGCGATTGTCAGCATCTGCTGTTCTCCGCCAGACAAAAAACCACCTAACTGTTTTTTCTTGTTATGTAATGCTGGGAAATAGCTATAAACTCTACTAAGATTGGTCTTCTTTTTTTCACCTGTCATATGCCTACCGTTCCGGGTACCCAAAAGAAGGTTCTGCTCTACAGTAAGCATTGGGAAAATTCTTCTGTCTTCAGGTATGTAACTGATTCCTTCTCTTGCGATTTCATGGGTTGCATATCCCAATAGATCTTTCCCTTCAAAACTGATCTTCCCCCTTTTCGGCGGGGTTATCCCCATGATCGATTTCAGGGTTGTGGATTTACCGACGCCGTTTCTCCCAATCAAACATACAATTTCACCTCTTTCAACCAAAAGAGTAACATCATGGAGAATATGGCTGAGTCCGATATAAGTATTAATTCCTTCCACTTCTAACATTATAATTCCTCCCCCAGGTAAGCATCCTGAACTCTTTTATCTTTCCTTATGGTCTCAGGGGGCCCTTCACATAGCAACTCGCCATTTTGCAACACAGCTATTTCGTCCGAGACTTCCAGAACCAATTTCATATCATGTTCTATGATGAGCATAGTAACCTTTTCTCGAAACTTATTTATGAGCTTTATGGTCTCAAGACTTTCCCGAATATTCATTCCGGCTGTCGGCTCATCAAGCAAGAGAAGAGAAGGATTAGATGCAAGTGCGATACCAATTTCCAGATGACGCTGGTCACCGTGAGACAGATTCCCGGCAAACTCCTTCTGCTTATCCCAAATACCTATTAGTTCAAGCATATCCTGCGCTTTATCTTCAAGGAGTCTGGTTTTTTGGTCCCATTGAAAAACATTTTTGGTTCTCAAACAACCCTGTAAAGCAATTCGAATATTTTCAAAAACTGTCATTTTTTGAAATATATTCGTTATTTGAAATGATCTTGACAAACCCAGACGGCATAGCTTATTCGGCAACAATCCGTTGATCACGTTTCCGTTAAATATGATTTTTCCACTATCGGGGCTATAGGCACCGCTTATAATATTAAAAAGCGTTGTTTTTCCGGCACCATTCGGTCCGATTACGGACTTGACCTGACCTTTTGCCACATCAAAGGAGAAATTATTGATAACCAATATTTTACCAAATTTTTTTGTCACCCCCTTTAATTCCAAAATCATTTCTCGCTCCTTTTTTTCTCCTGGATAAAAAGGCCTAAAATACCTCTGGGCATGAAAATAACTACAAAAATAAATATGGCGCCTGTAAGCAAATGATAGGATTCAAACCATGTTGATGCAATTGTCTCATATACCGTTAGAAATATAGCGCCGACCATAGGACCTATAAGCGTACCTATACCGCCTAAGAGATTCATGATAATTACCTTTCCTGATAAAAGAAAATGCAACTGACTGACATCAGCAAAGGTTTTGAAAAGAGAAAAAAAGGCTCCGCTTAACCCAGCCATGACTCCAGAAATGACAAATGCTGTGATTCGATAATATTTTGGATTAAAGCCAATAAACGGAATTCGACTTTCATTGTCTTTAATCGCCTTCAGAACCCTGCCATAAGGCGATTCGACGATCTTCCAAGAAACCAGATAACATATATAAGCAAATGCAACGATTACATAATAGAAATTGGATGTTTTCGACATGTTCAACTTGAAAAAAAGAAAATGCAATTCAGGGATAGGCAAGCCCACCAATCCGTCCGATCCTCCGAGTGCAGGCGTATTAAAAACGATTCTGTAAATCAATTCTCCAAACAACAGGGTTAAAATGGCAAAATAAATACCTCGAGTTTTTATCGAAACAACTCCGATGAAAAAAGCAATTCCGCCTGCGATGAAGGCTGCAACAATTAGACCGATCCAGATTGAGGGAATGACATTGATCGTCATTCCTAATGCGTACCCCCCCAGCCCGAAGAAAGCGGCATGACCAAAAGAAACTATGCCCGCATACCCCATAATGAGGTCGAGACTCATGGCAAATACCGCGAAAATGATTGCTTCTATCGCAATCATTAAATAATATTTTGAAAGAATAGCAGGCATTAAACAGGCACAGATTAATAAAATTAGATGTATGATCAAAACGTATGCCAATTTCTGATTCATGTTAAGCCTCTTCCTTTTTCATCCTTCTCTTTTTCCTGTTTTACTGAAAAGGCCATCTGGCTTTAAAATCATGCTTGCAATAAGCACACCAAAAACCATCGTCTCGGCCATAGTGGGAGATATGATCAGGGAGAGCAGCGATTCAACCTCAGCAATTATAATTGATGCCGCCACCGCACCAAATACGCTACCCATTCCTCCAACGATAACGACAATGAATGCTCTTAGGATGGCATCTATTCCCATAGTCGGATATACAAAGTAAATGGGACTCATCAGAACACCGGACAACGCCGCCAGGGCAGCTCCCCCACAGAAAACAATCGTGTAAAGCTTTCGAACATCTATACCTAGAGAACTGGCCATCTGGCGATCATAAGCAGCGGCCTTGATAGTGGATCCGATCTCTGTTTTGTTGAAAATATAGATTATCCCCCCTATAAACAGAATTGATATTCCCAATATGAATAGCCGATAAACTGGATAAGTCATATCCATAAAATTGACTGTTGCTGAAATTGGCATGTCCACTCTTAACGTGTTTCCACCCCATACAAGGCGAGCAATTTCTCTGAAAATAATACCCAGTCCGAAAGTCAGTAGAAGATGAAATGATGAATCCCTGCCGTAAAGTGGTCGAAAAAGAACAACCTCAATGATGATACCGATACAACCCATTCCCACAACGGAGATGCATAGGGCCAGCCAGAAATTATGGCTGACCTGTATTATTACATACCCAAAGTAAGCGCCAAGCATGTATAATTCACCATGCGCAAAGTTTACAACATCCAGCATTCCGAAAACAATGGTGAGTCCAAGAGCAATAAGTGCGATGGCCATACCCCATACCAGTCCGTGCAATAACTGAGGGAGTAGAATGGTTATCAATTCCATACAAGTCACCCTTTTTTAAAATAAGGTATCAAAATAGCTGATTTTCTACGATTATAAAACACCTGAAAACAGCCGAAGCCATATGATCATACAGCCAGATCAATCAAAGAAGAAAGCTGTCGAATGGTACTCGTCCCTATCGACAAGTCGGATGAAGTTTTGTACCAAGGCAAAAATCGTTAAAACTTCCATCTACACAGATAGCGACAAAACTTTTTCCATTTATTGATAGAAGGGTCGCCTGTATGTCTGGTATACTGATATATATCCGTACGATCACTTATTAGTCATTTCGCTTCGCAAAATTCATCATATAGAATGTCCGAACGGAGAACCATCTGTTTCGTTTTAATTTTTTCTTCGTGCACTTCGTGGTTTTTCATTGTAGATGTGTCATAATGAGCATCAGTTTTCTGGAGAATTTCCATGAATCAGGCTGTACGGAACCAGTGCCAAGTACTTTACATCCGATTCCTGACTTTTCCATCATGGCTTCAAAGCATCACCAGCAAAGAAGAAAAATCTGTCCGTATATTGACTTTAAAGATAGTTCATCAATTCTAACGGCTTCGTAAATAGCCAGGATGTACGTTGCGCTGCATCCATAGCCATTGCTTGCGGCGTAATATACATACGCCGCAGTCATCAGGATTTGCGCGTCCTTGCCTAAGCATTTTTACCAAGCCGTCCCACTTAGAACTTTACGGCCGCATCAATTCTAATTCTTCAACGGTTTCAACTCCCCGTCTTCTGCGACCAGCATATACACGTCCAGAGACGTCTGGTGAGAATCCGGGTCCATTATTTTCTTACCCTGAGGACCATGATAGGTTGATCCTTCCAGGGCAGAAATGACTTTATCAGTATCTGTTGATCCTGCCTTCTTAACCGCCTGAGCAATCCACATAACCGCTTCATATGTACTTACAGAAAATTTGCTGGGTTTCTCACCGTAAAGCTTTTGATATTCCGCCACCCACGCAATGTTTTCGGGCGTATCAAGCGCTGATGTATAATAATCGGCAGTAATAATTCCATTTGCAGCCTTTCCCATTGCACCCAGTACATCCGCAGCGACAAGCGACCCGTCACCACTGATCTGGGTGAGTTGCTTCAATCCATATTGATCAGCCTGTGTCACTGCCGAAATGCTGTCATTGCCTGCAGCGGTTATAAACAAAACATCCGGTTTCGCGTTTTTTATTTTTCCAAAATAAGAGGCGAAATCCTTTGTTCCCAACGGAAAAAACGTTTCTCCGAGCATATTTGCTTTCAAGGACTTGAGAGATTCATTATAGACTTCGGAAGTCGATCGGCCCCATGCGTAATCGACAGTCAACATATATATATTTGGTCCTTTATTGGTGACCATATATTTACACAGGGCATCTGCCGTTATGTTCGGATTCGCGCAGAAACGGAATGTCTGCTTATTCTTGTTTGTCGTCGTAATCTTTGTGGACTGAGATATACTAACGGCCAGGATTTTGTTGTACTTTTTTGCAATTTCCATGATGTTCAGGGTGGAGCTTGAAACGACTGGCGCGATCAAAAAATCGACATTCTCCTGCAGAATCAATCTTTCCGCTTTCCGAGTGGCGACCTCCGGTTTTGTCTCACCATCTTCGTAGATTACCTTAACTTTCTTTCCCAATAATCCACCGTCTGAATTAATTTTAGCGACCGCCATGTCAGCGGCTTCTTTTTCCATCTTCGACATTGCCGCGTATGTGCCTGTAATATCATACAGGCAGCCAAATACGATTTCCGAATTTGCAGCGAATGAGGAACCGACAAAAAGGAGCATTATCCCTATAAGGGAGACCAAATTTATAGACAGCTTTTTCATTTTTTCCATCCTTATCTGTAATGGGTTAGCTTAACCGTGTTGTGATAAAGTCAGCATAATCTACAAAATTCATTTGAAATCATTTTTCATTCACCCCTCCTTTTATTGATTTGTAAATATTAAATAAAAATCCGACCCCGGAGGGGCCGGTATTGGTAACCCCTGGAAGGGGATACACTGCCTTGACCCTATAAGGGTCAAGGGTAGGATGTACACGATCCAATTGAATCTTGAACATCCATTCCACAACCTTCGGTATGATGATATTTCGAAAATGAGTGTATTCAGTAGGATACTCCAAAACCGGGTTCAATACGCAATATTTGAAATCGGTATTTTCGCATCCATATGATTTGACATCAGCAGTGCAAAAACGTTCGTTGTCATTCCCCCTGAATCAACTCTTTGGTAGTCTTTGATTTGTTGCTGTAAAACTACTCAGCCTTGCTGTATCACTGAGTCGTTCAGACGGCAAAGCCTATGAACTCTGACCTTGCCCTGAGGGCAAGGTTTTAACAACTGGAATAAAGCTGATGGTTTCAAAAAATTTTCGCCTGCGGCGTTGCGTTTCAAGCCTTGCCACTGCTTACGATAACGAATCTCCCTTCCACAGATGTTGCGCGTCTTGCCTGCAGGCTTTTTTCTAAGCCGTACAGTAATTGATTTTATCGAGTTCATCAAAACTCATCATTTTGGGTTTAAAGCGACAACCCCCCATCGATATATATCGTTTGTCCGGTGATATACTCGCCAGCCTTGGAACAAAGCGTCAGAACAATACCCTGGAGATCTGCGGTTTCACCAACTCGTTTCAACGGCACCGTATCTTCAATTTTTTTTTGAAAAGATGGGTCCTTCATCAATTCTGCAATAAGTGGGGTATTAATAAATCCAGGTCCAACAGCATTGATGTTTATACCATAAGGAGCCCATTCAAGTGCAAGGGCCTTGGTCAGTTGAGTTACTCCGGCTTTGCTGGCACAGTACGGCGCCCGGTCTGGGAGTGGAATGGCGGCAGCGACCGATGAAATATTGATTATCCTCCCCTTGCGACGATTAATCATATGACGCCCGACTTCCTGGCAAACCAAGAAAGTGCCTGTGAGATTAATGTCCAGAATTTTCTTCCATTCAGAAAGCTCAAAATCGACAGCCTTTTTCCGGATATTGATACCGGCACTGTTGACAAGAATATCAATATTTCCGTAATGAGTTATGGTGGCTTCAACAGCGACTTTTACCTCTTCCGGATTTGTTATATCTCCAGGCAAGGATATGGCCTCACCACCTTGGCTGGACAGTTGGTCAACGATCGCCTTTCCTGATGATGCATTCCGATTCATGATAGCGATTCTGGCGCCCGCTTTTATCAGTGTTTCAGTGATTGACAGCCCTATTCCAGAATTCCCGCCAGTTATCAGAGCCACCTGGCCCTTGATATCGAACATTTCTTGAATCATCTTTTATCTCCTTTAATTTCGGATATTTCAGCAATAATCCTTGTATCGAACAGGGTTATCCTTGATGGCGTCGTAAAGATACTGGGTACAGAGCCTAAAGTTAAAAGCGCCGGTCGCGTGGCTTGCCGGTCAGGGTTTCGGAAAAGATTCAAATGCCGGTCCACGGTCATCCCTGATGCTTTTCTAAAATCGGTTTACCATGATACGAATAACCTCTCCGGGTTTTTTGATCATATCGTTCATTGCCTCGTTCACATTCTCCAAATCAATCGTACGCGAAATAGATGAGCTCAAATCCAGCCTTCCGGTTCTCATGAGTTCGAGAATTTCCTCAATTTCTTTTATCTCAAAGGCGGATGATCCCATGATATTGATTTCTTTCCTGACAAATTCGGTCAAGCTCATCACATGCAGCCGTTCTGGTCCTAAACCAACCACAACTACCCGGCCACCAACTACTACTGATTCGGCCGCCCATAAAACCGTCTGTTCCCTTCCGATACATTCCAGTGCGACTTCCACGCCCATATTGCGGGTTTTTTCCCTTATGAATTTGACAGGATCATCTTTTCGTGGGTTGATGACCATATCTGCCCCTTCCTTCTTGGCTCGCTCCAATGCCGGTTCAGATACGTCAACACCGATAATCAGAGCCGCTCCCATTGTTCTTGCCAGTTTCACCGCATGTATCCCCAGGCCACCCAGACCATAAATGGCGATTGATTCTGCCACTTTGAGACAGGCCCTGCTTTTCAGCGCATGATAGGGGGTCGCAACGGCATCGGTGGCTAACGCACCTTGCTCAAAGGATATCTCTTCCGGCAGCAATATCAGATTTCGAGGCTTCACTTTGATATATTGGGCCAATGCGCCGTCAATATGGATACCAGTCAGCTTCCGGTTTAAGCATATTGAATCACGTCCCCGCTGACAATTTAGACAGGTGCCGCAACTGGTTACACAATCGATGACAACGCGATCACCTTCCTTCCAATCCTTAATACCTGACCCAACTTTCGAAATAAGACCCGTTCCCTCGTGACCCAATATGATGGGAGTTTTACCCGGAGTTGTCTCGCCCTTGATATAATGAATATCGGAACCGCATATCCCGCATGCCTTCACTTCCACAAGAATATCTTCCGGCCCAATTTCAGGGACGGGTACCTTCTCTATTACTAAAGGCTGGTTGGGTCCGACAAAAAATGCCGCCTTCATCAAATTCATCATTATTTCCCCCATATTTTTTATTCAAATGATATCCATAATGGCTAATGCACGACTTTCATACGCTTTTAAGAAGAAGGCCATCAGATGTCTGCACAACCCATTGAGAAATACCATTGAGATATAATTGACCGCTGATAAATTTTTACCATGACGATGAATTAGAATGTGTTTGAACAGATATCTGCTGAATGAATATGTTATAAGTTTAAGTACCTTGAGCTTCAACAAGAGCAATGAGGGCCGCCCCCATCGCTCCGGTTATCTGTGGTTCCTCAGGAATCGTTACAGAGAATCCAAGCTCATCCTGGATCATCTGAATCACGCCTCTGTTTTTTGCGACACCACCCGTAACAACCAAAGGAGGTATAATGGTTCTTCTCTGAGCCATGCCCAGAATTCTACGAACAATGGACCGGTTTATACCGGCAACGATATCCTCTAGAGCCTGTCCTCTGGCGACATGTGAAATCACTTCGGATTCTGCGAAAACAGTGCAGGTACTGCTGATGGTAACTTCATTTCTTGATTTGAGAGACTCCTCGCTCATCTTTTCAAGACTGATGCCTAAAGCCTCGGCTATGACCTCGAGAAAACGTCCTGTGCCGGCTGCGCACTTGTCATTCATCAAAAAGTCCTGGAGGTTTCCATCCTCATCCAGGTAAATGACTTTACTGTCCTGACCGCCAATGTCTATGATTGTGCGCGCCTCAGGAATAATATGTCTGACGCCCTGTGCATGACATGAAATTTCTGTAACACTCCTGTTCGAGAAATCAATGTAGTTTCTTCCGTACCCGGTTGAAACGATAAAATTCGGCCAGGAATCATTGAGACCGGCATCCTTTAAAATATTTTCCAATGTTTCACGAGCCGAATTGACGCTGTTAGAACCCGTCTTTGACACGCGAAAAAACATTTTCCCGCTGTTATCAAAAAGAACTGTCTTGACTGCTCTTGACCCGGCATCTATACCAACAACATGCATTTTTTAACCTCTTTAACATGATTCAATGCGAATGGTTATTTCATTGATTACCTTTAAGCCCTTTCTTTTTCTTGATCATTTCCAAAAATGCCTCGACTCGGGTGGTCGCCTGCTCCTGGGAGTAGCCCCCTGGGTCAGCCATATCTCCTTCGATAAGAATTGAAGGGATGTGGAGTTCTTTTTCAAGAAATATCTTCAGTTCCAGCTGCCATAGGGAAAAGCGTTTGCAGCTTCTATTTGAAAAGAAAACCACTCCGTCAATGGCGTATTTCTTAATATCCGATTTGAGTATTTTTTTTCGTAATTCCAACCCGCTGTTAAGCCAGACATCGGTAAACACTTTTTCGGCATAACCCGTATAGGGATTCTGAAAATTGATGCGCCCTCCCCAGACATATCTCAGGTATGTCTCAAAAACGAAAATTGCACCATGTTTTTCAACATCGGACAGTAGGGAAAGGTGATGCCAGTACGGGATATTATCCAGCATGAGGCGAACCTGCTCATTCGGTATGGCTCCAAGCCCCTTGTCTACTCTGGTTTTGAGTTCATCACGCAAAGCGGTGTAGAAATCGACAGGGATTTGAGTTCCAAGCATTGACACTAGAGAAAATACATTTCCACACATCTCCCGTGATCCGACCGGACATGGAATATTGGCTCTATAATCCATGATTTCATGCCAGAGGCCGGCGGCCTTATCCGATAACCGCAGGATCTCGAGAAAAACTTCATCTTTCAATTTCCTGCCGGTAAAGTCTTCCAGGAACTTGATAAGATCAAGAATTTGTTCATATACATATTGAAGTCCACCTGGGGATGTCTCTATAGTTGTTGAGAACGGGGCATCGAGGCTAAACATCGGTATCTGATATTTGTCCCGTATAATTTCCCACCACTTTACCTGAGTGATGCATGGAATCCGAGTTGTTACAAGGATATCAGGTTCTGGAAGCCCACCGAATGGTAGAGCCGGGTTTGATGATCCCTCTCCGAACACCATTCCAAGATTGGCCCGCGCATAAGAGCACAAATCCCGCGAAAATCCATGTTTTTCTGCCACATTACATAACTCGCCGCTCAGTTTTAGTGAAGCAAGGACAGCGGCATAGTTTTCCGGGTATGCCGGGAGAACATCAAAAGCCCATAACAGCTCTGCCGGGGCGTTACCGGAAACCCACGCGATTTTTTTTCCTTCTTTTTTGGCCCTATGTAGTTTGTCCCAATAGTTTTTCAAAATATCGGGGGCCAGATAGGAGGTCTCAAGCACTCTTCCTTTTTTATTTTTTTGAGATTTCGAAGTCATTTTTTCTATTTTCTCTCTTTTCTCTTCAAAATATCCATGAAAGCCTCAAGTCGTGTAACCATTTGCTCACGGCCTGTGGCAACCAACTCGGTTTCAAGCAACAGGGTGGAAATACCTGATTCTTCAATTCGTTTCCGCACTGCTGGAATATCGAACAAATGCGGATCACAATATTTCTCACCGAAAATGATAACGCCCATAGCCTTACTCTCTCTGATACGATCCAATTGAAACGAAGGTCGATTCTGTGCCGGATATTTTGATGGACAGGTTACCCGACTGATATATCGATGAACCAGTGATTCTATTGGATCACCTGCTTCTTCAACCTCATCCCAGTAGTACCGTGTTCCCGTACACAGATCATCTGATGCGACGTATCCGCCGACTTCCTCTATAAGCTTATAAAAAACAGGGTCAACCACCACAGCACCGGAAATATGTACAGAAGCTTTCTTAATTCTGGAACCGGTCATACCTGTTTTTACGCCATCTTTCAGAAGTGCCAGAAAGGACTCCAGTTCATCCGAGAATGAGTCTTTCGGGGATGTAAGTGCGGCCAGATTAATTTTCATGAATTCATCACTGGATAACGGCAGATCATTAGACAGGCGCAAATAAAAAAGTTCCTTAGCCAACCGTCTGTATCTGTTGTATACCGCAATCGCATTTCGCAAATCTTCTTCCCGAATTTCTTTTTTTGTGTAGCCTGCGACAGAAGCGGCCAGATCTTTGATTGCACTGCTGAAATAACGAAGGTTTGTTTCGCTGTCCAGAGAAGACGGGAGGTCCAGCATGTAATTGAATCCGGTCTTTACATTGGCTTCCCATGTGTCATACAGCATACGCATGCCATCACATGTATAGGATATGATTACCCCATCCAGATAGCCCAGGCTTCCCGACAGGCCTTTTTCCAATGTGCTACGTATGAGACGGCAGACAAATGGCTGAAAGTAGGATGAAGCAACAGATAAGTCATTGAGATGTCCTAAAATACGGACTGGCAGTATTCCTGCGGCAAAAAGAATCTCTTCCGGAACATAGGAACACAGGTATCCCATGACTTTTCCGCCGTTGGACTTCCATGCATCTGCAGCAATCCGTGGGTTCTCATAATATTGAATGAGACTTCTTTTCTTTTTTTCAATTTCCTGGAGGTTGTCAACCATTGCTCTTACACTCTTCCTTCCTGATATCTCATAATATCTATTTTATAATAATTTCGACTGGGGAACTCATATCAATAGTTGTATTTCAGACGGATGAGAACTTTGTTATACGATTCCCGTCTCCTTAAACCGTCTGATACGCTCATCATCCATTCCCATTGAAGCCAATATCTCATCCGTGTGTTGTCCGAGAACTGGCGGCGGGGAGTTATTTCGGTCATCCGTCTTTTCAGTGGAAAAATTAAACGGCATTGCCATCTGAATGACTTCCCCTACTCCAGAAATGTTCATCATGTACGTCAGCTTTCTGGCCAGTGAATTGGAGTGGTATAAAACCTCACCGAGAGTTTTAACTGGTGATAAGCACAGGTCAAGGTCTTTAGCCCATATCTCCCACTCCCACTTGTTTTTAGTGGCAAATATCTTTTCAAGCCGCGCAAAAGCCTCCGGATCCTCCGATCGTTTGGCAAACTGCTTTTGAAGCAAATCCCGTATATCCAATGCATGGCAGAAATTAACCCAGAACTTTTCCTCGATAATTCCTAATGCAATAAATTGGCCATCAGCGGCACGGTACACATTATAGGATAGGCGAGAACCCTGATGATCAAAATCATCAGGTTCAAGCTCCCTTCCCAAGGCGCTGCTTTTAGCAACAAGCAAGGTCATCCATGAAAAAAAACATTCCATAATCGATATATCTAAATATTTTCCGAATCCTGTTTTTTCTCTGTTCAGCAGCGCCATGGAAATGCCAAGGGAAGCGAACATCGACCCTGCCATGTCGCTGATAAACAGGCTTGGAATTCCTCCACCAGACTTTATGGCCGCATCCAGATAACCCGTATCCGCCAGAAAATTTATATCATGTCCTGCCTTATCCCGGTCGGGGCCATCCTGACTATAGCCTGAAATGGAACAGTAAACCAGCCGTTGATTGATTTCTTTCAAAATCGGGTAGCCTATGCCCAATCGATCCATAACGCCGGGGCGAAAATTCTCAATAATCACGTCTGAAGTTTTCGCCAATTCTATAAAAATTCTTTTCCCCTCTTCCGCTTTCAAATTCAATGTGATACTTTTCTTATTTCTATTGAGCGCGAGAAAATAATGGCTTTGGCCATTGAGAATTGGGGGATCCCATCTACAGTAATCACCCCGTTTCTTCTCTTCGACCTTGATGACCTCAGCCCCAAGATCGGCCCATATTTGGGTACAGAAACCACCTGGAAGTAATCGGGTTAAATCCAGAATGCGGATATCAGTAAAAATGTTTTTCTGATCGGCCTGCATCATTTATCTCCAAAGAGTTTAAAGATAATTCCGTGACAGCATCTGTTTAGCAATCACCAGTCGCTGAATCTGGTTTGTACCCTCAAAAATCTGCGTAACCTTGGCATCCCGCATCATCCGCTCAACAGGGTAATCCTTCATATAGCCATAACCACCCATCAACTGGACTGCATTTGTCGTTACATACATGGCGATATCCGAAGCGTAATATTTGGCCATCGATGAATACATGCTGACATTATCCACTCCCTTGTCGACCATCGTGGCCGCCCTGTGTATCAGAAGGCGGGAAGCCTCAACGCGGGTGGCCATATCCGCCAGCATGAATCTTATGCCCTGGAAACTTGAAATTGATTTTCCAAACTGTTCCCGTTTTTTAACATAGTTTAATGCAAACTTCAGGGCTCCTTCGGCAATCCCTAGTGCCAATGCACCGACAATTACGCGCATTTTATCCATCGTCCGCATAACGACCTCGAAACCT
>Ga0351969_1151_pt1 | contig 21691 bp, 20 predicted proteins | sample TotcelHFGM3001L6_FD_206744 | JGI IMG/M metagenome (GOLD analysis project Ga0351969, IMG submission 206744) | Enriched cells from coal bed in the Powder River Basin, Montana, United States - Total cells FGM rep1 HSBNCT.FGM.300.1.L6 ...
CTCGTTGGCTGCGGAAAGTTCCGCATCCACAAACAAAATCTCCTGAACTCGCATTGCTTCAATGGGGCCGCAGCTCGTTGGCTGCGGAAAGACACGCGGCGGGTGGTGTGGTTTCCGGGTGCCGTGTTGCTTCAATGGGGCCGCAGCTCGTTGGCTGCGGAAAGATCACGACAGATGCGTGATGTGGTGCGGGAGCGGACGCTTCAATGGGGCCGCAGCTCGTTGGCTGCGGAAAGAGGCGGCCAACGCTTGCAGGTTCGGGTCTTGCGCAAAGCTTCAATGGGGCCGCAGCTCGTTGGCTGCGGAAAGGCGCCCGGTGGGGGGCTAGTCGTTGTCGATTCCGGTTTCGCTTCAATGGGGCCGCAGCTCGTTGGCTGCGGAAAGCGGGACGAACTGGCCTAGCGTTCGATCGGAGATTTAGCTTCAATGGGGCCGCAGCTCGTTGGCTGCGGAAAGTCGCTCGCGACTGGTCAGCACGGGCCACAGCGACGAGGCTTCAATGGGGCCGCAGCTCGTTGGCTGCGGAAAGTTGAAATTTTGCTTGGTCACGTAACTACCACAATTCTCAGCTTCAATGGGGCCGCAGCTCGTTGGCTGCGGAAAGGCAATCGCAATTGTCCCTGCTTCGCTCATGTCGCCCGGCTTCAATGGGGCCGCAGCTCGTTGGCTGCGGAAAGCAGGTCGAACGCGGTCAGTTGGGCGAGGGCGCTCCCGCTTCAATGGGGCCGCAGCTCGTTGGCTGCGGAAAGCAGCCGACCGGCATGGTGCCATCAACGTCCAAGACGAGCTTCAATGGGGCCGCAGCTCGTTGGCTGCGGAAAGGGCAACACCAGCCCGTACTGTACCATTTTTGGCGACGCTTCAATGGGGCCGCAGCTCGTTGGCTGCGGAAAGGGCGCCGCATCCGGCCGCATGGCATCCATCGCCAGCGGCTTCAATGGGGCCGCAGCTCGTTGGCTGCGGAAAGGAAACCTGCCCAGAGGAAGTGACAACCGAAGCGATGGCTTCAATGGGGCCGCAGCTCGTTGGCTGCGGAAAGCGCCCAGCGCTCAAATTGGGAATCGGATTCGTCACCGCTTCAATGGGGCCGCAGCTCGTTGGCTGCGGAAAGTCACGCCGATCAGCACCAAGCAGACGCCGGCAAAACCGCTTCAATGGGGCCGCAGCTCGTTGGCTGCGGAAAGACGCTCGAAACACCGGACACCTCCTTTTTCTGCCACGCTTCAATGGGGCCGCAGCTCGTTGGCTGCGGAAAGGCGATTTGGACGCGACGCTCTGCCGGATGACGCTGAAGCTTCAATGGGGCCGCAGCTCGTTGGCTGCGGAAAGGATTTTTCCTTGCGGTGGGCAAATGACGATCTTAGACGCTTCAATGGGGCCGCAGCCAACGAGCTGCGGAAAGGACTTGCATGAGGTAATAATGGACGTAGCTATAATTGCTTCAATGGGGCCGCAGCTCGTTGGCTGCGGAAAGCAGCAATAGCCGCCATTAGCGTCGTTGGCGAGATCGCTTCAATGGGGCCGCAGCTCGTTGGCTGCGGAAAGCCGCTGGTGCTGTTTTGGAGTACACATTGCCGGGGATTGCTTCAATGGGGCCGCAGCTCGTTGGCTGCGGAAAGGACTACAGTCACTTGAAAGAAGGTGACGAGTTCGACGCTTCAATGGGGCCGCAGCTCGTTGGCTGCGGAAAGTTACCGTTGTCCAAGGTTACAGGGTGACAGAGAAACCGCTTCAATGGGGCCGCAGCTCGTTGGCTGCGGAAAGCGTTCCAACTGTATAGGTATAGGGAGTATTGCAATGCTTCAATGGGGCCGCAGCTCGTTGGCTGCGGAAAGGCGTGGACACGCTTTACGCCAAGTCGTCCTGTGGCATGCTTCAATGGGGCCGCAGCTCGTTGGCTGCGGAAAGGCGCGGAGACGGACGGACGAATGAGTTCATCCTGTCCGGCTTCAATGGGGCCGCAGCTCGTTGGCTGCGGAAAGATACGGGCAACGCCAACCGCGGGGTCGGGGGATCAGGCTTCAATGGGGCCGCAGCTCGTTGGCTGCGGAAAGAGAATAAGGGACAACAAACAGCAATGAAAGGGACAAGCTTCAATGGGGCCGCAGCTCGTTGGCTGCGGAAAGGCGGGACGCGATACGTGACAGGCGAACCGTGCGGAGCTTCAATGGGGCCGCAGCTCGTTGGCTGCGGAAAGGCAGCCGCTCGATCTCGTCAATCGCACACGACGGGCAGCTTCAATGGGGCCGCAGCTCGTTGGCTGCGGAAAGTCTCCAAGGCAGTCAAGTTGGCATCTGGCTATCCGCGCTTCAATGGGGCCGCAGCTCGTTGGCTGCGGAAAGGAGGTAGCGCACGGGGCGCGGAGCGTTCGATCGGGGCTTCAATGGGGCCGCAGCTCGTTGGCTGCGGAAAGCAGTGCCACCGCCGCAACCGCGTCAGGCCAGATGCTGCTTCAATGGGGCCGCAGCTCGTTGGCTGCGGAAAGTTCGGTACATTGTCCTCGGTTACATTTAGGGGTCGCTTCAATGGGGCCGCAGCTCGTTGGCTGCGGAAAGCGTCCGCCTCGCCGTTGATCGCCGCCTTCAGAGACGTGCTTCAATGGGGCCGCAGCTCGTTGGCTGCGGAAAGCATCTCGCACATGGTGGACAACATCATCATCTCCGGGCTTCAATGGGGCCGCAGCTCGTTGGCTGCGGAAAGGTTCACCGCGTGGTCAATCGCATGAAAAACACGATGCTTCAATGGGGCCGCAGCTCGTTGGCTGCGGAAAGAGACCAAGCTACTTGAAACATTGACGGAGCAACAGAAGCTTCAATGGGGCCGCAGCTCGTTGGCTGCGGAAAGGAAGAGGATTTTGACGAAGACTTCCTTGATGAATCGCTTCAATGGGGCCGCAGCTCGTTGGCTGCGGAAAGAAGACCTGGCTGGCGGAGGATCCGGCGCGTTGGACTGCTTCAATGGGGCCGCAGCTCGTTGGCTGCGGAAAGTGGTACTTGTACCGCCCGATGTTCACGATGGATGCCGCTTCAATGGGGCCGCAGCTCGTTGGCTGCGGAAAGCATGGGTTCGATCCTTCCGACAAATCGCAGCACGATCGCTTCAATGGGGCCGCAGCTCGTTGGCTGCGGAAAGGCGGTTCCCAACAGCTGGTACTGGGTGGACATCTAGCTTCAATGGGGCCGCAGCTCGTTGGCTGCGGAAAGGCCGACCATGCCGAGGTAGTTTCTCCGGCTGGACACGGCTTCAATGGGGCCGCAGCTCGTTGGCTGCGGAAAGATCGAGACGGTGGGCGGCCGGCAACTCTGCCTGTCCGGCTTCAATGGGGCCGCAGCTCGTTGGCTGCGGAAAGTGCCGGACCGTACCTCAATCGAGACGGTTGGCGGCCGGGCTTCAATGGGGCCGCAGCTCGTTGGCTGCGGAAAGTATCGCACGGCCCTCCGTCACGTCGAACAGCTCATGCTTCAATGGGGCCGCAGCTCGTTGGCTGCGGAAAGATGGACGAGCGGTACGATCGAGCGATGGCCGAGCGGGCTTCAATGGGGCCGCAGCTCGTTGGCTGCGGAAAGGATGTGTGGGGGTGGGGCGATGAAACGGCCAATGATGCTTCAATGGGGCCGCAGCTCGTTGGCTGCGGAAAGCCGAAGGTAATAGACTGGGGCGCACGCCCCCGTCTCGCTGCTTCAATGGGGCCGCAGCTCGTTGGCTGCGGAAAGCGTCCCCGCCGAGTTATGCGTCCTGTTCTACGACGGTGCTTCAATGGGGCCGCAGCTCGTTGGCTGCGGAAAGCATTGTAGGACGTCATTATATCCGTCAGCTCATAGACGGCTTCAATGGGGCCGCAGCTCGTTGGCTGCGGAAAGATGCCGTTTGGGAGACTCAGGTTCTAGTTGCTGTGAAGCTTCAATGGGGCCGCAGCTCGTTGGCTGCGGAAAGTCCTGTCTGGATCAATACGCCGATCACGCCGGGGCTGCTTCAATGGGGCCGCAGCTCGTTGGCTGCGGAAAGCCAATCGTCACGTCACCACCAACTTCGAGAACCCAGCGCTTCAATGGGGCCGCAGCTCGTTGGCTGCGGAAAGCGGCGTCAAGGTCGTTTCACAGTCGTCTTGGCCGTCGCTTCAATGGGGCCGCAGCTCGTTGGCTGCGGAAAGTTCGCCGACGACGGGAACTATGTCTCGGAGGCCCTGCTTCAATGGGGCCGCAGCTCGTTGGCTGCGGAAAGATTCCGCTGACGAATTTTATCAGCTACCTGGACTCGCTTCAATGGGGCCGCAGCTCGTTGGCTGCGGAAAGCACCTTGCGCGCGTCAAAGCCGTCGCACAGCGCCTTGCTTCAATGGGGCCGCAGCTCGTTGGCTGCGGAAAGACGGGAAGCGGAATGGGCGCTACAAAGACGGTTCGGCTTCAATGGGGCCGCAGCTCGTTGGCTGCGGAAAGGGCGACCATCTGGAGTTGCTGCGGGGAGAGCGGGTAGCTTCAATGGGGCCGCAGCTCGTTGGCTGCGGAAAGGCGCAATCGCGTCCCTCCCCGTTCTCCCTTTTGAAGCTTCAATGGGGCCGCAGCTCGTTGGCTGCGGAAAGGCCCTGGACTGTAGCTCGCCGGGCGAGTGTGGAGATGCTTCAATGGGGCCGCAGCTCGTTGGCTGCGGAAAGCTGGAGAATGAGGGCATCGACGTGCGGGCCGTGGCGCTTCAATGGGGCCGCAGCTCGTTGGCTGCGGAAAGCACGCCGCGATCGAGCGGTACATCGAGGCTGAAATCGCTTCAATGGGGCCGCAGCTCGTTGGCTGCGGAAAGCGGCCGAGCGGACGTGTAAGTCTTGACGGTGACGGGGGCGCTTCAATGGGGCCGCAGCTCGTTGGCTGCGGAAAGAAATCTTTGCGCATCTTTTCCCCAACTCAAACAAAGCTTCAATGGGGCCGCAGCTCGTTGGCTGCGGAAAGTCAGATCGTCCCGCACGGCCACCGGGCGGACCTGGTGCTTCAATGGGGCCGCAGCTCGTTGGCTGCGGAAAGCTCACAGAAATTGACCGAGAGTATGCCGCTTGCGTCGCTTCAATGGGGCCGCAGCTCGTTGGCTGCGGAAAGTTCGCAAGCTATCGGACTCAATTTCTGGGCATACCAGCTTCAATGGGGCCGCAGCTCGTTGGCTGCGGAAAGGCTGCCTCATGTCGGCTGGGTGCATGGGTCGATATTGCTTCAATGGGGCCGCAGCTCGTTGGCTGCGGAAAGGGCGGGATCGGCAAAGATGCCCCAGCCCGTCGTGGTGGCTTCAATGGGGCCGCAGCTCGTTGGCTGCGGAAAGCACTCCTCCCCGCACCCGTTGCACTCGGGTCAAATGCTTCAATGGGGCCGCAGCTCGTTGGCTGCGGAAAGCTGCCGGTCATCACATCGGAGAAGGATAGTTTCGTGGCTTCAATGGGGCCGCAGCTCGTTGGCTGCGGAAAGGTCAAGCAAGGTGAAAGGGGGAAATCTTTGCCCCCGGCTTCAATGGGGCCGCAGCTCGTTGGCTGCGGAAAGACGCCAAGCATGGGGCGGACCAAGGCTATTCAGAAAGCTTCAATGGGGCCGCAGCTCGTTGGCTGCGGAAAGCGTTGACCCTGGAACGGTATGAGAGGCTTCAGAGGGCTTCAATGGGGCCGCAGCTCGTTGGCTGCGGAAAGCATTCCTTGCCGATGCTGTACGCCACCGCCGCCGTGCTTCAATGGGGCCGCAGCTCGTTGGCTGCGGAAAGACGAAACTTCCAAAATCACGTACATCACTAAGTTCCGCTTCAATGGGGCCGCAGCTCGTTGGCTGCGGAAAGGTGCTATGGCTTTCCCATGTGCCGCTTGTTTGCACCGCTTCAATGGGGCCGCAGCTCGTTGGCTGCGGAAAGCATTGTCTAGGGTGTGGCATACACAAGACAGAAGCGCTTCAATGGGGCCGCAGCTCGTTGGCTGCGGAAAGAACCTTTATCGCAGGCAACGCCACGTACCGCGACTAGCTTCAATGGGGCCGCAGCTCGTTGGCTGCGGAAAGTCCTCCAATCCTGCAGTGGGATACTCTGGAAGAGCGGCTTCAATGGGGCCGCAGCTCGTTGGCTGCGGAAAGTTTCCGTCGTCATGGCAGTTTCTCCCGGCAGTTGGGCTTCAATGGGGCCGCAGCTCGTTGGCTGCGGAAAGCAAGGGACTCGACCCGAAAACGTCAACCGTCCGCGATGCTTCAATGGGGCCGCAGCTCGTTGGCTGCGGAAAGCAAGGGACTCGACCCGTATACTTAAACCGTCCGAGATGCTTCAATGGGGCCGCAGCTCGTTGGCTGCGGAAAGAAAATGAAAATCGTTCCCCTCTCCGAGCCGGTCGACGCTTCAATGGGGCCGCAGCTCGTTGGCTGCGGAAAGACGGCCGCCGTCACTAGGCCGATGGGACTGACCAAAGCTTCAATGGGGCCGCAGCTCGTTGGCTGCGGAAAGGCCAACTCCGCCAACTCGGAGACGCGGAACAGTTCCGCTTCAATGGGGCCGCAGCTCGTTGGCTGCGGAAAGTAGCCCCCCCAAAAAGCACTTGCTTCTTTGCGCCATTGCTTCAATGGGGCCGCAGCTCGTTGGCTGCGGAAAGATGTCATTGGGACCGGCCACGTCTACAAGGTCAAGCGGCTTCAATGGGGCCGCAGCTCGTTGGCTGCGGAAAGGCGGGTCAAGCGCACGGATCCGGCGATTGCCCTTGGTCGCTTCAATGGGGCCGCAGCTCGTTGGCTGCGGAAAGGCCATGCCTGATGGACCTCATACGCATCCTGCTGGGGAGCTTCAATGGGGCCGCAGCTCGTTGGCTGCGGAAAGTTGGCCGCGGTGGCGGCCGCGGTGGCGACCTCGCAGCTTCAATGGGGCCGCAGCTCGTTGGCTGCGGAAAGTGCCGTTCCACGTCTGCCCACTCTTCCGCCCAGCGCTCGCTTCAATGGGGCCGCAGCTCGTTGGCTGCGGAAAGTCCGGATCCCGGCAGACGACGTTGTCGGCGTCCAGGCTTCAATGGGGCCGCAGCTCGTTGGCTGCGGAAAGTGGGGGCGGCCGAGCAGGGCGCGGAGATCGAAGCGGGCTTCAATGGGGCCGCAGCTCGTTGGCTGCGGAAAGCAACGAGACCGTAAAAAAGCGGCCGGTGCCATCGGGCTTCAATGGGGCCGCAGCTCGTTGGCTGCGGAAAGGACCGCTGTTGCCGTGACATCTCCCAAGGATTGGTAGCTTCAATGGGGCCGCAGCTCGTTGGCTGCGGAAAGGCCAACGGCCGCAAAATTCTTCTCTTTCAGGTTGCGGCTTCAATGGGGCCGCAGCTCGTTGGCTGCGGAAAGATCGAACCGGGGCCGGAGCGCACCGTGATGCTGAGGGCTTCAATGGGGCCGCAGCTCGTTGGCTGCGGAAAGTTGCTCCCTTATAGGTATTCCCGGATAGTAAAGATCGGCTTCAATGGGGCCGCAGCTCGTTGGCTGCGGAAAGGGATCGTCGGGATCGTCCGGCACAAACTGAAGATAGCTTCAATGGGGCCGCAGCTCGTTGGCTGCGGAAAGCCGCGGACAAGTAGCCACAGCCACCACGGTAGGACGGCTTCAATGGGGCCGCAGCTCGTTGGCTGCGGAAAGCGACCGTGGTACGGGGGATGCTGCCCACCGTATTGGGCTTCAATGGGGCCGCAGCTCGTTGGCTGCGGAAAGTACCAGCACGAGGCCGATTGACGTCCGAATCGACACGCTTCAATGGGGCCGCAGCTCGTTGGCTGCGGAAAGCTTAGTTCGAGTGTATGAACGGGAATTTTACCATGAGCTTCAATGGGGCCGCAGCTCGTTGGCTGCGGAAAGCTTGCCGACGGTTGCCGCATTCTCTGAGCAACTTCCGCTTCAATGGGGCCGCAGCTCGTTGGCTGCGGAAAGCCCAGCACATAGGGCGGCGGCATCGACTCGAAAGAGCTTCAATGGGGCCGCAGCTCGTTGGCTGCGGAAAGCCAGCGCGACCAGCAGGCTGTGACAAAGACATAGAGCTTCAATGGGGCCGCAGCTCGTTGGCTGCGGAAAGAGAACACTGCTGGCAGGCTTTGAGCCTGCTGCCGGGCTTCAATGGGGCCGCAGCTCGTTGGCTGCGGAAAGACCGGCGACTTCTCCGACCTGATTGCGGAGAACCAGCTTCAATGGGGCCGCAGCTCGTTGGCTGCGGAAAGTACTGCGCTCGAGTTGCCCCGCGGCGTCCATCGCTTCGCTTCAATGGGGCCGCAGCTCGTTGGCTGCGGAAAGCGACGGTGACCTAGCTGGCTACGTGATGGACCGCACGGCTTCAATGGGGCCGCAGCTCGTTGGCTGCGGAAAGGTCCGCAGCCGGTGGCCTTCCCGGTGGCGTCCTGAAACGCTTCAATGGGGCCGCAGCTCGTTGGCTGCGGAAAGTTCTTTTGTGGACTTTTGCCAGGGTGACCCCTACGGGCTTCAATGGGGCCGCAGCTCGTTGGCTGCGGAAAGCGTTCCTGCGGGCGGTGCTGTCGGATCGCTACTCCGGCTTCAATGGGGCCGCAGCTCGTTGGCTGCGGAAAGGTTGATCGGCCTGGAGGCGTTGACCGGCACCTACAAGCTTCAATGGGGCCGCAGCTCGTTGGCTGCGGAAAGAGGTGCAACGTCTGGATCGGCTTACCGGGTGCGTGGAGCTTCAATGGGGCCGCAGCTCGTTGGCTGCGGAAAGAGCAGAGTTTCGGGAGCTTGTAGATAAGTTGGAGGTGCTTCAATGGGGCCGCAGCTCGTTGGCTGCGGAAAGAATTATACGGCGGACGGCAGCTATGGCAAACGCGAACGCTTCAATGGGGCCGCAGCTCGTTGGCTGCGGAAAGTCTCTACCGTCGTGTTTAGTTGGCGATGCCAGTAGCGCTTCAATGGGGCCGCAGCTCGTTGGCTGCGGAAAGGATTTTGTCCACCTCGTCACCCACGGCGCCGAAGCGGCTTCAATGGGGCCGCAGCTCGTTGGCTGCGGAAAGGCGGACACTATCACTCCGGTCAGTTTTCCAAAGAGTAGCTTCAATGGGGCCGCAGCTCGTTGGCTGCGGAAAGATTCTGGTTCCTGGGCACAATGCTGTTTTCGAGATTGCTTCAATGGGGCCGCAGCTCGTTGGCTGCGGAAAGACTGTCTTCCTAACTCGTTTCGCCAGCAGGGCTCAGGTAGTATTTTGCGAGTGGTGGCACGTTTGTCAACAAGTACAGCCAATCGAAGGGGACTCCGTCTTTGTTAGTGTTTGCCGATTAAAGACTTACGGATTGCGAGCGGGGTCCGGTTTTTTGACGCCACGTGGCCGCTCGCAGCCGTCAGCGGGTCGTGAAAACGGGGTACGTACTCATCTCGCCGGTCAGGACGCGGGCCAACAGGCGAGCCTGGATCTCCAGCATCCGGCGATAGTTGACACGATATCCGAACAGCGGATGCGTGACCAGGGTGTCCATCCGCTGCTCGTAGGCCCGGAAGAATTTCTTTCGTCCATCCGTCGTGAGGACCACGGCGTTGCCCGTCCGCAAAAAGTCGGCGGGAGTTACCATGCGGGTGTTGATCGCCGACAGGACCGCCGAGTCGGCGATCAGCGGGCGAAAGGGTTCCATCAAATCCAACCCCAAGGACGCGCGGCCAAACCGCGGCTGATGGTAGAATCCCAGGTACGGATCGAAGCCGACGGCCTGCGTCACAATCGTCAGATCCTTGGCCAACAGGCTGTACGCCAACGATAACAACGCGTTGACCGGATCACGCGGCGGACGACGATTGCGGCCTGCAAAATCAAACGGGAACGCCACCGGTGACGCGGCAGAAGGATTTCCATCCTCGATCCCTGGTCCGCTCTCGCCGGGGATCTCCGCTCGCTCGTCCTTTCCCGCTTTCAACATGCCCGCGAAATGCTGGAAATAGACCCGCGCCGCACTGCCCTCGATTCCCAACAGCGACTCCATCGCCCCCGCCCGCTCGGCATCCTCCTGCAGGCATTTCATCAAGGCCAGCGCCTCCGTCGGCGGCTCGACGTGGTTCCGCTGCAACAGCGTTCGCTGGTTGCGGATCTTGCCGGCTACCAGGGCCCGGGCCAGCCGCAGGCAGAACCCCGGGACATCGGCCAGCCGGAATTGCTCTCGCCGCAGGAAGATGTTCTTGACGCCCAAGCCCTGAGTGATCCCGTAAAACCAGCCGCCCATCGAAAAGTAGGCGATCGGTACCTCGGCCTCGCACAACGCTTGAATGGCCTGCGTGGTCAATTGAATGTTGCCCATCAGTGATAATTGGCAGATCTCGTTCAGCCGCACTTCCTGGATGACTTTGTCCCGCTCCTTGACCTTCAGCACTTCGCCCGATTTGCCCACCGACAGTCCCTGGGTGTTCAAGTACAGCGGCCGGAGATCGTCGCGAGCCGGCACCAGGCGGCGAAGCTCGGAGGCAGCCGGATGAGCGAATGCGGATTCGGGATCGGCCACCGCCGTCCGCGGCGCGTCGATCGCGAACAGCGTCCGCTGCACCCAGCGTGACGATACGTCGGATTCCGCGGCGCACAAACGGGTTTCGTTGGGCAAGCAGATCCCGACCAGCGAACAGCGGGGACACTTGGGACTGTCCTCCAGCGGCGGCGGGATGCGGCCGGCGGCGGCCAACTCGCGGGCCTGCCGGATGGCGGCCAGCGTCCGCGCGACCAGCGGCCCGTCGATCGCGATCCGCACGCGCTGTTTGGTGGCCACGTAATACACGATCGCCTCGTCGCACCGATAGCCGTTGTCCCGCAACACCAGCGCTTGCACGGCCAATTGAATCTGGTCCGGCTCCCAGGCTTCGATCGAGCCGGCGGCGGCTTCCCGCGGCCGGCCTCGTTTGTAATCGACCGGCGTGACGCTCACACCGGGCGCGGGCAGTTCGTCGGAGCTGTCTCCCGACGCCGCCGTCGAGTCGGCAGAGCGCGCCGAGGCGGCTTGGACCTCGATCAAGTCCATTTTAGCGATCACGCCGTAGGCGTCGCTGGACAGCGTCACGCTGCGCGAGCGAACCGGCCGGCCGGTTTCCTCCGCCAGCTGCTCCGGCGGCGGCAGCGCGTCTTCGCGGCGATCCAAGCCGCTGTGCCGCAACGAACCTTCGACCGTCTCCTGGTTGTGAGCGAACAGGCCCTCGACGTGCTCGTAATAGTACAATCGCGGACAGTAAGTAAACTCGTTCAGCATCCGCGCCGGCAGATAATCGGGAGCGGCCGAGCTGCCGGTTCGAGAAGATCGCGAGAATTCATCGGTGCCTTCCACGCTGTCCGGCATAACCTCTGTTTTGGCGGTCGCAATCATGCTTGTCCCCCTCTCAACCGAATTCGACGGGTCAGGGAATCTTGGGCACGAGAATCCAGCCATGCCTCGAGCCTTGATGGGTTGCCCCTGTTCAGCCCAGTCCGCGCCCTAGACCACGATGCAGGGCGAGTTCAGTGGCGTGTAGGCGACGCCCAGGGCCGTGATGACGCGTTCGCCGCGACCTGCGGTGGGGCCGAGGTCGACGAACAGCACCTGGTCTTCGTTATATTTGATGATCTCGCCCAGTTCGTGGCGGCATTTGGCCAGGTCGATCGGCGTCAACTGGCATTCGAACACCGAGTACTGGAGATGATCGCCATAGTTGCGCATCGTCTTGAAGACTTGACGCAAGCGTTTGTCGTCGCAGATGTCGTAGCAGACCAGATAGGTATTTCGCATCGCGGCAGTTCCTCGCATCCGGGTCGGGTAAAGGAACGAACCTCCCTGCCGCAGGCTCCGATACCCCTTGACGGTAGTTGGCCGTCCTTGAAAGTCAACCCGTTTTTTTCCGCAAACGGGGGATCGCCGCCAGGCGGTCGAGGCTCCGGGCGCACACGGATCGAAGCACACGGATGCGAGGAAAGAGCCACACAAGGCACAGAACGCACAGGGCAGAGCAGTCATCGGTCCTATCGGGTTCTGCGGCACCCCGGCGACGTTCGCGCGCGCCTGCCCCCCTCGCCGGCTCACGGCGGAAAGAAGCGAACACCGAATTGTCAAAGAACGAGTGGCAGCCGGGGCCTTACGTCCACGGCTGCCATTTGCGTTTGATCAGCCACTGTTCCGCGCTGGCGATCGAGTCGCCGGCATTGGGTCGGATGGTGTACGCCGCCCAAGTCAGCAGGTCGGGTGTCTGCGGATCATCGGTCGGCAGCTCGATTGCATGGCAAGCTGATCCTTGTTCAGTTTGGTCACCGCCGGCCGCTTCGGCCGCGGCTCGTCGTCTGTCCAGCGTCCCGAACGCATGATCGTTGTCCTTTTGGGTTCCAAGTCCTTCGGTTCTGCATTTCCTGCGGGCCATCGCCCTATCTCCGGAACCTTTGCTGGTTCCCTGCCTCACCCGGAGAACGTACCGAGCTTTTTTCTCCCTGAGAGCGGCCACTCGAGTCTTCGAAGTTGCGCATTTCGCCCGACTGCGCCACCGCCGACCTTGCGTCGGTGGAGCGGTGATTATGCACTAAAAGACGAGCCCAAAGAACCGTCTCCGTCCTGGCCGCCGCCCCTGCCGCGAAGCGGCAGGGGCGGCGGCCAGGACGGAAGGGGAAGAGAGCTTGTCAGGGCGTAGGTAGTGCAAAATCATGGGCTCCACCGAGCAAGCTCGGAGGGGGCTAACGTGCCAATGGAAATCCAAGGGGTTGTTCAACAGGGCGTGGTTGCGGTCGACGACGCGATTTCGTTGCCCGAGGGAGCGTTCGTCGTCGTGACGTATCAGCAGGCTCCGGTGCTCCGGGTCGCCCGGAATCCGGTTCCAGTGATGCTGCCGATTTTTGACTGGGGCGAACCAGGTACGATCGATCTAACCAACGACCGCATTGCGGACATCCTGGACCGGGACGATACATCTTCTTATCAACGTCTGGCTTGGTCTGGCTTTCAAGCGACACAAGCACCACGCCTCGGCGGTCGCTTGGTTTCGTTCCGTTGGACAAGGCCGGTGTTATTCTGGCCGGGTGACGCAAATGGGGTTTCTGCGGCTCGCCTCGAATCCGCAAGCGATCGGATGTGACGCGGTCCCCCTGCTGCAAGCCTGGCAAACCTACGGCCCACTCTTCGGCGACCCGCACGTCGGTTATGTGGAAGAACCTGTGGCGTCCGCAGAAGCCGTTCAGCAGAGCGGACCACGACAAGGTGCTGTACGGAGCGGCGTGATGCTGTTTGTCGAGACCAGTGCGTGGTTCACGGGTTGCACCGGCTTCGTTGCCAGCCGAGCGATCAGAAGTCAGGGTGTTTTCCAGAACCGAGGAGCTGAACATCACCCGGTACTCGCTCGGGACCGAGATTGGTTTGCTATTCCCCACAGTGCAGTCGCCGGCGCAAAGTTGCGGACCTTTCCGACGGTGATCCGCTGACTCTTCATCGCAGCTGTCACGCCGCGCGGCAGTAGCGTCGCACCGATGGCGGACGGCGAGACAAGTTCTCGCGTCGTTAAAAGCGACTGAATGACCGGCAAAGCAAGAGGAACCTCCCACAGCGGCCAGTGAAAAAACGTATCGTCGCTGCGGAACCCGGAAAACGCCGTCGTCCGCAGACGCTTTGCGCCTGCCGCAGTGGGTAGAAGGGGGATGGCTTCGATGGCCAGCCGATTTGCTCCAAGCATGGAACCAGACAACCTACGGTCTGGATCGCCGCTTGGGTTCCGCCAACGCAACGCGTATCGATTGTCGTCGAGCGGATCGAACCGAAGCGAAAGCGTTTGCGTGGGATCACTGTAATCCCAGGTACAAAAAATAGCCTTCTGGAGATGCTCGAGATGGCATTGCTCGATCAAGTTCCGCATGGTTTCCAGAAAATGCTGATGTCCGGCTCCGGCCATAGTCCGCAAAGCCGTGTCCTGGATCGTCACGCCGTCATTCACGGAGACCAGGGCGTCTGACCCAAAGGCCGCGAAATAGTCCGCACTCGTTCGCTGATGCTGGGCGGACGAGCCGACTGCGTCGAGAAGGCACTGCCGGAAAGCGACACGAGGTACGTTGATGTTCTTTCCGAGCTTGACGAAATGGGCCTCGCCCTGTCGGTTCGCGAGCGCGGCTTGAAGGCCGGACAGAAGTTGTTCCGGAGACAAGACATGGTCCGTGACGAGCACCGGGTGCCACGTTCCGTCTGTCTCCCACCTCATGCGAACAGACGTGTTCGGAGTGGCGACAGTCACCGTCCGCAACACGCCAAGTGCCGCCAGAAACGCCAGCGGATTAGCTCCGTTCAAACCCGGCAGTGGAAGCGAATGCTCCGCGGCTTGCGTCGCAATCTGAGGGGCAGCACACAAGACGATCGTCTCTGCGCGTTTCCGTGGCTGCGCACTGGCGACCCAATCGGCCAGACGCAACGAGGATTCCAGCCAGGCGAGGCCCCACCACCCGTAGCGGCGAGTGAGTTTCCAAAAACGGTCTGAAATGCCAGAATCGAGTCGATAGGCCGGAAGCCGAAGACGCTGTTCGGGTGACAGCGTGAGTGACACATTCGTGGAGGATGGCGGAAACAGTTTTTCGAGGCTGACGGGTGGAGGATCTTCGTCGATCACGACCGGAGCAAACGGTCGAGCGTGTCCGTGATGGGCTGCGACCACATGAAGCATCACGTCGGCTACCACGTCGTCGAAGTCGTGCCGCAAGTGACCGGCGAAGTCGAGCGAAAGCATTTCGTGGCGAAAGCCGGTCGGAAGACTATCCGTCGCGGGGCGGCCCAAAAAACCGGTGGCTGCTGAGGTCGCTCCCCGTGCCGACTTTGCCCAGAGTTTGGGCTGCATGTAGGCCATGTCGAGCGATGAACCAAGGAGCATCGCCTGAAAACGCGGGTCGGCCTTGCCGAGATCGTGACGCCCGGCGGCGGCGATGAGAGCGTCTGCAAGGGTCGATTCGAGGCCGACATTTTCGACCACCCGCTTCGTTTCCGCCGTGACGTCGGCCAAGTGCTCGGCGAGGGACAGCCGTTCGTCCGCGTCGAGGTTGTGTTCGTCGAAGTCGTCGTCGAAGCTGGGGCGCGGCAATTCGGGGCGCGACGAAATGCGCGGACCGATCACCACGAACCCGCCGGGATAACGTACCATCGTGACTTGCTTCGCACGCTTCTTCGCCAGCGTCTCGCGGACTCGCCGTAGCTCCTCGGACCGGCTCGGCGATAGATCCGGGGTGGTCACATCTTCCGTGGGCTCGGCGCTCGCCGGGTTGTCCTCCTCCGGCGTCAACAGTTCACGATAGTGCCACGCGAGGTTCAAATTGCTGACGAAGTCCCACAGGCCCGCGAGCGATTGTCGATCGGCCGGGGCGGTCATGAGGTTTTCGTGAACTCGCAGGATGAGCCGATCGCGAGTTTGCGTGAAGGCTTCAGACGCTACGTCGATACGGGCGAGGTTGTGCCGCTCTTCGGCCGTCGGCGGCGCGTACTTGTCGCCGTTTGGTCGAACGGCGGGTTCCTTCGGTGCGTTGGGCACGTAGCCGAGCTGCGTCCAGCCACCGGCGGTCGCCGGGAGGATGACCACGGTGTTCGGGTATAAGGATTCAAGTTCGTCGTCAGCCCCTGACACAGCGCGGCACTCGCGGCCCTCCCAAATCACGCCGCGACGGTGCGTCACGGGTTTGGCCTTCGACTTCGACGAACCTGCTTCGAAGTCGCTGTCGTCGGTTGTGGCTTCGCCGACAACATCGCCGGAGTCATCGGACGCTTCGCCGTCCTTTCCCTGAATCCAGGCTTTGAATTGCGGCAGTGGTACGCTGAGACATTCAGCGGAGCACGGCGGGCAGATGGCCAGCGTCTGACGACACTCGTCCAACCAGTCCTCCCCGTCGCAGTCCTCCGGCAAATCGGCTCGCCAGCAGATGCGAACTTCGGGCACGCCGCGATTTGGGCCGTGAAGATACGGCGCGACCTCCGGTTCCACAGCCGGCCTTGGCGCCGTCTGGCACAGCAGGTCCAGATGAGCCGGCATGAGTACCGGCGCATCCAGCGATGGAGCGATCAGCTTCGCGACTGCATCCGCGTCGTTGCTTCGCGTTTCCGCGAGGCGGGCATCGAGCGAACGGATGCCGACGTCGATCACCTTGTCAGTCGCATGCCGCTCGAGCCACTGCCAAGTGGCGGGCAGCGATTCGCCGTAGATCGGATCGGGCTTTCGCGGAGCGAGATCGCCCTCGGCCATCACGATCACGCCGCGGGCATGGGGCAACTTGCCGAGTCGATTGAGCCGTCCGAACCGCTGCCGCAGGGCGTCGAGGCTGGCACACTGACAGACCATGCCGTCGAAATCAAAGTCGGCCCCGACTTCGAGACACTGGGTCGCGACGACGAAGTGCGGTTCGGTGAGCTGCTCCTGACTCTCGCATTGGAAGCGAGCTTGCAGCGTCTCCGTGAGCCGGTCGCGATCGAACGGCCGCATGCGTCCGATCATGAGTTCGACCCGGTCACCGTACTTGTTCTTCAACAATTCGAAAGCCCGACGAGCACACTCGACGCGATTCACCACGATCGCGATTCGCAGGCACGGAGCCTGCGCGTCGCTCCCTTCGGCGAGCGACTCGGCCTGAGCGACCAGGTCTTTGGCGAGCTGGGCGTTCTGCTTTCCACCCTTCGCATTCGACCGTTCGAGCCGGATCGGCTTGGCGCAGCCGTGACGTTCGTCGAGCGCCTTGTCGACTTCGTAGTCGGCTTCTTCCAACTGAAACACCGCATTGCCCGACGCATCGCGCGGCGTGGCGGTCATCTCGATGAAGCGAAACGGCGTGCGAATTGGCTGCGCGGCCCAACGCGGCGCCTCGTTCGGTCCCATGTACGCATCGCGATACCGAGCGATCGCTTCCATCGTCTGGCTGAACGGCTTCGAGCAGTGGGCTTCGTCGAGCAGAATCAGGGAATCGTTCGCGGTGAGCGCCGCGTGAATCGGCAGGTTGCGGTCGGAGACCCCGTAGCCGCGAAACAACAGTCGCGAGCCGATCTGATCGACGGTGCTGGTCACGATCGTCGGCTGCAAGAGCGATCGCACCCAGGCGTCGTCGCGATAAATCCCACCGCGGAGTTCGAAGCAGTCGAGTGGCGGTGCGTGGTCGTTGTCCGCCAGGGATCGCAGCCAGTACGCGACGGGAAAGAGCGGACTGTTGGGATTGTCGGCGGCTTCCTTCAGTTGCCTCTTCAATGCCCTAGCCCGATGGAACGCCTCGTTCACGATGATGCGACGATCGACGACGAAGTAGATGCGGCGTGGCGCGTCGATCGCGGCTCCACTTGCGTATCGACGCCAGGCCTGGTGAGCCAGCGCGAACACAGCGATGTCGAGGCAACTCGTCTTTCCGCTTGCCGTCGGCAGCTTGATGTATCGCGGCCAATCGCCGTGACACGCCTGTTCGGCCAAGCGAGCTTGCCAGCGAAACGGGGCGCGGCCGTGGATCGCCTCAAAGAACGCGAGGAACGATTCGTGTTGAAGTGTAGGACAATCGGTCACGTTGGAGCTCCCTTCTTGATGATCGGCTTGCACAGTCCGTATCCCTGAAAGCGACCGGCTCCGATCAACACCGGGCCGGAGACACGCCGATCGAACCGCAGCCAAACGTGAACCTGCGGCTTGGCCGGCCGCGTCTTCTTCGACGGCAGCGCGGGAAAGCCGTCGCCAAGCGGTGCCGGTGCCGGTTCACCACCCCGACCGGAAATGCGTCGCGTCTTGGCCCAGGCCCGTGGCACACCCACGTGCCACGCCGTCGAATCGATATCGACTTCGATTGGCTCAGGCAATCCGGCTCGCGTGCAGGACACTCGGATAATGTCTACGACCTCGGCGTGCCAGGCACGCCGATCGTCTCCCCGCGACGACTTGGGGAATCGGTCGAGAACGACGGGCGTCACCGAAGCCCACGTTGTCGACGGCTTGGTCCAAGTTTCGTTTTGCAGGATTAACGGCGGCGAAGGGCGCTCTTCGAGTTGCAGCGTCCAGTCCGGCAAATTCTGCCCCCAGAGCTTAAGCGGTGATGTGGCCGCTTCTCCGGTCTGCTGATCGACCAGCAACGGCCCGAGCCACCGGCCGCGCTCGGCGGCCGGAATCCCTTTCGGTAGCGCAATCGCCAGTCCCATCAAATGCCCGTCGGCGTGCAGATACCCTGCGAACGGCAGCGCCAGAAACGCTGCGTGCGGCAACGATGTCGCGCTCCCGTCAGCATCGTGACCGCACAACCACGCCGGAAGCGATGCATTGCCGTGAGTTGCGATCAATGCCGCCCGCAACGCCTGCGTCAATCCCAGCGTTCGTTCTACGTTGAGCGACGGGCCATCGAGCCTGGCGAGAATCAGCAGGTCGCGTTCAAAGTACGAGTTCTCGTGGACCGCCAGGTCGGCATGATCGGCCGAACTGCGACGGTAGCCCTGCCAGACTCCCAGTGACGCCGGTGTCGGCTCAGGGGGCCGCAGGCTCGATTTGAACGGCATGCCGAAGGCCGCTTCGAACCGCTTCTTCGCGGCCGTCTGAGCCTTGCCGCTGGACGATTCGATCTCCGTTTTCAGATCACCAAATAGGTTGATTCGATCTGCTCGGCAAGCGGCCGCCAGCCGGTCCAATTCGCCCGCGACTGCGATCCGGCAGGTCAGTTCAGCATCCGACGCAGCCGGCTCCCAAAAGTCGCCAGTTGGTGTCAACTCCGAAGCTTCGCAGCAAGCCATGACGAACGAAGACGAATGGCCGACACGAATAACCTGTCGACAGAGCCGCTCGAGCGTCGGCAAGTGCTCGGTCAGATCCGGGGCATTGGGCCACTCGAACGACACATCGGCATCGGCGCCGTCGAGTCCGTCCGGCCGATCGGGAATGACAGTCGGAAACGACCGCGCCTGGCGCGACCGCGGCATCCCTGGAGCAGACTGGAGCATCGCCTTATTCGGCTGTGGGGCGTCGTTGACCGGTACATAGCACGTAATCGGACTGCGCTCGGCCGCCTCGCGCGAATGAATCCGCGGGGCTGCCAGCGAGGCCAGCCAATCGAGCATTCGACGCTCGGCCGCTTTCTCTTCCTCGGTCCCGTCCGTTTCGAAATACGCCGCAGCCAAAGCCATGTATAGCCGTCCGGGATGCGGCGGCCATTCGGGCTGTTCGCGAGCGTCCACGCGAGTGGCCACGCAACGACTGGTCAGGAAACGGAGGTGAATCTTGAGGCTGAGTTGCTGAGCGACCTTGCCATCGAAAGCACCTTCGTGCGTCATGATTCACCTCCCTCGCCGCCGCTGACAATTGCCAGTTCCTGGCTCTTCCGAACCAGTTCGACCAGCTTCTTCGCGGGTTTGAGCTTCAATGGCCGTTCCATCCACGGCAGGCCCACCGCTTTCGCCTCAGCGACCGCGTCCGCAAGCAGTTTGATCGCGGTGTCCGCGTCAAGTTCGAACGGCTCCGATCGGTTACCCGGTCGATCAAGCAATTCCCACTTCAGCGGAGCAGTCGGCCAGAGCAAGCATCGCGACCGCAAGTCCAACCCACGATCCGCAGCAAGCACCGCTCCGCAGAGGCCCAACGCGGCCAGCACGGTTCGCCCCGCGTCGTTCACTTCCGCCGTGACCTTGCCGTCGATCGGAAACTGCAATCGCCGTAGCGCGGGCAGCGAGATCACGATCATCTGCTCGGCATACGCGATCGTGACGCCACCGGCGAGTGGTACACCGTCTCTCGATACATTCGACAAGGACGGAACGATATTTCCATGATTGGCCTCGGATGGCTTGCCATCTTTGCCTTTGAGGATTGGTTTCTTCTTGTCTTGAGCCGCCTCCGCCGCTGACAGCGTCCAGCCGCGATCCGGCGTCTCATAAATCAACGCTGCATCTTTCCGTATTGCCAACGGATCGATCCGACTACTGGTCTTAGTTCCGTAGCTCGCGTCGACACCGATGATCTCCGACACAAGAGCCCGCTGAAACTTCGTCCCCAGCCCGCCTTTCGGACCGGTAGAGTCCCATAGTCCCAGAAGCAAGGCCGTCGGGCAGATTTCGAACAGGGGCGTGGCGTTGCGAAGATTCGCGAAGCCGATCTTCTTCCCGGCGGGTGTCTCGCGAAACGCAACGCCACTCTGGTCCTCGCTGTCACGCAGAATTGCATCTGCTACTCGATGCGGGGCCTCAAGGCTCGTTACGCGCCCGATCGGTTCGAACAATCCTTCCGCACCTTGTCCCGGTTCGACGACGGGAATCTCTGAGAAGTCGACTTCGATCACCGGGATTGAAATCCGCCCTTCGTCGAAGGCGTCCTGCAGGGCTTCCTCGATCCGATTGGCCTGACTTTGCACCGAGTCCAGCAGCACGCAGTCGACCGCCTCCGCCCGTCCAGGCAGCCGCCGTTTCTCGGTCGCATAAACCGCCCCCGAGTACGTCGGCGGAAAAACCTTGTCTCCTTCGCCGCCTGCCGGCTGTAACTTCACTCGCGACCGAAACGCCGCTGCAGTCCCAGCGACCGCAGAACGCAGTTGAGCCAGTGTCAATGTCGAACCAGTCTTGTCACTCATGTCATTCGTCCTCCAGGTCAAGTTCTAAGCCTTCATAACAGTCAATCTGCAAGCAACGCCGCTATGCGCGGATCTTGTCGCACGCGCTGAACCGCACGACGGTATCGGCTCCGCTCAGTGCTGGAGCAGGTTCCATTGGAGCGAGCCAGAAGCGCTGAAGTGATCCCGCGATTATGTCGGTGGATCAGGATTTCCCGATCCGTGTTCGGCAGGCCGTTAATCGCATCGGCCACGGCTTGGCCGCGCTCGTTCTCCAATAGAACGGTGAGCCCGTCTGGGTCACGCGACGGGAACGCTTCATCACGCAGCGGCAAGTGACGCCGGTAGCCTTCCCTACGATGAAATGCACTCAGCAGGTTGCGTACAATTCCCCAAGTAACCTGTTCGGCGTTCGCTAACTCAACGAGGCCATTTTGGAGACGCTCCGCCCACGCTAGGCCGACTTCGCCGAACAGGTCTTCGTGGCCCGCACGATGGCCGCGGTTTTCTATCGCGGGCTTCATTCTCATTAGTAGTGAGCCAAGATCAGTTCTTGCGTCCATCGCCAAAGCCCTTCACCATCCTGGTCGTCCGATTCTCTAATTGCGCGAGATTGGAAAACGTTGCACTTTGTTACCTGTACTTGGGGATTAAAAGGGGCCTTGCGGGAAACACCCAAACAACATACTCTTCTCTTGTCTGCTGTCAACAGCCCGGACCTCATTGAAGCGTGACGTGGACTTGCGGCTGCGCATCAGTCCAAACATTTCCTGCGGTTCCCGCCGCAGGCCCCATTGCCAAATCGCGATCAGCCATGTGTCCGAAGCCCGCGTTTCTTTCTGGAGCCAGAATGGAGTGGGCCAATGTCGACAGTTCCCTCGGAGAATTACATCCGCATCGTCGCCGCCTTGGTCAGGCTTGGCTTTGTGGTCGTCCGCCAGCGCGGCAGCCATATCCGCCTGGAACGAACGATTGCAGGCCGGACGGTGAAGATTACCGTGCCGGCGCACCGGTCGGTCAAGCGATCGACGTTGAGTCGTCGGCTGAAACAAGCAGAAGTCGCACTCGATGACTTCCTCAATGCGCTGTAAAATGGCTTTGCAGGCAACGCAGCGCCCCGGCGTTGTTACGGTTTGTGTGCTCGATCTTAGGCCCAGCGAACGGCTGGCTTCGGCATGATCTCTCCACCCCAAGGAGCGGCAAGATGCGATTGCGAGTGGTTTTGGAACCGTCGGACGAA
>Ga0351969_1160_pt1 | contig 20561 bp, 14 predicted proteins | sample TotcelHFGM3001L6_FD_206744 | JGI IMG/M metagenome (GOLD analysis project Ga0351969, IMG submission 206744) | Enriched cells from coal bed in the Powder River Basin, Montana, United States - Total cells FGM rep1 HSBNCT.FGM.300.1.L6 ...
GTCTGTGGAGGAAAGGGGATCGACCAAGGGGAACGGCGCCCAGCAGGCCATGGACCGGACGCAGTGCCGGAACTCCGTGTCGTTCGGTCTGGGCGGCGTACGGGAAGCAGTAAGACGTTTCGCCGTCACACACCCGAAGTAGGAGCCGTATGGGGTAGTTCCCGACGTACGGATCTGTGCGGGGCGCCGCCGGGTAACCGGCGGTCCCTACCGCGACTCTTGACTTAGAGCTTACAGTCGCTTCGGATCCGAAGTAACCGACAGTTGTTTCTTCTGATGCTGGCACCTCGCGTTCAAAGCAGCGGATTGACGACCACGACTCCGTTGAAGTCTTGGCCGGCCGTCAAGTCCTCGGTCCACAGTTCACGAGCACCGGCTTGCTGAGCAGCGGCAACCACCGCCGCATCCCAGTAGGAAAGCTGCCATCGCTGCTGCAGCGCCAACGCGTGCCGCAGTAGCGCCCGGGTGTTCTCCATGACACGCCAAGCCAGATAACTCCGGACGATGTCCGCGGAATCCGCCACGGGAACTCCCTTGCGAAGCAAGTTGACGTGCATTTCCTGGAGGATTTGAATGCTGACCGCTGGGACCTCGCGGCGGTCCCAAAACCCCCGGACCAGTCGTGCGGCTTTGGTGTGTCGATCGCCTGCATCCACATCGTGCGCATAGATCAGGAGGTTCGTATCCAGGAGGATGTCAACTACGGTCATGAACTTCCTCGCGGCTTAGCGGGCGACCGCCAAGGTGAAAACCTGCGTCCAAGTGCTGCAGAGCCCGACGCCGGTCCTGTTCGTAATCCTCCGCTTCGTCCAACGCTCGCCGAAGAAGATCCGCAACCCACGCCGGAACAGACTTGTTCTCGTTCACCGCGCGACGATGCGCCCGATCAAGTAGTTGCTCGTCGATTTCGAGTGTCAGGGTCGTGTTCATAATCCGGATTTTATCGTCTTGCGGACGGGTTGTACACAGCACGGAATGGGGTCAGGTCTTGACTTAGAACTTAAGAGGGGATACGACCGGGTCATGGCTCGACCTTTGCGAATCGACATCGAGAACGGACTTTATCACTTGACCAGCCGCGGCTGGGAGCGGCGTGTAATGGTGCGCAATGATGCCGATTGTCAGCATCGTTGTTTTTGACGTAGTTGCCAACGGGGGAAGACCGAACGTCCGCTGCCAACTCGGGTCGCGATTCGCCAGCCAATGGATGCTGGGCGAGGAACTTCAGCTTGGCGTCGATCTTGTCCAAGAAACCGCTGCTTGACATCGCGGAGTGCCCTCATGCCGGCAACGACGACTTCATCCTCGGACGCATGGTCGCCTGTTTCCAGTGAACGCTGGACGAACTGCAGTACGTCGGGTGGGTAGGCGTATTTCATGCGTGTATTCTAGCAAGCTGGCTGGCGGCGGGAAAACCCCAACGGGCGAGAAGTCGCTCCAAGAGAGCGTTGACAAGACCCCGCACTCCAAACCTGGTTCCACCGGCACGGGGCCGGATGGGGACGATGAAAATGCGCAACTGCGAAGACCGTGATCGAGGATGGCGCCTCAATCCTCCGTCGCCGGTATCGTGGCCGCTTCGTCGGGCGGTACTAGCGGCGCGTCGGCTGGCGGGGTGGCGATTTCCTCGGCGGCATCCTGCCCCTCGCCGTCGGGCCGATAGATCATGGCCTGGCCCGGCGGCACGTCCAGCATCCGCTTGATCTGGTGCGAAGGCCAGGTGCCGCGCGGCAGTTGCCCGTACACCGGCAGCGCGTATTCCGGCAGGTAGAGATTCGACGTCGGCTGGTGGTCGTCGTCGTACAGCTGTTGCCAGAAGCCGGCCTCGTCGACCTCCAGCAATTCCAGATCCAGGAACAGGCCGATGCGGTCCAGGATGTACTGGATGTGCGAGCCGGCCAGGCGGTTCAACGATCGCGTGTACGCTTGTTGTGCGTCCAGCACGTCTTCTACGCGAATGTTCTGGACGCCCAGCCGCAATTGCAGCCGGGTGCTGATCCGCCGCTCGTACGCCAGCGCGGCACTGGCCACGTCGATGCGGTACTGTTCCCGGTCCAGCAACAGTCTTCGCAGGCTGTCGCGGACGTTAAACTTGACCTCGTCCTCTTGCTCCATCAGGGTGCGGAGTCCGGCGTTGTAATCGATCAGCGACTTGCGAAAGCGGTTCCGCTGGGCGCGGCGGTTGAGAGGAGCATCGAAGGTGACCGTCAGCCGGGTGTCGCTGTCGTCGAAGGTAAAGTCGAACGGCCGATTGGTATCGCTGCGGGTTCGCATCCGCTGGCTGGCGCGCAGATTGAGGACCGATTTCAAATCGTCGCCCGCAAACTTGATATCCCGCCACGCGTCGGCCAACGTCTCGCGCTGGTTCATCAAATCGTATCGCAGCGTCAAGGCCGTCAGCAGGGCTTCCTCGACGCCGATTTCGACCGGGACCAGGCCGCCGGCCTCACGCGCCAGCAGCTCCTGGCTCTCGCCGATCAACCGGTCGGCATCGGCCAGCGCCTCCTGCATCGCGGCGTCGGCATCGGCGGGCACAGTCGGCAGCAAGGCTTGCATCTGTTGCGAGACGGCCGACGTGTCCGCCAGCAGTCCGGCGGCGGCCTGGACGAATTCCGGAATCCGAGCCAATTGCCGATCGACGATCACCTTGTCCAAATCCTCCTGCAACGTGACGTTGCGCTGCAACAGCTCGTCCACGCGGACTTGAATCGCATTCCGATGCTCGGCATCCAAGTTCCGCAGTTCCGCCACGCGCAGTTGGCGGGCGGTGAGCACCAGCAGCGAATTGACCAGATCCATCGTCCGCTGGTAGATCCGCAAGGGCGGTGCCGCGGGGACAAGTCCCTGTTCCTGCGTCAACACATCCCGGCTGAACTGAACCTCCAATTGGGCTTCGGCGGCAGCCAGCCGGGCCAGTTCCACTTGCAGCGAGGCCAACGCCGGTGCTTCCTCGCCCAACCGCTGCTGCAATTGCTCGACCAGCAGCATCTTGCGGACCAGATCCACCGACCCGTTGAGCAGGGCAGCGCGAGTCACCGCGGGCTGCTCGCGCTCGGTGATCAAGTTTCGCCGCGATCGCCGAACTCGCTCGGCGACCGCCGTCACCTCGTCGCGCAGCGTCAGCTGGTCCAACTCGGTCAAGTCCAGGTTGACCGGCAACTCCGGCGGCAAACCGATTCGGATCTTCAGCCGGTCCAGATTCTGCTCCAGCGTGTTGCATTCGCTGATCAGCTGCCGGCGGCTTTCCAGCGTGCTCTGCTCGAATTGGTCCACCTGGAATCGCGGCAGCCGCCCGGCCCGGTACTCCGCTTCGCCCTGATTGAAGCCGCGAAGATTGCTGAAATAGTCCTGCGACACGATCTCGATGCCGCGATAGGTCAGCAGCAACCGGTAGTACTGCGTGGCAAGATCGCGGAACAGCGTTTTGCGGAAACGGGCAAAGCTGCGCATGGCGTACACCACATCGCGTTCCGCCTGCGTCAGGTTCTCCAGCACGAAATCGCGCTGAAAGACCGTCTGCGACAACTCGTACAACAGGTCGGAACCGATATCCGCCGTGAATCCGTTGGGGCCGTTGAATGTGAGGACCACCCGGTTGGCGAAGCTGGCCAAAACGGTACCGCCGGTGGCCAGCAACCGGTCGCCCGTCAGCGAACTCGGAATGGACAACGTGCTCTGCCGACCCTGGGAAGCGGGGCCGTCCAAATAGTCGACGGTCATCCGGTTGCCGCTGGTGGAGAATTTGACGTCGTAATCGAACCGCTCCAACGACAAGTTCAAGGCCGTCAAGTACAGCCGTTCTTTCTGGGCCTGGTACTCCCGGCTGTTGAGCAACGCCAGTTCGACGATGTCCTCCAAGGCCAGCCGTTGCGAGCGGTCCCGCAGGTCGTCACTCGGATCGCGGTTGAACGAACTTCGGTACTCCTCGCGGACCGAAGCGAATTCGAACATCCGCCTCAGGCACTCGTCCGGCAGCGATTGCCAAATTGCCGGGGGGATCGGCAGAATCTGAAGTTCTTCGACGGAAACCCCCAAGACCAGCGACAGTTGCTCCAGGTCGACCGACGTAATGTCCCGCGCGTCCTCTGCAGGTTGATACGCGACTTGCTGGAAAGGAAAAGGAGCCGGTTTGGCCTGAGCATTGGCCGCGGCGCCGACTCTCGCAATCGGCCCGGCAAGATTCGTGTCCGAGACGCGCAGCTCGCCAGGAGCCGAGGCGGCTAGGGATTCCCCCGGTTCGCCGCGAAAACGCTGCGGATCGCGCTGCGGCAGTTGGGGCAGCCTGTAGGCGTACAGCTGCGGAGCGGGCACCGGCAGGATCGGATCATCGTTGGGCGTGGGGTCGAAGAACCGCGACTGCGGATGCGGGTAGATCGAGAACATCGGCGGCAGCTGCCACGGCTTGCCAGCGGACTTCTCCCCAAGTACGGCAACAGCGTCCCGGTCGGCTGCCAAGCGATAGCGCGTGCGGCTACAGCCGACGGCAGTCACCAGCAAACACCAGCAGCACAGGGCGCGAACCAGCAACGAGCCCACTCGATTCTCCGCCATGAGTTACAGTTTGCCATATCCCAAAGGACGCAACGATCGTTTCTACTTACAGAATCGGAAAGGTCAGCCGGTTCATGCAATCTTTCCACCGAAGCTTGGAAAAACAGGCATTGCTAGCAGCCCCGCCTGCGCGAACTGCGCAGCGGGCGCAAACCCGTTGCAAAACAAAATGCTTTGCTTATAACTAGCTTGGTTCGGTCCCTCGGACCGACGACGAAACGACGTATCAAACTCCTCTGAACTCGACTCGGGGTGCCGCATGGATGAACTTCAGAGCACTCGCCTAAGCGACGATTGGGCGCGAACCTTTGATGCCGTGCCTGATCTGGTGATGATCTTGGACACCCAGCATCGCGTGGTGCGCGCCAATCGGGCGATGGCCCAGCGGATGGGTTGCGCCCCGGAAGACCTGATCGGACAGAGCTGTCACCAGGTCGTTCACGATGCGCACACGCCACCCATGTTCTGTCCGCACGCGCGGCTGTTGGCCGGCGGCGACGCGCACGCGGTGGAAGTCTACGACGAACGCCTGGGCGGCACATTCCTGGTATCGGTATCGCCCATTCACGGTCCCGGCGGTGCGATCATGGGCAGCGTGCATGTGGCTCGCGATATCAGCGAGCAGAAGCGGGCGGAGGGTCTGGCGGTCGAGGCGGTTCGCCAGCGCGATCAATTCCTGGCGATGCTGTCGCACGAGCTGCGCAATCCGCTGGGCGCGATCCTTAGCGCCGCGTGTGTCGTCAAGCGGATGCAGGCCCAAACCGGCCCGTTCGGCGACGCGCTGGCGGTGATCGAGCGGCAGGCACAACAGATGTCCGCGCTGCTCGACGATCTGCTGGACATCTCCCGCGTGATGCAGGGCAAGATCTCGCTGGTCCGGGAAGAGGTTGATTTGGCCGCCGTCTTGTCCGAAGCCGTGGCCGCGGTTCGGACGTTGGCGGACGCGCGACAACTGGCCTTGGTGGTCGATGTCCCGAATCGGCCCTTGATCGTGCGGGGCGATCCCGCGCGGTTGCAACAGATTCAGGTGAACTTGCTGATGAACGCCGTGAAATTCACGCCGCCGGGTGGGCGAATTTTCCTCCGGTTGCAGCTCGAGGGTCAGGACGCCGTGCTGACCGTCGAGGATAACGGCATCGGCATTGCCGACGGGATGTTGGAGAGCGTCTTCGATTTGTTTGTCCAGGCGGACACGACGTTACACCGCCAGCTGGGCGGTTTGGGCATCGGCTTGACGCTGGTCCGCATGTTGGTCGAGATGCATGGCGGCCGCGTGGCTGCCCACAGCACCGGACTGGGACAAGGCAGTCGATTCGTGGTGCGCGTGCCGCTGCTGGCCGAGGCCGCGCTGCCGCCTGACCACAAGGCACCGGCCGAACCGCCGACGATACTCTCCCGAGTTCTGGTAGTGGAGGACAATGCCGATGTCCGCTCCATGCTGCTGACGCTGCTGGCGCTGGAAGGCCACGACGTGCAAGCCGCCGCGGACGGCAGCCAAGGGTTGGCTACGCTGACCCGCGAACGGTTCGATGTGGCCCTGATCGACATCGGCCTGCCGGGCCTCGACGGTTACGAAGTGGCCCGCCGGGCACGAGCCGCGTGTGGCGAACGCTGCCCCCGTCTGGTGGCCTTGACCGGCTACGGCCGCCCGTCCGACCGGGCTGCCGTCAAGGCAGCGGGCTTTGACGAGCATCTCGTCAAGCCGTGCGATCCCGAAGACCTGCTGCGGATGCTGGCCACGCCGCGGTAACCGCTGGCTGGGGAGGAAACCTTGTCCGTTCCGAGGCGTCCAGCGCTCAGCCGCCTCGACCGCCGCCGGGCGGCTGCCATCCGGGCTGGCCGGGCGGAGGCCCGCCCGGCGGCGGGTTCGCCGCTTGGCCGGGCTGAACGGCCTTCTCGCCCAGCATCTCGCTCAGCACTTTACGGACGCGCTCGGCGTTCATGTTGCCCTGGATCGCCACCACCTGGACTTCGGACAGCGGCTTGGCCGCATCGTCCAACGCCTGGATCATCTTGCTGACATTCTCCATCAGCGTCTGGCCTTCGGTGGAGACGAGCAACGTGTTGGAAACGGCATCGACGCCGATCGACAGCTTGCCTTTGAAGGAAACCTGCGTCCGGCGATCCGGCTCGCCGCCGCCCGCCTCGCCGAGAATATAAGTCGTCTGATTGGTGGGCCGTTTGTCGTCGCGGTTTCGCTGCAGGGCCTTGTCGTTCGAGCTGAGCAAATCCAGGTACACCTCTTTCACCGTCTCGGCGATGGTTTCGGCCTTCGAGTAGCGGATCGCAAACACGGCGGTCAGCCGCGCCGACTGAGTATCGGACGGCGGGGGCGAGTCCCACAACTGGATCAACTCCTCGATCGTTTGCAACTGCTCGGCGTTGGCGCCCACGACCAGGATGGTGTTGGTGTCCAGATCGTCGATGAACTTCAGCGGCTTGCGCTGAGACAGCCGGTAGCTCTTTTGTTTTTCGGGGGGCGGCGAGTTATCAAAGTAGAACACGTTCCGCCGGCGGCTCTTGTCCTCCGACTCTTCCTTGAAGTAATCCTGCAAGTTCAGTTTGACCCACAGCGACGAGGCATACTTCAAGGGAAAGATTTTGAAATCCTTGCGCGACGGGGCCAGTTGCGCGAGAAGCTCTTCGAGCAGATCCAGTGCCGCGGTATCTTGCGACGAGATCACCAGCCGACCGTCGGGGCCGACCGCGATCTGGACGGGCGCCGGAGAGACGGTTTCGCCGCCCGCTGCCGCCCGATCCGCACGAGCCGACCGATTCTCCAGCAGCAGGCCCCCCGGGTCAGCGGTCGGGTCGGGAAACCGGTCCCCCGGTTCGGCCGGAGCGTCTGCCGGACGCGGCTCGGCCGCCGCTTCGGCCGCCGTCAGCTGGGCAAAGCGGACCCGTGCGGTTGGGGACGGGCGCGGAGCCGGCCGCGCATCGGCCTCGACGGACGTTGCCGGCGTCGTCGGTGGTTGGCCCGTCGTGCCCCCGGGCGTGGCTGGCGGTTCGCCCTCGGCGGCGCCCTCATCACTCGGTTCCATCGCCGGCCGCGCCGGCTTGGACAGCGACTCGGGCGGCGGCAAGACAATCGGGTTGGGGGCCAGCGCGGGCCAGGAGAGGCGAATCTGTTCCAGCAGTTGCAGCATGTCGTCGCCCGTATCCACGTCCAGCACGCGGACCCGCTCCGGATTGCCGCCCTCGGTCGGGATTTCGCCCAGCTTGACCAGCAGCTTGCGGACTTCCTCCATTTCGATCTCGTTCGCCCACATCAGCAGCCGATTGCCCGCCACGTCCGCGTCCACCCGGAATTTATCCTGACTGTCCTGGTCAGACGACCGCGAGCGACCGTCCCAGTAGCCAAAGTAGCGCGGCGGCTCCTCGGTCTTCTGCTCCTGCCCCATCATGAACGTGATGGTGCCGGATACATAGTCGGCTTCCAGCCGCCGCAACCGAATGACCTCGAACTGACGACCGCTGCCGTCGAGTTTCTGGACCAGCGTGCGAATCATCAAATGGTCCGTCAGCGGCGCATAAGCGATGATCGCCTTGTTCTTGCGATCGGCCTCCAGTCGCGTCGTGGGATCCAGATCGCCGCTTTCCTGCAGCGTCTTGATCAGCGTCTCCGGATCCAGCTGGGCCAGCCGGTAGACCTGCATCCGGTTGACGTTCAACAGCAGCGACTGGTCGCGGTCCAACGGCACGTCGATGACTTCGATCGCCTTGGCGATGATCGCCATCTTGTCGGGCGGCGCGTTGGCCAGCACGCTGTTGCGGCGAGGATTGACCACCAGGTTCACGTCCTCCTGGCCTTTGGCGGCGGGCATCGGCGGGCGGCCGCCGCGCTGCTGCTGTTGTTGCATCTGCGCCATCATTTGCTGCTGCTGTTGCTGCATCATCTCCATCTGCTGCGGCGACATGGGCATTTGCGGCCCCCGAGACTTGGCGTCCAGACCCAACAGCCCCTTGAGCTGTTCGCTGACGTCGGTCGCGCGGGCATACTTCAAGACGAATTCCCGCACCAACCGCTCTTGACTGGTCGTGGATTGCTCGCGGCTCAACACCGCGTACAGCTCCCGCAGGTTGGCAGCGGCGTCCAGTGCTTCCAAGCGATTGGTGGTCTTCAGCGCCGTCAGCTTGCCGTTGGGGCTGAGCATCGGCTTGAGTTCTTCGACGGCGACTTCCGCGATCAGCCAATCCAGCGGAAACGAGACCTTGATGTACTCGTGAGGCAGGCGATTGGCCAGTTCCTCGGGTTCGACCCGCGGCACCAGCGCGGCGTTGACGTTTTCGGTTTTGACGACCGTCAGGGTTTCGTTCACGACCAACAGCGTATAGCCGCGGGCCAGCAGATGGCGATTGAGCAGGTCGCGCGCCTCCTCGACCGTATAGCTGCGCTGCGTGGTCAGGTTCAGGTAGTCGCCAGGCAGCTCTTGCCAGTCCAGGCTCATCGCAGAGACGGTGGCCAGCCAGTCCAGAACGTCCGGCCAGGTCTGACCGCGAAAATTGAATCGCACCCGGCCGCTGGCATCGGGGCGGATGTCCAATTCGCTCGGATCCGCGGGGGCCGGAGGCGTGATCGGCCGCTTCAGCGTGGCGGGGGGCTCCTCTTTCTTGGCGTCTGGTTTGGTGTCCCCCGGCTTGGCTTCCTTGCTCTCGCCATCCTTTTTCTCCTCGGGCTTGGCCCCCGGCATGTCCGGTTTTACACCCGGCGGAACCATGCCCGCGGGGCCGTCCCCTTTGATTACCTGCGCCGCCCCGAAAGGGTCTTGGGCGACCACCGGGCCGGCAGCGGCCGGAGCAACCGTCTGCGCGTACCCCCACCGGTCGCAGCCCAAAGTCATGACACTGAGGATTCCGAAAAACAGCCAACAGCCTGGACGGCTTGCCATACGATGACTCTTCATTCAACGGTTCGAAGTACGGCACCCGGTGGTTGCCCAGCGTTCATATTATCACCGGGCATAGCGAAATCGCAACTAAAATCGAAGACACAACATCTCCCTGGACCGCTTGACCCCAGGCGGTTGGTGGAGTACTTATTCACAATGCTTGGAGCCCCCGGGGCTCCAGAATTGTGACCCAACATGGCTAGGAGGACAACCGTGACCATCATTCGGAGTGGTGCGACGAGGAAATACGCGAGCAATTGGAACTTGGTTTTCGGTCACAAGCCGCGGGCCAAGGCCGTGACGGAGGCCACGAAATCCGCGTCAGCCGCGAAGAAGACGCCGAAGAAGAAATCGGCCCCCGCTAAGAGCAACCCGGCTAAGAGCAAGTAGGACGGAATTCCTGGGACGGAATTCCTGGGCATCGCCAGCAGAAGGGAGAACTCCGAACGTGAAAATCCATTTGCGTTACTGCGCGGCTTGAAACTACGAGCCGCAAGCCGTCAGTTTGGCGGCCAAGATCCTCAGCAAATACAAACAGCGTCTTCAAGGATTCGAGTTACAGCCGTCCAGCGGCGGGTGTTTTGAAGTGTCGGCCGACGGCCAGTTGGTGTACTCGAAACTTCAGACGGGCAGATTTCCCGACGAGCAGGAGATCGTCGCCGCGATTGGCAAACGGTTGTGAATTCGGGACTCGCGTCCCGTGCCGTTTCCGGTTTCTGACTTTCCTGGAATCGGCACGAGCGGCTGCGAACTACGAGGGGGCACATGGCGACGAGGCGATTCGCAGGAGGGGTACTGATTCTCTGCCTGTTGGCGGGCGACGTTGTCGCGGCCGAAGAGGACGTCGCACCGGAATCGCTGCCGTCGTCACGGGATCCGCGATTCGCCGGCTGCCACGCCGTTCTGGCGGACTTTTTCGCCCGGCATGAAATTCCGGGCGCGGCCGTGGCGATTACCAATCAGGGACGACTGGCCTATGCCGCGGGGTTCGGCCGTGCCGACCGAGAACGGCAGGACGTCGTTGCGCCCACCAGCCTGTTTCGTATCGCGAGCGTGTCCAAACTGATCACCGCGGTGGCCGTCGTCCAATTGGCCGAACGAGGCCGGTTGTCGCTGGAAGATCGTGTGTTCGACATCCTCCAGATCGAACCGCACTTGACGGGCGAGGGGGCTTTTGACGAACGCCATCGTCGGATCACCGTGCGGCAGCTGCTGCAGCATCGCGGTGGCTGGGACCGCAACCAGTCCTTCGACCCGATGTTCCAGTCCGTGCGTTTCGCCGAGTTGTTGCAGGTGCCGCCGCCGGCCGCTTCCGAACACATCGTCCGGATCATGCTCGGCCGGAAGCTCGACTTTGATCCCGGCGAGCGGTATGCGTACTCGAATTTTGGCTACTGCTTGCTGGGCCGCGTGATCGAAACCGTGACGGGCCTGTCCTATGAACGGTACGTCCAGGAGCAGGTTCTGACGCCGTTGGGCATTCGCGCCATGCGACTGGGCAAGTCGCGGCTCGAGCAGCGATACGTGCCGAACGAAGTGCGGTACTACGATCCGCAGCAGGGGCCATCCGTCTTTGCCTGCGACCTGGGCCAACCGGTGCCGCGGCCCTACGGTTCGTTCTGCTTGGAAGCAATGGACGCGCACGGAGGCTGGCTGGCATCCGCCGTTGACCTGGCCCGCTTCGCCGTCGCGTTCGACGATCCCGACGGCTGTCCGATCCTCTGCCGCGCCAGTATCGAGCAGATGCATGACCGCCCGATAGGCGATGACGGCGATTCCCAGCCGGTGTACTATTCGCTGGGCTGGCAAAACCGTGTACTGGACGACGGAAACCGGGTCAATCACTGGCACAACGGTTCCGTGCCTGGTACGACCACCATCCTGATCCGTCGGCACGACGGCCGCAACATGGTGGCGTTGCTCAACACCCGTTTCAGCCCGCATACCAAGGAACTGATGCAGGAAGTGGACCGCATTCTCCACAAGTCCGCCAATGCGATCGAGCAGTGGCCGGAAAGCGACTTGTTTTCTGCCGCAGCACCTCGCTGACGCTTCGGGTTCCTTTTTTTCTCCGCTCGTCGGAAGATGCGCCCTGTCCACAACTCGGGGCTCGCACTATAACCAAGCGTCGTTTCCACCAGAAGGGGTCTGTCCGTATGCGCATGGTTTGTATCACCGATCTGCATGGCGACCCGGCATCGCTGGACCGCATCTTGTCCCATGCCGGGCCCGCGGATGTCGTCTTGCTGGGCGGCGACATCACCAGTTTCGGGACGCCCAATGCAGCCGAATTCCTTGCGCGGCAAGCGATGCAGCACGGGGCTCAAGTCTTGGCGGTCGCCGGCAACTGCGACTCGGCGGCGATCGACGCGCGATTGGCCGACTTGGGCATGTCGCTGTTCGGCCGCGGCGTGACGCTACAGGGCGTGGGGTTTTACGGCGTGTCCGCCATGCCGCCTTGGACGGGCACCATGTACGAGTTGAGCGAGGACGAGATCGGCGCAGCGTTGCGGGCGGGACGCGGCCAGCTGGCACAGCCCCAGCTGGAGGTCGTGCTGTCACACACGCCGCCGCGCGGCACGCAACTGGATCGCACCCGCCGCGGCGAGCACGTGGGCAGCCTGGCCGTGCGGCAGTTTGTCGAGCAGGTTCAGCCGGCGCTGCTGCTGTGCGGCCACATCCACGAAGCCCGCGGCATCGATCGGCTGGACGCCACCACGATCGTCAATTGCGGTCCGGCCTACGAAGGGTACTACGCCGTGGCCGACGTGGATGCCGACGTACAGGTCGAGCTGGTGCATGTCCGGGCTTGTGCGGGTTCTGGGCGGTGAAAAGAGTTCAGGAGAAACTCTGGGCTTGGTTCCCTTGACGAGACCATCCCACACCGGTAGCAACATGGTCCGACTCAGTCGGCTTCAGCCGACTCCTTACTCCCAGTGCATACACATCGGTGTAAGCCCCAAGCAACATGGTCCGACTCAGTCGGCTTCAGCCGACTCCCTGTCTGCCACCAGTTTCAACCAGCGATTTTCTGGGCCATATTTTTTTGACACTAGATCTGGCGGTCAGCGAAACCTGAAATCGAGCTTGTAATTGTAGAGCCACGGGATCTCCGGGCGAATGTTTTCGGCTGCGAGTTTGTCAGGCAGGTTCTGGTAGTGGGCTCGGAGTTGCTCGACATTCGGAGCATTGTAGTACGTCACCAGGATCGTATCATTTTTCACGCGCACATGTCCCTCAAGGGCGAAGAACGGATCACGAGCCAGATGATTGGCATCCCAACTGCTATAGGGGGTACCCAAGCGAGTCCGGAATTGGTGACACACCGTTTGGCCAATCAAGGCCAGAGACATCTGAGCATAGCGGATATGCACATTCATCGTTCCGGCACGATGCCAGCCCAGGGCTTGGTCCGTGTTGAAAAACTCTTCGATATGCCATCGTTTCGGATAGGCTTCTGCCAAGGCTTTCACCTCGTCTCGATCTGCGGTGCAGCCAAAACCACTGAAGCTCCAATCCTGGGAGCGCTCGCCGTAGCGCTCCACGAACTGCCAATAGCTGCCTTGGTGGCGGCCGGTGAAATAGGCGGGCAGTTTGGTCGTCGCAAAGCCTGCCCAGTGGCGCTGAAATTGGGTTTCGGGAATTGCTTCATATTGTCGTCGAAAGGGTTTCTTGCTGGGCAAAGGGACGAGCAGATCGAAGCCGGGCCGCTGTTGCACGTCCTTGAGCAATTCTGCGACAAAGTGTTCCGTATCGGCCACGACCAAGATTTGCCCCTCTTCGGGCTGCAAAATCGCCTCCACCAGATCGAGCAATTGGGGAGTCGCCGCGGCCACGTCCCGCGCGGCGGTCGCCGTCGTGAAGCATACAGGCTGCTTCGTATCGGCATCCAGAACCCAAAACGTCTGCGCCATCTTCACCGGTCGGTTTCCGCTCTTCTCCGTCCGTTCGCGCATGTGGCGACAACTGTAACTGCGGACGCGATGCGGGTCGATGGCCAGCAACTGGCCTCGGAAATGCCCTGAAGCTCGTCGCAACTTGCCCAAGGTTATCTGCAACGCTTGGGAGTCTTCGACCGTTCGTTCGTCCAACACTTGATGGATCGTCGTGTCGGCCGCCACGAAGGGCAAGCCATTGACCAGTTCGAAACCACCGCGCCGGTGCAGCGTACGCTCGGCGCGAATGCCGGCGGTGCAGACGACTGCTTCGTGAACAAGTTGCAGGGCCAAACGCGGTTCGGCACGTAGCGTCGATTGCTGCGTCCAGCCACACAACAGATCCCAGGTTCCCAGCCGCAGGTGCTCGGGGACCAACAGCCAGATACCAGCCAAATTGCCACTGACCTTATTGGACAGCATCTGGCGTACGCCGCGTTCGATGTCCAGGGGGTGGCAGGTAAGGCTTCGGGTACGTCGGCGACTGATGCAGATCTCAACCTTTGCGGGCGGCTCTTGGTTTGGACGGCAGGCGTAGAGTTTTTTTTTGAAGGCCGTACTCGGCAACCACCCGTTCGACACTACGAGTGCTAATCACCAAGCCACTTTGCCGAAGCTTCTGGGCAATGACTTCGGGTGACGCCTGAGGGTCGAGGAATCGGTGACGGACGACTTGTCGCGCCACTTCATCGGTTCGGCGATAATTCCGTTTTGGACCGCGCGTCTTGCTTATCAAGCCTGCAGAGCCGAGGGCTTCAAAGGTGTGGAGGATCTGATAATAGCGTTGCTTGGTACACCCGTACCTCTCTGCGGCTTGGGAAGCTCCCAGGCCTTCGCACTGTCCTTCGATGAGCATGGCGAGTTTCCGGGCGACTTCATCGTCCTGTTTGACGGACAAGACGCCATGCTTGCCGACCAACTGCTGCGCTTGAAAATTGAACTCCATTGCGAACCCTCCTGCAAGAGATCAGGAACTGCGTCGTTGCATGGGTCCAAGTATAACTCTAAACGGTAACAAAGTAAAATTAAATATGGCGGTCTAAACCACAAAAAATGCGATCTATTCACCAAGAATGATGTAATTAGTGGCCAAATTACCGCCATATTTAATTTTACTTCATAGCCCCCTCGCCGTAGCCATTGATGCTCGTCTCGCTCGAAGAGTAAAATAAACTCAGGCTAGAAAATCGCTGGTTTCAACTGGTGGTCGGAGGATGAAAAAGAATCCCCTTCGAGCCGGCTTTAGCCGGGCTTCTCGAGCAAGGTTTCAACCCGCCTTTCCAGCGTGCCCCGACGCCCGCGGTCCCTGTCTTGTCTCTTTTCGTACTCGTACTCGAAAGATCGAGTGCGAGTACGAGTGCGAGCACGAGCACGAGCACGAGATTGCGTTGGCAGACGGTTGGAGGCTCACCGCTGGTACGTGCCCATCAATTCGCCCTCGGCCAGCACGTGCCCGTCCATCGCCTTGAGCAGCGTCTTTTTGTCGAGGCCCGGGGTGACGGTCAATTCACAATCCAGCGCGTACAGCCGGAAATGGTAGTGATGCACGCCGTGGCCGGGCGGCGGCGCGGGGCCGCGATAGCCGATCGTCTGGCCGCTGGGCCAGGAATTAAGCCCCTGCATGGCCGCGACGGGATGGTCCAGCTGCTCGCCGGTAGGGACTCCTTGCGGCACTTCTCGCACGGCCGGCGACAGCTTGTACAGCACCCAATGCACCCACGGCTCTGCGGTCGGCGCATCGGGATCGTCGCAAATCAAAGCCAGTTCTTTGGCGTTCTCGGGAACCCCCTCCCAACGCAACGGCGGCGAAACGTCCTGGCCGTCGCCCGTGAATATCTGGGGAATCCGCTCGCCCTCGGCAAACGCGGAACTCGATACACGGATCTTCATCGTCTTGCCTCCTTCCGGAATACACTCGGCACGCGGAGCGCCCGCCGGCTGCAGATGGCCACGGTGCAGATCCACCCAGCTCCCACAGTCGCAACGGATGCCCCGCCCAAAGGGGAACAATGTGACGTCATAATCTCGACCGCAGTGCGGACAAGTAATCGCCATCGTCCCGTCCAGCTTACTCGTTCTCGACGCGGTTGAAAATGGTACGTTTTCAAGCCCGCGCCGGGAACTGACACGGTCCTGTGGCTGATCCCGCAGCAAACCGTTAAAATAGGCTGGGATCAAACGCAATTCAAACCGCTTTGCCAGCAGGTTTCGTATGCCGTCCGCCGATTCACCCGCAACTCTTGCAGCGGTCCTACCGCAGGCCTTGCGGCCGCTGTTTTGGGACTGTGATTTCGATCAGCTCGATTGGCAAGCACACCGCGATTTCTTGGTTCGCCGCGTGCTGGTTGAAGGCGACTGGGACGCCGTCTGCTGGCTGCGGCGCGAACTGGGGGACGCCGGCTTGCGCGAGTGGATTCTGCAACACCAAGGCCGTGCGCTCAGTCCGCAGCAACTGAGGTTCTGGGAACTGATTCTGGACCTGCCTAAAGACGAGGTCGATCGTTGGCTGCAAACCGAAGCCCGCGCGATCTGGGAGGGAAGGAGCCGTCGATGAAGTTTCACAGCGAAGTGCTTCCGCCCGAACAACAGCAGGTCTTGCGCCAGCTGGGGCCCGCGGTCACGGCGTGCGGCTTCTGTTTGGGAGGCGGGACGGCGATCGCGATCCAGCTCGGGCACCGCCAGTCCGTCGACTTGGATTGGTTCACGAACCAACGCCTCGACGACCCACTGGAATTGTCGCGGCAGCTGCAAAGCCGGGGGATCGAGTTGCGAGTTCGAGCCGTGCAGCGGCGAACGTTGCACGGCGAGGTGGCCGGGGTACGGGTCAGTTTCCTGGAATTCGGCTACCCGCTGCTGGAACCGGCGGTCGCCTGGCCGGATTTCGATTGCTGCCTCGCGTCCCTGGCCGATCTGGCCGCAATGAAGTTGCTGGCCGTCTCGCAGCGAGGCGCGAAGAAAGACTTTCTCGACATTTACGCGTTGGGCACACAGGGGCTGTCCCTGGGCGAAATACTCGAACTGTATCGGCAAAAATTCTCCGTGACCGACGTCATCCGCGTCCTCGGCAGCCTCTGCTACTTTGATGATGCCGATCCCGAGCCGATGCCCACCATGTTGACCAACAGCACGTGGCCGCAAGCCAAAACGACCATCCGCAACTGGGTCAAGGCCGTGGCGAACGCGGTGTGACCGCCGGCGGGAGACGCTCGGCGTCCTTGACTTGGGCTGTTCCGGCTTGTCTACTGACGGGCGGCAATGCGCGCCCGCAAATCCCTGGACGGTCCGGGCGACAGTCAGTTACCCGTGGCTCGAGCGAATGTGATGACACCGCAGAAAGTGCAGAGTATTCTCGAACTGGTTGGCCATACCCCATTGATACGGATCAACCGGATGAACCCGGTGGCGGGCGTGGAATTGCTGGTCAAGCTGGAATCGATGAATCCGGGAGGCTCGGTCAAGGACCGCATCGGGCTGATGATGATCGAACAGGCCGAGTCGCAGGGCCTGTTGACGCCGGACAAGATCGTGCTGGAGGCCAGCAGCGGCAATACGGCCATCGGCCTGGCGATGGTCTGTGCGGTCAAGGGCTATCGGCTGCTGGTGACGATGAGCGAATCGGCGAGCGAAGAGCGGAAGCGGATCCTGAAAGCCTACGGAGCCCAGATCCTGCTCACCCCGGGCTATCAGGGCACCGACGGGGCCATTGAGGAAGCGTATCGGCTGGCCCGGGAAGAGCCGCACAAGTACTTCCTGGTGGACCAGTTCAATAACGACGCCAATTGGCTGGCTCACTACGAAGGCACGGGCCGGGAGATCTGGGAGGCGACCGACGGCCGGGTGGACGTGGTCGTGATCACGATGGGCACGACCGGTACGCTGATGGGCACCACGCGGGTGCTGAAGGAACGCAATCCGGCCGTCCGCGTGGTCGGGGTCGAGCCGTTCAAGGGGCACAAGCTCCAGGGCTTGAAGAACATGAAGGAGAGCTATGCGCCCGGGATTTTCCGTCCGGACGAGCCTGCAGCGATCGTCAACGTGGATGACGATTCGGCTTACGAGATGGCTCGACGCCTGGCCCGCGAAGAGGGCATCTTTGTGGGGATGAGCGCCGGGGCGGCCATGAAAGTGGCGTTGGACGAAGCCCGCGCGCTGGGCCAAGGCACCGTGGTGGCTCTGCTGCCGGACGGCGGCGAGCGGTATCTGTCCACGTCGCTGTTCGCCTCGGAAACCGTTCCCGAGCCGCTGCGGTTCTACAACACGCTGACGGGCAAGGTGGAGCAACTGGAACCCCTCAAGCCGGGCAAAGTCACGCTCTATTCATGCGGTCCCAGCTTGGACGGACCGCCCGACCTAGGACTCTGCCGCCGGGTCGTGTTCGCCGACGTGCTCCGCCGCCATCTCGAAGGCCGCGGTTACGAAGTCAAGCACGCCATGAACTTGGGCGACATCGACGACCGGACCGTCACCGAGTGTCTGAAGGCGGGAGAAAACCTGCGTTCCTTCACGGCCCGCTGGGAAGCGAGCTTTTTCCAGACGCTGGATACGCTGCGGGTGACGCGAGCGCACCATTACCCGCGGGCCAGTGAACATGTCGGCGACATGGTCGAGCAGACCCGCGGCCTGTTGGACAAAGGCCTGGCCTACGAAAAGCTGCGATCGATCTACTATCGGATCGGCAGTTATCCCGACTATGGAAAACTGTCCGGAGTCGAATTGGAACAGGTGCGGCGAGCCACCTCGACCACCTACGATTACTACGAAAAAGACCACCCCGGCGATTTCGCCCTGTTCAAACGCCCGTCGTTGTCCGAGCTGAAAGCGGGCATCTATTGGCAGACGCCGTGGGGCAAGACCCGGCCGGGCTGGCACATCGAATGCTCGTGCATGGCGGTCCGGTATCTGGGGCAGCCGATCGACATCCACACGGCCAGTACGGATTTGACGTTTCCCCACGGGGACAACGAGATCGCGATTGCCACGGGGCTGAGCGGCAAGCCGCTGGCCAAGCTGTGGATGCATTCCGAAGTCGTCATGGCCGACGGCAAAAAGGTGAGCCGCGCTGCCGGCAACGACCTGCGGCTGGACGACGTGCTGGCGCTGGGATTTGACGGGCCGACCGTGCGCTACTGGCTGTTGGCAACCCACTATCGCACGGTACTGAACTACTCGGCCGGGGAATTGGAGCGCGCCCGACAGTGCGTGTCCCGACTGAACGAATTCGTAGATCGTTTGCGGAATTACCTGCCGGGCCGGCGAAGGGACGACTTGGACCAGGCGTTGTACGAAGCCCACAAGAACTGGCAGGAGGCGTTGGATCACGATCTGAGCATTTCCACGGCCTTGGGAAAGCTGTTCGGCTTGGTGCGTTTGGTCAATCGGCACTTGAACGACGGCGAACTGGACGGCGACCAGGTGCATCAAGTGCTGGCCTTCATGCGCCAAGCCGATCAGATCCTGGCCGTCATTGATTTTGAACGCGACCCGCTCGACGCGCAAGCCGCACGGCTGGTCGAAGCTCGCCGCCAGGCCCGGCAAGCCAAGGACTTTGCCCGTGCCGACGCGATTCGGGACCAACTGCGGTCGCTGGGCGTCGAACTGGCTGACACGCCCGCGGGAACGCGGTGGCGGATCCAGAATTAGCAGGAAGCCATGCGGCCCAGAGTTTATTTTCGGCCCAGGGGCGACGAGCGGCTCGACGGGCGGCAGGAATTGACTTGCCCAACTGAAGACGCTGTCAGAGAATAATCTTCCGGTTTGGATGTAGGACGGATTGCTAATCCGTCCGCGATTTCCCGGACGGATTGGCAATCCGTCCTACAGGAATTCAGCACCTGAATTCTTGACAGCTCCTAACCGCACGCCGCCGGTAGCCCCATTCGCGGCGTGCGGGGACGCGCCGGCTCCTGGTAATCGGGCGGCGGTGGCCAGCAGCGCAAGCCATACCCAGCGGGTCTCGCGCGGGCCGCGGATGTTGTCGCGCGGGACGGCCGTGTGGGGCGAAGGCGGCTAGGAACCCGTCGAGCCGTATTCCAGCCCCGCCTGCTTGACAGCAAGTGTACATCTGATCCAGTGGTGTTGTGTATATACTATCTGGAACTGGACCCTGCCTGTCATGACCGCCGCATGTGTCGCCCCGCTGCCCCAGTACCGGCCCCGCGATCTCAGGCCTCCGACCTGTGGCGGCTGCTGGAGCGATGCTGATCAAGCGGGTTTTCGAGTCGACCCGTTGATCTGTCCTCGTTGTTCAGGCCAGATGAAAGTCGTCGCGTTTATCGAGCCGTCGCAGGCCGATGTGACCTGCCTGCCGGCAGGCAGGTCGAGAAGATCCTGCGGCACTCTGGGCTGTGGCATCCGTCGGCGCCCCGGGCACCGCCAGCCGGGAACCTCCGTGTCCACGACCCGGACGGCGACTGGGGCCGTGACGCGCCCTCCCATGAGCCCCGGGAGCCTCGGGAGCTGACCTTCGTGGACGAGGCCACATTCTGGTCGACCTTCTAATTCTCCCCGCCGCCTGTCGGCCCGGGGATGGTCCGCGCGGACTTGGGAATTCACCCCTGATTTGCCGCCGAAACCGTTGTCCAGCTGCCCCAAGCAGTTCCAAAGGGGCGAACAAGTACGCTCGCCGCGACTGCCGTCTGGCGGCGTTGGACATGCTGTTTGCGCCCCTTGTATCCTTCCCGTCTGACGACGATGCGGCCCGACATTACGCCGACATTCGCCAGCATCTCGAACGAGCCGGCATCGTCATCGGCCCCAACGATTTGAAGATCGCCGCCATTTGCCGAGCCCGTGGTCTGACCTTGGTGTCGTCAAACACGGCGGAGTTCCTTCGCGTACCGGGCCTGCCTGTCGAAGATTGGTCATCGGCGTGACGGCCTTCGGCGGCCCCGACGCACCAGGTTCAGGAATCAGCAGATCTGCTACACTGCCACGGCGGCCGAGACTAAATGGGTCAGGAGCATAAAATGGGACATCTACGACAGGACAGCGGGTTTCATTGGTTACCCCTGTTCAAGCCACGGCCGCGGTGCCGCGACGGGCTGTGATCCATTCCCAGACTCCGGATGAATCCAGTTTCGTTCGGAGCGTGGCCAGCTGTTCGGACGTGGGGTCGATCAAGGGCAGACGCACGGGGCCGCACTCGACGGCGACCCGGCTCATGAACCACTTGAAGGCGGCGATGGGT
>Ga0351969_1162_pt1 | contig 20084 bp, 13 predicted proteins | sample TotcelHFGM3001L6_FD_206744 | JGI IMG/M metagenome (GOLD analysis project Ga0351969, IMG submission 206744) | Enriched cells from coal bed in the Powder River Basin, Montana, United States - Total cells FGM rep1 HSBNCT.FGM.300.1.L6 ...
AAGGCGCAAAGGCGCGAAGAAGTTCTCGACCAAACCGGCAAGGGGCGTCACCATGCGGGCTTTGGCGAAACTCTACCGCCCGAGGCTTGGCCCTTGCCGGTTGCAGCCCTAGTAGCTCGCCGCTTCGGCTCGTTGTCGGTCGGGTCGCAGCGCGTCGAGGACAGATTCGGCTTGTCGCGTCATCAGCCGCAGGTCGCTGCCGATGGCCAGAAACTGCATGCCTTGTTCGGCCCGTTGCCGCGCGATCTGCGGGTCCATCGTGTGGATGCCCGTGGGCGTGCCGGCAGCGCGGCCGGCGGCGATGACGCGTTGGATCAGGGCCTCGTGTTCGTCGGGCGTGGGGAATGTGCCGTCGGGGGCGCGCATCTGGAATCGCAGGTCCGAGGGGCCGACGAAAATCGCATCGCAGCCCGGCAGGCGGCAGATGGCGTCCACGTTTTCCACACCGCGCGGGCTCTCGGTCTGCAGTACGACGAGGATCTGCTCGTTGGCGGCGGCGTAGTACTCGCTGGGCGTAGCCGCGAAATTCAGGGCGTGCCAGCCGCCGCCTGCGCTGCGGTTGCCTTGCGGCGGGTACTTGGCGGCCGCGATGGCCGCTTGCGCTTGCTCGACCGTGTCGACCATCGGCACGACGATCCCCATCGCGCCCGCATCCAGGACGCGTTTGATCCAGGAATGACTGCCTTCGGGTACGCGGACCAACGGGACACAACCCGCATCGGCGATCGCGGCACAGATTGCGGCCGCCTGTTCGAGATCGACCGGCGAATGTTCGAGGTCCAGCGTCAGCCAGTCCCAGCCCATGCGCGCCAAGAGCCGCGCCGCGTAGAGGTTGCCGAGCGACAGCCACGTGCCGCACGTCGGCTCGCCGCGTTTCAGTTTTTCTTTGACGGGATTGGTCTTCATGGTTGCTCCAGCGAGTTCCGCCGACGGGGGACGCGCAAGCTGAACCGCAGTTCCGAAATCGAGACCTGATCATCTTACGATGCCGGCCCGCGTGTTGACAATCGCCCGTCGCGCCGTGCGAGCATCGTGGCCGCCGGGCGGAGCGGCCGAAAATAAAAATGAAAACTCGCGCTAACCTTGCTTGACATTTCGCGCACACTTCTCACAATGGTCGGCTTGCTGGAACTCCAGACCGCGAACAAGCTCCTTGGAGGGCGGCGACTGACGGAAACGACGTTCGGCGGCCCTCGGTCGAGGCTTGGAGGTCCCCTCCAGGGTGTTTGTGCGCGAGTCTGGTGATGCACGGCGGCGGCGATCGAAAAATGCTGCCGCCGTTTTTTCGTGCCTTGGGTTGTGCCGGTTCATCCTTATGGCAACAACGCTGATTGCGCTCGGTGCGAATCTTGGCGACCGGCGAAGCAACCTGCAGCGGGCGTTGGCGCTGTTGGACCGCCCGCCGGAATTGCGCGTGATCGCCCGCAGCCGCTGGTTCAGTACGGCGCCGATCGGCGGTCCTGCGGGCCAAGCGGAATTCGTCAACGCGGCGGCGCGGATCGAGACCACGCTGTCACCGCTGCAATTGCTGGCCGTGCTGCGGGAGGTCGAGGCGGAACTGGGCCGCCAGCGCCGCCAGCGTTGGGCGGCGCGGCGTGTCGATTTGGACCTGTTGCTGTTCGACGATCTGGTCCTGAAAACCCCGGAGCTGGAGCTGCCCCATCCGCGGATGGCTTTTCGACGGTTCGTATTGGAACCCGCGGCCGATGTGGCTGCCGATCTGATGCATCCCGTCATCGGCTGGACGGTCGGCCAGCTGCTGGACCACTTGAACACGGCACCGAACTACGTGGCCCTCACGGGCGTGCCGGGCTTGGGAAAGACGGCCTTGGCGCGGCAGGTCGCCACGGCGACGTCGAGTTGCTTCGTGGCCGATCCCACCACGGAGCTGCCGGCCTCGGAAACCGCGCCGCTGCGACCGCTTGCCGCCGAACGAACACGCTGGCGTCAGCGCGCGGAACTGCTAGCACGACAGAACTGGACGAACGGAACACCCACGGTGGTCAGCGATTTCTGGCTGGGACAGTCGTTGGCGTACAGCCGGCGGTGGCCGGACCAGGGCCCGCGGGCCGAGTTGGCGGCAGAATGGGCAGTTGGCACCACGGCCGCCCGGCGGTCGGCAGCTGCTGACGGACCATGGCCGCGGCCGGTGCAACCCAAGCTGTTGGTGCTGTTGGCCGCGCCCCTGGTGCCGGCGCCGTGGGAGATCGTTGGCGCGGAATTGCGGCACCTGGTGTTTCAGCGCGGCAACGGTCCGATGCTGGAACTGGACGCCTCTCGTCCGGACGGAGCGCTTGTCGAGCTTTGCGCCGCCGTGCAAGCGATGCGCTAGTTTCTAACCCACTTGCGCTTTGGGTATGGCTTGTAAGACAAGGCGAAGAGCGGGTTATAGATTTTGGGTTATAAATGGGATGCTGGCTGAATAGTCATGGGCACGCAAAGACGCGAAGGCGCAAAGGGGTTGGCAAGAATATGGTGCTTGGTTCGTTGTGCTTGGTTCGTTGTGCTTGGCGAGCGGGCGGGCGTCAGCCCCCCGGTGATACTGGTGCTTGGTTCGTGGTGCTTGGTTCGTGGTGCTTGGTTCGTGGTGCCTGGTTCCTGGTTCGTGGTTCGTGGTTCCTGGTTCGTTGTGCTTGGTGCGTCCGGGTCTGAATTCGGGGGATCACGCAAAGGCGCTAAGTCGCAAAGAAGTTGGCAGGGGAATGACTGGTCGTCGTGCGTCGTTCCTGGTGCGTTGTGATTGGTGCGTTGTCAGGGGACAGGGTGTCGCCCGACTTCCGATGAAAAGTGGTTCGACAAGCGACTAGTTTGTGTGGGTGTATGCTGCCAGCCAGCTTTCGACGTCTTTCACCGTGTCGAAATCGAGTACCGCTTCGCCGAGCGCGGCCTGCTGTTCGAGTGACAGACGACGGATCTGCTGCTGCAGGTCTTCAGGTAACGTGCCCCAACGCTTCGCCATTTGCTTCAACAACACCAGCGCACCGCCTTCGATTCGCCCTTCGGTGCGCCCTTCGGTGCGCCCTTCGGTGCGCCCTTCGGTGCGCCCTTCGGTTCGCCCTTCGGTTCGCCCTTCGGTTCGCCCTTCGGTTCGCCCTTCGGCTTTGGCGATACGTTCTACCGATGTTACGTACGGCATTTGTAAACTCTCCTCAAGTTCGTCGAGTTCCTGTTTGAACCGTTCTTCCAGATCCACTCGCAGGTGCATCATCCAGTCGATCAACCCGAACAGCTCCCGCACCTGCTGTGCATTGTAGCCTGCGCTGATGTTCTTTGTTCTTGGTGCGGGGCTAGGCGGGCGTTTTGGAGTCACTCATGCCGGTTCCCGGCACCCGGAATGATGAAAATGGCGTTGATTCTGGGATGCAATAATGATGGTAGAGGCGGCTGCCGGGTCGGAGGCCGTCGCACACTGGAGCCCTTGAGCCCGTTTTGGAGTCTGGCCCGGACGTCGACACGTACCCGGAATTGTTGCCCCCGGTGTTCGGGGAGCACGTGGAGCAGAGTGTTCTGCCCCTCGACGTCCCCCGGCAGCCGCTCTCGGAAGGGGAGTTGCGTCATGGACACCATCTATTCTAAGGTAGCAGGGTTGGACGTGCATCTCAAGTCGATCAAGTGTGCCGTCCGCTGTGGCCAGACAACCGGGAAGCTCTTTCAAGAGGTCCGTTCCTTTGGGACGATGACCAGGGATCTGCGAGCCATGGCCGACTACCTGCAATCGCTGGGCGTGACGCATGTGGCACTGGAAGCCACCGGCGTTTTGTGGAAGCCGGTCTGGAACATTCTGGATGGTCGCTTCACCTTGCTGTTGGTGAACCCCCGGCACTTGAAGAAGGTGCCCGGACGCAAGAGTGACGTGACCGATGCGGAATGGATTGCGCAGTTGTTGCAGCATGGCTTGCTGCGGGGCAGTTTCGTACCGCCGCGGGCGGTGCGGGAGCTGCGGGACTTGACGCGTCACCGCGCGCAGTTGGCCGCCGAACAGACGCGGGTGGCCAACCGGATCCACAAGGTGTTGGAGGATTGCAACATCAAGCTGGGCGCGGTGGCTTCGGACGTGTTGGGCAAGTCGGGGCGGGCCATGTTGCGGGCCTTGTTGCGTGGCGAGCAGAACGCGGAGCAAATGGCGGAATTGGCGTTGGGCGTGCTGCGGAAGAAGCTGCCGGAACTTCGGTTGGCCTTGGAGGGCAATTGTACGCCGCATCACCGCTTTCTGCTGGAGCGATTGCTGAGCCACCTGAATTATCTGGAGGAGCAGACGGAGCGGTTCAGCGCGCAGATTGCCTTGCGGCTGCCGCCGTTGCTGTCGGCGGAGGATCAGCAACGCCTGGACGCGATCCCCGGCGTGAACCGTACGACGATCGAGAATGTCATCGCCGAGATTGGGCCGGACATGACGGTTTTCGCGGACGAGCATCATCTCTGTTCGTGGACGGGCATTTGTCCGGGCAACGAGGAGTCGGCAGGCAAACGGCTGCGGAGCCGCACCCGCAAGGGGAATCGCTGGTTGCGGCGCGCCTTGGCCGAATCGGCTTGGGCGGCCAGCCACACCAAGGACACCTACCTGGCGACACAGTACCGCCGCCTGGCGGCACGACGCGGCAAGAAACGCGCGTTGATCGCCGTGGGGCACAGCATCCTGGTGATCGTCTATCATGTGTTGAAGTACCACGTGCAGTATCAAGACTTGGGAGCCGATTATTTTGACCGTCTCGAGCCGGAGCGGCTGCGGCGTTATCTGGTCAGACGCCTGCAACACCTCGGCTACGAGGTCGCCCTAACCACCAAGGAAACCGAGCAGGCGGCGGCGTAAGCAGCGCCGCCACCAGTGACGCTCAATCACAAAACACCCGGCCAACGCCAGGGACGGGGACATTCTGTACCACCACTTCCTGAGCAGCGCTGGATTTTTGGAGCAGCAGTGCGGGGACTTGGCACCGCTTTTGCTTTACGGGTGCTTTGTTCTTTGTTTTAGCCAGGCACGAAGCACGAAGAACCAGGAACGGTGTTGTGCAACCCCTTCAGGGTTGGCAATCACGATGGGGACCGTTACCCAGGGTGGCGCTGCGCTGACCCTGGGCTACGATGTTCAACCGCTTCGCGGTAGCAGAACCGACACCCAGGGTGGCGCTGCGCTGACCCTGGGCTACGATGTTCAACCGCTTCGCGGTAGCAGAACCGCTACCCAGGGTGGCGCTGCGCTGACCCTGGGCTACGATGTTCAACCGCTTCGCGGTAGCAGAACCGTGCCTCCTGTCTCCTGCCTCCTGCCTCCTGACAGGGGTTACCGTCGTGCTGCGAACCAGCGGCGTTTGGGGGGTTCGGGCTGGGGGACGACCAGCGGCAGGCCTTGGAGGATGGCCATGCCGTTGGTGCTGCACAGGCGTTCGGCGACTGCCGGATTGGTCCAGCGGGCGATGCGGTCATGGGCGGCCGACAACTCGGGGCGGCGGGCGTCCAGCGAGTGGCCGTCGGAGGCGACTAGATGGACCCAGCCGCGAGCGAGCCAGGCTTGCAGCTGGCGATGCACTGGCTTGTCGTCACAGTTGACGCTGTCCGCACAGATCTGCATCAGGCATCCGCGACGGATCCAATCGACCATCGTCTGGTGACTGTGCCACAACTCGGGACACCGCTCGGGGTGCGCCAGGATCGGCCGGACTCCGACAGCAACCAGTTCCGCCACCAGGTGGCAAATGTCGAGGAACAAGCCGTGGGGCATTTCGATCAGCAAGTACCGGCCGGTATCGGCGACACTGACCAGCCGCCCGGCCTGCCAGTCGTCCAGCAACTCGGGACTCAACATGACTTCGCCACACGGGACGACGTCCAGCGGAATTCGGGCTCGCTCGAGCTGCGCTCGCAATCCCCGCGCGCTGCTGCGTATCCGGTCCGCCGTGGCCTCGGGCCACCGCGGGTTCTGGTGCGCCGTGGCCGCAACCGCTCGCACTCCGTCTTGCCAGGCGATCCGGCACATATCGAGCGCCATGTCCGCATCCGACGGACCGTCGTCCAGTCCGGGATGGAGGTGACAGTGGGTGTCGATTAGGGGGGGCATGGCGGGCGGTGTGTTTCTGGGTTCTAGCTGTCAGCTGTCAGCTCTTCGCTGTCAGCTCTCCGCTCTCCGCTCTTCGCCCTCCGCCTTTCCGTCCTGCTTGACTTCGTGCCGCGTGCGGCCGTCGTCTTCGGCGCAGTAGCCTTTTTCGCTTTGCTTGTCGCTTTCTTTATCGCCGTAGCCGTATCCGTACCCGTAGCCGTATCCGTATCCGTAGCCATGACCGTATCCATAGCGGTTTCCGTAGCCGCCGTAGCGGTAGCCGTAGCTGCCGTAGCGGTATCCGTAGCTGCCATAGCTGCCGTACCGCGAGCCGCCGCCGACTCCGTTGACTACCACGCCCAGGACGGTGACGCCCAGCGAGTCGAGGGCTTCGATGGCTTTATGGGCCACGCTGCGAGCACTCTTGGCCAGCCGGATGACCAGCAAGACGCCGTCGACGCGGGGGGCTACGGCCAAGGGATCGGTGACGGCCAGGATGGGCGGGGTGTCGATGATCACCAGTTCGTACTTTTCCCGCAGGACTTCGATCAGCTGCGCGAACTTGTTGCTGGTCAACAACTCGGCCGGATTCACCGGCCGCTTGCCACAGACCAGGATGGAGAGGTTTTCGACCGGCGTGTCCTGGATGGCATCGCCCAGTTCCACGCTGCCGCTCATCACCTCGCTCAGTCCGGCCACGTCTTCGATGCCAAAGACCTTGTGAACGCGGGGACGGCGAAAGTCGGCGTCGATCAGCAGGGTTCGTTTCCCCGAATTGGCGACGGTCAACGCCAGGTTCGCGGCCAGCGTCGTCTTGCCGTCGCCCGGATTGGGACTGGTGACTTGGACCACTTTGTGCCCGCCGCCGCGGGTGCTGAAATACAGGGCTGTCCGCACCGCCCGATAGGCTTCGGCAATCCGGCCTCGCGGATGGTGAAAGACGCGGAGCACGGGATCGAGCGAATGCTCCTCCTGGCTCTTCTGGTCGTGATCGTGGCGTTGTTTGGTCGAGACGGGAATGACTGGGATGTGCCCGATCACGGGCAGTCCGAGTTCGTTGCGGATGTCGTCCGGGCTGCGGAAGCGGCGGTCGAGCGAGTCGACGATGTAGGCCAAGCCGAGGCCGGCCAGCAGGCCCAAGAACCCGGCCAAGCCGAGGCTCCGCTTGATGTCCGGCGCGATCTGGAAGCCCAGGCCCGGCGAGTCGATGACTTGGGTCTTGATCGTGTTCAGATCCTTGGACACGCTGATCTCTTCGAGCCGGGCAACCACCGCGTCGAACATCCGCTCTTTGCGTTGGATCTCGGCGCGATAATTCGCGTCCAGAACCTGGAACTTGTCCATCGCCTTGGCCGCCTGGCTCTCTTCCTCGAACAACCGCGTCATCGACGCCATCTGTTCGGTGTTCATCCGCATCTGTTCGCGGAGCGAGTCCAGGTAGACCTGATAGAAATCCTTCGCCGCCGTGCCGTCGGACGGAAGCTTGCCCAACAAATGCTCGCGACTGACCTCGATCCGTTTGCGGACCGCGGCGACTTTGGGATGATCTTTGCCAAAGCTTTCCAGCAGCATCTGCTCTTCGAGCAACAGCGGGAACAGCTGTTCTTCGGCCGATTGCCGCATGCCCGGGCCGGACGCGCCGGACGCAGCGTCGGCATCGCGGATCTGGCCGATCATCAGGTTCAACGCCTCGCGACTGCCCCCCCGTTTCAAAGCGCCCTCGATGGCGTCGATCTTGGCCTGGGTCCGCCAGTTCGCGACCTCGATTTCGGAACGCATGGTTTCAATCTGCTGCAAGCGGTCTTCGTGGACGTTCTTGCCTTCGCCCCCCCAAGTACAGCAGGGGCACTTCGCCGCGAAATGTCTGATACTCGCGCTGCGACTCGCTGATCTGACGATCCAAAACGTCCTTGGCCTGGCTTATCAACTCGACTGTCTCTTCGTTGACGTTCTGGTAGGTTTCGCCCAGGAAAGTCCGATATTCCGCGATCACCGCTTCCAGTACCTTGGGACACTCCTCGGGATTGGCGCTGGAATACGAGAACTTAATCACATCTCCCGATTCGCCAACGATCCCCTCGACCTTGAGTCCCAAGATGATCTGGCCAACCGGATTGCCGGAAGCGCGCAGCGAAGGCAGTTTGTCCAAGTCGTGCTTTTTGACCGCCTGGTTGATAATCAGCGAACTGCGCAACAGTGTCTCGTGCGTCAGGTCGTACTGCGCCTCGGGCTGGATCCCGGCGATGCCCACGATCGGCATGGTCGGCCGCTGCTTGACGATCAACATCTGGGCCACGGACTGATATACGGGCGTCTCTTTGAGGAAGTACAGATAGCCCAGCCCGAGGCCCACGACCACCGCGACCAGTACCAGCCAGAGACGCCGCCAGACAAAGCCGAAAGAGGCCCAGGCGTTCTCCTGGGGCTCGGCAGGCCCGGAAAACTCGATCGGTCGTGCGGCGACGGGGGAACTGTTGTTATTGTTGTTGTTGTTGTTATTCATGGCGGTCGGGTGACGCTTTGTGCTTGGTTCGTTGTTCGTTGTGCTTGGTTCGTTGTTCGTTGTGCTTGGTTCGTGGTTCGTGGTTCGTGGTTCGTTGTGCTTGGTTCGTTGTTCGTTGTGCTTTGTTCGTTGTGCCTGGCGAGCGGGCGGGCGTCAGCCCCCCGGTGATACTGGTGCTTGGTGCTTGGTGCTTGGCGCTTGGTGCTTGGTGCTTGGTTCGTTGTTCGTATTGCTTGAGCAAATCAATCCGCAAGCGCGGTTGACGCGGAACCGGAAAATCGTTTGACTGGTGAAAACAAACTGCCGCCTTTCGCGCCCTCGGTGCGGCGGTGCAACGAGTGTCGGGGGCCAGGTGCGCCGCAAGGCGCTAGCCGCGGGTTTTGCCAGCAGTGCGCGGCCAGGCGTTGCCGGCGGCTTGTTTCTCGAACGCTTCCAAGTCCGTTGAAAAGGAACCCAAGCCATGTCTCAACCGCAGCAGGTCAGTCGTCGTGATTTTTTGGGAGGATCGTTGGCCAGCGTGGGGGTCGCGGGAGCGATCGCGGGCAGCGGGCTGGGAAACCAGGCGGGAGCGGCCGAAGCGGGAGCGGAGCCTGCCGCGAGCGAGCCTGTCGCGGGGGTGGTGCCCTGCGGGATGATCGGCAAAGCCAAGATCAGTCGGCTGTTGCTGGGCGGGAACCTGGTTTCCGGTTATATGCATGCCCGCGATTTGAAGTACGTCAACCAGCTGTTCCGGGCCTACGTCACGGAAGAGAAGATGATGGAGACGTTGCGGCTGGCCGAATCGCAGGGGATCAATACGGTCTTCGAGACCGGCGCGCATTTCGTGGCCCGCTATAATCGCGAATTCGGCGGGCACATGCAATTCATCCCGCATATTCAGGTGCCGTTGGGCCAGGACGAATCGTCGCTAAAGGACCACATCCAGAAGCAAGTCGATTCCGGGGCGGTCGCCTTGTATGTGTGGGGCGTCTCCGGCGATCGCCTGGTCCAGGCCGGGGAGATCGGCCAGTTGGCCAAGGCGGTGGAGTTGGCCAAGCGGCACGATCTGCCGGTGGGCGTCGGCGGCCATTCGCTGCGGGTGCCGATGGCGTGTGAACAGCACCAGGTGCCGTGCGATTTCTACGTCAAGACGCTGCACAGCGACCAGTATCCATCGGCCACGCCGAAAGCGCTGCGCAAGGAGTTCATCTGGCTGGACGGCGGCGAGGGCTGGTACGACAACATGTGGTGCATCAACCCGGAAGAGACGATTGCGTTCATGCAGACGGTGACCAAGCCGTGGCTGGCCTTCAAGGTGCTGGCCGCTGGCGCGTTTGATCCCAAACAGGCTTTTCCCCACGCGTTCAAGAACGGAGCGGACTTTATCGCCGTGGGAATGTTCGACTTTCACATCCAGCAGAACAGCGAGTTGGTCGGCCGCGTGGTCCAGCGGGAAAAAGTCCGCCAGCGTCCTTGGTGTGCGTGAACCGTAGCTGCATGTACCGGTGGGCTTACGCCGCACCGCTCGCCGGGATTTGCACCGCTCGCCGGGATCTGTACCGGTGGGCTTACGCCGCACCGCTCGCCAGGCTGAATCCCGAGCGGGCGGGCTCGTCGTCCAGCGGCAAGCCGAGCACTTCGCGCGCCAGGTAGCGATAGTCCTTGGCGCCGTTCGAATCCGGGGCATACTGCAAGATCGTCTGTCCGAAACTGGGGGCTTCCGCCAGGCGGATGTTGCGGCGGATCCGCGTGCGAAAACTCTTGGCCCCCGTCCACACGGCGCTGGGGGACCGCTGCTGGGCGAGAAACTCCTGGACATCCGAGGTGACTTCGGCCGCCAGCCGCGTGCCCGATTCGTACATGCACAGCACGACGCCGGTCAGCCGCAGTCCGGGATTCAGACGCTGGGCGACGATATCGACGGTCCGCAGCAGCTTGCCAAACCCGTGCAGGGCCAGAAAGTGCGGTTGCAGCGGCAAAAAGATCTCCTTGACGGCCGTCAGCGCGTTCAGTGTCAGCACGCCCAACGAGGGCGGACAGTCGATGATCAGGTAGTCAAAGTCGCCGCCGTCCAACAGCAGCTTGTCCCGCAGGATCAATTCCCGGCCGACTTCGCCGGCAAGTTCCAGTTCCGCGGCGGCCAGATCCAGGTGCGAAGGCACCAGCCAGAGTCGCTGGTCGATCTGCAGACGGACTTCCGACAGCCGGGTGTCGCCCGTCAAGACCTGGTACACCGAGCGGTGATCTTCGCGGACCGCGGTGCCCAGATGCAACGACGCATGGGCTTGAGGATCCAGGTCGATCAAGCAGACTCGCTGGCCTTGTTCCGCGAGCGCAGCGCTCAAGTTGACGGCGGTCGTCGTCTTTCCGACGCCGCCCTTCTGATTGATGATGGCGATGGTTCGCATGTCGGGAACTCCGTTTCCGTAACGTGCTGCGGTGTTTTCGACCGCGGTCGATGGTCGGGGGCATTATACGCACAGCGTCCCGCCTGGCACCAGACGAATCCTGGCCTGTTCTCGCTAGCACCCGTTGGTTTTCGGCCGAAGATCGGCTAAAACATAGCCACCGACAGCTTGGCTGTCATTGGGCTCGATAGCCAACGGCTTATGTCGTGGGAAAACGGGTATTTCGCCGACGGCGAGCAGGCTCAGAGGCCGTTGGAGTCCGATCTATTACGCGAACGGGAAATTGGCAAGCGGTAATCATGCGACAGATCGGCACCTTACAGACCCAGGCCCAAGCCGACCGATTTACGGCTTTTCTGATCACTCAAGGCATCTCGGCGGTCGTCGAGCCGGATGCGAATTGGTGGACAATTTGGGTTCGGGACGAGGATCAGGTGCCGCCGGCGCGCGATGCGCTGGAGGAATTCCGACGCAATCCCGACGATGCCCGCTATCAAGGCGTGATCCGCACCGCGCAGGCGGTCTTGCAGGAGGAGGCCAAGCGGCGCGAGCAGGCACGCAAGAATGTCGTGACGACGAGTGCTCGCAGCGGGCAAGCGGGGCTGCAGGCAGCGCCGCTGACCACCGTCGTCATCGGGCTGTGCGTGATCCTGTTCGTGATGTCCGGCTTCGGACGAGGGGGCGGCAGCGCTCCGCTGCGAACGCTGATGTTCTGCGACGTTCGCCACCGGCAAGCGGCCAACTGGGACGAAACTCGGCTCGCCGACCGGCTGATCGATATTCGCCAGGGCCAGTGGTGGCGGTTGATCACGCCGATCTTCCTGCACGGCGACGTGCTGCACCTGCTGTTCAACATGATCATGTTCCATATCTTTGCGCGGACGATCGAGGCGCGCAAGGGCGCCGGTGCCTTGGGGGCGATGATCCTGGTGATCGCCCTGGCGTCCAATGCCGCGCAAGGACTGGCTCCAGCGACCTGGGGCACGCTCAGCGGCGGACCGTTTTTTCTGGGGATGTCCGGAGTCGTCTACGGCTTGATGGGATACCTTTGGCTAAAGACGGTCTACGATCCAGGCTCCGGAATGTACGTGAACCCCGGCACCGTGGTCTTTCTGCTCGGCTGGATGACCATCGGCTTGACCGGCGTTTTTCGGGATGCCATGCCGATGGCCAATCTGGCCCACGTCTGCGGTCTGCTGGCAGGGATGGCGTTGGGATATATCAGCTCGCCGGGACGAGGCCTCTACCGGTGACGTTGCTGTCGTGGGCATCCTCGCCGCTTGCCGGCGAGTGGTTTAGGTTATGTGGCCACGAACAAGCGTCCACCCGCGAACGAACTTCGGCCTGTGCCTTGCGCGGGCTGGCATCCTCGCCGCTTGCCGGCGAGTGGTTCAGGTTACGTGGCCACGAACAAGCGTCCACCCGCGAACGAACTTCGGCCTGTGCCTTGCGCGGGCTGGCATCCTCGCCGCTTGCCGGCGAGTGGTTCAGGTTACGTGGCCACGAACAAGCGTCCACCCGCGAACGAGCGAATTAGCCGGAAGTACTCGCCGGCAAGCGGCGAGGATCAAAGCGTGCGTTCTGCGAGTCCTTCGTGGCCAGTTCTCCTCAAGGACTCGACGACAAGCGTCGAGGATGCCCGTGAAGTGCCGTAATGGGACGAAGCGGGCAGAAAGAACTCGGGCTACGCGGGCGGACCCTCCGCCATTTTCCGCGTGCACAGATCGTACAGGATGGGCATGACGATCAGGGTCAGCACGCCGGAGACCAGGATTCCGCCGGCCGATGCGATGCCGACGCCGGTCCGCATCTCGGCGCCGATACCGCTGCCCAGCGCCAGCGGCAGCATGCCCAGCACGGCGGCCAGCGTGATCATCACGATGGGACGGAATCGTTCACAGGCGGCGGCGATCATGGCCTTGTGGCGCGGAATCCCCTGTTGCACGTGGGTATTGAACTGGTCCATGATCAGAATGGCGTTGTTGACCACAATGCCCATCATCATCACGATTCCCATGATGACAAAGATACTGAAGCTCTCGCCGGCAAAGGCCAGCGCCCACGTGGTGCCGATCAGGGCCAGCGGGATGGTGACCAGGATGATCGCCGGCTGGCGGAACGATTCGAGAATGGCCGCCAGCGTGAGCACGACCAGTACGATGGACAGCAAGCCGGCTTCCCCCAGACCGGCCTGGCCTTCGGCCATGAACTCGTACGTTCCGGCGAACGCATAGTCGTACCCGGGAGGCAGGCCCACCTGGTCGTCCAGCAGGGCGCTGATCTGGCTGACTGCGGTCCCCAGCGGCAGGCGTCTTTCGTCCAGTTGGGCGTATAGTTTCGCGAGTCGCCGCTTGTCTTTGCGGATGATTTGGATCGGCATCTCGGTTTCCACGATCCGGCTGACGTTGGTCAGCACCAGCGGATGGCCGTCGGTTCCCGGCAGCTGGAACTCGCGAACCTGGTCTTTGCCCTGTTGTTCGGCCAGCTTGACGACAATGTCATAGCTGCGGGCGCCCCGTTTGTAGGTTCCGGCCTTGATGCCCTCGAGGTTCGCGCGCAGCGCCATGCCCAAGGGGACCGCCGACATTCCCAGATCGCTTAACACGGCGCGCCGCGGGAGGATACGGATTTCCGGCTTGCCGGCTCGCACGCTGGTGTCCGGGTCAAGGATGCCCGGCATCGCTTCGCTGAACTGATGGGCCTTCAGGACCAACGCATCCAGGGTATCCAGTCGCTCCCCGGAGATTTCCAGCTCCACCGGCGTCGCCTGACCGCCGATCATCGAGGGCCTGCTGACCCCCACGATCGCATCCGGAAACCCCTCCATGCGGGCCCGCACCTGGTCCATGATGTCGTCAATCGTGATCTCACGTTCGGTTCGCTCCGAGAACTTTAGCAGGATCTGCGCCAGGTACACGCCTTCGCTGGACTGCCCCAGAATGGCTTCCACCTTGCCGACGGAACTGAGGACATGGTGCAGTTCCGGCAGGCCTTCCAGACGAGCTTCCGCTTCCTGGACGCGGCGGAGCGTCTCGGCCAGTTCATAGCGGGTGGGGAATTCCAACCGCAGATACAGGGCCCCCCGATCCGACTCGGCAAACGCGCTGGTCCCCAGCCGTCCCCCCAGCCACAGCGAATGCACGAAAATGCCGACCACGGCCAACAACGTGAGGACCGCCGCCCAACGGTTCCGTTCGTTGAACTGCAGCAGGCCGCGATAGCCGCCGACCAGCCGATCAAAGCCCCAGTTCCAGCCCCGCTCCATCCGCGTCAACAGCGAGCGGGAACCCGCCTGGCGCGGCTTCAGGAGCAGCGCACACAACATGGGCGTCAGCGTAAAGGAGATGAACAACGAGACGACGGTCATGATGAACATCGTCATCGCCAACGGGCCGATGAACATGCCGATGCGGGTCTTCATCACCGACAGGGGAAACAGCACGACGATATTCGTTCCGGCGCTGGCCAGCACGGCGATGAACGCTTCTTTCGCGCCCAGTCGAGAGGCTTCCCGCGGATCGCCGGATTCCTCCAACCGCTTGACAATCGCCTCCAGCACGACGATCGAGTTGGTCACCAGGATCCCCACCGACATGCCGATCGCGATCAGCGTCGAGGTGTTCAAGGTGTAGCCGACCGCCTGCATGAAGAACAGGCCGATGATGATCGTCAGGGGCATCGTGATGCCCACGACCAGTAGGGCGCGCAGATTGTACAGGAACAGGAACAGGATCGCGGCCGTGAGCAGGATTCCTTGGCCCACGTTGATCCAAGCGCTCTGGTTGTTCGCTTCGATAAACATTCCGTCGTCTTCGATCCAGACCAGTTCCATGCCGCCCGGCAATTCGGCGTTCAGCGTCGCCATCGCCTTTCGCACGGCGTTGGTGACCGCCACGGCGTTGGCATCCGCTTTCTTGACCACTTTGATCGCGACGCAAGGTCGCCCGTCCAGCATGGCCGCTTGCCGCAACTCCTCCGTGGCCATCGCCACCTGGCCGACGTCCCGGATGTGGCAGCGCTGGCCATTTTCGTTGGCGATTTCCAGATCTCCCAGGTCGATCACCTGGTCGTAGTCGGCATCGAATTTGACGGCGTACTCGGTGCCGCCGTCGCGGACGCGGCCGGAGGGAATCGTCCGCACCGCCTGCTGAACGGCCTGCACGACGTGCAAACTGGTCAGGCTGCGGGCGGCCAGCCGGTTCCGGTCCAGTTCGACATGCACCCGGCGTTTGGCGCCGCCGATCAGCTGGACGTCGGCCACCCCGGAGATCACGGTGATGCGGTCCCGCAAGGTGTTGTCGGAGAAATCGTACAACTCGTCCAGCGGCACGTCGCCCGTCAGCGCCAGGGTGATAATCGGCTTGGCGTTAAAGTCGAATTTCTGGATGATCGGGTCTTCCACATCGACGGGCAGGTCGGCGCGGATCAAGTCCAGTTTCTCGCGGACGTCCGTGGCGGCAATGTCCACATCCACGTCCAACTGGAATTCGAGCAGCGTTTGGCAGACGTTTTCCATACAGCTGGAGCTGACGTGCTTCAGCCCATCGATGGAAACGACGGCATCTTCGATCCGCTTGGCGACGTCGGTCTCCAGTTCTTCCGGCGAAGCGCCGGGATAGATGGTCACGACGGTCACGTAGGGGATGTCCGCCTTGGGCATCAACTCGAGGCCCATTTTGCGGTAGGCGTTCATGCCCAGCAGCGTCAGGCCGATGATCAAGCAGCTCATCGCGATCGGGCGGCGGATGGAAATGTCGGACAGGATCATCGCGCAGCCTCCTCGACGGCTGTCACCAGCGTGCCGTCGCTGACCAGGTGTTGTCCCATCGTAATCACCGCCATGCCCGTCGTGAGGTGGCCGTCGAGGATTTCCGTCCAGCCGTGCATGCTGCGGCCCGGCTTGACGGTCAGCAGGCGAACTCGTTCGGCTTCGACCACGAACACGACGGACTCGCCGCCGCGCTGCTGGATCGCCGCCGCGGGAACGCCCAAGCCGCGGCGGACGTCGAGGACGATGACCACCTCGGCCAGGCACCCTGGCGCGACGCTCGGCGGCGGCTGGTCGAGCAACGCCTTGACCTCGAAGGTCCGCATCTTTGGGTTCACCGTGGGACTCTTGTACGCGACCGGCCGAGCGCCCAAGTCGCTGCCGCTGACGGCGATTCGCATCTGGGTCTGCTCGGGCAGGACGCGGGCATAATGCTCCTCCGGCAGAAACACGGAGACTTCCAATAACGACAGATCCTCGATCTTGAGCACCGGAGTGCCGGGCGCCGCCATCTCGCCCGGCTCCATGAACCGTTGCGACACCTTTCCCGAAATGGGCGCGATCACCAGAGAGTCGGCCAGGTCTTTTTCGGCCATCAGCAGCGATAAACGGGCTTGTTCCAGCTTGGTCCTGTCCAGCGCCAACAACGCCTCGGCGTGCCGGACCATCGCCGACGCCTGCTTCAGACGCGTCTCCTGTTGGTCGAATAACTGCTTGGGAATCGCATTGTCGTGGATCAAGACCCGATACCGCTCCAAATCCACCTCGGCCTGCTCCCTGTTGGCCTGCACCTGCTCCAAGTTGGCCTCTTTCTCGTTGACCGACAACTCCGCCACCTGCAACCCCTGCCGCGTCATGGCAACGGCCTTGGTCAGCTTCAAAGAATCGCTCTGAAACAGCTCGGTCCGGCCCGCCTGTACCGCGTCGCCCTTGTCGACGTAGATGGCATCCAGCGAGCCGGGCATGCGGGCGGAAACCAAGGCGTAATTCTTCGCTTGAAAACTGCCCGAAACGACGACCGTGCTCTCGAACGTCATGTCTTTGGCCGCCGTCAGTACGACGGGCACACGCTTGCCCGACTCCTCCGGCAATTCATGGCTCCCCAGCGCCTGGTCGACCGGCCACATCGAGTGCATGCCGGCGCCTATCCCCGCCAGGACCACGATCCCCGCCGCGGCCGCCAGCACCTTGGCAAGTATTCGCGTTCCCCCCACTTTCCCCAATCCCGCATCCGACGAGGCTGCTTGTTCACGATCGCTCACCATGTTCTCGCTCTCCGATTCAATTGCCATTTTTCGGGCCAGGCCGCCTGTGCTACGGGGTGTGACGTTCTGTTACGACCAGTCCATACAGAAAGACGCTCATCAGCATCTCGACAGCCATGTCGACTGGACGCGGCTTGCCGGACGCAAACTCCTGTTCCACCATGCCGATGGCCGCATTGATCAACATCTCCGCGACCGCCGTGGCCTCCACCGGCCGGAATACGCCCTCCTGAATGCCCTGACGAATGATCCTGGCCACCTGATTGACCCCCGTGGCACGAGCCGTCTGCTCCGTGGCCATCAGACGCTGCTTGGCCGCCTGGTCGTTGATCAGGAACTCGAAGACCGCTTGATGCTGCACCAAGTACTCACGCCACATCCGGGTGATCGACGTCAGTTTTTCGGCCGCGCCCAGCGAGCCATCCACCACTTCGTCAATCGCCTCACGCAACGGAGCGACCACCCGTTCATGGACAAACTCCAGGAGTTCCTGCTTGCTGCGAAAGCAGTTGTAGAGACTGCCCTTGGCCATTCCGGACGCGGCAGCGACACGGTCCATGGTCGTGCCCTGGAGCCCATATTTGGTCAAGACGGCCACAGCGCCTTCGTAGACGGCGTCCTTCATCATGGAATCGAGAAGCTCTTTCCGCCGTTCCGCCAGTGTCGTCATCGCGATCTCCTTACCGAAAAACCGTGAACGTTGGCCCCGACGTTCTTCCACCGTGACCGCTCGGTCATTATACAGGACTCAACGTTATTTCGTCAAGACTCGTCGATCAAGTACACAGAATTTCTGGTCATGGCAGATTTGGCAGATGGCCGATAGAAACGATTATCGGCGTTCGCGCGATAGTCACGGTCTTGTGGATCAGGAAGACGGTATGTCAGGAAAAACATCTTTCAAATTGCCGGGATTACCCGTTCTTCCAATTCGGGCGGTTGTTCTTGTGGGGAATCGGCCACGTGGTCCCGTCTCTCCGAGACGGGATTCGAGTCTCGGAGAGACTCGGCCACGTGGGGATTCGAGTCTCGGCAAGACTCGGCGACATCTTCTAACGGCCTGGATGGCAATTACGGTTTGCCTGGTGGCCGGATGTTCGAGCGTCGGCCAATGGTGGCACAACGGGTTCAAGGTCGGCCCGGAATACTGCGGCACGCCGGCCCCGGTGGCAGATCAGTGGATCGACGCGGGCAATCCCCGCATCAAGACCGCGCCGGCCGACTTTAGTTGCTGGTGGACCGTGTTCAACGACCCGGTGCTGGACCGGTTGGTCCATACGGCTTATCAGCAGAATCTCCCGTTGAAGATCGCCGGCCTGCGGATTTTGGAGGCCCGCGCCCAGCGTGGGATCGCTGCCGGCAGCTTGTTCCCCCAACAACAGGGAATGAATGCGGGCTATACGCGAAACAAGTTCAGTGACAACATGTATCCGTTCGGGGCGTTTCCGGGAAATCGCGAGTTCGACAATTGGATGGTCGGCTTTGACATGGCTTGGGAGCTGGACATCTGGGGCAAGATTCGACGGGGGATTGAGGGCGCGGATGCGAACCTGGACGCGCAAGTCGAGAATTACGATGATGTGCTCGTGATGCTGCAGGCCGAGGTGGCCGCGGCCTACATTCAGATGCGGGCTGTCGAAGAGCAGTGGGCGTACGCACGAAAGAACGTCGAGATTCAGCAGACGTCGCTGGAGATCATCCAGAAGCGTTTTGACCAGGGCGTCGTCGGCGAACTCGACGTGCGTCAAGCGGGGGCCCAGTTGGCGGTCACCGAATCGCTGATCCCCAGGCTGGAGCAATCGCATCGCCAGATTCAAAACGGCCTCTGCCTGCTGATGGGGATGCCGCCGGGCAGCTTGCAAGCGGAATTGAGCGAGACGCAACCGATTCCGCTGCCGTCGGCCGAGGTGGTTGTCGGGATTCCGGCCGAATTGTTGCGGCGGCGGCCGGACATACGCCGGGCGGAGCGTCAAGCCGCGGCCCAATCCGCTCGGATCGGGATGGCCGAAGCGGAGCTCTATCCCCACCTGGCGATCACCGGGACCATCGCGTTCGAGGCCGAGCAGTTTGGCGACCTGCTTGACTGGCCCAGCATTGGTGGACGAGTGGGTCCCGGCCTGCGATGGAACATTCTGAACTACGGCCGAATTCAAAACCGGATTCGCGTCGAGGACGCCCGTTTCCAGCAGGCCGCGATCGCCTATCAGAACACGGTGTTGGCGGCGAACAAAGAGGCCGAAGATGCCATCGTGGCCTTCTTGCGCGAACAGCAACGCGTTCAATCACTGGAACAAGCCGCTCGCGAGGTCATCCGGGCGTTGGAGATCGGAATGCGGTTGTACGAGCAAGGCGTCGTCGATTATCAGCGGGTACTCGATTCTCAGCGCGCCGCCGTGCTGCAGCAAGATGCGTTGGCCCAGAGCCGAGGCCAGGTGGCGACGAACCTGGTGGCGGTCTACAAGGCCCTGGGCGGCGGCTGGGGAATGCGTCAGGCCATCGATCCCGACGCACAATGCGCGGTGCCTTTGGAGACGATACCGCAGCCGGAGCCAACGCCGATGGATGCGTCAGCCGCTGGGCGCTAGCCGCGGGTTTTCGCGGGAATGCATGGCCAAGCGTCACCGGCGGCTAGTGCCTTGCCGCTCACACGTTTCTCGCACGATGCGGTCTGTTTGACAGAATCAACAGGATTTACAGAATGATCGAAGCCGCTTTGTGAACCCTCATCCTGTCGATCTTGTTGATCCTGTTAGAAGAACGTTCACGCCGTTAGCCACCCGCTTGCCGGGCGAGAGTTTGCGAGAGTTTCAGGCTTCAGGCTTACGTGGCCAAGAGCAACGCTGCACGCGCCCCAACCAAGATCCTCCCCGCTTGCCGGGCGAGAGTTTTAGGCTTACGTGGCCAAGAGCAACGCTGCACGCGCCCCAACCAAGATCCTGCCCGCTTGCCGGGCGAGAGTTTTAGGTTTACGTGGCCAAGAGTAACGCTGCACGCGCCCCAACCAAGATCCTGCCCGCTTGCCGAGCGAGAGTTTTAGGTTTACGTGGCCAAGAGGGAGAACGGTTTGCCTCCCCGCTCCCGGAGGCGTAGCCTAACGATCTCGCCGGCAAGCGGCGAGGATTTGAGC
>Ga0351969_1165_pt1 | contig 19943 bp, 16 predicted proteins | sample TotcelHFGM3001L6_FD_206744 | JGI IMG/M metagenome (GOLD analysis project Ga0351969, IMG submission 206744) | Enriched cells from coal bed in the Powder River Basin, Montana, United States - Total cells FGM rep1 HSBNCT.FGM.300.1.L6 ...
TCTTTTTCCGCGATGATCTCCGCGCTCGTCGGCTCGCGATCACTGCGGTAGATCCCGGCCCGATCCACGTACAACGAACGCGGCAAACCGGGTTTCGCCCCGTAACGCTGCAGCATCTCAAAGGCCGCCGCCTGCGTTTCTTCCTCGAAAAATCGCGCATACGTCCGCCCGGTCGCGTCGTCGATCATCACCATCAGGACCGCTGCCGCGCGACGACCCTCGAACCAGTCGTGATGCGAACCATCCATCTGTACCAACTCGCCCCACTGTTCCTTCCTCGTCCGCCGCCGCCGATGGGGCTTCGTCCGGCGCTGCTTCGACCACAAGCCTTCCGCCAGGAGCCAACCACGCAACGTCTGGACCGGCACACTCAGACCTTCCTCCTCTAAGCACTCCGCGGCCAACGTCGGTCCGTAATCCCCGTATTCCTTGACGTACCGCGCCAGCACCTTCTTCCGCAGCTTCGCATCGCTACGACGATTCGACCGCTGACCACGCAGGCCATGCACGAGACCCGCATCACCGGACGCCTGGTACCGCTTCCAGATCCGTCGCGCTTGGCGATAGCCCAGCCCCAGCAACTCCGCCGCCTTCGTCAATGTCAGATTCCCCGCTTGCACCTGCGACAGCACCTCAACACGTCGGCGCTCCCGCTTACTCATCTCCAATTTCCCCATGAATTGTCCCCCTTTGCGAGGTAATCATGAGGACATTTCTATTCGTGGCTACAGGGGACATTTCTATTCGCGCATGACACGTGGGAGAGGGTGGTGGGAGGGGGTGGTGCGGAGCGACAGGACGGGGGACGCTTCAGCGCAGCAAATGCGACTTTCCGTCTATCCTGCTGATTGGCCATCGCGTCCCAACAGGTCGCGCATCGCTTCCCGGAGATCCGGCAGTTGAAACTCAAACCCCTCCTCCTCGAGCCGCTTCGGAATGACATAGCGGCCATAGAGCGCAAGCTCAGGGTCGGTGCGCAACAAGAATCGAGAGCCTAATCGAACCATCCAGGGAAAGGCAGGCAGCCCGATCGGCATGCGAATGGCGCGGCGCAGCTCACGCATAAACTCCACCTGAGGCACAGGATGCGGTGCCGAGGCGATGTAGGCGCCCTGCATGGTGGGTTCGATCAGAGCTCGCTCGAAAAGACGATTCAAATCCGTCTCATGAATCCAACTCAATCCCTGTTGACCACTGCCGACTCTGCCGCCCAGGCCAAGCCTTGCCAAGGTGGTGAGCGTATCAAGGGCTCCACCGCCCGCCCCACGGTTTCGCCCCAACACGAAGCTGGTTCGCAGGATGACACCACGCTGCGAAGGCAGAAGGCTCGCGTGAAATGCTTCTTCCCACGCTCTTGCCACAAACGGGGCCAAGCCATAGCCAAAGGCAGACTGTTCCGTGCAGACGGATTGCGGCGGATCACCGTAGATGTGCGCCGTGCTCATCTGCACCCACACAGGCGGAGGCGAATCAATGGTTCGCACCGCCTCTCCCAGTACGCGTGTGGACTCGACTCGGGATCGCAGGATCTCGTCCTGATGGTCTGGCGACTTGATGCAAGCAACACTGCGTCCGGCGAGATTAACCAAGCCGTCAGCTTCCTCCAATTCGTCCCGCCACGTTCCCAACGTCCGCCCGTCCCAGGAGCGATGCCGCCACGGACCACTTACTCTGGGAGCGTTGCGCGAGAGAATCACGATCTCGGCGCCGTGGGCGGCGAGTTGATAGGCGAGGGAAACACCCAGGAATCCGCTGCCGCCAGCGATCAGAATTCTCTTGTCTTGAAGGGAACGGTACACGCTATATACACCCGTCGTACCGTTATCGACTTAACCGACATTCTCGTCCCAGGTCGAAGCAGCCAAGGGTTATAAACTAGGGTAAGGTCCGTTGTCCAGGACGAGCTTTTGCTCCTTGAGGTACAAGGCATCGAAAACAGCAATTCCATAGCTCGTGCCGCTGCCGGCTTCCGCAGGCGTTGCCGTCCATTTGCCGTCGCTGCTCAAAGCAAGATGCCTCATGTGCCCATTGCTCAGATGCTGCGTCGACTCCACATACCGCAGCTTATCGTCGCCGATTTGCAGCCGCTTGATGCTCTCGCAACTCAGATAGAGAAAATCGCCGCTCGGACTCATCTTCATCGAGAGAATGTTTTCCATATTCTGCGTTCCCGCTGTACCACTCCTACCTGACGCCTGCCAGATGCCGGTATGGACGTTGGTCCGCTGCAACACAAGCCCTCTGGCGAAATCGACAGCTGCCAGCTCAAAGGTAGCCGATCGGCTTCCCGTGGATCCCGACCCGGCTACGAAGCCCAGAGGCGTGGCGGGGCATCCGGCTGCCAGACGTATCCCGGAAAAAGGCATCTCGCGAATGACGCGCAGCGTGTCAGGCTCGACCACCCACAACACCTGGGCATTATTGAGGACCAGCACGAGCCCTGCTTGAGAATAGGCCATCTCATTGCAGTCCGCTCCCATATCAAGAGTCACCTCTTCCAGCAAGGTGTCGGCATTCACCTTGTGGAGGATGTTTCTGCCGTCCACCAGCCAAAGAGTCTTGCCGTCCGGTGCATAGACCATCGGTGCAGGGACGCGATCGTGGCTTCCTGGGCGCTGACTTATACACTGGAATCACTCATGGTATCGTGGCATTGACCCGTAAAATCATGCCCCCGATAATGTATCAACGTTCATTTATATGCGTCCTGACGGCGGAGTGAGGGCGCGGGAGTGTGACCTTTTGGCGATATCGGTAAGGTTCCGGTGCGAGTATGGATACGTTGCGTGGTGCAGTGGCTGGGACGCGGGTCTATCGAAACAATCTCGCCCGTCGGCGTCATGCTGTCAGCAAGCGTGGGCGTTGTTCCCGCCGATTCCGAAGGTTGCTGGTCGAGCCGCTGGAGGACCGCCGGCTGCTCTCGGCCGGTGATTTGGATGTGACGTTCGGGGTCGGCGGTATCGTCCAGACGGACTTCGTTGGTTCCGGCGACGAGGGCATCCAGGCAATCGTGCATCAGCCGGACGGCAAGATCGTGGCGGTGGGCAATTCGACCGGCACCGTGGCGCTGGCTCGCTACGACACGGACGGCAGCCTGGACGCCGGTTTCGGCAGCGGCGGCGTGCAGCGGACAAGTCTGGGATCGCTGAGCGATTTCGTCTCGGCCGTGGCGCTGCAGTCAGACGGCAAAATCGTAGTCGCCGGCCGGACGATACGCACCGACGTAGACTTGGCGCTCTTGCGTTACAACGCCAACGGCAGTCTGGACATGACGTTCGGCATTGCGGGGATTGCTATCGCTGATCTGGGAGGCGACAACTTTGCCAGCGATCTCGTGATTCAACCTGATGGCAGAATTGTCGTCGCGGCGAGCAAGTGGACGGACACGCGGGCACTGGCGGTGGCGCGATTCAATACGAATGGGACGCTCGATTCGTCGTTTGGCGCCGGCGGTTCGGTGGTCAGCGATTTCGGCCACTTCCATCAGCAAGGCCGCAAGATTTCGCTCGATTCCCAGGGCCGCGTCGTCGTGGCAATGAGTGCCAGCGCCACCGGATCCAGTTTTGACTACGCCGCTGTCCGTTATCTGGCGAACGGCACGCTGGATACCGGTTTTGGCTCCGGCGGACTGGCCACTGTTGATTTTGGCGGTTTGTATGGATACCTGTCGGCGATGGAATTGCAGTCGGATGACCGGATCGTGCTGGGCGGATTCGTTATCCGTCCGGCGGTGCGGCTTCGACGTACAACTTCGGGCTGGCTCGCCTGAACACCAACGGCAGCCTGGACTCCGGTTTCGGCGGGAGTGGTCAGGTCGTCACGGACGTCGGCGGGCAATACGACACGGCTTGGGCCGTGGCCGTGCAAAGCGACGGAAAGATTCTGGCGGCGGGCCGGAGCGATGGCACGGACACCACCGCGTTTTCCGTGGTCCGCTACAACACTGACGGCAGTCTGGATACGACTTTCGATTCGGACGGTAAGGCGATCGTGACGTTCGGTTCGGCAAACGACTTTGCCTTCGCCCTGGCGGTGAATCCGGCGGACGGCAAGATTACGGCTGGCGGCGGCACTCAGTCCGGGAGTTCCGGACAGGATTTCGCCTTGGTGCGATGGAGCGCCACCGGCGGTCTGGACACTTCGTTCGACAGCGACGGCAAGGTGTCCACGGATCTCAGCGGTTCTGGGAACGATTCTGCCAACGCGCTCGTGCAGCAGGGCGATGGTAAATTGGTCGCGGCGGGCAAGAATAGTGGCAATTTTGCGGTCGCCCGTTACTTCGCCGATGGCAGCCTCGACGAGAGTTTTGGTACGGCCGGCCGAGCGCGGGTGGATTTCTCGAACCGCATTGATGAGGCTTATGGAGTTGCCGTTCAGGCGGACGGCAAAGTGGTAGCCGCGGGCGTGTCGTTCGGGGTAACCAGTCGCAATGATCTGGCGGTAGCGCGTTTCCAAGCGGACGGCACCGTAGACACCGCCTTCGGCAGCTCGGGGAAAATCCTCCTCGACATCGAATTACGCGACGACCGGGCCAACGCGGTGACGGTCGATGCGAACGACAAGATCTTGGTTGTCGGGTACACACTGCTGAACGGAAGCAGCCCGATCCAGTCCGACATCCTTTTGCTGCGGTACAATTCGGACGGCACACCAGACAGCAGCTTCGGCACGGGAGGAATGGTCCGCACAAGTGTCGGCAATTGGGACGAGGGCAACGATCTGGTCCTTGCCCCGGACGGCAAGATCCTCGTGGCGGCCAACGTTGACAATTCGACAAAGGTGCTTCGCTATCTGAGTGACGGAACGCTCGATACGAGTTTTGGGTCCGGCGGTGTTGCGGCCGGATCGTCACGGAATGCGGGACATGGCATCACGCTGCTGGCAGACGGGAGAATTGTGGCCGTAGGCGGGACGATGGACGTCTCGCTGGCTCGTTTTTCCGCGAATGGAACGCCGGACGCGACGTTCGGTATTGGCGGGATTGCCAACACCTCGCTTTCCGGCGAAAACCCGCGCGGATGGGACGTCGCCGTGGGGGCCGACGGAAAGCTCCTGGCCGTCGCGTTCGGCACCGACTTCGTGCTGACGCGTCACAATGACGATGGTTCGCTGGACACCAGCTTTGGAAGCGGAGGCGTGGTGCGGACGGACTTCCAGGGCGGCATGGATCGTTCCGTGGCGTTGCTTGTCCAACCCGGCGGCGGCATCGTGGTGGCCGGCACGGCGCAGATCGCCGGGCGGGGATACGATTTCGCGCTGGCGCGCTACCAAACCGCCGATTCGCCGCCGCTGGCCGGTGACTTGGATCCGAGCTTCGATGTGGACGGCAAGGTCACGACAAAGCTTCCGGATTTCTCCAGTACCGAGTTGGGTCAGGCCGCGGCCGTTCAGGCGGACGGCAAGGTCGTGGTCGTGGGCGGTAGCGGCAGCGATTTTGTCGTCGCACGCTACCATGCTCAAGGCGGTTTGGATCACAGTTTCGGAGTCCAGGGCAAAGTCTCTACCGATTTCGCTGGCGACTACGACGACGCGCGAGCCGTGGCCATACAGGCGGACGGCAAGATCGTCGTCGCCGGGTTCGTGGGCTCGGGCACCGATCAGGATATCGGCGTCGCCCGGTATCTGTCCGATGGCAGCTTGGACATGGGTTTTGGCCGGAACGGCAGATCCACCGTCAACACGGGGACCAGCGAACTCGGATTCGGAATCGCGCTCCAGCCCGACGGCAAGATCGTCGTGGTCGGCCGGTCGTATCCTGGCGGCGGGACCAGCGGCGATTTCGCGGTCGTCCGTTTCAATTCAGACGGCACGCCCGATCCCGATTTCGGCACGGACGGCGCGGTCACGACCGATTTTCCTGGCAGCGGCAGCTATGAAGACGCCCGCGACGTGGCGATTCAAGCCGACGGCAAGATCGTCGTGGTGGGATCCACAAACAGCGGTGGCACTACCGACATGGCGGTGGTCCGCTACAACCCTGACGGCAGCCTGGACGTTAGCTTCGGCGCCGGCAGTTCGCAGCCGCGGGAAATGGTCACCATGAACGGGGCTCTGTATTTCACGGCCTACACACCGACCGAGGGCATCGAGCTGTGGAAGAGCGACGGCAGCACCGGCGGGACGACGCTGCTGAAGGATATTCGCTCGGGTACCGCGAGTTCCTCACCGACGAACCTGACCGTAGTCGGCACGACGCTGTACTTCCGCGCTAACGACGGCACCAACGGCGCCGAATTATGGAAGAGCGACGGGACCGTCAACGGCACTTTGCTGGTCAAGGATATCTCCCCGGGGGCTTCCGCTTCAGCGCCAGCGGACCTCGTAAACCTCGGCGGCACACTGTATTTCCGCGCCACCGACGGAACAAGCGGGCGCGAACTGTGGAAGACGAACGGCACCGGCGCCGGCACCGCGCGGGTCGCGAACATCCGGGCCGATAGCGCAAGTTCCTCGCCGGATAAGTTGACGAACGTCAACGGCACGTTGTTCTTCGAAGCTAACGAGGGCACGAACGGCCGCGAGTTGTGGAAAACCGATGGAACGTCCGGCGGGACCGTGCTGGTCAAAGACATCAACGCAGGCGGAGCAAATTCTTCGCCTACCGGACTGACCGTCCTGGGCAGCAACGTTTACTTCGCGGCCACCGATGACACGGCTGGCGAAGAGTTATGGAAGAGCGACGGCAGCAGCGGCGGCACGGTCCGCGTGAAAGACATCGTGACGGCCGGATTTGCCTTGGTGACGCTGGACCCCGGTGGGGTGGGGGCGAGCGCCGTCGCCGAATCGGTCGCGATCCAACCGGACGGCAAAATCGTGGTCGGCGGCTGGCAGGGTGGTAACAGCAGCGGCAGCTTCCAGCTGGCGCGGCTCAATCCCAACGGCACGCTGGATTCCAGCTTCGGCAGCGGCGGAATGCTAAGCCGCATGGTGTCGGGCACGCAATACAATTCAGCGTACGACATTGCCCTGCAACCGGATGGCAAGATCGTGCAAGTGGGCGAGGCCTCCTTCAGCGGCGACCGCAACTTCGTCATCTGGCGATACAACGCCGATGGCAGCACCGACGAGATCCATCACTATTGGCTGGATTCCGCACAGGAGGCAGCGAACGCCGTGGCGGTGCGCGACGACGGGACAATCGTCGTGGCCGGGTTCTCGTCGATCGACAACATTTCCGATTTCGCGATGTTTGTGGTCAACTCGGACCTGTCGTTGGCGACCGGATTTTCCCGTGACGGTTTGAAGACCACCGACTTCCACGGCGGCTTCGATCAAGCCCGAGACGTGCTCGTTCAACCGGACGGCAAAATTGTGGTCGCGGGCACGATTACAGACGGTTCGGGGCAACTGCGCGTGGGTGTCTCGCGATACACCAACCGCGGAGAACTGGATCCGACGTTCAACACGAACGGCACGACGTCGATCTACTTGGGAACCGACGATTTGATCGGTGAAGCGGCAGCCCTGCAGGCCGATGGCAAGTTGCTGGTGGCTGGCACGCGAGAAACGCCGACGCGAAATTGGGGGCTGTTGGTCCGCCTGGATACCAACGGGTTGCTCGACTCGACGTTCGACACCGACGGGCTGCGAGATTTTGGATTTCCCGGAACCACCGATCAGGACGTGGCTCACGCGGTGGCAGTCCAGGCAGATGGCAAGATCGTCGTCGCGGGGGCTTCGACGACAGCCGGCGACTCGACACTCTCCGTGTATCGCTTCCTCACCAGCGGCCAGTTCGACACGTCCTTCGGCAATAACGGTGGGAAACAGATCGACTTTGGGTCGTCCAGCGACATCGCTTGGTCGGCTGCCGTTCAGCCTGACGGAAAGCTCCTGCTGGCCGGTGAATCGGCCGGCAACTTTGCGCTGGTCCGGCTGCTGGCCGATGGCAGTCTGGACACATCGTTGGATACGGACGGCTTGGTGACCACTGATTTCGCGGGCGGCGCGGATCAGGCATACAGCCTGACGCTGCAGCCGGACGGCTGGAATACGCCAACGGCCTGGGCGGCACGCCGCAATGGCGAAGGCTGGCACCTACGGGCGAGACGCCCGGCACACGCCGGTTTCTCGGCGCTGTGTATGACGACAGCCTGGACCGCATGACGATCTTTGCAGGCTATCGGGACGAGGCGACTTCGCCGGCGGATGTGTACGTGCTGAATCTGGCACCGTTGGCCAGCGATACCGAAACGTTGACCGTGACCGTTGCGAATGTGGCCCCAGTCATCACGTCGCTGAGCACCGATCCGGAATTGGTGCTCCGCAACCGGACCTTCGCTTTGGAGCTGATTTTCTCTGACCCGGGCACGCTCGACGTCCATCAAATCACCATCGACTGGGACGACGGCAATCCGCTGCAGGTTGTCACCGTGCCCGTCGGAGACCGGACGGTCGGCGTTTCGCACAGCTACGTCACCGCCGGTGAATACTCCGTCACGGTCTCGCTGTACGACGACGACGCAGGTTCGGCGGCCGATGACATCATCATCATCACCGCCACACCGGAATGGCAAAACCCGGCCTCGCGTTGGGACATCAACGACGACGGTGCCATCGCCCCCCTCGACGTTCTGATACTCATCAACTACGTCAACACGCACCCAGACGCTCCGGCACTGCCGATGCCGCGTCCAGACGGTGCGCCGTACTACGACGTGACCGGTGACGACTCGGCCACGCCGGAAGATGCGTTGTGGGTGATCCACGAGATCAACTACCGGCTGTCAGGGGGCGGCGGCGAAGGTGAAGATGACTTGCCGTTTGCCGCTCGTTGATTGTCAACAACAGGGAGACTACGAGATGAGACTTCTGTCCAATCGGCTCGACCGCATTATCGCTGGCGAGCCGCCCACGCCGAGTGGGAAGTGAGCAGCGGGAGCTTGCTTGACGAATAGCGAGTTTAGTCCCAGAGCGGTCCCGCGCTGACCAACGAGATGTCGAGTTGATTTTGTGCTGTGAACTGAACGTGCTGTGAACTGAACGAGTGAACGGAACGTGTTCTTCCAATCGGCGTCCTGCTCCATTACGTCTAGCGAAGTGAACCTCCAACCGGACGTTGCTCGTCCGTCGTCCTCGTCCGCGGTGGTACGTGGGAGGAGGAGGACGAGGGGGAGGACGATGAGCGGTCAAACCGTTCAACCAGCTTCGTGAGCATGGAGTACACACGCTCCAGGGTTTCCTTGCCGTGCCGGATGCGGTCGGAAGAGCACACGTGTTTGGCCACTAGCGCATCCAGACAGGCGGCGCTCTCCGATGCAGAACCGCGCGCGTCGTCAAAAAACTTCGCCCGTGTTTGCTGTCCCCGCCGACCATTACCTTCTGCGATGTTCAGCAAGACGGATAGGCTCGCCTTGTCCAGGTGTTTTCGTACTTCGGCGGTCTTGCCGACATCCTGCCGCTGAACCTCCTCCAGCAAGGGCGTGACCCACGCCAGGAACTCCAATTGCAACTGGTACACATGCAGCTTCTCGTGATCAAACATACCCCCTCCAACGCCAGAGAAAGCTGGCAGGGCCCCCTCGAGGGATCTAAAACATCCCGGGGACTCAGTCCCATTCACGTTCGTTTTCACGAACCAGGAGGCCCTGCCATGTCTCTGGCCGAACGCTTCGGCGACGACATTTCGCTGGAATACTCGCTGATCGACCGCATGCGCATCCGCGGACACGTGCGCAACCTTCAAACCATTACCATGCTGCGGACCTACTTTCAACAGGTCCACCACGTGGACTGGATCGAACCGGCGGACCTGCAACGGCTTACGGATGATTTCATCCGCTTTGTCGAAGACTATGCCAAGATGCACAACGTGCCCATCCTCCAAGGCAAGCCCGGCGAAAGTCACGTCGATCAAGCCGCCCCATACCTGGAACGAGTCGCCGACAAGGACGAGGCCGTCTATTGCATCGTAAAGGTCCAAGAGGAAACGTCCAGCTTCGTCAGTTATGTGCCGAAAAACGGTCCCCAAAAGGAACGCAAAATCGCCCGCGGCCGGAGACGCATCAACCATTACTACGTCTTCATCAAGGACCCCGAATTCGGAACGGGAAACTGGATTCGAGTTTCCAGCTACGCTCCCTTTCCGGTCACTGTTTATTTCAATGGGCACAACTTCGTGCCTCAATGGTGCCCTGGGTAGTCCACTATCTCCCGTTCCGGACGTTTCGCCCCCTCAACCACAACTCCAGAAAGCCTACCGCCGAGTGCGGAAGGAACTACAAAACGTCCTAGATACCCTCGGAATGACCCCATGAAAAACCAAAACATCTTCGCACTTTTTCGCGAGCGAATCTTTTAGAGGCCCCAACAGAACCGGTCTGCCTGATTTCCGTCCCTTAACCTTCCACCTTAATCCTCCGCAAACGCCAGTGACCGCTGGCCAAACCCGGAGAACGGATCGGAGATTAAGGGGAAGATTGAGGTTTTGTTAGGGCCTCTTAGAAGTAGGGCGATTCGTCGATAAGCGCCTCGCGAAACAACGCACGGATTGAGTCCATCCAGCCTACGTTCCGCAGGTCGTCGATCCAATATCTCCGGGGTTTTCGCCGGGGGCGTGGGGCGGGTCACCGGCCGTAGTCAGCAGGTGAGAGGCCCAGAAGCGTGATGATTTCACGCTGCAGGGCCGTGAGTTCCGTGACCAGGAATTGCGGTTCGTTATCGCCGACGATGAGAGAGTGTCGCTGAATCGGCTCGAAGACTTCGATGACCCGCGCCGTCGTGAGCCGTGAGCAGGGACGACCCTCCGGATATAGCGGCAGAGAGGCCATGCCTTTGCGTGCCATGGCGTGACGCAGTTCGCGTTCCAGTAAGGTCTGTACCAGCAAGACGAAGAAGTAGATCGCCAGCAGCCCCTGAATCCGTCCCACATCTTTCAGGTAGACGGGGGCGACGTGGAAGTCCGTCTTCAATTGGGAAAACCGCTTCTCGATGATCGGCTGCCGTTTGTACGCTCGCAGCACCTCCTCGGCCGTCAGTTGCCGGTCGTTGGTCAGCAAGGGAAAGATACCATCCTCCCGCTCGGCGTCTGCGAAGGCGGCGACATCCAGTTCCCACGTCAGATGGTAGCGAGGACGGGTCTCCTTCTTGTACTTGGTATGCTCGCTCGGCCGGCCCGGCTGAGCCTGCCGATACTTGACGTCTTCCCGTTCCTCAATACTGACCCGGACCAAGGATTCGACCTCGTAGTGGGTCAGTAGATCGTCCACGGTCTGCTGCACCTTACCGCGTTCACGGAAACGAGTCCGCGGGCTCAACAGCCGCTCGCGCAGTTCCGTCAAAGCCGCCAACGCTCGTTGCACGCGGCGAGCCCGCGTGGTTTGATCCAGTTCGGCTTTCCTCGTGCTGCGGTACCACAGCAACCGATAGCCATCGGAACTGAGCGACTCGTCGGCGCAGACGAACAGGCGATCGGTCACCTGCCCCTGCTCGTCGGTCACCTCGTACAAGGGCTCCCAACGAATCGCCTGAGGAGACTGCCGCAGTCGCTTGCGAAACGTCTTGTCTTCGCCATGAGTGCGAGGCATCACAGTCACGAAGCGTCCTGTGCGAGCGATGTAGCGGAGGTTCTCCCGGCTGGCCAGCTTGCAGTCGGCCACGTAGAGGAAATCCGGGCCACCCACCAGCTGACACAACAGGTCCCATGTGGCGCAATGCGTTTTGTCGTCGACCACGTTGCCGCTGTGGCTGGTGAAATACACCGGCACGCCTCCATCGTGGCTGACCGTCAGGGTGTACAAGAGTTGCTTCAGATCCGGCCGATGGTCCTTATTGTGTCCCCAGGTGATGGCGTGCGTCGCTCGGCCCAGACGGTGTCCTTCCTCACTTGCCTCCTGGTATGCTCCGAAGAAAGTCACCGTGGTCGAGTCGTTGTGCAGTTCGTCCAGACTGATCTGAAACTCGGCGATCACATGACGCACGACGGCCAGGATCAACTCGGGACCGGTGCCGGCAAACAGCTTTGTCAGACAACGCCCCAGCCGGTCGTCATGAAGCAGCGACACCTGTTGCGGCCGGAGGTCGAAGAGGTCAGGAGCAAAGCGGGCGGCCCATTCTGCGACCGCATAGACCGGTTCTCGGGAGATCAACACATTCTGCACCAGCACCAGCAGCGCCTTACTGGTAGGAAACTCACAACGCACGTCATCCGGCGGCAGGTACGTCTCAAAGAACTGTGGCAATCGTATCCGCTCCAAGATTCGGTTGATAAGAGGCATCGCGCCAATCTCATAGGATTGCAGCATCAGCCCGGAAACTTGCGCTCGGTGTCCCGGTTCACGCGGTTTCTGAGCCTGCTCAGATCGGCCTCGACGGGATCGAGCAGAGGAGGCCTGTTTGCGAGCTACGTTCGACTTTTTACGTTGAGACATTGCCAATCTCCTAAAGCGACAGAATTCCAAAAACACGTTCCATGTGATAGTCAGGATTACAGTCTCTCGCGGTTTTGGCAAGGAGGAAAAAATTGTGAAAACGACTTACGTCGAATGCCTTTGACGTAAGTCGAGTGCCACACGATTTACGTCAATGCGATTTTTCCTAAGTTTTTTTCGCGCGATTGCGCACCCCGTTGGCCCCCTTGTCATTCTCCCCGCAGACCGAACAATCTTGCGGCAGGCGAGTCCGACCTGCGTTGCTCTTACGGAGCAGAACACGTGAGCGTGCGAAGTGAAAGCGCGCAGGCGAACTCGCACGATAACGGCTGCCTCCGCTACGAACGGCGGAAAGAGGTAGGGTATGAGACCGCGATTCGTCCTCACTAGCAATCTCACAAAGTGAGGCTCTTGCCGTGTTTGCGTAGGGCTCTCTCAAGCCTGGTCTGGTGTATCGCTGGTCTTACTTGAACTTAGGAAATCCAGCAGAAATGGAGGCGAGGACTTGCGGAACGTAGGATCCAGTTCGGAATATACGACTGATCCAAGCTGAATCCCGAGAAATCGACGCGGACGCCCAATGTGGCTTCTCCGTGCGCCGTCCCTACCTGCGGTGGGCCAGGCCCCAACAAGGTCTCCCCGGAGACACATAAGCGCCCGCGTTCGCTGGAGTGGGCTGCGACGATGACGCGGGGCGCAGCGTCGAATGTTCCACGAAGTTCGGCGACTCCCCCTAGTGACACATGCAACGCGTCAAGCTCAGCTACAAAACGAGCAACGTCATAGGCATATACTCCCCAGACGTGTTTCAGACTGAAGTCATCGGAACTTGTCAGATGCATCTCACAAAAAAGGTGGTTACTCGGCACGCGCACGCTATAAAAGCGCAGGCACAGTCGTGCGAGGCACTCGGTCTCGCGTATGAGGGCTCCAAAATCCAAGAACTCAGTAGTCACAAGAATTGATGGCAAGGCCATGTCACGAGGTCTCCGATCGTTTAGGTGCGATTAGAGTATAAGCTCGTTCAAATCGTCTGGAGTCTAAAGGGGTCAGGAGCGTAAATTGGGTAAGTTCCTACTGTCATTGCTCTTGGATGACCTTCGGGCGGCCGCGCGGACGGAGCGGGGACTCTAGACCAAGCGACGGCGCCGTGCGTTGCCAGCGCTGGGTGTGGGTTTTCGTCAGTCGCTGGAGAAACGCGGACGGGTCGCCATTTCCCGCCGGCCACAAGACAAAGTGCCAGTGTTATGTGCAGCGTCGAATTATGTGAAGTTGCGCTGCGCCGGCCCCCGAAAGCACCTGTACTTGTGGATTTGGCGGATGATCCCCATCGCACAACTTCACATAATTGGCCCTTGCTGTGGCTACGTCACGAGTCTCCTCGCCCCGTGCCGTGCTGACGACTACGGACAAGAAGCGTCGAGCAAGCAAAGGAATCCGTCTCGTTGGGGGGTATGATGACGATCTGGGCTCCCATGCGAGCAGCGGATTATGTGCAGCATCAATCCGCCTTTTCTTTGGAAAGCGGGGGAAAAGCCCGTCTGCTCAACATAATTCGACGCTGCACATAACACTGGTTATGTTAAGCTCCACATAACCAGTGGTTGGGCATCAGACAGTATGCCAAGATCCGCATCGGATACAGCCGCCGTGTTTCCTCGACAGTCTCCTCAAAGGCCGCGTCATCCCGCTCAGTGGAGAAGATCTTCATCCTGCCGACGCCGCGGTTGAGCGCGTGAAAGACCATTCCGCCGGGTGTGACACGATTCGTGCGAGACATGCCGCTGCTTTAGCTACTTTCCGTAGAATGTCCAGTATATGCTCCTGACCCCTTTATACACTCTTGCGGCAATACGTGCAAAGACGACAGCGGATCAGCCCGTGCGCGCCGGACTCCCCGCTGTTCTTGAATCAATGTTCCCGCCGCCTGCACTACCCGACCGTCCAACATACCTTTCGGCACCTGTTGAGCCAGTGCGGGATTCCGCATCACAAGGACACTGGCCCGCGGATTCACGATCTGCGACATTATGCCGCGTGCCGGATTATGCCGACTTCACTGCCAGCCTGACGTGAAAGCCGGCGAATCCCGTGGGTTGTTCGTTGCCTGACGCGGCATAATCAGAGGCTCTCCAGGAAGGCCAACAGCTTGTCATCCGGACGATATCGCCGGGGCTTGACGCCTATCGGCACAATTCGGGCCAGGGCCTGTTCCTTTAGACGAAGGTCCGCATGGAGGTACATTTGGGTCGTCTCGACTGACTCATGTCCCAGCCACAGTGCGATGACCGAGCGGTCGATGCCGTGTTGCAGGAGTTCCATGGCTGCGGTGTGGCGAAGCACGTGGGGCGTCACCGTTTTCCGTTTGAGGGAGGGACATCGTCGCACTGCGGTGTGGCAATGGCGAGCAACCAATCGTTCGACAGCATCCCGACTCAGTGCTCCGCCGCGACTGCTGGGGAAGATCGGCGCTTCGGGATCATTGGGGCACTCGCGGAGCCAGGCGACGAGGAGCCTCACCGCCTCCTTGCGAAGAGGAGTGCAACGCTGCTTTCTTCCTTTCCCCTTGCACTGCACGTGAGCTCCGCGCCCCAGCCTGACGTCCTGGCGTTGCAAGCCGATAAGTTCCGAAACCCGCAGGCCCGTCTGGATGGCGACCAGCAGGAGGCCCTGGTCCCGCCGGCCGATCCAGGTGGTCGTATCCGGCGCCGCAACCAGCGCGTCGATCTCCTCACGCGTGAGGTATGCGATTGGCCTTCGCTCGTAACGTTTGCTCGGAATCGCCAGGATCCGGCGACACTGGTCCTCGCAACTTGGTTCCTCGAACGAAACGTAGCGGAAGAAGGAATGGATGGCCGCCAAACGGGCATTCCGGGTTCTGATGCTGTTGGAACGTTCGGCTTCGAGGTGGTCGAGGAACTCACCGATGAAGCGTGCGTCCAGTTCTTTGAGGGCCAGCTTTGAAGGTTCCTTTTTCAAGCGTCTCGCAGCAAATCGCAGGAGCAGTCGAAAAGCGTCTCGATATCCGGCGATGGTCTCGGGGCTGGCCTTGCGTTGCCGGAGGAGACGTTCGGTGAAGAAAGCTTCGACAAGTTTCGGGAAATCGCTGTGTCGGGTCATCGCTTAACCTCCGTTCTTTTTTCCAGTCTGCGTGTGGCCAACTCCAGCAACTCCGGAACGGCCTCGATGTACCAGTAGGTGTCATTGACGTGGGCATGACCCAAGTAGGCCGCGAGTTTGGGAAGTTCCCTCTCGACGTCCACCCCTTGGCGATACCAAGTCACGAGCGTGCGCGCTGCAAATCGATGGCGCAGATCGTGCAGCCGGGGACCGTGGCCATGACGGTTGTTAAGTACCGGGGAGCGAAGGCCCACCGCGCGTGACACCTTGGCAAAGGTGTACCGAGTGGCGCATCCGCTCACGCGCGTGCCGCGCTCCGACAGAAAGAAGGCCGGCGTGGGGGGGCGGCAAACAACACGGTCCCTCACGAGTGCGTAAGCGGCGAGGACTTGACAGGTCGATTCGTGCAGAAGGACCAGCCGGGACTTGCCGAACTTCGTCCGCCGAATCCTGAGGATTCCCTGCTCCAGATCCACATCTTCGCGATCGAGGGCTAACGCTTCGCTGACACGCATCCCGGTCACTGACAAGAGGCCAAAGATCGTGGAGTAAGTGCGTCCTCGCAGACCTTGCGGAGAAGCCAGGCGAGTTGCCGCTCGGATCAGCGCCGCAATCTCTGCATCGGTGTAGATGTAAGGCGGCCGACGCCGATAGCGATAGGGCAAGATCCCCACGGGAGGCACTTCGGTACGTCTGTCTATCGCGCTGAGCCAGACGGCAAAGCAGCGCACCATCCGGAGGCGAGACGCCCAGGTTACGGGCTGCGTCTGAGCCGGTTCCCGAGCCCAGCGCAGTGCCAAGTCCGTCGTGATGTAGGAAGCGCCCTCGCGTTTGGCGAAGGCCACGAAGTCTTGAAGTCCGCTGTCGACTCCCCGTAGTTGGGATCCCAGCTTCCGGCGAAGCGCCAGGTATTTTTTCAAGGCAACAGAGAGCGTGTTCATCGTCCACCTCCCTTCTTGGGCCACGGCAGAGCCAGAGAACGGAGCCCCTGCAAATCGACTTTGGCATAGATCTCCGTGGTGTTCGGCGCGCGGTGGCGGAGAATCTGGCCGATCTCCGCCAAGGAGGCCCCGCGGCGGAGCATGCCCGTCGCCAACGAGTGGCGTAGGAGATGCGCTCCCTTGTGATTCGGCTGCAGCCCAGCTCTTCGCACGGCGCGGCAGACAATGGTACTGAGGGAGCTCGGATGGGCGAAGCCTCGATGCGGGGCTCGATTCCGGATGAAGACGCGTCGTGTGCTGCAGCATGGGCGATCTTGGCGGATGTACGTCGCGATCGCTTCCCCGACGTCGGAAGGAAGCGGAAGCTGGTCGTAATAACGCCCCTTCCCACGCACCGTGAGCACACCGGCCCGCCAATCGATATCGCCCAGTTCCAACGCGAGGACTTCGCTCGCGCGGAGTCCCAGACGCGCCAGCAGCAGAAGCAGTGCATAATCCCGGCGACCGACCGCAGTCTCGCGATCACAAGCCTGGATCACCCGTTCCACTTCCTGCGGCTCAAGGTACCTCGGCACTTCCGCCAGCCGCCAAGCCGTCACGGTCGGAAGGACTCCGGCGAAGTCCCGCTTGGTCACTCCGGCTTGGAAGAGAAACCGGCAGAACGAACGCAGCGCCGTGACCATCAACTGCGTCACTTTGGGACTGCCGGAACGGCCGTGCCGCAGCACGAAGTTGGAGACATCGTCGGGGATGAGCTTTCGAAGACAGATCGGGCCTCGTCCAAAACGTTCGACCAGGAACTGTCGGACGAAGCCCCCATAGCGGGCGACTGTTCCAGGGCCAAGAGCACGTTCTTTCCGGAGATAGTCTTCATAACGTCGCCCCAGTGCTGCCAGCGGTGAGTGATCGGCTGCCGGCTCCGGCGACGGGACAACGCGTTTCGCACGCAAGTGCACCAGAAATCGCTGCACGGTTCGCGAATCACCTCTCCGGAGGCGTCCGTGCCGTCGTTGGTGCTCCAGGAATTGCTTCAGCACTTGCTCTTCCAGTGCCACGAGTACCAGACGCCTCCGTTTGAGCCACCGTTCGAGGTCGCCCAGCACCCACAACTGAGTGCGTAGCGTCGATAGCGTGTACCCCAGTTCCGTGGCCGCAACAAGGAACGAGTCCAAGTGCGGTCCCAATACGCCCGCCCTGCGGCGTGCAATAGCCGCCGGCCGTTTGAGAAGTTCTTCCAGCATCGCTCTCCTCCTTTGTGGTTGAATTGCCCCGAAGGAAAGCAGAACCGGATTATGCCGCGTCGGCAATGGATGCGACCTCGAAAAGCACCGCCAAGAGCCCTCGCAGTCAGTGCCGAGTCGGCATAATCCGGCACGCGGCATAATGTCGCTTATGCCGAGCTCGGCATAATCGGCACACGTTTGCCGTTCACAGGCTGCTCGCCTGGTACCGGGATGGACAAGACGTGCAGGCCCGACTCTCGTGGTTAGCCACCTACCTGGGCCATGTGGATATCCAGTCCACGCAAGTCTATCTGCGGGTGACCGCGGAGTTGCTGGAGCAAGTCGACCGACGTTTCTACCACCACTATCTGCAACACGTAAAATCTCTAGGAGAATCCACATGAGCCCCTTCTTGGCCGACTCGATGAAACGGTCTTTCAGCCACTACTTGCCGGTCCAAAGAGGTCTGGCCGCCAATACCGTTCTGGCCTATCGCGACGCGCTCAAACTGCTGCTGTGCTATGCGGGGGGTGCTGCGTCAGGACCCGCAATGCCCGCTTGGCGGCGATCCGCACCTTCTTCAGCTTTCTGGCCAGGGAAGACCCCGCGTTGCTGCCGCAATGCCAGAGGATCCGCGGCATTCCCCTGAAACGGACCGAGCACAAGACCGTGGAATATCTGGAGGAGAAGGAAATCCAGACCGTGCTCGACGCCGTGCCGGCCTCGGGACGGACCAGCATCCGTGACACGGCATTGCTCCTGTTGCTGTACAACACGGGGGCGCGGGTCAGTGAGGTCGTGACCCTGAAAGTCACCGACCTGCGGTTGGACGACGCCCCCCAAGTCAAACTCCTGGGCAAAGGCCAGAAGCATCGCAGTTGTCCGCTGTGGCCCGAAACGGCCGCGGCCTTACGGGCTTATCTCCAACAGCGTGCTCCCCAAGACCCTCGCCTGGATCAACTCTTCCTCAACGCCAACGGCTTGGCCCTGACGCGTTTCGGAGTTCGACACATCCTCCGCAAATATGCCGCTCATGCGCAACTTGCCTGCCCCTCCCTGACCGGGAAACGCGTGAGCCCACATACGATCCGGCACACGACGGCTATGCATCTGCTGCGGTCAGGAAATGAGGTCAACATGGTCAGCTACTGGTTGGGCCATGCGGACATCAACACCACGCACATCTACCTGGAGATCGACATGGAGATGAAGCGCCAGATGCTGCAAAAGGCAGAAGCCCCGACGGCCAATAGCCACCCCGTGGCGAAAACCTGGTATCCTGGCGTGGCTGACTCGTGTGGCGAAGGCACCGCAATTATGTGGAGCCAATCAGCACACGAACAACCAAAAACATGTACCAACCGCGGAGGAATAAGCTCAACTTCACATAACTCAAAGCTTCACATAACATTGGTTATGTTGAGCTCAACATAACCAGTGATTGGGCATTAGGCAGTATGCCAAGATCCGCATCGGATATAGCCGCCCTGTTTCCTCGACAATCTCCTCAAAGGCCGCGTAATCCCGCTCCGTGGAGAAGATCTTCATCCTGCCCACGCCGCGGTTGAGCGCGTGAAAGACCATTTCGCCGGGTGTGACACGATTCGTGTGAGGCATGCCGTTACTTTAGCTACTTTCCGTAGAATGTCCAGTATATGCTCCTGATTCCTTTACGCCCGCCTCGCAGCAAAGGCCACCGCAATGCCTTGGTCATTGTCGCCCGCCACGTGGCACGCGTCAACTGGAGGCTCCTGACGGATGATCGCCCGTTCACCAAACGCCCACCCAAGACCACCATCCGATCCGGCAAGCAACATCCCAACGCCTAATCCGCCGGGACTCTCACATTCCGAGATCATCCCCTACCTCGAAAAAACTCGCAATTCTATAGTCGGTCTCCTATTCTCCGCTGGACTAGCGCACCTCACTTCAACGCCGCTTGGTTGTACGTCTCCCAGCGCAGCCCAATATCAGCAAAAGGCCCCAGACGACCTCCAGCGGGCAATTTGCCGCTCACTCTGCATATCCTGCACTTTAGGCGATCTGCGTATTGATTAGAGGATTGATCTTGGCAAAAAAACGGCTCTCGGCGATGCTGGGTGATTGCAAAAGTCACCAGGTGATTGCAGAAGTCACCAAGTTCATCGGGAGAGCCAAGGATGGCTAAGTGTAAGCGTTCTTCGAGGCGTCCGCAAGCGAGACACAAGAAACAGAAGAAGTCGCAATACGATAAGCGTCAGCGTCTCGAGCGTCGGAATCACCAGCGGAAGAAGACGGCGAAGGCCAAGGTG